>RCNB010001343.1_pt1 | contig 17221 bp, 14 predicted proteins | sample 2041321 | NCBI WGS metagenome assembly RCNB01 (sample SAMN09708232, study PRJNA481090) | Marine sediment metagenome, whole genome shotgun sequencing project. | reverse complement strand
ACCTGGATGCAAATGAGTACTCTAATTAATTGGATATAAAAGTCTTGAAAACATGCGCGCGCCTAACACCATCTGATAAGTTATCTCAGCCATAGTATTGGTTACGATGATGTGAGGATAAAATCATCGATAAAAGGAGGGTTTGTGGGTGATATCACCAGCATAGGTAGGGGTCGAACCCCACCCCCCGCAGATCTTGACACTATGAGACATGTTTTCTATACCTCTTTCTGAAACCATACGAAAACAAGTCCCTGAAACACGGGAAAGATGCCTTCTTAATTGGGTGAATCCTTCCAGCCCCACCAATCATTCAGAAACATGTAACAGTTTTATTGTTATGGTTTCTTAGGACACTGGGATAGCATAGTATGAAGACGCGCGCGCGCATATCAGCTAGAAAATGAAACCTCGTATAGCCTTCTCGAACTGGTCACCATGAGTAAAGGGAACATTATGATCAGCGCAATCTATCGTCTCCACTACCGCGCGCGAGTTATGAATATGTTTTATACGCTTCTCAATAATTCATGTTCATGAATTCTAAACCTCATAGCTTGAATGTTAGACTCCTGGGGCATCATGGCTTAGAAGAGCATGGAAACGGGGGGCAGGTGAACGTTTCTCGGATAGGAGACGAGTATTATGCATTCATTGGTCACATGAAGAATATGGGGACTTCAATAGTAAATGTGACTGATTCTGCCAACCCGTATATTGTATCTCAGATCCCGATATCTCAGAATACACATTCGCATAAAGTAAGGGTATGCGGAGAATTGATGATTGTAAACGCAGAGAAATTAGGCCGAAACAAACCTTTCGATGCGGGATTACGATTCTATGATATCTCAGATATCAACAAGCCTAAAGAGATTTCCTTCTTTAAAACAGGCGGAAAAGGCGTCCATAAATACTGGGTCGATTGTAAAGAAAAACTGGCGTATATATCAACAGAACTTGATGGTTATCTCAGCGCTATATTCATGATCGTTGACTTTAAGGACCCTTACAACCCATTCGAGGTTTCCAGGTGGTGGATACCAGGACAATGGATTGACGGCGGGGAAAAACCGTCATGGAACACTGAAAAATATAGTTACAGGCACCACCATCCTGTTGTTCTCGGTGACAGAGCTTATCTTGGCTACTGGGACGGTGGGTACGTTATACTAGACATCTCTGACACCCATTTTCCGAGAATGATCAGTCATCGAAACTACACTCCTCCGTATGGCGGGGCCTTCCACACAGCACTTCCATTGAAAAACGAGATAAATGGACGAAAATGGTTGGTGTTATTCCAGGAATCCTTAGCTCCTTACAACCTTGAGGGAAAAAAATTGATGTGGATGGTAGATATTACGTTCGAGGAGAATCCTGTCCCGGTATCAACTTTCCAGGTACCGGTGGATGGATTTAAATTGGAACTCGACAGGTTTGGTCCACATCAGCCACATGAGGACACTTATCCTGTGAACAACCTGATTTACGCAGCGTGGTTCGGTGGGGGACTTCGAGTCATTGATGTTTCAGACCCTTATCAGCCAGTGGAGAGAGGGTTCTATCTGCCATCTACTCGTAAAGGTCAAAGTATGATACAGACAAACGACGTCTTCGTAGACGACAGAGGTCTGATCTACATTATTGACAGATTAAATGGAGGACTCGACATACTTGAATACCATGGTGATGTGTGATGTTCGCCAGTCGAGTGCCTCATCTGTAGTTTTATTTACATGTCTTAAGATACCATATCCATGGCTTCAGAAAAAGCAGAAGTAAACATACTGTTCCAATGCCTGTATCTCCAGTTCGGAGTAACAAAAGGACATCCGGTGCTCAGCTTCAGGTGGCCCTTAACACCACAGCCAGAACCCGAGATAGGACAGGTCTATGATGGAAAAACATTCAACATTGGCTCGACCAACGTTGTCCTCATCCGTGACCAGGGAAAGAACATCATAGTGGACCCTGGAATCTTACAGATTGGCAGATACGGTGCCTTCCCGAAAAGGCTAGCTGAGTTTGGGTTGAAAGCAGACGATATTGATATTGTGGTGAACACACACTGCCACTATGATCACATCGAGGGCAACTATCTGTTCAGGGGAAAAACACTCATTATCCACGAAAAAGAGCTAGAGTATTGCCGAAAACTTTACTGGCCAGAGTTCGCGGACGCGTTCATGGGAATCATGGATGTTGACGCCGTCAATGGCACCAAACAACTGACCAAGTCAGTCAAAGTGATAGAGACGCTGGGGCACACACCTGGTAGCATCACTGTGCTTGCGGAGACGGAAAGAGGACTGGTTGCATGTGTTGGGGACGCGGTTATCGTAAAAGAAGACTTGTTGGAGTTAAGGGCCCCCCAGGTGGTGACAAAAAACACGTCCGAGGCAGTATCTATCGAAAGTTTGAAAAGAATCGCCTCGTTGAACCCAATTCTAGTAATTCCAGGCCACGACGCTCCATTCAAGCCCTGACGCGCGCTTCTCATAGATCTTGAATTTTCAAGACTTTTTTTAAATTACACTTTCTGAGAAATAGGAAACAAGTCCCGGAAACTGAGAAATATGCCTTCTTAAATGGGTGAGTGGGCACGCACCCATTTACTTTATCACGTTGTAGAGGATATTCCCGCCCACCATCGTGAGAAGTGTCCTCACGTTCTTCAGGTCATCGATCTCAATGGTCAACGGGTCACGGTCAACCACTATAAGGTCAGCCAACTTTCCCTCCTCGACGCTTCCCTTGATACCTTCCTCCCAAGCCGAGTAAGCTCCGTCAATTGTGTATGCCCTAATTGCTTCCATGGGCGTTATCGCCTCCAGTGGACTCAACTGGACACCTCCACTTGTCTTCCTAGTGACGAGCCCATAGATTCCAACCCACGGGTTAGCGGTGCAAACGGGGCAATCGCTGTGACCAGGTGATGGAATGCCTCTATCTATGAGAGTCCTGTGGGGCCACATCCACCTTACCTCGTCCTCCCACCGGTTCGCCATGTACGCATCTCCCAAGTCGTAGAGAAAACCGTTCGCACTAGCATCAATTACACCAAGTTTGAGGAGCCTATCCTGTATCTCCGGGGTTACGTGACAACAGTGCTCGATGCGGTGCCTGTGATCCTTTACAGGTTTCAGTTTCAGGGCTTCCTCTATAGTGTCCAATGCCCGGTCTATACCCCTGTCACCTATCCCATCTAAACCAACCCTAATGCCGGCGAGGTGAGCCCGGGTAACCCTGTCGGTTATATCGTCCTGCTCATAGGCTAGAATACCTTTGTTTTCGGGTTCACCTACGTACGCTTTGTAGTAGGCAGCGGTCCTGCCGCTAGTGCTGTTATCCAAGACCCACTCGATCTCAGTTATCTTGAGCCAGTTATCACCGAAAGGCGTCTGTATCCCGGCAGTAATCATGGCTTCCAGTACGCCTTTCTCCCTACCTGAGACGTGGACACACACCCTGAGCTTCAACTCATCATACCTCTTGAGCTCTTGCAGAGCCTCGAACTCCTTGGTGGAGGTCATGGATGCGTGAACCGTGGTCAAACCCAGCTCGATGAACTCGTCGAACACTGTCTTTAACCCGTTGTAGTACTCCTTCTTGGAGTACTCGGGCATCTTGATGTAGACAATGTCTTTGGCAGCCTCCCTGAGGACGCCGTTGGGCTCCCCGTTCTCGTCTTTATCGATCTTACCATGGGGCGGGTCAGGGGTGTCCCTGGTTATTCCTCCAGCTGTTAAAGCTAGGCTGTTTACAACGCCGATGTGTCCATCCCTCCTCTGAATGTAAATGGGATTGTCAGGGGTTACCTCGTCGAGCTCCCACCTTGTGGGATACCTGCCTAGCTTCACGTCATCCAGTGTGTACCCGAGGATCCACCTACCCTTGGGAGTGTTTCTTGCCTTTTCAGATATTCTTTCAAGCAATCCGGAGACGGTTTCGATGTCTGGTCCGCATTTTACTCCCCTGACCCTGAATACTCCGTAAGCTCCGGGATGCATGTGGGAGTCAATGAGACCAGGAAGTAGGGTTTTGCCTTCAAGGTCGATTACTTTTGTCTTGTCTCCGATGGTCTCTCTTACTACCTCATCGTTTCCTACTCTCTGTATAAGTCCATTCTTTACAGCTACCGCGAAGGCAACCGAGTTTTTGTCATCAACGGTGATTACCTTGCCATTGATGAAAACCGTGTCTGCATAGAGACCCTTTGATTGATTCATAGGACGTGAATGTCCCGATGATTACTTGTTTTTATCCATTACACTTGCTTGTGCACTTATGATGCTCTAAAGTGACATAGACTGAAGTACTCGAAATATACTTCATGAAACCAGCAGCTGGTCAATCAAAACTATTCGAATAAAAGGAGGGTTTGTAGGTGAGATCACCACCATGGATAGGGTTTGACCCCAACCCGAGGATGTGAGGATAAATTATGGCCCCACACATTTGATAATGCGCGCGCGGATCAAACAGAGAACTGTTGATTATATGCTCAGCATCTGGGCTGGGTTCTTGGATAAAATAGCCTCTTTTTCATTCTCTGTTAGGCTCTCCAAGCCGTTTACCCAGTTCACAGCATCCACTATCTCCATGGGGCAAGGGTAATCGGTTCCGAATACAACCCTTTCTATCCCAACTGTGTCTATCAGGAATCGCAGGGTTTGTTCGCTGAAGGTGGCGCAATCATAGTAAAAAGAACCCAAGTAGCTGCTAGGAGGTTTGGATAGTTTCTGATCGGCGTCCTCACCAGCAGAGTACTCAGTCATATAATTCAGCCTCGCCGCTTCCCATCCTTTATCCATCCGAGCTATCCCGAATGCCACATATCCGCCTCCGTGTAGCAGGCAGATCTTCAGCTTAGGGAAGCGATCTAGGATTCCACCCTGTACTAGTGCGCCATATGTGAGGGTACGCTCTACAAGATTCCCTACAGTGTTCTCTAGGAAGTAACCGGTGATACGATGAGCTACAACTGTGTCGCCCTGATGAATCTCGACGACAGCGCCTAACCTTTCAGCTGCTCCCCAAAAGGGGTAGAACATAGGCTCATCCAATGTATGACCGTTGATATGGTCCTTGATGGTAACTCCTCTAAGCCCTAAGTCGTTTACAGCCCGCTCTAGCTCCTCTATAGATGCCGTGGCATCCTGCATTGGGATGATTCCCAAGCCTATGAATCGGTCTGGGTAGTCATCAACCATAGACGCTATCTCGTCATTACATTGCCTGGCTACACTCTTTGAGTGTTCAAGGTCCTGGTTGTATTGGTTGTAGTCACCATAGACTGTTAGTAGCTGCATGTCCACCCCGAGGCGATCCATGTCTGCGATTCGCTCTTCAAGGGTCCAACTGTTGCGGGGGTTCTCAAGCTCCCCATTATTGGATGTGAATCCAAGCCAATCTCTGTTGTCTTGTATCGCCTGCAGGAATGGGCGCGGGTTCACGTGGTTATGGACATCAATGACCTTCATTCAATCATCCTGAGCCCTCTCTGGCTCCTATTCACAGAGCCACGTGTGTATTAAATACTAACGCGCACTCGCATAGCTTGCGCCCGGGTCTTGGGGGAAAATATTTTCTAGTCAATTAAGAACTAGACAACGAGACAATATGGGTGAAAAAAGAGTGGGTGAAGACTCTGGGTACATATTTGCTGGCCCCAGTGTGGAGAGGAAGAGGAAAGATGTTAAGCCTGGTGTAGTACTCATCGACAATCACAGAAACGGAGTCATCGTAACCGAAAATACAGACAGCCCCTGGCACAAGGCAACATACTACGCGCATGGAAGCATCCTGAGTGATGCCGAAGGTAAGTTCATCCGACAGGTGGCGTTCTGTGAGACAATAGATCCAGACGGCGACGTGACCTGGAGCATTCTATGGGAGCCAAGTGAGGGGAAGGCCAGCTATCACTTCATAGTCGGCACAGGGAAGTGGAAGGGAATCGCAGGTGAGGCAACCAACACAGGTATGACGCATCGCGCTGATGACCACACGACGCCAAGCTATAAGATGAGCTGGGAGATCGATGAGAAGAATGATGAAACCATCCCGCCATTCATACCAAAAGGCCCATACACCAACCACGCAACAAGTCTTAGCTTCCATGGACCCCACGTAACCGAGAACATCAAGGAGCTAGACAACGGGTTGAGGCTTATTATCAACACACAATTAGGTGTGCTAATAGGGGAAGACACCACAGCCGTAAATGTCTTAAATCCACGAGGCTACGCAGCCAGCTACGACAAGGGAGTTACCGTGTGGAGCGGTGACGAGAGACTCGCCGATGTAATGCTGCTCGAGGATACGGACCCGGACGGTGATATGGCTTGGCTAGTCCACGTTTGGTGGTACGCGAGGGGCCGTGGATTATACAAGTTTGTTGGAGGCACTGGGAAGTGGGAGGGCATTAGAGGTGAAGGAACTACCCTCGGTCAGCTCATGAGGCGAACCGATGACTATCATCTCCTCAGGTCAGAGATACACTGGAGGATAGACAACATCACCTGAGAATGGGGATTGCGCGCGCGCGTCTGAATAGAATTTTAGACTGAAAGTGTTCATGAATTCTTGCATACCAGTTGGTGACGATTGAATTCTTATCGCTTCCACCGTAGTTGTTCTTACCGACAATGTCAAACATAGACAGGCCCGGCTGCCCGAAGGCGCTTAACGGTTGGATGTACAGGTTCCTCGACGGCGCTTTTTGGATAACATCGCTTAACTTCGGATCAATCGGATCACCCGCGCCTGTATTCGGATCGTTTCGGTCAACATCGGTAATACGCCCCATCTCGATTATTTGTTCCCTTGTGAATAGGGTACCGTTACCACCAGAATCTAGTTGAGCGTTAACCGTTTGTTTACCGTGTGAAGCGCCGTTCACCGATCGGATAATCGAGGTTACTCGGTGTTTTCCGAAGTGGGATGCGAAGTTCTGCGTTTTGTTTACCGTGGGGAGCGCCGTTAACCGATTGTTCACCAAGGGGGAGCCACCGAGGGACTCGTTCTAGCGGAATGCATAAGTGAGCTTACTTTCCAAAGCATCATCTTCCACTCCTTACAAAAAATTTAACATCCATTTACTGAGGACCAGCGTAAGCCTAGACTCAGCGTGAGCCCCAATCGCGGATATGTGTGTTTGTACGTACAATTCAGTCCCTGGATGCCCCCCACCCACACGTGTACGTTTTTACGTACATTTACCTGAAGAATTCTTCAAGATGTTGAATTTGGCGTAAACAGGTATAACGTCATGTGGCGTGCCTTCATCTAGACCCAACAACCAAAGGTATAGTACGTAAATACACACAATAACCTGTGGGGTATGAAGTCTCAGAAACATGTGATAACGTAAAGATTATACATCAATCAAGAAACTCGAACATCTGGGCTTGATAAACTTATGATTCTCCACCGTAACGCGTTATTAAACAATTGCCCCAGAATCCGAGAGGGTGAAAACATAGCGCGCAGGCTTAAATGGATGTATCAGTTCAGCCCCACAACTTAACTTTATGAACCAATCTATGCCGGCATTTAGCTAAATCACATCCTATATAGTCTATCTGGACTCCCGTCACAATTGTTATTACGGTGAAAAGAACAGGTATTTCCCAAGAAGAGTGCAAAAGTTGCCCATAACTAGCACACGTGAAAATGATTTTCACAGAATCTTACCGAAAAAAACCAGTTTTCCTCTCTAGGTCTGAAATGAATGCATGCTGAAAACCTCATAATCCTCATCTCGCTCACAATCCTCATCAGCTATATCAGTAGCCTTGTCTACTCACTGACAAAGATTCCCGACGTAATCATCCTCATGGGTTTCGGGATTCTAATGGGGCCGGTCTTGGGTTACGCTGACAAGGTCATGTTCGATGATATCGCGCCACTCATGAGCATTATTGCACTGAGCATCATACTGTTTGAGGCTGGCATCAACGTGGACATCACGATGCTTCTGGGGTCCATGGGCAAGGCATTGGTGCTGTCAACGGCCTCCATCATGGGCTCGATACTGTTGATCGGGTTCGTTACCTCCTATGTTCTTGTCCCGGGTCTACCCTTCCTTCAGGGAATGCTTCTAGGGGCAATGGTAGGTGGGACTAGCACCGTCGCTGTTTTCGGTATCCTCAGCGGCATTGGTGACCTGATTCCCAATCTCACAAGCACACGGGTGTTGCTGACCATGGAGTCCATTTTATCGGACCCCATATGCATCATTTCCTCCATCACCATCATCAAGCTGATACTGCAGCCCACTTTCACGTTAAGGGACACGGTGAAGGAGATCACCACGGTTTTCCTGTTGTCCTCGGCTCTCGGTTTGGGCGTGGGGGTAGTCTGGGCCAGGGTACTTGACAGGCTCAGGACCCGTCATTACACGTATATGATAACTCTGGCTGTTCTTCTTCCCATTTACATAATAAGCGAGCACTATATCGGTGAAGGGGGGGGAGCGATGACCGCCCTCATCTTCGGGCTAGCCATCACCAACTTCCGGTATATCATGGAGAAGTCTGGAAGGGATGAGAAGGTGCTCATCGACAAGAAGCGGCTCAGGGAGTTCCACGAGGAGATCACCTTCTTCGTTAAGAGCTTCTTCTTCGTGTACATTGGGGTAGTGGTGAGCCTATCATGGAGGTACGCGTTCTTCGGTCTTGTCCTTGTGTTGCTCCAGATGGGCCTCAGGTACTGGATAGTGGACGTCCTCAGCGGCCAGTTCGGGTTCACTAGGGAGGAAAAAGCCCTGTCACAGGGGGTCTACGCCTCGGGCTTGCCCGCTTTCGTCATGTCACAGCTGCCTCAGATATTCGACCCAGAGGGCATCTACTTCGTTAACGCCCATTTGTACCCTGACCTGACCATGCCCATTGTGTTTGGCACCATAATGTTCAGCGGGCTCATCGGGCCAAAACTGGCCACGAGGGCATTGAAGAGAGGGGACGAGGAAGAATAGCGGTCTTTTTCTCGATTATTGTTCCATAGTCAGTTTAAAGCAGGAAAACCCAGAACTTTCCGATTAGGTTGAACTGGGTAGTTATCATACAGGTTTGATACCGCTCTGGGCAGCCATATTCATCACTTTTACGAACATGAAGGTGTGCTATCCGAGGAAGAGGGTCCTAGCCCGGTTCCGGGCACAAATAAGACGATCCTTGAGCTGGACCTATCCGACAAGGACGAGCCAGCTGGCGTTCAACACCATGGCGACATCTGCTCTTGCAGCTGTGGGAGTCATGGTAGCCACGGTGAGAACCGGCATCCATCTTTTGAGAAGTTAAGGTCAGAGGAGCCTGGTCCTCTGAAAACTCTAGTTCAAAAAACGATATGTCTAATAATTAAAAGAAAAAAGGAGGGCTATTCCCTCGGGTAGACAACTCTCCCGTCGACGATGGTGGTCAGGACCTTGGTTTTCGCGATATCCGCTGGGTCACATGCGAGGATATCTGTGTCAAGGATAGCCAGGTCAGCCAGTTTTCCGGGCTCAATGCTTCCCTTGACGTCCTCCTCGAATGTTATGTAGGCGCCGTTCCAGGTGTAGACCCTTATCGCGTCCATGACACTGATGGCCTGGCTCTGCCCCAGGTCCTGACCCGTCTCGCTTGTCCTGTTGACGCAGACGTGGATGCCCTCGAAGACGTTGGCAGAGCACACGGACCAGTCGGCGTTGCCGCTCGCCACGATGCCCATCTCCTTGAAGCTCCTCATGGGCATGTACCTCTTCATCCTCTCCATACCCATGAAGCCCCTGTGCTGGTCACCCAGTTCCCACCCAAACCCGACGGAGGTGGACGAGGTGACGTCCAGCCTCTTCATCCGTTCAAGGGCTTCCTGTGTGGGTAGGCTGCAGTGCTCCATGCTGTGCCTGCTATCGGGGCGTGGATCCTCGTTGTAGGCCGCCTCAACGGCGTCGAGGTAGAAATCGATTCCCCTGTCCCCGATGGCGCCTATCCCGCACCTCATACCTGCCTTGTGGAGCTTGATGACTATGGGGGCGAACTCTGAGAGCGCGCTGCCGTCGCTGAGCTCTTCGTTGGTGAACCCGTGCACGACCCCATAGTTGTCGGGTGTCGGGTAGTTGAGGTAGGGCTCATAGACCGCGCAGTTGCCCGCGCTCATGCTGCCGTCGTGGCCCAGCTTGATGCCGGCGAACTTGAGGTGGTTGTCACCGAAATTTGTGGAGTACCCCGCCTCGACGCTGAGGTCGGTGGCTACCTGGTACCTCTCGTTCCTGTGGTAGCTTCGCCCTAGAATGGGGGCGGCGATGAGGAAGCTGTTCCTGATGTGGAGTTTTCCCTCGTCCAGTAGCTCCCTGTACAGGGGCAGGAAGTCCATGGGGGCGCCTGGCTCCTGGATGCTGGTGATCCCCCATGAGAGCATCAGCTCATCGGTTTTGACGAGCCCCTCTTTCATCTCCTCCTTTGTTAGAACGGGTTCCTGTGCGATGAGGTCAAGGACTGGCTTGGCCCCCTCCTCCCTGAGGTTGCCAAGGGGCTCCCCTGTCTCGGGGTCCCTCATTATGAAGGACGGCGGTATGGGGTCGGGGGTGTCTTTGCTTATTCCCGCCATCTCCAGCGCGAGGCTGTTCACCCTTATACCGTCGTGGCCTCCCTGTCGGGTGACGCTGATGGGGTGATCCATGGATGCCTTGTCCAGGTCGTACCTGTTGGGGAACCGTTTCTCCTTGAGCTTGGACTCGTTATACCCGTACCCTTGTAGCCACCTTCCCTTGGGAAGGGTCTCGACTTTCTTCTTCAGCTCCTCGATGAGGGCGTCCATTGATCTCACGTAGCGCAGATCGACTGTCCTGACGCGCCTGCCGCCTGCGCTGAAGTGGACGTGGGTGTCCACGAATCCGGGGGTGACCAGTTTGCCCTCAAGGTCGATGACCTCTGTGTGTTTTCCTACGTAGGCCTCAACCTCCTCGGTGGTGCCTACCTTGATGATTATCTCTCTTTTAATGGCGATGGCTTCCGCGATTGAGTCGTCCTCGTCCACGGTGGCTATCTTGCCGTTGACGAGGGCGAGGTCCGCGTAGAGCTCGTCCGGAATAGGTTTGGCCATAAAATCACTGGGTTTAGTATCAATTTTCGTTATTTAACAGCTTCCAGCGTTGGTTTTTGAGGCCCTGAGTCGTTCTCGGCACCTGTGGGTTGTTACTTGGTGACTTTTTTTATGCCTCCAGGGGGAGGGGCTGGCGCTGGGTGGGGTTTCCTGCGAAAAGGGAGGAACAGTCTATCTCTGGGGGTAAGTTTAGATAGGCTTGCGTTGTCGACTTACCCCATAATTTAAACCTCCGTGGCATTACCCTCTTATCTGAAATAATATGCCCGAAAATCCTTATGATAAACCCACCATCCAGAGCAGACTCTCAGTGCGCGGAAGCAAATGGCACAGGGACGCCCCGGATATTATCCCCCTATGGTTAGCCGACCTTGACTATCCTTTATGTCCTGAACTCAAAGACGAGATGAGGAAGATAATAGAGGAGGAGTACACCGTCTATGGCACTGACACGGATGCCCGTAAAGCCATCTCAGAAAAGCTTAAGCGGGTCAATAAACTGGACATTCCCGCGGACCAGGTGATGATGAGCCAGGGGGTGACCCCCACCATGTGGCTCGCCATCCAAAAGGCATGTGTCCCCGGGGACGAGGTCATAGTTACCGACCCCATGTACTTTCCTTTCGTCAACGCCGTGAACGTCACCAAGACGCGGCCGATATACTGGAACCTAGACATAGATGAGGGATACAAGTTCGACTTGGAGCGTCTCAAGGCAAGCATAACTCCAAGGACCAAGCTCATCTTCGTCTGCAACCCCCACAACCCCTCGGGGCGAGCCATGACCAAGGAGGAACTGAAGGGAATCGCCGAGATAGCGGTGGATAACAAGCTCTACATTATGGTTGATGAACTCTGGGAGGACATCAGGTACGACGGTAAAAAGCATTACAGCCTAGCCGCCCTTGATGACGAGGCGGCAGCCCAGACCATGACCAGCTGGGGCTTCAGCAAGACATGGGGAGTCCCAGGTTTCCAAGCCGGGTACATGGGCTGCACCAATAAGATAATGTTCGATGAATTGAAGCATCTGGGAGCTGGGGTGCTCAGGGGCACTAACAACCTAATCAAGGGCATAGCCCCGCTCATCTGCAGCGGAAAGATCGATTACTGGGTCAGTGATATGATAAAGTACATGGCCGAGGTCAGGGACCTAGTGAAGAAGAGGCTGACAGAGATGGGTGACTTCACTATACCCAAACTGGAGGCCACCTACCTGATGTTCCCGCGGTTCAACTATGGCCTCACCAGTGCTGAGATCCACAAGGTGCTCATGGAGGACGCCAAGGTGAGTCTAAACACGGGTAGGACGTTCGGTGCCGGTGGGGACGGTCACATGAGAATTCTCACCGCTACAAGCAAGGGCATCATGAACGAGGCTTTGGACAGGATTGAGAAGGTAATCCCCACATTTGAGAAGATGAGCAAATAAGCTCACGCTCATTTTTTTCTTTAAACCCTTTTCTTTTATTATTTTCACATGGTAAATTTTAATAGGATTTAGTGGCAGTCTTCACTATGCCAGTTTGTACCACTTGCAACGGGGTAGGCACGGTTGTCTGCTGCTACAGCAACATTATCATGAATAATAGCTACAATGGATGCCCGGAGTGCCACGGGTTGGGAGTTAAAAGATGCCATTGGTGCAGTGGCACAGGGGTGTACCCCAAACCCAAGAAACCAAGCTGATTGCCCAAACCTCATTATTTGAACAACTAATAGGATTCCAATGGAGATGTAGATAACTCCACCGGGTCAAGGGTTCTGCCTTTGTTTAGGGTTTAAATTACCCTATTTCTTGTTCTTGAAGACGTAGAGCGCGAACCCAAGGGTATCTCTTCCCCATTTCAGATAAATCTCCTTCATCTTCTCGTTGGTGCTTATAATCTCGGGGAGATCAGGGTCGTCTGGGTTATCCTCGATGTATGACTCGACCGCCCACCAGTGTAACGTTTCATAGTAGTCCCAGCCATCCGTGCCACTGTCCACCGTGTAGATACACTTGAGGCCCAGTTTTTCACCAATCATGACGTTCTCATAGTGGCTTCGGCTGGAATCCAGGGTCATCTCATCTGCTTCAAGGTATTGGGGATCCGGTTGTTTGATCCAGTATGGCTCACCCACAATGATGATCCCTCCCGGTTTGGTCATCGCTGACAGCGCCTTGAGTGTTCCTTCATGTCCTGAGAACACCCAGTTACCTCCAACGCAGTTGACCAGGTCAAATTGTTTTTCCAGTTTATAGTCAGCCCCATCCATTTCAAGGAAGGCCAGGTCAGCGTCCGGCACCCGTTCAGCTTTAAATCTGTTACAATCACGGATACAGTACGGGGATTTGTCTATGCCCACACCCTTTATGTCGTATTTTTCGGCGAGTTTTATGAGGAGCTCGCCTTTTCCGCAAGCTATGTCGAGGACCTCACTGCCTGATTTGAGGTTTAGACGATCTATCAGGTGATCGAGTTTTGCCTCAGTGATTGGGTTCATAATTTTCTGGTATTTGTGAACGATATCCATTAGCTTCCAGAAATCCATTTTTAGCCGCTTAAAGGAGAATCTATTACTTTATAGTTTTTTGGTGAAAATCAATAAAATAAGAAATCCATAGAGAAGTGAAGAGGGGATGATTTCACCACTCGTGGTTGGGTTTGAGCCCAACACGAGGAAAGAAATGTACAGTGAGTTTGACTCACACCTCGAAAAAAGTGAAGATAAAAAAAACCTTATTTTGTTTTAATAGAAAAATCCCTTGAAAAAAGAGATGTGCGCTCTGAGAGAGCTCACCGTTCTCTAATTGCTTTCTCTAGACTCTCAAGTGCCCGCTTCAAGATGGTTCTGGGGCAAGCGATGTTGACCCTCATGAACTTGGAGCCTCCTATGCCGAACAGGGTGCCCTCGTCGAGCCACAGCTTTGCCTTCTTCAGCATGAAATCGTTGAGTTTTTCATCGTCCATGGCCAAGGATGTGCAGTCTATCCAGGCGAGGTAGGTTCCTTCAAGCGGGTACACTACAAGTTCAGGGATCCTAGTTTTGATGAACTCCTCAAGGTACTCCAGGTTCCCCCTCAGGTACGCTAGGAGCTCCTCAAGCCAGGCTTCACCCTTGTTGTACGCGGCGTCCTGCGCTATGATTCCGAAGAGGTTGTTGTGGGTACGGTTTTTCGCTATGATGTCCTTGAAAGCGTTCCTTAATTTCTTGTTCGGGATGATGGCGTCTGCTGTCGTCATGCCGGCAAGGTTGAAGGTTTTGCTGGGGGCAACAAGGGTCACCGTCCTCTGCAATGCCTCCTCAGAGATGACGGCCGTTGGCGTGTGTTCAATTTCACCGAGGATGAGATCGCTGTGAATCTCATCGGAGACGATGACTATGTCTTTTTCCTCGCAGATCTCCACGAGCCTCTCCAATTCATCCCTCTTCCATACACGTCCAATTGGGTTGTGAGGGCTGCAGAGGATGATCATCTTTGTGTTGTCATCAATCTTGGCCTCAAGGTCCTCAAAGTCCATCACGTAGTTACCATCCACGATCTTGAGGGGGTTATCGACGACCTGCCTTCCGTTGATGAGGATTTGGTTCCTAAATGGGTAGTAGACAGGTGGCTGGATTATGACCTTGTCACCTGGACGGGAATAGGCTTGGATCGCGAAGCTGAAGCCAGCGACGACACCCGGTGTGAAGAGGATCCAGTCTCTCTGGATCCCGTTCCATCCGTTGCGTTTCTCCATCCATTTGATGAGCCCGTTATGATACCCCTCGGTGGTCGAAGTGTATCCGTATATGGGGTGGGCTACCCGCTCCTTGAGGGCCTCAACAACCTCAGGGGGGGACGCGAAATCCATGTCTGCTATCCAGAGGGGCATCAAGTCCTCTAACCCCGTGATTCGCTTCATGAGACTCCACTTTACAGAACTTGTAGGCATTCTGTCAATCTCTGTATCAAAGTCATAAACCATAATGATTCACCCCGTCAAGAAGACCATCAAATAAAGGTTTACCGAATTTAACACTAAGACACATTTCACACGCCCGTAAGTGTTGCCAAATCTTAACTAAAAGAAGATAATATTACATTTTATGGCGCATAAAAAGCAGGGATTCAGGTTCGAAAACGACTGGGATGAGGCATGGCTACAGAAAGGTGCTGATGAACGATGGCGCGCGCGAATTACGGTGATGTGAGGATAAAATCATCGATTAGGTTTTCGTGTATTTTTTAAGTTGATATAAGTAGTCATTATTGTGTTTTGGTTAAACGTTGATAAAGTAACCTGTGCATGGAAACTTCACAAGGATTCATGTATATTCTGTAAACCAGTGGAAAGTAATACGAAGGGAGTTAACCAAAAAAGGGAGGCTGGTTCAAACATGAAACATATCAAAGTGCCTACACATTTTATCAAAAAGAACACAGACACCCTGAATACTGGCAACCATGCAGAAGCTGCAACCCAGTATAAAAATCAAAAGAGTGAAGTGAGGATAAAATCATCGATTATGTGCATCTGTCATTGAATACTAAACCCATAAATAGTTATCCTGTTTAACCAATCAAGATCCTGTTTGTTCAAAGGGACAAATGTATGAAAGACCTCGATAATATCTACTCTGAAGAAACCATCAAATTATCCAAACAAATAAAGGAAAAAGCAGTCTCTCTAGGAGCCGACCTTGTAGGAATAATCACAGCACAAAGCATAGACGCTGTACCCAGTCCATTCAGGCAATGGGACGACTTCTACCAAAACCCCGCTTACACCAAGAAAACCAATGACTACCTAGAAGACGCAAGATCAGTCATAGTCCTCGGATTCCAAGTATGGGACGACATCCAAGAAGCATTCGTGTTCCGAGGTGAAGAAATGGAGACTCTGGGATACATGAGAATGAGACTGCCTACACGAAACCTACAACGTTTCATCCAGAGCCTCGGGTATAATGTGAAAAGAGCTGGCACAGAGACCCTTCTTTCGCAAAAACGTATGGCTCAGCTAGCAGGATTCGGGAACTTTGGGAAGAACTCTCTTATCATCAATCCGAAGTATGGTCCTTGGTTTAGATTAGAGACGCTTTTGCTGGATGCTGTTTTGGTGCCCGATGAGCCTTTTACGGAGGATCTGTGTGGTGATTGTGAGGAGTGTATTAAGGCATGTCCTGTAGGTGCGTTGGCTCTCTATACGGTTGATCCGAGTAAATGTTTCCTTGGAGCATATGATGTGACGGGTTTGTTGAAAGGGTTTGCTGCACCAAAGCTCCAATCGAGTTTTAATGAGCATTGTCCAAGTTTAACCAGCAGCAGTATTCTTGCCTGTATGACGTGTCAGAAAGCCTGTAAGTATGGTAGAGAGGAACGAGGACTAAACTAATTACGGAATCAACGATAACCACGCTCTGAAGTGTGGATAAAATATCCGATGAATGCTAGGCCTGCGTTGGGCAATGTTATATAAAAAAGACCTCCATTTCCCGCTTTTAGGCCTGTAACAGGTGAAGTGAGGAAAAAATCATCGATTAGATTGTCTTTTTCATTTTATTTGTTTCGTTGGTCTTGGATTTTTTTCATAGCCTTGGCAAGATATTCAAAACCTTCTAAATAATGAGGAACATTCCTCCTTTGCCTTATTTCAAAGGCAACAATGCTGTGCTTACTCCACATCTCCTCAATAAACTCACCTTGAACTCCATCAAAAACAGTCTCAGGATTTACAAGACCTTTTTTCAATATATGTCCAAACGTGTTAAGCATCCTATAGATTCTACTTCTCTGAAGATAATTTTCCATGTTAACCTCTGAGTCAAATTTCTCAAGGAAATCATCGTAATCTACAAACTGCATTTGTAAAACATCAAGCCAGTCCTTGATTGCCTCTTTATCTTGAAAGACATTGTTTAATTGTAAGAGAAACTGGGCTTCTCTGGCTTTACTTTGATTTCTCATAATAGTAATATAGTATAGAATACCAACAAGGATTCCTGCAGTCTGTAGGGTACTCAACACCAGCTGATAAGTTACATCAACCATCATTCATTCACAGAAATGAGTTAACGTGATGTGAGGATAAAATCATCGGTGGTATTTAGAAAATCTTTAGTGGGATCATATTATGACGTATTTTTCTTTATGATGTAAACAGTG
>RCNB010001100.1_pt1 | contig 17224 bp, 16 predicted proteins | sample 2041321 | NCBI WGS metagenome assembly RCNB01 (sample SAMN09708232, study PRJNA481090) | Marine sediment metagenome, whole genome shotgun sequencing project. | reverse complement strand
CCATCTATTCTTCCGATATAACAGCTTTCGATAAATACTACAGATGGACCTAAATCCATGTTCTCCACATATCTAACATTGTATGACCCTACATTTCCCAGACCACTTGAGAACTGTGGGATGGCAGTTCCAAACAGCCATCTATTGATAAGATTCTGGATTAAAACTGGTCTAAATCCAATGGAACTGGTTTGAACATCACCATGTGAATAACCCATGGGTTGACCATGGCCAAATGAAAATATAAAGTTGCTTTCTTCTTGATCTATACCACCAGTTGCAATTTCCTCACCTAGTACTTTTTTCGCGCGGATCTTGGGAAACAACAAAGCATTTAATGGCCCAAGTTTATTGATTTTTGTTAGTACTTCATCGCTAAGTCCCTTTCTCATAGATTGAGTATTTTCAGTGGATCTTACTTCAAAACCACCAGGCTTTAGGGAATCTTGTACGATCAGATTTTCAAAGTGTGCTTCACCAGTTGGCCATTTAAATGGCAAATCATGTGCACCAATAACCTTTCTTAATAAATCTACGCCAGGGACTCTTTGAAAATCCGTACCACTCCCTGTTTGGACAACAGCAGTATTTTTCCACTCATCCATATCATCAATTATGTTCTCATAAAATATCGTTCGAGTGACAAGAGCACTGGCATCTTGCACATCCCACCCAGTAACACGTCCAACTATATTTTCCTGATGTGGATATTTTTCATCATAATTGGTAAGAAATCGATCTTTTTGATATATTGAAACTTTATCATCTCGTGGTATCGGATCAATGTTTCCATAAATGAAATCACTTGCCACATCCCAACCATATTGAAGAGAGCAAGCATCATCAGTATCATAATAGTAATATTGTGGTATCATACTGGCATCGCCAACAATAGCAATATACATTGGATATTTATCGTAGTAATCTTTCAAATTTTTCAAATCATCTTCATTCGTTAATTCCATTTGAAGAAGTTTTGCAAGTAATTCGTTTAACGACTCATGTATCTTGAATGTATGTTCATTTGAATCTTCAATAAGATCAGGGTTTGAAGCAGGATAGACAACTCCAGGCGGAGGATTTAGAACAATGCTTTCATCGCCAACGAATGTAAACTCTGGTTTTGCAAAAATAATTCCTTTATGATACGCCGTAAGATAAGGTGCAATTGAGGATAAACCTGGCATATTAGGTACTACAGAACTATTCAAATGTTCAACAGTGACATCGATTTTATAATCTCCTGTTTTTGAAGCTATATACTGTCCAGCTACATTGAGACTATAAGTTCCAGGATTATCATAAATAATTGTCTCCCATTCAACTTTATCTTTTTTGATTCCACCATCAGAATTACGTTCAGGAATACCTCCAACGGTGAACGCAAGAGCTAACCAGTTTCCATCAGGATCAAAAAACATAGGCATTAATTGACTTCCGGTTTCTTCAACATCTTCATCAACAAGGTTTTCAGCGTAAATTTTAACTCGTGCATATTTATAATCAGATGGTACTTCAAATTCATATGCTGCCACTGTAGGAATACCTTTTAACGAGCCTAAACCCATGTTAATAATGTGGGCGACAGTGAAAGAGTTAGAATTAAGTGTTCCTTCAAAATGATATGTTGTATCATCCAAAATTTCAGCTTCTACAATATCCGTCGGATTTGTAATTGTAATGTATTTCAGATCATCGAATTTTTCTCTCACTAACTCAATTGAGGCGTTTACAATTTCATCTGCATTTGTAAATCTTACTATATTTCCATATCCCCCAACATTTTCTCCACAAACAATAGTGTATTTCACTCCAAGTTTTTCAAAAGTTTGTCTTACATCCCCATCAATTTTATCAGTTACAATTACTGGAATACGGAGATACGACGCAATTGGAGCGGCAGAAACCCCTAGATTATAACCTGTCTGACTGTCTTCGATTACTAATGCAGCTCTGCTACTCTCCCAAAAGGTATTGGCAATTTCAAGTGAAACATTCTTAGCCGATTCTTTAAATTCACAACCTATCGTTAAATCCACAGGTATGTCTATCATTTGTTCTGCACGTAAAACTGCTCGAGATGGATCTTTTAAATTCTTTATATATAGTGGTATAATTTCCTGTTTACCTTCCGTATCATAATGAACGGCTAACGGTGTCGCAACAAGTGCATAAAATGGACAGTCATCAGAAACAGTAATAGATTTTGGTACATCACATAATGTTCCACAAACGCCATAAACATCTTCTATTTCAGCACCCTGGGCACCAGTCGTATCAGGAACCCAAAGAAAAATACCAATTGAAGAAATAAGAAGTATTACAACACCCATTATCACTATTAATTTATCGTTCTTCCTCATTCTGTTTCTACCCCCCAGTATCACACTAATTACAATTAATTATTATAGGTACTCTAATATATATTAGTACTTTAAATATACAGGTAGTCTAGTATATTTGTATCTTTCTATATAATGCTTTCCATTATAGTCATAAATTGTTACTGGAAAATTCAGTAAAAATTGATGTTTAATACCATGCATCTGTACCTAGTTTTTTGGATAATATATGAACCATTCAATACCTTTAATAAGTAAGCACTTTATTACCCTGATCCGAGAGTGTAATACATGATGGAAGAAGGAATGTCCAAACAGTTACAAGATCAGATAAACAGACTACAACAACTAAGAATACAGCTTCAAATGATAATGCAACAACGTCAACAAGTTGATTTAAGACTAAAGGAAACGGAAGAAGCATTAGAAGAATTGGACAAAGCAGATGCGAAAACCCCCGTCTACAAAAGTATAGGTGCAATTCTTATAAAAACAAAGGGAAAAAGTGAAGTTACAAAAGAGTTGAAAGCTAATAAAGAATCCCTAAGTCTAAGAAAAACTACGTTAGACAAACAAGAAGGAAGAACAAAGGAGAAACTAAACGAACTGCAAAGTAAGGTTCAGAACGCCATAAATTTATCTGACGGAAATGTATAACATTATTTGATATTTGGTTCATATGTTTAAAGAGAGACGCTTTTCAGCCCATGAGGATTTCAGAACAGGCATCCTCTGCAAACTTTCTTTATTTTTGGGGTTTTTCCTATTGTTATTTTATGTTTTTTTAAAAATAATCTCTTTGTTTATAGGTCAGAATAATACAGGTTTTATTCAAACCATCTATGATCTTTCCCAATCTAGTGTTGCTGATTCCATTATCGCTTTTTCTATCGTGTTTTTGGGAGTTGGATTTATCTTGTATTTCTTCCACCTTCAATTCGTAAAACTATCCAAAATAGCAGATGAAATCGAAAATGAAGAAGAAATTAAAAAACCTGACTGAAAAACGTTTTATTTTCCAAATCTTCTTTTTCTCTGCTGACATGTCCGTATGGCTTTAAGAAAATCTCTTTTACTAAATACTGGCCAGAAAACATCAGAAAAATAAAGCTCTGAATATGCCAATTGCCACAATAGAAAGTTAGAAATCCTTTCTTCGCCTGAGGTTCTAAGGATTAAATCAGGATCGGGTAATTCATTGGTATACATATATTTTGACACCGTGGGTTCTGTTATATCCTTAATTTCTAGGCTGCCGCCCTTGACGTCTTTTGCTATGTTTCGTATCGCCCTCACTATTTCCTCTCTTCCCCCATATGCAAGTGCAATGTTGAGGGAATATTTGTCGTAATTTTTTGTTTCGTTCAGAAGTACTTGAGCTGACTCCCTCAGATCCTTCGGCAATGATTCGATGTGCCCTATCACTCTTACCCTTACTTGATTTTTATGTATGCGAGAATCTTTGGCTGCCTTGTCCAATTCGTTTTTGCAGAGTTTCATAAGTAATTCTACTTCACCTGTATCCCTCTTAAAATTTTCTGTTGAAAAGGCATATAGCGTAAGATTTTTGATTTTAAGCTCAAAACACCACTCCATAACCTCTTCGACTTTATCTCTTCCAAAAAAATGACCTGCACCTGGTGTCAGACCTAAATCTGTTGCAAAACGTCGATTTCCATCCATAATTATAGCAACATGTTCTGGCACTGGATCCCGTTTTATTTCTCCGATTAATTTGTAGTTTCGAAATTCGTTTAATTTTTTTGAGACATAGTTGTATACATCGGATTTATAAATCATTGTAGCAAGTTTTCTTGCAACATTACTACGTATCGCATATTCTTCCAATTTATCGAGTTTTTTTCCTGCAATTGCCCTCAGAGATGATTTTTTCGAAGAAATATGACCTACCCCGCTTTACTTACATGTTTTTTATGATTTATATATCTTGAGATTGGTCTCTAGCTTTTGTTTAAAAATCCATAGATATCCTTTTATAACAAGAAGATATTCCAGCGTCCCACAGTTTAAAGGGTGATAACCTGGGAAACATAAGACCAACGTACATAAAAACCATTGCTAAAGATCTCATAGAAGCATATCCGGATCAGTTTACCGCTGATGATTTTCAGCATAATAAGGTGAAGGTTGCAGAATTATGCGATGTCGGCAGTAACTTGATGAGGAATCGCATAGCAGGATATATTACAAGATATTTAGTGTCTAGGGGCAAAGGAAGGGTAAGTCAACCCATTTCTGAGTAATAACCAATATTTATTTTAAGGGAGGTAAATTCGCATTTGGGTGAATTTATGGAAAATATAAGTAGAGCCATAAACGACTTACAAAATGGAAAATTTGTCCTAATCTATGACGATGATGATAGAGAAGGTGAAGCAGATATAGTTATGGCTTCAGAGTTTGTTGCTCCTGAATCGATAAGAACAATGAGAAAAGATGGAGGTGGACTCATATTTCTTATGACCTCCAGCGAGATTGCGGATAAGTTGAAACTTCCTTTTTTAGCAGATCTTTTCTCAGACGTGGATGACAAATATCCTGTTCTAAAAGAGCTTATCCCTAACGATATCCCATATGACTCGAAATCTTCTTTTTCGCTATATATCAACCACCGAGATACTTTCACGGGCATAACTGATATTGATCGTGGTCTAACCATGAGTAAATTCGCAGATCTTGCAAAAAAAATAGAAAACGTTGATGATGGTGCTGCAACTAAGATGTTTGGAAAAGAATTTAGATCACCGGGCCACATTCCAATATGCGTTGCCTCAAAGAAGTTATTAAATGAGAGAGTTGGGCATACTGAACTGGTTGTATCCCTTCTAAAGATGGCAGATGTCATACCTGTAGGAAGTGGCTGTGAGATCATGGGCGACACTGGCAGAGCACTATCTAAAACTAAAGCAAAACAGTATGCCGATGAAAATGGGTTTGTTTTTTTAGAAGGTAAAGACATAATAAAAGCGTGGAAAAAATGGTCAAAGTAATGGCAACCGGGACATTTGATCTTCTCCACATGGGACACATCTATTACTTGAAAGAAGCTAAGAAATTAGGTGATAAACTAGTTACAGTTGTGGCAAGAGATTCCACGGTGAGAAAACTAAAACATGAACCAGTAACACCAGAGGATATGAGACTAGGAATTATCAGAGAATTGAAAATGGTAGACGAGGCCGTACTTGGTCATGAGGATGACATGTATGCAACTGTCGAAGATCTTAAACCAGACATAATTGCACTTGGTTATGACCAGCTACACGATGAAAAAAAGATTGAAAGGGAGTTAAAGAAACGAAATATAAATGCAAAAGTGGCTAGACTACCTAAATACAGTGGAATGGAAGATCTAAACGGAACTCGAAGGATAATTGGGAAGATTATATCAGCCTATGAATTTCAAAAGAGTATTGAGAAAATCGAGGGAAAATGAAAAAAATTGGTATTGTTGATACGACATTTGCAAGGTATGATATGGGGAAATCAGCCATTGACGAATTGGAATCAAACAGTACCGGTTTTAGGATAATAAGATACACGGTACCTGGGATAAAGGATATCCCCGTGGCGTGTAAAAAACTGTTTGAAGAACAGGATTGTGACATTATTATGGCTCTTGGTATGCCTGGTCCAAAGCCTATAGACAAGCAATGTGCCCATGAAGCAAGTACGGGCATTATACAAACCCAACTAATGTGTAACAAGCATATTTTAGAAATCTTTGTACATGAGGATGAGGGAAGAGACGAAAAGGAACTTGCATGGCTTGCAAACAATCGCGCTCGGGAACATGCATTAAATGCACTAGAGTTATTGTTCAAACCGGAAGGACTTATTAAAAAAGCAGGTAAAGGTCTGCGAGAAGGGTTCAAAGACGCAGGACCTTTGAAAAATTAAGGAGATAAAAAGATATGGTAAAAGATGAAAATATGAAGATAGGTGCCGTTGTTTCAGAGTTTAACTATGATATCACCATGATGATGCTCGAACGAGCGAAAGAGCATGCACAGTTTCTTGGGGCAGAGATAACACATATTGTCAAAGTACCTGGCGTGTTTGACATGGGTCTAGCCGTAAAAAAACTCTTGGAGAGAAAAGATGTCGATGGGGTAGTAACCATTGGAGCAGTAATTGAAGGTGAGACTGAGCATGATGATATTGTTATACAGAATGCTGCTCGTAAAATAGCTGACCTATCTATAGAATATAGCAAACCTGTTGGCTTAGGTATCTCTGGACCAGGCATGACAAGATTGCAGGCAGAAGCGAGAATCGAGAGGGCAAAAGCTGCAGTCGAGGCTGTAGTAAAACTCCATAGAAGATTAAGACTGTAAAGGAATAATTTTACCCTATTCCTTTTTTTCTTTATCAATCATTCTGAAGAGAGAAGGTAAATGAATAGTATATGAACCATCTTTTTGTATAATGATTGGTTCATCTTCAAGAAGTCCTTTAACGTCAATCTTGTATTTACCCGGTCTTTCGATATCTATTGTCTCAGGGGAATCATGTTCCTCTGTTTCAGATTTTAATTTCTCTATAATCGTTCTTCTGTATTCATCATCAGTTATACGAGCTATATCATCTTTTTTACCTAAAGACTTCTTTTTATTTCTTACTCCTTCAGGAAGATGTTGCTCAAGTGCTTTGCGGACATCTTTTGGTTTAATGTTAATCCAATTTCCAGATTTATCAATTACATCCTTATTATGTTCACCCACTAAATCCATTATCACAGAGTTTATATCTTGTCCTATCTCTTCAGTAATAGAATTTCTCTCTTTCTCATTCAATGGTTCCTTTGTGAAGAAAAAACGATTGCCCCCGCAATCAGGACACCCTTTCAAAAGCTGTGAAGATCCATCTTCGAATACAAGCCCACACTTCAGACATTGATGGGGCATTACCTAGCTCCTTTTTCCAGGTATTATTCTTGTTTGAATCATATTGTTGTCCTTGCGTATCGTTTTTAATAGATCTGCAGGCCCAATTACAGTCATACGAGGTTTTTTCATCTTTCCTAAAAATTTCTGAAGAAAGGTAGGTCTATCTTCATTATATCCTTCCATCTCAATTCCAATAAATGTATCCTGTTCAATTTCTCTCATGGTATGCTCTATCAGATTTGTCTGTTCCATAGAGGTAAGACCTTGTTCCAATACCAATACTTTTCCCTTTTGAACTTCTTTAAGTATAAAATCCAATTTTTCATTGGAGGATAACTCTTCTAATTTTTGACGGGATATAAGATTAACCGAGATTCCTTTGTCGTTTTTTGTCAATTTGGTCACCTCCGCTTTTTCCTTCTTTTTCTTCCGAACTGTTTCACCATTGTAGTGTAGAGATTTTCTGAATTGTATCCAGTCAATGCGCTTATTGGTATAACAGGGTGCTGTGGAAACGCAGATTTTAAAGTAGCTGGACTTGAATCATCCATGTCTATTTTATTTGCAGCTACTAAAACGGGAAGATTCCTCGCCTCAAGATTTCCAAGAATGGTTACATTCACCTGGGTAAAGGGATCTTGTGTTGAATCCATAACGAGCAACACCCCGTCAACATCCTCAAGCCATCTAATGGACTCTATTACTCCCTCTGTAGCTTCCTTTGCTCTTCTCCTTGCCTCTTCCCTACTCAAACCATATGTATTCATAAACTCTTTAAAATCCACTTTGGTGGCAATACCAGGGGTGTCTATAATATCCATGAGAAGAGAGGATTTCCCATTTTCCACTTTTACATTTTTTTTGCATTTCGCCACTCGCGTCTCATGAGGAATCTCAGATGCACTACCCATGATATCTCCAGTCCAATCACGAAGGATACGATTGGCCAGGGTGGTTTTTCCAACGTTTGGAGGGCCGTAAATGCCTATCCTAGCATGTCTCTTACCAAAGATTTTTTGAATTATTGTTGAAAAACTACCTCTACTAAATAATCCCATCCAATTCTTCCTCCTAGTAACTAGGTAAAGTACTCAAGAAGGTATGCCAACAATACTTTATTAGCTTAATGGTAAAGTGTCTTGATTGTGGCAATTTTGAATTAATTTTATGACAATCCTTAAATAGCAACAAATTCATTCTTGACAAACTGAAGTTAGTTGGGAGGCATCATAATTATGAGTGAGGAAAACACATTGGTGAAAGGAGTAGAACACTTAGGTTATCTCGAAGAAAGGCTGCGTCAGGCAACAGATGAGATTGATAGTATCAAAAGTTTGTTTTCTAAAAGCACAGAAGATCTATCTAGAATCCAGAACATGCTAGATGTAGGTAAATTAGGCGAAATCAGTACTATCATCGAAAAATGTGAAGGACGCGCTACTGACGCTGAGAAAAAAAGAGACGAGGCGTTTCACGGAGCGAAAAAATACAGCGAGGAACTTGAAAAAGAAAAAGAGCGGCTTATCAAACTATGGGACGCTTACAAAAATCAAGAGGAAGAACTTTCTGCTGCCGAAACGAAACTTACCAGTTTCGAAGAACACGCAAGAAACACTGAGGCTTCCAAAAAACAATTGGAAGATGACTTCGGCACTCGGATAACTACACTTACCCAAAAGCTAGAGGAAAATGAAAACAAAGTCAAACAGTTTGATGAGTACAAACAAAGATTTGAAGAATTCGGCAACGTACGTAATCAACTGGAAGAGGAGATTCATTCTTTAACAGGAAAGATTAATGAAAAGGACGGCACGATAGATTCATTGCAGAAGGACCTCGTCAAGGCAAAAGAATATGAAAAATATGCAGAATATAAAGACAAATTCAGCGAAACATCAGAACAATATGAAAAAGAAAAGAAACGTCTTACAAAATTATATCATTTATACGAAGAAACTGAGACTGAGTGTAATAGACTGAGAAAGGAAACAAAAGACTGGCAGAACTGGTTCAACTCAAATAAAGAGATATTTGACAAATTGTTTTCTGCACCTCCACCCGTGAATACAATGAATACAAAAACAAGGGAAAAACCAAAAGAGATTTTTCAAACAGTTCAAACGACAAATCATGCAACAAACCATACAGTAAAAACAAATAACACAGAGAATCAGCCAAAGCCTAAAAAAAAGAGAAGACTGGGATTTAAAAAGTAATTCAACTTCTCTTCCTTTTAATTTTTCTATTCTATTTTTACATTACTTATACCACTTTCATTTTCACTTACACGGATGATATTCTCCATATAATTTTTAATATCCTCAATATGAGTAATAAGAAATATTTGTTTGAATTTAGATGATAGACTATTCAGCGCTTTCATAATATTCTGCCGTCGTATCATATCCTGCGATCCAAAGATTTCATCCAGTATTATGAAATTGAATAATCCACCTGCACGTTCTGTAATGACCTCAGAAATGGCAAGTCTCAGACAAAGATTTGCTAAATCTTCCTCACCACCGGAAAAACGCTCTATTTCATAAGGCTTACCACCATCATAAACCATGAGATTGTAATTTTCATCAAGCTCAATCTCCTGGTATTTCCCATCGGTTAGACGGCTGAAAAAATCAGAGGCATATAAAGATAAAGCTGGCCGTATCCTTGAGATAAGATGCGATCTAAAAGACGACATAACGTCACTTAACATTTTGAGATTCTGCACCTTTCTTTTCTCATCCGTTATACGATTCTTAAATTCTTTTAATTCATCCATTTTTTCATGCAGGGTTTTTATCTTACTGGCAATAAGTTTTTTTTCGCCCTCTTTTTTCTCAAGCTCTAATTTTACAGATCCGAGTTGATCCTTTTTTTCGCCAAGTAAATCCAACATAGACTGATATTTACTATAAAGCCCTTTAACTTGATTTTTAACAGCCCCATATTCCCTCAGATCAAACTCTACTTTCCCAATCTTAGTCTTTTGTTTTTCTTTATCTTCTATCTCTTTTTTCTCCCTTTCGAGTTCTATTGACGCATTTCTGATTGTGGTATCGATTCTTTCTTTTTTTCTCTGTTGTTTCTGAAGATAATCCCTTTTTTTCTCGAGAGCTTGCTTCTCGCGAAACGTTTTTTCATATTTTTCCTGCTCTATCAGTATATCCTTAGAAAAAATCTCAATTTCCTTGTTTTTATCGTTTTTTTCTTCATCAAATTTTTTTAAAAGCCGGTCATGTTGATCACCAAGTACCCTATCGCAAGTAGGGCAACTTGCATCTGGGCCCATTTTTTCTATATTTTTTCTTTTGGAATCTATCTCCCGTATACTTTTATTAAGACTTGTTATTAGTGTTTTTTTCTGCTCTTTTATTTTAATGATTTCCTCAATTTCCTTATCGGTTTTATCCATTCTTTCTTCAACGTTTTTGATCTCTTTTGCAATGTCCCCAAAATCTTTCAATTCCTTCTGTTGATCTACTAAACTTGCTTGTCTTCTCTCTATTTTGCTTTGTAATTCTTTGATTTGCTCCTGTAACTCACCTTTATTTTCAAAAAGAGTTTTTTGCTCACCAAGTTGTTCTTTACGTAGATTTATTTTTTCATATTCATTTTTACTGTTTTTATATTTTTTTTCTAGGGTTCCCAACTCTTTTTTGAACGTTTGTATTTTTTCTTTTACCTGCTTTATAGAAAGAACCATAACTTTTTGTTTCTCATTTAGCTCCCCTGTTTCAGCGTTATATTTTTCAATCTTATCTTTTCCCGTTTTATCGACAAGATTCAGATTTAATTTTTCTATCAGAGAACTCTTGTGTCGCTTATCATATCTTATTTCCTTTGTGACTTCATCTAACGCATCTATACCAAGCATTTTGAGTATGAGCGGCCTTCTCTCACTGGCATTCATGGTTGATAAGGCGTTTAACTCCTTTTGCTTGGCAAATATTGATGTGAAAAATGATTTGAAATCCATACCCAGTTTTTTTTGCACAAATTTGCTGACTGTCTCCGCACCACTTGCCGCTATGTTTCCATTAATAGTTGCCGTCGCAGAGGCAGCCAGATTTTTCCCAGTCATTTCGCGAACTATTCTATACTGATCATCCTCAAATACAAATTCCAACTCTACCCTACAGGGTTCTGACGTCTCTGCACCCTCACGTTTTATTTGATCCGCCGATGTTCTTGCTGCAACAGGGCCATAAAGAACCCACGATATTGCCTCAAAAATTGTGGACTTCCCCGCACCATTAAGTCCAATTACCCCTATCACACCATCTGGAAACTCAACGACTATCTGTTTGAATTTTCTGTAATTTCTAAGTACAAGTGTTTTAAGTATCATTATTCTTCATCTCTCGCCTCAACTCTCCCGATGTAATCCATACCAAGCTCTAGCAAAGTTTCTTTTTCTTCAATATTCTGGTTTCCAAGAAATGTTCTAAATTCCTGTGAAAGTGCATTTATCCTTGAATTTTCACTGAATCCCGAATCACCATCTCTTACTATAACCGCCTTGATTTCATAGTGAGCCGCTTTATTACTCCGAGTCCGTATCTCACTAAAATCAATTCCTCTGTAGATATGTGATGGTATATCTTCAAGTATTATTCTGAATATTTTGCCCTCTGGCTCCACCGTCCCAACTGTATCTTTTATTTTTTTCATTACTTCATCTAAACTGAGATTGAAACATCGAATGGGTTTCGTATCAATCATTGGTCTGTTTTTCAATGTGATAAAACTATGCTTCAGTTTTTTATCTGTTAGTTCAAGTTCTATGAATCCCTTCTTATCCCCAGAATCTGTAAATGTCAAACATTCGGTAGAACCTGCATAAAAAGTATTTTTGGAAACTTCAGTGTATTTATGATAATGACCAAGTGCAATGTAGTCAAAATCTGTTTTTAAATAAGGTACGGGTATGAAAAGTTCGTTGAATTCATTCATGCTGAATTCTTTTATGCCTTTAACACATCCGTGAGTAATCAGAATATTGTAGTCTGAGGAAGAATCTCTTTTGAGTTTGTCAAGATTATTGTCAAATTCGTCTTTTGAGGAAGATTGAGGAACTGCATGAATAGTTATTTTTTCGTTATTTATGGTAAGAGATACAACTTCATATTTAGCATTGTATACCGGATAGATGTGCTCTATGTGATCAAATATACTGAAGATATGACCCGTCTCTTTGAGTTTTGGATGTTCATGATTTCCAGCGATTAGCACAAAAGGTATGCCCTGTTTTGAGAGGCGCAATATTTGTTTGATGGCAAAAGTTATTGCCCTGTTGTTTGGCCTCACTGAGTCGAATAAGTCACCAGCATGAATGATTAAATCAGGTTTTGATTTGACAGCATAATCAACAAACTGTTTGAAGGCATCGTAAACATCTACTTCACGTTGGTTTATTCCACCCTCTGTTACTTTACGGTAAGCAGAATAACCCAAATGTGTATCAGCAACATGCAAAATCTTCATATTATCGTCGTCTTCGGTTCAACTTCATAGAAACAATATCACATACAAGCGTAACAGCATCCAAGGTCGGGGACACAGGTGGAGCATATGCAGTCTCTAGTTTTCTTAACGTTTCAATATTCATTCCACTGAGGATCGCACAAGCAAATGTGTTTATCCTTTGTGCTGCATTCTCTCCAACGGCCTGAGCTGCTAGTATTCGCCCGGTCTCCCCATCTACAAAAACTTTTACGGTGATAGGTTTGCCTCCAGGGAAATATTCAGGAAGCGAAGAGCCATTAAATTTACCTGAAACAACAGACGTGTTATCCGCACGACTTACAGTTGGTCCAACTGCAGCTATCTCAAGGTCAAATAAAGCTGTTGTACGTGTTTGCAAAACACCATCCGGTAATTTGTAATTTCCACCAGCAGAATTTACACCAGCTGCAATAGCTTGCCTTACAACAACACTACCTAAGCCAATAGGTAAGGGCTTTTTTGTGATGAAATCCTTGTATTCCGTGCAATCACCAACAGCATAAACATTTTCAACAGATGTCTCAGATCTTTCATTCACTGTAATATAACCAGTTTTGCCTATCTTGCATCCAGCGCTTTTGGCTAAGGATATCCTGGGTTTACACCCTGTAGAAATAACCAAAAGATCGGTTTCAATATCCTCTTCTTCACCGGTTTCATTATTTTTTTTGGAAACAGAATGTATTTTTCCATTTTTGTTTTCAATTTTCGTAGCAAGATGATTAGTAAAAATTGAAATATTCTTTGAAATCTTTTCATGCACTTGATTAGACATGTCTCCATCGAGAGTATTAGCAAGTATGTTTGGTAACGCCTCTATGACCGTGACATTCATACCTTTTTTATGAATGTTGCAAGCCATTTCAAGCCCAATAAGTCCTGCCCCAATTATCGTTGCATTTTTGCCTTTTTTTACAAAAGAATGAATCTTTTTTCCATCTTCAATTGTTCGAATGACATTAACACCATCAACTAAGGTATCATTTTCATAGATATTTTTTATCGGAGGAATTGATGGTTTTGCCCCTGTAGCCATTATTAAGGAACTGTATGGTTTTTCAATTATTTCTTTTCCTTTTTTTGCTATAATAACCTGTTTTTTCACATCTATTTGCTCCACAGTTGTTTCCATAAAAAGATCAATATTTGCTTTCTTAAACCATTCTTCTGAGAATTCTATAAGATCTTTAAATTCTGGAATTCTGCCAGAGACAACATATGGAAGACCGCATTTGGAATATTGTGGATACTTGCCTTTTTCGAAAACAGTAATTTTAGCTTTTCTATCTGTTTTACGTGCAAATTGTGCAGCGGTACCTCCTCCCGCTCCACAACCAATCACTACTATGTTTTTATCTTGATTCACATAAATCCCTAATTCGGTCTAATAGCATTGTTTTTTTAATGTTTTTGATTGAATTTTAAAAAAAAATTATTCTGGCCTATATCCAAACACAATAATCACAAAAAACATGGTTAAAAATACTGACAGAACATCTGGAAATGGATCAGCCATTTTATTCCTTTCAACCCCCATGACACTCAAATCTGTTAATAATTGTCCACCCGTAAGAACATCACCACAACTATATGCTCCTTGCTTAATAAATATACTACCCACCTCGTGCTCTATCTCTACCAAATAACTTTGTGGCCCAATAATTTCCAATGTTTCATTTCTCAATTCACAAATACTGAGCACAATGCCCTCTATTTTATCCATAAAATATTCTGATTCTGATACATTCGTAAGATCATGTATGGCAGTTTCCATATATTCCAAAGAAGACGAATAGTTCTTTACCCATATGCCACTAATTATGTCCATAATTTCCTGTTTGTTTTTTTGATCACATATATTACTTGCTTCCATCCACATTTGCTGTGTAAACCATGCTTGTTCCTGCATACCAGTATCAACAACCGTCAGAAACTCAGATACACTCAGATTATTTGCCATCATATCTTTCGCCGTATTCTCTGCAACTTCTGTTTCATAGAGAAATACTTCCTCAACCTTGCTGAAATTGTCTGTCAATATACTATGTCCATACTTTCCCAGCAGCTCAAAAGATAACTCTGCGGCCTCACCGGTTTCATATGGATCAAAGATAGCATTATCACATATATGAAATGGAATGTATATGGAGGAACAGGCATGATTTGCCGCAAACCAGCCACTACTTAATTTTTCATAGTTCTGTTTTGGGATCTTATATATTGCCACAGCTTCATAACTAAAAATATCTTCACACATCGGCCTAAGCCCATTGAGATCCTCTCTATGAAGACGCGACCAATTTATCATGTCACTAACAGAAATAGAACCATATCTGGGCTGAATATGTTTCATCACTTCATCTTCCCATGCTTTAAACTTATAACATAACTTAATCCTCGCTTTGTTGTCATCAATATCTAATAACTCTACACTAAAATCCCCCACCGTTTCTCTATTGTCTAGTTCTATCTTGACCCTGGTTCCCTTTTTTAGAATTTTCCCATCAATAATTTTAAAAAATGGGACCTGTCGTGCAACAATCGAGTTTTCTCCAACATCAACAATTCTTACGCAATATAAAGAATTTAACGAAATTACTCCACCTTTTCTGACATATTCTTCTTTTTCAATGTCGAAGGAAGATGCAATCAGAAGTTTTTTGTGAATTTGAGTTTTCCATAGCTCCTTGGGATAATTTGACATCACTACAACGCCATCATTTATCTCTTTTACATCGTAATGAAACGCATCTGCTTCAACTACATAACCACTGTTGGGACCCACAACAAAAAGATTTTCGGATACACCTGTGGCATGCATTTTATCTACGAGATCTATGGTCATTAACGAGACAGCGTCATCTTCGTCATCAGCTATTTCGCAAGCATATCTTATCCAGTCAAAATCATCCCAAGCATATCTAGTCGGGTTTTTCCAATTTGAATTTGTATCGGCATCACCAAATGCTATACCGGAATCGCTAAGAGTCATTCCTGCTTTAACTATATTTGGAATTGTATCATTTTTAGTAGCCACTCCAATGAATTTATGCTTTGTTTCAAAAACCATGGGTTTTCCAGTCCACGGATGATGATATGTATATTCATATCCTTCTGGAACAATACATAACACCTGAAGACCTGGCCTACTTGGATCCCTGACTTTCAAAAGAAGATTGTAATCTCCTGCAGTCGAATCACCACAGGCAACTATATCCTTACACCCTTTAGTCGTACAAGATAACACGACATTAAAGAAAAGAATGGCAGCAAATATGGCAGCAATAATCTTGAATTTATTCATACAATTGCATTATAGTATGAATTTAGAAATATAAAAAGATTATTTAAAAAATGGGCAGTTTCAGCAGTTGATCTATTCTGTTGTTTTTTTGGTCTTCTTTGCAGTTGTCTTTTTTGTAGTTTTTTTATCCTGTTTTTTTACTTTGTCTTCGTCCTCAAGTTTCTTCTCTAGTTTTTCTTCTTTGGGTTCTTCTTCTTTAGGTTCAACTGGTTCTTCTGGCTCTGTTTCTTTAATCTCTTCTTCGGGTTCAACTGGGCTTTCTAGTTCTTCTGGTTTTTCTTCTTTGGGCTCAACTGACTGTTCTTCTTTCTGTGGAAGTTCCTCCGGCGATTTCCCCTCTTCCTTAAGTAGTTCTTCCACGGGTTCAGGTTTTTCCTCTGATTTCTTCTCTTCCTTCTTAGGAGCTTCCTTTCCTTTTTCCTCTGTTTCTTTAGCCTCAGGCTGTTCCACTATTGCAGGTTTTTCTTCTTCTATTTCGATCGTTGGAGGTGAAAGAACCTGCGTCTTGTATACCTCAACCCTCTTTACAGGATATAATTTCTTACAATTTTTGTAGATGTCACTACCTATTTTTCCATCTATGATGCATTTCACAAATTCAGACAGCGTACTAACCTTTGCCCGATCGAGAATAGTCTTTTTCATGGTTTCACGGACTATTTTTCTCTGAGAATTTTGTATACGTTTATCAGTTGTGGCAAAGGGTTTTACCCTAATAGTCGCACCATCCCGCGTAGTAGCGTCATATACTCCATCAATTTTTGATCTTTTTCTCCTAATCATTCTTCTAAGATAATCTGATGTGAGCGTATGACCAACAAACTGTGTATGTGCATTTGTCTCTTCCACATTATGTATTTTGAAGCAAAGTTTTATATGAGATTTCCTGAAATCATTCGTCAAATCTTGGAGAGAAACTTCTGTCACCCTATTTATCAAATTAGCAGGTTTATCTGCCAAAGTATCAGCTATAGTAACATTATCGAATGATGGTGGTGCCAGAACATTATACCAAGTCTTTGCTTTCCACTTATCTTTCATCTTCCGTGCTACTGTTCTTGATCGTGCTTTTGCCATAACATCACTCTATTATTTCCTATAAATATATTACAATGATTTTTTCGGTAACACACTCCATATACTTAAAATTATGCGACAGATAA
>RCNB010001095.1_pt1 | contig 17305 bp, 19 predicted proteins | sample 2041321 | NCBI WGS metagenome assembly RCNB01 (sample SAMN09708232, study PRJNA481090) | Marine sediment metagenome, whole genome shotgun sequencing project. | reverse complement strand
GTGGGTGTTATTACCACCTTGTTGATTGAGGAGCCTGATCAGCGCGCGCCGGTGCGGCAAGTAAGCAACGTTGTTGAGTGGCTTGATGATGCTGTCGTCGGTCCGTTCCGTGAGTTCTTTGTCCGCAACGGTACGTGGGCATTGGTATTGCTGCTGTTTATTGGTTTCTATCGTTTTAGCGATCTTGTTCTCGGCGTAATGGCGAACCCGTTTTATATCGATATAGGGTTTTCTTTGATTGAGATTGGGACCATCACCAAAGTGTTTGGTTTTTTTGTAACTTTGCTCGGCGCAGCTTTGGGCGGCGTCTCGGTGGTACGTTTTGGCGTCAACCGTCCTTTGGTTTGGGGTGCGTTTATGCTGGCGATTACCAACTTGTTTTTCGCCGGTCTGGCCGCATTAGGTGAACCTGATATTCGCTACCTGATGGTGACCATCAGCGCAGATAACTTTGCCGCGGGCTTCTCCGGTACCGTCTTTATCGCCTATCTTTCCGGCCTTACTAGCGCCGCCTATACCGCAACCCAATATGCGCTGTTGTCTTCGATGATGAACTTTGTGGGCAAGTTGATTAGTGGCTTTTCCGGTCAAATAGTGGAAGCGACAGATTGGGTGTTCTTTTTCGTCTACGCATCCTTAATGGGAATACCGGCTATCTTGTTATCAATATGGGTGGCCCGACACAATCGTGCGGCAGAGAGTGAAACGTCATGAAGCGTTGGGTAGTTGCTGAGAGTGATGCTCTTTCTGAAGGTAAATCGCTGAGCTTTCGCTTAGGTGATGGCGACTGGCCGGTACAAGGGTTTCTCGTTCGGTCTGGGGGCAAGTGTCATGCCTGGGTCAACTCTTGCCCGCATGCGGGACATGCGCTAAACCTTGATCCAGACGAATTTATGGCACCGGAAGGCAGGTATGTCAGGTGTATGTCACATGGGGCCCGCTTTGAGCCGGACACCGGTGAATGCGTGTCGGGTCCATGCACGGGGCAAAGTCTGCAGCCTTTAAAGTGCTTTGAGGAGCAGGGTAACGTTGTCGTTACGGCGCCGGCTAGCGCGCGCGAGTTGTAGTTGCGCCAGTAGTTGCACGAGGCTTGCCAAATTGCCGGACGAGTTTACAACTGTTCTGATGTAACTACGCTAAGCCAGTCTTCCGATGGGTCATCTGTTTGCTCGATTAGATTTAGCGAGTCATCAAGCGTTAGCGTGACATGATGGTCCGGTTCCGGATGATCTTCACTGCTAATGTCGACAGAGCCTGACCAGTCTTCAGACGGGGCTGTTAGGACCGCTTTTTGGGCCACCCAACCATAGTAATCAAGTTCTTCGATCGTGCCATCGAAGTGTTGAATCTCGATAGTTGCATCGTCGGCATCGCTGGCCACAACTTCAAATAAGCTGTTGTCAGGACGTCGATACCATTTACCAATTTCGGGGAGAGCTATCCCATGGTGGTTACCTCCTACTATAGAAACCTCTTTTCGGGTTCTGCGTCGCAAGAAAGTATGCGGGCGTAAATAATTTTATACGCCCTTTCGGAGGTGAGGTACAGCAGTCAGGCTTTGGTGTAGATCTGTTCCCAAATGCTGTGCCCGAGTTTTACGCCGCGGTTTTCAAAACGGGTTTCTGGACGCCAGGGGATATTGCCCTCAACCGCTTGCAACGACTGTTGTTCAGCCATTACTCCGCGGATGTGCTCAGCATACTCAGGCCAGTCGGTAGCAACGTGAAATATTCCGCCGCTATGCAGCTTGCTGCTTAGTGTCGCAACAAATTCCGCCTGCACGATTCTGCGCTTATGGTGACGCTTCTTGTGCCATGGGTCGGGGAAGAAGAGGTTGATGACATCGACGCTATTATCGGGAAGCTGGTCACGTAAAATTTCAATTGCATCATGGCAAAGAACTTTCAGATTCGTAAGCTTTTGTTCTTCGGCATTCATCATGCAGCGGCCAACGCCTGGCTCATGAACTTCGATGCCGATAAAGTCGACATCCGGAAATTTAGCTGCAGTTGTAATTAACGAAGTGCCGTTACCGAAACCAATTTCGAGTGTTCGTTTTTGATCGCGGCCAAAGACGTCGACGATATCAAGTTGTTCGTCTTGGTAGTCGATGCCGTATTCTTCCCACAGCAGATCAAACGCACGTTTCTGACCTTCGGTCATTCGCCCCGTGCGTTGCACGAAACTGCGAATAGGGCGTTTCTGATATGAGTCGAAAGCTTTTTTTGTGTGAGACATGATGCCGAAAGTTGGTGTTTAGGTTGGTAAGCGGCTTGCGCTCGGTTATAACGATTCAGACTGAATCTGCCTAGACCGAGCTAAGCTGAGCAAACGATTCTATTCTATAGAAGTCTTTAACGCCTGACCCGGTTAATAGTATGTTGTCGAGCTGGCTGCAACCGTTATCCGCTGTGCCTGTTAGGGTCAGCGGGCTGGCTAGTCTGCACGATAGATGGCATGAAAAAAGGGGCGATCGGCATTCGGTGCTGGTGAGGGGAGCCGCTAGTGTGCGATTATCACGTTTTAGAAATAGGCTTTGGATGGCAGCATGGGTGAGTTAGAAACCGCAGTACTAGATTGGATCGCCGAGAATACAGATAGTCCTGAACTGGCGGCGCAGATTCGCGCTGCTGAAGCTGGAAAGCGCGATTTTATGGGCACGGGCTTATTTCTGTACCTGAACGTCCCTGATTCAGTGGATCCCATTCCTCAGGGCGTCAGCGCAAACTGTCCGCACATTAGCAGTTCGATGCTTATGGATGGCGCCGGTTCAAGTCTTTTTATGAAAAATGGCCGATTGCACTACCTTGAGTTGTACTCGCGTGGTGGATTTATGCCGGAAACTTTAGAACAGTGGGAGTTGGAGCAAGGCCGGGCCTAAAATTACGGCTGCGTCTGAAGCCGGCTTCGCGGCGTGCAATCGACAATCAATCTCAATATTAAATATCGTGAGTGATTCTGACCGTTTGTATCGGCAGTGCTTGCTAAGTGTTTATCCTACTATTTTGTCCGGGATCGCCTGCGGTGGCAGTTGTAAGCCCATTCTGCGGACTTCACTGCTTAAAACCCATCACCCCTGACACTGCGAAGTGTCAGGGGTGTTATTATTTGCAGAAGCACTAATTGAGCAATGGTTTGGGATTAATAGCATGACTAAATACGGCAAATTGAATCTTCTGGGAATGGCTGCGGTACCTCTAATGGTCGTTGCGTCTAGCTTGGTCATCTTCAGCGCCCGCTTCGATACGGCCATTTGGTTGTTTGCTATCAATTTGTTTCCCGCATTACTGGGTGGATTGTTCAGCTGGTTGATGCTGCGCAAGGCAAATAACGATATCTCTGCGCTGGTCGCCATATTGCCCACCGTTATTCCTGCCGCATGGATTTTTTGCTGGTATTTGTTGCGTTTGGTATCTCCGGCAGCAGTTGCGCCCGGCGCTGAATACATAGCGGCACCTCAGTATCATGTGATGGCAGTACTGGCCCTCGCGGTCGTCTGTTTTGTAGCGGGCTTCTTCGTTCGTTCGAAGTAGTTCTATCGCAGCCGCAGCCTTAGTTTTACTTAGCGGATAAATGATGCCGCAGCTGCCCGTACCCGCCGCTTATTTTCCTTATCACGAGATCGGCGATCGTCCGCATATCGTCGTCGATGGGAAAGACCAGGATTCCAGTGTTCTTACGTTGTCTCACTGGCCTTGGAATCGCACCCCCGAGCACCTGCGCCGGGACACATCCACGCATATCGCCTACGCGTATCTGAACGACCCAAATTCATTTGTCGATGTGCCTATCGTCTCGAACAGTCACTATGACGAAGATGGTCTATTGAGCATGTTCGCTCTGGTGAACCCGGAGATCGCAATGGAACATGCAGATTTATGCATAGCAACCTCCTATGCGACCGACTTTTGGCGTTGTACAGATGCTGCTGCAGCTAAGCTTGCCTTTGTATTGGGTGCTTGGTCGGATGCAGAGAAATCGCCGTTGGGTGCGGATGTATTTGAGCTGCCGTTGCGTCAGCGGGTGATCGCTCAGTACAGTCATATGCTTGAGGCATTGCCGCAGATTCTCAGTGATCCGTTTAGTGATGAATCAATGTGGGCAGAAGAGTATGAGTTCTGGCAGCTAAGCCGTTTGAGTGTCGCTGAGGGCAAGGTTGAATTGGAAGAGTTCCCGGAGCTTGATCTTGCGATTGTGCATGTGCCTGCAGAGATGGAGCGCAAGACAATTTGTCGATATCTCACTCGTTGGTCGCTACCTGTGCATCCGTTCGCGCTATTTGAGAAAACCAATTGTTCGCGTATTTTATGGATCCATGGCGGCCGGATGGAGTTTCAGTACCGCTATGAGAGTTGGGTGCAGGTGACCAGCTTCCGTCCACTGCCGAGATTGGATCTGACGCCGTTGGCAGACCGGCTTAATGGGCTGGAAATATCTCCAGGGAAGTGGGCATTTGAAGGGGTGTATGAAGTAGCAGCTAGGCTGCGGTTCGACAGTACTGAGGCCTCATCGATTGCCGCTGACACCGTTGTTGCTGAGCTAAAGTTGGCACTGCAGACTCAGCCATCAGCATGGAACCCATACGGCGAGCCGCCGGTGGAATAGTGGTTTTACTTAGAAGGTGATTCATGTCAGATGACCTACGTCCCTTTCATCTTGCGATAATCGTGCAAGACCTTGATGTAGCCAGAGAGTTTTACGGCGAGTTGCTGGGCTGTCCTGAAGGACGCAGCGCTGCGGGCTGGGTCGATTTCAACCTTTTCGGGCATCAGTTGGTGTGCCACCTGGGCTCTCCTGATACGCGTAGCGTCGCAAACCCTGTCGATGGGGACTCTGTTCACGTACCCCATTTTGGTGTTGTACTAGGGCTTGCTGAATGGCAGCGTCTTGCACAACAACTGACTGCAGCAGGTCAGTCGTTTGAACTGGCCCCGAAGTTGCGGTTCGCCGGTCAGCCGGGAGAGCAGGGCACGTTCTTCTTGCTCGATCCGTTTGGCAACGCACTCGAGTTTAAAGGCTTTGACGATCTGGCTGCGTTGTTTAGTAAATAGCAGCGGAACGAGTCCCGTCAAATTGCTATGTGAGTGATCGCAGTCGTTGCGTATCTTCCGCGCATTCTACGCAGTCGGTAGATTCCGGACGGGCTTCTAGTCGAGCCATGGCGATATCTTCACCGCAGGTGATGCAGGTCCCGTAGACGCCATTGCCGATGCGCTGCAATGCTGCTCCGATCTCAGCGATTTCTATAACCGCATCACTTTCGAGCGCCGAAACAACATCGACATTGCCGAGTTCGGCAGCTTGCTCAGATGAGTCGGCATTCAAAGGGTTGCGGGCATGGTCGTGAATCAGGTCGACCCGTTTACTCAGAATGGCCTTTTGTGCAGTGAGCACAGCCGTCATGCGTTGCAGATCTTCTTTTGATAATGCCATGTGCGACTCCCGTATTCGTATGCTGAATGCTCAACCGGCTACCGTACTCCGGCCAACTTCAACACCGCCAGCTTAAGCCAGCTATTAAAACTGTATCATTTTGTGCCAGATGCTACATGCAAGTGGCATATATCATTTGCAGAACAATAGGTACGCTGTAGGCTACAACGGCTTGAAGCTAACGATAATAGGCACTTGTGCGGATACCAGCGCATACCAATGCATCCTGAGGTGTGGAAACGAAGATGAAGACTCTGAATATTGAATATTTTGCGATCTTGCGGGAGCAGGCGGGCATAAAAGCCGAGTCCGTCAGCTCGAAGGCGAACACAACTGCTGATTTATTCGCTGAACTGAGCAAGAAGCATGGTTTTAGCTCAGTTGATAATTTTAAAGTTGCCGTGAACGATGAATTTAGTAGCTGGGATGCCGCGTTATCGGACGGTGACCGCGTGGTATTTATTCCCCCTGTGGCGGGAGGCTGAAGTGTTTGATTTAACTGAAGAGCTTATTGATGCTGTGACGCTAAGTACGCAATTGCGTAATGACACCTGTGGTGCCTGCGTCAGCTTTGAAGGCTGGGTGCGCGATCACAACGAAGGTCAGCAGGTGCTGAGTCTTGAGTATGAATCGTATAAAGCGCTGGCCGTAAAAGAAGGCGAGAAGATTCTGTTGGAGGCGCATGATAAATGGCCTGTTGCCGAGGTTGTTTGTGTTCACCGTACCGGTAAGTTGGCGATAGGCGATGTAGCCGTTTGGGTTGGTGTGAGCTCCCCCCATAGAGGCGAGGCATTCGATGCTTGCCGCTATGTCATTGATGAAGTGAAGTTGCGTGTGCCTATCTGGAAGAAGGAGTACTACACTGACGGAGATTCCGGTTGGGTGAACTGTGAAGCCTGCGCTGCAGCCGGGCATCATCACTAAGCGTTACGTTATGGTTTAACCATAAAAAAAGCCCCGCATTGCGGGGCTTTTTTCGTTGGTATGTTATCCGGGCTATCTTTCCTGACGTTCTCGCTCAATAAGCTCATCGGCCACATCAAGTAGCTGCTCGTAACCACTTAGCTCAGGCCCAACCACGGAATACTTGCCGTTGATAACCAGCAAGGGTACGGAGCGTACTTTGTAACGCTGCGTCCAGCTTTTTGCCTGCTGCAGTTTGCCGTTTACAGAAAATGATCGATAGGCCTTGTCGAAATCTTCTTCGCTCACGCCGTATTTGGACGTAATAAACTCACGCTGCGCTGATTCAGATGCCAGCATCTCACGATTAGTGTGAATCTCAGAGAAAATATCGCCATCAGCCTGATCCAAACCTAGCGCCTGAGCAGTGTAAAACAGGCGAGCATGAATTTCGTTAGTTGGATTCCACATCACAGGGTGCTTAACAAAGCTCACATCACTTCCGAGCGTCTTCTTCCACTTCTGGAGATACGGCTCGAAACTAAAACAATGTCCACAGCCATACCAGAAGATTTCAGCAACCTCGATCTTGTCGGGGGAGCTGCTAGTGCCTTGCGAGTTGGTAAAGCGTTCGTAGTGAGCGCCCTGTTTGTATTGCCAGTCTTGTTTTGCAGCAGGTGTGGCAGCATCGGCAGAAGCCGCTACTTCCATTTCAACTGCTGCCATTTCTTCAGCTTGAGCAGCGGGCGCTTCAATTGCCGCCGGAGTATCGATGGCAGGTTGTGCCGCGTTTTCTTCCGGGGCAGGGCTGCAAGCAGCCAGGACAGCCAGAGTGGCCAGTGTGGTAAGTGCAAGCAGTTTCTTAAACATAAATGTACCTATTAGCTACGGGTTACTAATGTTGTTAGTCGAAATTAACGAAGACCCTGAATGTAAGATGCGACTGCGGCAATCTCGTCATCTGTAAGACGTGCAGAGATGCTACGCATAATCGCAGAGTCATCAGACTTGCGAGCGTTTGAGCGATAGTCTTTCAATTGTTTGGTCGTGTAAACAGCATGTTGACCGGCAAGCGATGGGTAAGCTGCCGGAGCATTGCCGCGACCGCTTGGCCCGTGACATGCGATACATGCGCTGACACTAGCTTCTTTGTTGCCGCCGCGATACAAACGCTCACCTGCACCAACTATTGACGGGTTGGCTACTTTTCCAGCCATTTTCTGGCCAGCAAAGTAAGCACCGAGGTCGGCTGCATCCTGTTCGCTAAGACCCATTGCCTGACTGCCCATGACAACGTCATAGCGTCCACCGTCTTCACCTTGTGGCACCTTGAATGCCGCAATGGTTTTAACGAAATACGCTTCGTTTTGTCCGGCGAGACTAGGCCATGAAGGATTGGCGCTGTTGCCACCAGGTCCATGACAAGCGATACAGGTTGATGCTTTTTCAGCACCACTGTCGGCAGAGCCGGCTGCGTTTGCAGCAGTCGCAAAAACTGCGGTTGAAGTGATGGCAAGCAGAGCCTGCACGGCGATATTGAAATAAGCTGATTTTTTGATCACGTGCGCTTTCCTGCCCGAACTGAAATGTGGTTGTATGAGTTGAATTACTTAGCCCCATGCTACACTTGGGCCAGCGCCGGATTCTACACCAAATCGACTCGGAATCGGCTAAATCCAGCGATTTTCAGGTTCAAATACTCATCATGTCTCATTATCCACAGGCGAGTTTCATCAAGAGCGCCAATTTACCTAAGCAGTTCGTGCCTGATGAGGGCAATGAGGTGGCATTTGCAGGCCGCTCCAATGCCGGCAAATCCAGTGCTATCAATGCGATAGTGAATCGCCGCGGCTTCGCTAAAACGAGTAAGAGTCCGGGCCGGACCCAGCTGATTAATTTTTTTACTTTGCGTGATGAGCAACGTCTGGTCGATCTACCGGGTTATGGCTATGCCAAGGTTACGGGCAGTATGAAAGACCACTGGCGCAGCCTTATGGGCAGCTATTTTAACGAGCGCCAGTCGTTAAGCGGCTTGTTTGTTGTAGTCGATATCCGGCGTTCGCTTGGTGATTTCGATTGGCAAATGGTGAACTGGGGCCAGGAAGTCGGATGCCCTGTACATATTCTGTTAACTAAAGCCGATAAGTTAGCGCGCGGACCTGCAAAAGCGGCATTGTTGCAGGTCGAAAAGGAGTTGGCAGGCACAGCTTCGGCGCAACTATTCTCTTCATTGAAGAAAGCCGGTGTTGATGAAGCCAGAGTAGCGCTCGACAGCTTTGTAAGCCAAACCGCCATTTCAGATGACCTATTGCCGTAATCACGGCGCACACCCACCGATCACACCCACCGATCACACCCACCGATCACACCAGTGCTTCGGGAGCTTTCTTGAAATTCGCGTATGCGGAGAGAAATAAAGGTGCCCCGGGTGCTGAGTACAGGGGTTGCACCCGGGGCGACAGCAAGTGGCTTGGGGAAACCGGTCTTACTGTTCCGCTCAGGGAGGCGAGCGGATGATGCTAGGCATCACAGTACATATGATAGCAGTTAGGTATAAAAGTTCCGCTATTAACATAAACCTGTCCAAATAGGACACCAATCAATACCTTAGCAATGCTCTAGTGCGCCTCATCCCAGTTTTTGCCGCAGCCCACATCAACTTTTAGCGGTACTTTCAGCTTTGCAGCATCAGACATCAGCATTTTCAGCTTGGCCTTAACGTCTTCCAGAACCGGGTTTGCAACCTCAAGCACCAGTTCATCGTGCACCTGCATGATGACTTTGGCATCAACACTTTCTGAGTCCAGCCAGTTTTGAACCTTTAGCATGGCCATCTTGATGATGTCCGCCGCGGTACCCTGCATGGGCGCGTTAATCGCACTGCGCTCTGCATACTGCCGGCGCTGACCGTTGCTGTCGTTGATCTCGGGTAGATACAGACGCCTGCCGAAAACCGTTTCGACGTAGCCCTGTTGCTTCGCGGTTTCGCGGATGCTTTCCATGAACTCATGAACGCCGGGGTAACGTTCGAAATAGGTCTTGATGTAATCCCTGGCTTCAAATTGTGGAATATTGAGTTGTTTGGCGAGTCCCCACTCAGACATGCCGTACATCAGACCAAAGTTGATGGCTTTGGCGGCGCGGCGCTGGTCAGTCGTGACATCGGCCAGGTCGACACCGAACACTTCGGCAGCAGTTGCTTTATGCACATCTTCATCGCTGGCGAAGGCTTTCAGTAAATTCGGGTCTTCAGAAATATGCGCCATGATACGAAGCTCAATCTGAGAGTAATCAGCGGCGACTAGGGTGTAGCCTTTTTCAGGAATGAAGGCCTGACGTATGCGCCTGCCTTCCTCCGTACGAATGGGAATATTCTGCAGATTAGGATCGGATGAACTCAGTCTTCCTGTTGCAGCTACGGACTGATGGTAGGAGGTATGAATCCGACCCGTTTTCTTGTCAATCATGCCCGGCAGCTTGTCGGTGTAGGTGCTTTTAAGCTTGGCCATGCCCCGGTGCTCGAGAATCAGCTGCGGCAGTTCGTAATCTTCGGCAAGCTTCTGCAACACGTCTTCGGCTGTGGAAGGTTGGCCTTTGGGTGTTTTCTTCACCACCGGCAGCTTCTGCTCTTCAAACAGTATGGCCTGCAGCTGTTTGGGGGATGCCAGATTGAAGCTGTGGCCCGCGACTTCATGCGCTTTAATTTCTATTTTCTGCAGCTTCTGATCGAGCTCTATGCTTTGTTGAGCGAGCAGGAAATCATCGACTAACACTCCGGTTTCTTCTATCTTTTGCAACACAGGTACTAACGGCTGCTCAATCTCCAGATAGAGTTTTTTGAGGTTTGGTACTTTCTCAATTTGTGCCCAGAGATAAAGGTGTAACTGTAAACAAATGTCCGCATCTTCGGCCGCGTAGGGTGCTGCTACTTCTAGTGAGACCTCGTTAAAACCGATTTGTTTGGCGCCTTTGCCGGCCACGTCTTCGTAGTGAATCGTGTCAATGTTCAGATAGCGACCTGCGACCGAATCAAGGTCATGTCGACCAGCGGTGCTATTTAAAATATAGGATTCGATCATCGTGTCGAAGGCCATGCCTCGCAGGCTGAGGTCATAGTTAGCAAGTATGTGCGCGTCGTACTTCAGGTGATGCCCGACCTTTTTGGCATTCGGGTTTTCCAGCCAGGGTTTGAGGCGTTCCAGTACATAGTCGCGTTGCAGCTGTTCGGGTGCCCCGGCGTAGTTGTGTGCTACCGGTAGGTAGGCAGCCTTGCCGGGCTCGATTGAGAATGACAGGCCCACAAGCTCGGCTTCCATGTAGCGAATACTGGTGGTTTCTGTGTCGAAGGCGGTTAGTTCTGCGCCATCAATAGCCTTTAGCCACAGTTCAAATTGTTCTTCGGTAAGTATGGTTTCATAGTCGCGTGCTGTGACTGCGGTGCCGGCGACAGTCTCCTCTGCGGCAGCTGCAGCGGGTGCAACACGCGCCGGGCTCTCGCCGTTGAGCAGTGTTTTCAGCAGACTTTTAAGCTCCATCTCTTCGTAGAGTGCCTGCAAGCCTGCTTTGTCAGGCTCGCCGGGAGTGAAGCTCTCGGGTGAAAAATCGATATCGAGGTTTATGTCGATCGTCACTAGTTTTTTCGACAACCCAAGCTGATCCAGGTTGCCCCTTAGGTTTTCTCCGATTTTGCCGCCAATCTCATCGGCATGTGCCACGAGGTTGTCCAAGGTTGCATATTGATTCAGCCATTTAGCTGCCGTTTTAGGGCCACATTTGGGAATGCCGGGCACGTTGTCAGATGTGTCGCCCACAAGGGCGAGATAGTCGATGATTTGTTCCGGAGTTACGCCAAACCTTTCGACTACGCCCTCAACATCACTTTTTCGCGAGGGTCGATGCATGGTGTCGACCAGCGATACATGCTCATTTACCAGCTGCGCCATGTCTTTGTCGCCGGTGCTGATAATTGTTCTGACACCGGCTTTACCAGCTTTGTCAGCCAGTGTGCCGATAACATCATCGGCCTCTACACCAGGCATTCTGATAAAGGGCAGGCCCGACATTTCCATCGCAGAGTTTAATGCCTCAACCTGAGATCGCAGGTCATCTGGCATGGGAGGGCGATTTGCTTTGTATTCGGGATACATCTCATGACGGAAGTTCTTGCCCGGTGCATCCATAACGATAACGATAAGGTCAGTCTTCTGCTCGTTGAAGGTTTTTTGCAGCATATTCAGCATGACGTGAATAGCGCCGGTTGGCTGACCTTTGCTATTCGTTAGCGGCGGTGCTGCATGGAATGCGCGGTAAAGATAAGACGATCCATCGACTAGCAGTAGCGAGTGTTTGCCGCTCATGTTGTTGTGCCCATAGTTGTTTTAGTTTTCTGCTGAAGGCTCAGCTTCTGGCGTGATCAAAGTTTCAGCAGTCGGGCTGCTAGCCGGTTCGATTACTTCTGCTGGTGCCGGCAGAAACAGCGCGCCGGACTGGCCACAGCCTGCAAGCAGCAACACCACAAGCAAGCTGTGACCTAATACGAAGCTGCGTCTGATAAACAGCATCCGCGAGCTCACTTTTTGTATGCCTCACCAACCCGACGATAGGCATCACGAAAACTGATGCCCTCTTCGACAACCATTTTGTTGGCATCTCCGGCAGCGTGCACTGACGGATCCAGTGAAATATTATCGGGCACAAAGCTTAGCCCACCGATAAGGCTCGCCATGATAAGCGCGGAGTCTTCAGCAAGGTCGATAGCCTTGAACAGCGGTGCTTTGATTCGTTGTAAATCACGCTGATAACCCGACGGCAATTTGGCAGTAATACCCATTACTTCGGTCAGGCTGCCCTGCATAGTCGCCGTGGCAGCACGCACCAGTTCCAGCACATCCGGATTACGCTTTTGCGGCATGATGGACGAACCAGTTGTCATGTTGTCGGGCAGGCTGATAAACGCAAACTCCTGCGTGTAGAACAACAGCAGGTCAGCAGCAATTCGGCCCAGATCCTGCATTAACAAGCAGAGTTCAAAAACTAGAGTTGCTTCAGCTTTGCCGCGTGACAACTGCACTGCGGTAACCGGTTCATGCACCCTGTCGAAACCCAGCGCATCGGCAGTTGCCTGCCGGTCAATAGGAATATTCGGAGTGCCGTAGCCGGCAGCGCTTCCCAGCGGACTTAAATTGATCCGCTTCAGGCTACGTTGCAGGCCAGCAACGTCGTCCTGCAGTTCGGTGACATAAGCACCGGCCCACAGAGCCACGGAACTTGGCATGCCTTGTTGCATATGGGTATAGCCGGGCAGGGGGATATCTCCCTGCTTGTCAGCAAGTTTTTCCAGTGCAGTAGCGGTGCTGGTGGCGGCTGCCGCGAGTTGTTCAGCCGCATCACGCAGGTACAAACGCAGTGCTACCAGTACCTGGTCATTACGTGACCGGCCCAGATGAATGCGTTTACCGGCTTCGCCGATTGCTGTTGTCAGGCGGCCTTCTAAAGCCGTATGCACATCTTCATCTTCAAGCGAAATAGACCACTCGCCAGCAGCATGTGATTGCGCTAGCGCATTGAGCCCTGTTTCGATTGCGGCACGGTCATCATCATTGAGTAAGCCCTGAGCATTCAGCATGTTTGCGTGAGCAATAGAAGCCCGCACGTCATACTGCACCAGTCGCGCATCCAGTTGATGATCTTCGCCGGCGGTGTAACGCAAAATCCGTTCGTCCAAAGGTTGCCCTTTGTCCCACAAGCGTGTGTTCGACTGTGACATTAGTCCTGCCCCTGTTCCGCCGCTGATAGTGCAGTGATGTGTTTCACGATCAAGGTGCCGGTGCCTTCATTGGTAAACACTTCCAATAACAGGCTGTCGGCAATCTTGTACGAGATCATATGGACCCGTGATACACCGCCATGGATTGCCGTCTCTATGGCAATAGCTTTTGGCAGCATGCCTGCCTTAAGTGAACCGTTATCCCGCAGTTTCTGCAAGCCTTCAATATCCAGGTAAGAGATAATTGAAGTGACATCTTCAACATCTTCAAGGATACCGGGTGCACCGGTGGTTAGAATAAGCTTTTCGGCGTTCAAAGCCGAAGCCAGTTCAGCGGCCACAGTGTCGGCATTGATATTCAGCAATGTCCCGTCACTATCAGCCGAAAGTGGGCTGATGATCGGCACCAGACCATTGTCCAGTTGCGTATGCAGCACGCTGACATCGACTGACTCGATATTGCCAACAAAACCATAGTCCACAGTCTCGTCTCCCATCTGCACAGGAGGCCGTTTGCTGGCATTGATCAATCCACAGTCGACACCACTGATGCCGACAGCGGGCACATCCAGGTCACGACAGGCAGCAAGAATCTGAGTGTTGATCTCACCATTAAGAATCATGGTCGATACTTTCAGTGTTTCCGCGTTGGTTACCCGTCGACCGTCTATCATATTGGTTTCGATGCCAAGGGCACCGGCTAGCCGTGTTGACTGCGGCCCGCCGCCATGAATAACAACGATACGTATGCCTACCTGATGCAGGATCGAAATCTGTTCAACAAGTTTGTTCGTTGATTCGCGACTCTCGAAAACTTCACCGCCGGCTTTGATAACGAATATCTTCTTTTTGTACATGCGTATGTAGGGAGCGGCATGTTTCAGTGCTCCTACTACGATGTCCCGATTTTTAGGTTTGCTAATCATTATTTTGTTGTTCCAAGCATTTGATGCAGTACTGCCATTTGGGCGTACATTCGGTTTCGTGCTTCAGGGATAACCACACTGCGTGGACCATCCAGTACTTCATCGGCAACCACTACGCCACGGCGTACGGGTAGGCAATGCATAAACCGAGCGTCTTTCTGCGCGGTGTCGAACCAGCTATTGTCGACGCACCAGCCTTTTAAACCTTCGCGCGCTCTTTCGTCATTAGGTATATGGCCATAGTGCTTGGTCGATGCCCATGATTTTGCGTAAATCACATGGGCGCCTTCAAGCGCTTCTGCCCGGTCATCAGTCTCGGTTACCGAGCCTCCGGATAAGCCTGCGGCATCGCGAGCTTTATCCATGATCGACTCCGGCAACTCAAAGCCCTCAGGGCGCAGTACGGTGACATCCATGCCACGCATCGCCGCCATATGCACGGTTGCGGAAGGCACGGCCAACGGCAGTGCGCGTGGGTGATAGGCCCAGCTCAACACGAACTTGCCACCGCTACGAGGCAGGCCAAGGTCGTCCATCGTTTTCCAGTCGGCAAGACTTTGGCACGGATGATTGATAGCCGATTCCATATTGATCAACGGCACATTCGCCAGATCCCGGAACGCCATATAATCTTTGTCAGCCAGGTCATGCTCGAGATTTTCGCGTTCTGCAAAGCAACGAATCCCCAGCGCATCTGCATATGACGCGATGACAGGAATAGCCTCACGAATATGTTCCGCTGCCTGTCCGTCCATTACGATGCCGTGGCGTGTTTCCAGACCATGAATCGACATGTCGGGTGAAATCACAAATGAGCCGCCACCCATGCGCGCCATCGCAGCCTGAAATGAGGCCAGCGTTCGCAAAGAAGGGCTCAGAAATAACAGAGCCAGAACTTTGCCTTCCAGCGCGCGTGGTTCCGGGTGGGTCTCCAAGCGACGCGCAAGCGAGAGCAGGTTTTCCACTTCTTCGGGGTTAATCAGTGCCAGATCTTGAAACTCATTCATGTGATTACCTTCGTTCTATCTGTGTATGTCTAATTTATTTCTGCAAGCGCATCCAGCAACTGCTGAATGTGCTCCTGTTGTATCGTGAGCGGTGGCAGCAAACGGATCACTTTCGGATCTGAGCTAGCGCCAACCAATATGCCTTTCTCGAGCAATGCGGCACTGACTTCTTTCGCTGGACGGTCGCATATGAGCCCCGTCAAAAAGCCTTTGCCCTGAACTCCGATTACCGGACCCACGGGTAGGTTGGCCCGTAAAAATTCAGATTGTTGCTGGACGTTTTGCAGCAATTTCTCATCATTAATGACATCAATGACAGTTGCAATCATTGCGCTGGCAAGTGGGCCGCCACCGAAGGTGGTGCCTAGGTCGCCATTTTGAGCAACCTCTGACAGTGCATCCGATACGATTACCGCACCACAAGGGAAACCACCGCCCAGCGATTTCGCTGAAGTGATGATGTCTGGATTCACATCAAACAACTCGATGGCAAAGGCAGTACCACAACGACCCATGCCGGTTTGTACTTCATCAGCAATGAGTACTGCACCAACTTCTTTGCATCGGGCAGCTATCGCCTGCACAAATTCTTTGTTCAGGTCATAGGCACCGGCGACACCTTGTACGGGTTCCAGAATTACCGCTGCAGTTTGTTCATCAACGATATCGTTGACGCTCGCGATGTCATCACGAGGTAAAAACTCGACTTCAAACGGCGTGTTTGGGAATGTGTACCACTTCTCTTTTGCTCCCCACGTGCACGCACCTGCGGCTGCGGTCCTGCCATGGAAGCCATGTTCTATAGCAACCACCTTGCCACGACCGTTGTGCTTCAGCGCTATGCGTAATGCGTTTTCGTTGGCTTCGGCGCCGCTATTGACCAGAAACACATGGTTCAGGTCGCCGGGGGCAAAGTCTGCCAGTTTCCGTGCAGCCTCAGCACGAATGTCGAGCGCAACCGCATTGCTCTGAAAAAACAGAGTCTCAGCTTGTTGCTTTAACGCTTCGATCAGACGTGGGTGGCTATAGCCGATGCCGGCTACGGCATGTCCGCCATAGAGATCGAGCAATTCGCGGTCTTTGCACTGTATGTGTACACCCTTGGCTGACACGGGCTCAAAGCCCCATTGTCCGTAGACCTGGAGCAGATGTTCAGCTTCGGCAAGTTGTGCTGCGTTCTTAGTCATAGTTGTAGCTTTGCGTGTTAGCCCCAGCCGGTTGCCGGAGTGGTTAATCCAAGTGTTTCATCAAAACCAAGCTTCCGGTTCATCCACTGCATTGCACCGCCAGCCGCACCTTTAATCAGGTTGTCGATGACGGTGAATACCACAACAGTATCGCCATCTGATGCCACGCCGATGTGTGAGTAGTTGCTGCCGGTGACATCTTTTAATCGCGGCGTACCTTTAACCACAGTTACAAATTCGTTGTGGTTGTAAAAGTTGGTGAACTCGTCGAACAATGCTTCGGTCGCAATAGGCTGCTTCAATTTGGCCTGCACAGTCATGTGAATGCCCCGGGCAAACGGGCCCGAGTGCGGTAGGAAGTTGAGCTTGCTGTCTTTACCGGTTAGCGCTTTGCAGATGGCAACGACCTCCGGTGCATGCCTATGACCCAGCGGGTTGTAGGCGTACAGATTTGAATGCCGCATCGGGTGATGCGTGCCCGCCGTAGGTGCTTGACCCGAACCCGTGCTGCCGGTGATACCGAAAGCAGTCATTTCAGGCTCAATCAGATCCAATTGCAGCAACGGAACAGCAGCTAGCAGCATGGCTGTAGCAAAGCAGCCCGGATGCCCTACATGAGGGTGTTCTGTATTGGGAATGTGTTCAGGCAGGGCGCAAACGAATTGATCCAGCAGTTCCGGCGCGCCATGCGGTGCATAGACTTCTGCATAAGCATCGGCATCGGCAAAACGAAAGTCTGCTGATACATCGACCACATTGATTTCGGCATCTTTTGCCTGCGCTAGTACAGCCGCGATCAGTCCGGCACTTGCACCGTGGGGTGCAGCAGAGAACACCGCAACCTTACCTTGCAGGTGCGGGCTTAAATCTGAAGGATCTATAAAGCACTGGTCGCCAAAAGCGTTCTGCAAATGAGGGAACACCGAGTTGATAGCTTGCCCCGCATTTGATGCAGATACTGCAGCGGCCAATTCAAGCTGCGGATGTCCTGCTATCAGGCGCAACAGTTCACCACCGACATAGCCGGAGCTGCCAATCACGATAGTTTTAATTTGCTCACTCATAATCTTTCCAAACAAAATT
>RCNB010001093.1_pt1 | contig 17325 bp, 14 predicted proteins | sample 2041321 | NCBI WGS metagenome assembly RCNB01 (sample SAMN09708232, study PRJNA481090) | Marine sediment metagenome, whole genome shotgun sequencing project. | reverse complement strand
ACATTAGATTCGGCTCCAACCATCATATAATTCGGACGGTCGTCATTTGACATGAGGTGATCTACATTTGAATAGAAGCCTTTAAACATAATGCTACCTATCGTATTAGAGATCTCTCTTATTTTATAATCAAGACCTATCAGATAACTGTTATCATAAGGAGAATCCATTGGTAGGCCAGCATGCTTAATGTCTCTTCCGAAAGACTGTCTCCATGTGAGGCGCAGTCTTTGTTCCGCAGTCGGGTTTATACCCAATTTTATAGAATAATCAGTAGAAGTAAATGAAGAAGGCACTTCATCTCCGTTACCATCTGTATAATCTCCATAGTCACGATATGAACCGTTTAACTCAATGTCAAATTTTTCTTTCTTATACATAAGAGCGCCACGACCAGTAAAATTATTCCCATTGGTTTCATAACCGGTTTCCAAATTACCACTTATGCCCATTTTTCTTCCCTCGCCATTTTTTGACACTAAATTCACAATACCCCCAAAATTTTGACCAAACCTTACTGTAAAAGGCCCTTTAACTACTTCTATTCGCTCTATTTCTTCAGGGATCACATGAGTCGTTATTGGATCCATTCTATTGGGGCAGGCATTCAGTATTTTCATTCCTCCATCATACTGAACATTTAATTGCTCGTATTTAAAAGCCCTAAAAACAGGTTCCGAGGCATATGCCCCTCTTTTCATTATTCCAAAACCAGGAATATCTTTGAAAAGATCACTCACATTTCTTGGTTGACTTACCGCCTTAATATCGTCATAGACAATTCTTGATTGGGCAAGATCACCAAAAGGATCTGCCTTGACTATAATATTGTCAAGTGCAAAGGTCTTCTCATTCATTGAGATCTTCATTTGATTTTTTATACTTAACAGTATCGACGAATAACCCATCAAAGACACTTGAATTGTATCTCCCTCCATCGCTTGGATCATGAATTTCCCTTGAACGTCACTTTCATCAAAGAGCTTTGTCCCTTTCAATTGAATTATTGCGTTCTCTAGACCATTACCTTCGCGATCCACTACGGTACCATGAATCTCTTTTTGTTGCGTATATGCAGCCATACTCGATAAGAGCATAGCAAACACTATAATAATATTTCTTTGCATTATAATATTGATTGTTTAAACAAATAGTACAAGCACGACTTTAAAGTCGTGCAAAATTCGCTCTATAAGAGCCTTTAAAAATTTGTTTAAATAATAGGAGGGCGCAATAGTGAATCAATATAAAGTCCTTCTTGCAAGAAATTGTCAGATACAGGCTTACTTACTATTGATTTTTCAATAATCAGAAGTTCTTTCTTGTAACTCGTTTTCAGAGTCACAAATTTTTCTGTATCAAATTTCGGAGGAATGGGTCTTTGCTGGTCAGGACCGCGATCTAATTGTTTCTCAACCTGATCCCCTAAATAACATTTCCCGTTACAAGTTAAAATCGGCTTGTCCCGATTCTCACAAAGTTCATTTACGATATAATCATAATTGATCAAATACTCCAACACCGGTAAGGCAGGTTGAACCAATACCAAGAGGTACAAGTTTAAGAGCAAATGTGTTATGATTAATTTCTTCATGATTCTTAAAAGGCAAAAGTAGACCTATTAGTCTTTTATTAATATGACTTTTGTCAGGTCAAATAATTAACCCAATTCCGAATAAAATCGCAAATAAAAATGTACCCAATGCAAGTTTTTTTAATTCCGGGTCTAATTGTTTAGGATCCTTATTGTTATATACAACCATCACGTGCTTAAAAATAGGCAGGTATGCAATTATAAACAAAAACTGCAGGCCCGATTTAAAATTGATAGCAGTGTATAAAAGTGTCAATAAAAAAGAAGCCCCAATCAGATAATAATGATAATATCTGGCAAATTCATTCCCGATTTTAACCACAATAGTATTTTTTCCTGCTTTTTTATCCGATTCTTGATCACGCATATTATTTAAATTCAGCACACCAACACTTAATAGACCCACTGAAATAGCAGGTAAAAAAATACTCATTTTAAGTTCCTTGGCATATAAAAAATAGGTGCCACAAACACTTAGAAGGCCAAAGAATATAAAAACAAACAAATCTCCAAAACCACTATAGCCATAGGCATTATCTCCAATAGTATATTTTATGGCAGCAACAATGCTACTAACACCTAAAAGTATAAATACAATACTGTAAACAATATACTCGGTTCCAAAGGCTACATAAATTAAAAGCAATGCCAATAATGTACTGATTACTCCTGTTATTTTAATTGCTTTGAGCATGGCTTTAGGGCTGATGGCACCACTTTGCAAGGCTCTTTCAGGCCCTATCCTATCCTCATTGTCAGTTCCTTTAACTCCATCGCCGTAGTCATTTGCAAAATTAGAGATAACTTGAAATCCGATCGTGGTGAGCAGGGCCAATAAGCAGATTACGGGATCAAAAAAACCCTTCGAAGCAGCGATAAAAGATCCTACAATGATACCGGATAATGATAAAGGTAAGGTACGCAGGCGTGCTGCATTAACCCAGATACTGGCGTTTGACAAAATAATAGCTTTGTTTAATTCGTAGTTCCTCTAATCCACTTTTCACCACTTAGCTGTAAGGCTTCATTAATGTTCACGGGAACACCATAAGATTTGGCAATAATAAAGCAATCTATAAATCCAACTCTTTTAAGATCATCTCTTAGCAGCACAGTCTCTTTATAGGTTGTGAACTTCCCAATTGAAAACTTATTGAATCCGTTTTCTTCAAACTCTTCTAATTGAGTTATATCTTCAGAGATCAGATTTGAGTTAAAATTATTGTAAGCCCCTATTTGGATACTGTATACAATACTCATATCAATCAAAGAAGTTTTAACAGAATCGATAATGATAACCTGTTTTGCCTTTCTTTGAATTTTATGAAGAGAGTCGGTATCGATCAAACTTAGGTTATTCTTTATCAAATATTCCTGCTTGTATTGTTTTGATTTAGGTAAAAACGACCACAAGAACAAAATCAACAGGATCAAACAGCCTACTCCCAACATGACCCTGTGTTTTTTAATAAGAGAGTTATTCTCTTCTTCATCCTTTAATGCAGTTGACAAGGTCTTAATGGTTCCATTAGCCTTATCTATTTCCTCGTATATATTTACTAGATTCTTATCTCTCACAAATGGCATAATCTAATTGTACAAATTATAAGTCTTTGGCATTAGCTATTAATTCAGCAATATCCATGACTTGAATACTTTCTTCTTGTTCTTTGTTCTTTACTCCATCCGTCATCATTGTGTTGCAAAACGGACAACCCGTTGCAATAAAATCAGGTTTGGTTTCTATAGCCTCTTCAGTTCTTTCTACAAATATTTCTTTTTCACCTTTTTCGGCATCCTTAAACATCTGAGCTCCTCCTGCTCCACAACATAGGCCATTAGATTTGCATCTTTTCATCTCCACCAGCTCTACTTCCAGCTTTCTTATCAGTTCTCTGGGAGCCTCGTAAATATCATTTGCCCTTCCCAAATAACATGGGTCATGAAAAGTGATTCGCTTTCCGGCATACTTTCCACCTTCAATACTTATTTTCCCTTCTTTAAGAAGTCCTTGTAAGAATTGTGTATGGTGCATTACCTCATAATTCCCTCCTAACTCCGGATATTCATTCTTTAACGTATTAAAACAATGAGGGCAAGTCGTGACTATCTTTTTTACCTCATAGGCATTTAATACTTCTATATTGGTTAATGCCTGCATCTGAAAAACGAACTCGTTTCCAGCTCTTTTTGCAGGATCTCCCGTACAACTTTCTTCAGTTCCTAATACTGCGAAATCAACTTTAGCCTCATTCAAGATTTTGGCGAATGCCTTGGTGATTTTTTTAGCTCGGTCGTCAAAACTTCCTGCACAACCAACCCAAAACAAAACCTCTGGAGATTTTCCTTCAGCCATTTTCTCAGCCATTGTTGGTATTACCATACTAATTTAATTTAAATATTTTAAATATATATATATCCTGCTAAAATTTAATGCAACTATGTTTATTCATCCTTCCAATTCAGTCTATCCATCTGGTTATATTGCCATGGAGCACCATTATTTTCAACATTGGTCATCATCAGATTTAATTCTTGAGGAGCTGCTGAATTTTCCATAACAAGATTCCTTCTAAGATCCATGATAATTGACAAAGGGTCTATACTAATTGGACAATCTGTAACACAAGCATTACAACTTGTACAAGCCCAAATCTCTTCGGCAGAAATAGTGTCTAACAAAGATTTACCATCTCCATTTTCTCTGAAATCAGCTTCACCTTTCTCATCAATATAAGTCCCAACCTCCTCCAGACGATCTCTGGTTTTCATCATTATTGCTCTTGGAGACAACTCCTTCCCAGTTTGATTCGCCGGACAAACAGCAGTACATCTTCCACATTCCGTACAGGTATAAGCATTCATTAATTGTACCCAATTAAGATCAATCACATCACTGGCTCCAAATTTTTCAATGGCCTCTTCTCCTCCTTCAGGTTCCGCATAGGGGTCAGCATCAGGATCCATCATTAATTTTACTTCCTTGGTTACCGATTCCAAATTATCAAATCGCCCTAGTGGCCAAAGATTTGCATAAAAAGTATTTGGAAAGGCTAAGAGTATATGTAAATGCTTAGAATAGTATAAATAATTTAAAAATATCAATATACCCGTGATATGCAACCACCAGGTTCCGCGTTCAATATAAAAAAGTGTTAATTCATTTTCTGGTAACCAGGCTGCTATATATTGACTTATTGGAAAACTACCGGCTTGAACATAATGGATAGCTCCCATTTGTTGTAAAGCGTAATCTGATGCATTCATTAAAAGAAATAAACTCATCAACACTATTTCGAAATACAAAATATTTAAAGCATCATTCTTTGGCCATTTGGTCATTTCTTTGTTCCAGAACCTAGGAATCTTTAGAATCATTCTTCTAATCCAGAAAATAATGACTGAAACCAAAACCAAGAAGGCAAGGATCTCAAATGATCCAATCAGAAAATCATAAATACCTCCGGCAAATGAAAAGATCCTGTGGCTACCAAATAAACCATCAATGATAATTTCTAAGACTTCAATATTAATGATAAGGAATCCTGCATAAACTAAAATATGGAGGAAACCGGCAATAGGTCGTTTCACCATTTTTGACTGACCAAGTGCTACTCTTGCCATATGACTCCAACGTTCTGGCTTACGATCAGTCCTATCGATATCTTTTCCAAGACCTATATTTCGCCCTATTTTTATTATGTTTTTTACAAAGAAACCTATCCCTGCAAGCAACAAAACGGCAAATAAAATATTTGGTAAATAAGACATAGTTAGTTATCTATACATTGCTTTGAAAGCGAAGCATAACTTGCTTCAATAGCTTTTAAAAGTAAAGATAATCAAACTTGAAGAAATACAAAATTATCACAAGTTATTAACTACTCCTGAACGGGTTCTTCGTAAGGTTTTTCCTTCTTACCGAACATTGACAAGTGCACAAATCTTTTTGGGTGTTCTTTCACCTCTTTCAGCAGTTCTTCTAACTCCTTAGACGAGTTGGTCAAATTGTCATAAAGAGCTTCATCCTGCATAAGTTTTCCAATGGTTCCTTTTCCGGAACTTACACTATCCAATATTACATTGAAACTTTCAAGAGACTTTTGTAATTCGGCAACAGTAGCACCAATATTTACAGCCTGAATTGAATCGGATATTTGAGCAAAATTATTCATGGTTTTGTTGGCACCGATCATAATACTATCAATTTGACCTCCATCCCTTGTCATTCGCTCTAAATTTCCAGCTGTACTTTTAAAATTACCTAAGACTTCATTCAAACTCTGCAATGATTCTTTGATGTTCTTTTGATTCTCCTCATCCATAACCTTATTGATGTTTTGCATCACAGAATCTGTATGAACCACAAAACTCTCAACCTTAGATTGTAAGGGTGCTATTTGTTCATTGATCATTCCCATTATACCTGAATCTACTTCCCCAACAAGCGTGTCTCCACTTATAGCTATGTCACCCTCATCGATGGCAATATTTATTTTTAGGGACTTTCCACTAATAAAATCAGGGCTATATATATGAGCAACACTATTCACCGAAAATTCAATATCATTACTAAGGTTCAAATGCGCCACTAAGACACCTTTCTTTTCGGGATGAAACGTGATTTCAGTTACTGTTCCAACTTTTAATCCATTAACCGTGATGGTGCTTTTAGGAGCTAGTCCCTGCACATTGGTATATTCAGCATAAAAAGTTCTTGTCTTATCGTATAAACTTCTATTTTTCATGAAGTTATAACCCCAAACACATAGGATGATGATGGATACCGCAATGACTCCGGTTTTAAGTTCTCTTGATACAGTCAAAATAGTGTTCTTAGTTAAACAATATTACTACTTATTTTTTGGCTTAAGCCTGCCTAATTCTTTTCTTTTAATTTCAAAATGTAAGCACACCCACATTTCAACGCTTTTACAAAGCCTTTATTTCAAAATCACTAATTAATAACTTCAGAGATCTTAATCCGTTCGTTTCCTTTAAAGGCAACTACAAAAGCTGATTTAAATCCTGCTTTTCTCGCCTCTCCTTGTAATTTAACTATTTGGTCATAATCAGAAGTCTTACCATAATAGTACTTATAACTACTCCCTATCTTCCCTCGTTCTATACCTTTTAATCCTTTGAAATTATATGATTTGGTCTCCAACTTCTTACTCCCTGAAGCAATTTGAACCTTAAAATCTACTCCTGCGTAAACTCTTGAAGAAGGCTCTTCTACCACCGGCACTTCATCCACAACCAAGTTCTCATCTATATTTTTCTTATAGGCCTTGATAGCCTTAAAAATAGCGCCTGACACTTTATCCTGGCCGCTTTTAGAATTTAAAAAAGCACCTTCATCCGTATTGGTAATAAAACCAGTCTCGATCAATACACTAGGCATATAGGTTTGGTGCAGTACCACAAATCCAGCTTGTTTTACCCCTCTGTCTTTTCTTTTAAGATTATCTCTGAAATTTGTTTGGATATTACTGGCCAAAGACAAACTTTGATCGAGAAATTCTTCTTGCATCAGGGTCATCCCAATAACAGCTTCGGGTGAATTCGGATCAAAACCTTCGTACTTCTCCTCATAATTGTCTTCCAAAAAAATTACAGAATTCTCATGTTTGGCCACTTCAAAATTTTGTTTATTCGCATGTAATCCTAAAACATAAGTCTCTGTTCCATAAGCTTGCGTATGGAAAGCATTACAATGAATGGACAAAAAAAGATCAGCATCGGCGTCGTTAGCTATTCGTCCTCTTTCTTTCAAATCTAAAAAAACATCCGTAACTCTTGTGTAAATTACCTTGACATCTTCAAGCTCTTCAAGTTTCTTTCCAAGTTTTAGCACCACATTAAGTGCAATATCCTTTTCATGATAATGCTTTGCTGCCTTCCCTGGATCCTTTCCTCCGTGACCTGCATCTAGAACAACTATAAAGTCATCTTGTGCATAGGTTTTGGATATGCCAAAAGTCATAGCCAAAACACATAATACAACAGTCAATGACGAAGTATATGCTCTTTTTTTCCTTAAGTCTATCATGCTTCTTAACGTTCTAGTTTTTCCTTTTTATGTCAATACCACTGAAAAAATATATGTAAGTTTGTAACTTTAAAAAAATTGACATTTTTTTACAAAAATACTATTTATAGCATTGTATACAAATTTAAGATACTTACTTTTCATTACCTTATTTTTTTGTTTTGTAAATCAAGGGGCTTTTAGTCAGGTAGTACAAAATAAAGATGGTGCCGAAGACAATATAAATAGTACTGATAGTTTAAGGGTTTTAGACCCCGTAAATCCGGCTCTATCTGTTGTAGATACTACCATGACAGATAGTATCAACGTTACTCAAGAATATCTCGAAGACAATATCATTCACAAATCGAAAGATTATATTTCAAATGATTTTATCAATCAAAGGGCTACTCTTTATGATGAAGCTGAGCTTTTTTATCAAGACATAGAACTTAAGGCCGGGAAAATCATCATCGATTATAAAAATAGTTTAGCCATTGCTACCGGGATTTATGATACAGCTGGCGCTTATATTCAAAGACCTCAATTTCAGCAAGGTAACCAAGCATCTACCCAAGATTCATTGATCTATAATTTTCAAAACAAGAAGGCACTTATCTATAACTCTAGGACTGAACAGCAAGGAATGATCATTACCGGAGACATTTCCAAAAAAGAGAATGACAGTACCTTTTATATCAATAAGGCGCGATTTACAACTTCTCAAAAGGAAAAACCGGATTATTATGTTCAAACGAACAATATTAAGATCGTTCCCGATAGTAAAATTGTTGGGGGGATGAGTAATCTTGTTATTTCGGATGTACCCACTCCACTATTTCTTCCATTCTTTTATTCGCCACTCACAAGTGGACGGGCTTCTGGATTTATAATTCCAACCTGGGGTCAAAACAATAATCAGGGATACTTTTTGCAGAATGGGGGATATTATTTTGCCGTTAATGACTATTTTGACTTAGCCATTTTAGGTGACATCTACACTAATGGAAGTTGGGGATTGAGAGCTGAATCAAGTTATAATCTCAGATATAAATTTACGGGTAATTTCAGTTTTAGATATGAAAACCTGATAAACAGTCAAAAAGGATTTCCAGATTACAGTAAATCAACGAATTTTTTTATTCGTTGGTCGCATAGTCAATCAGCAACGTCAAATCCAAATTCTCGATTCTCAGCTTCCGTAAATTTTGGTAGTAGCAGCTTTTTTCAGGAATCTATTAATGAATCCAGTTCACCATATTACCTGACCAATACTTTTGCATCTTCGATTTCTTATTATAAAAAGTTCGTGGGCACTCCATTTAATATGAATGCTTCAGCGACCCATACTCAAAACACCAATACAGAACGGATTGACATGAATCTGCCTTCTTTGGTGCTTAATATGGACAGGATTTATCCCTTTGCCCCTAAGGTTGGTTCCAAAAAGAACACCTTGCAAAACATCGGTGTAACCTATAGCATGAATGCACAAAACAGGGTTTCAACAACTGATGAAGAATTTGGAACCGCCAAAATGTTTGATGAGGCGCAAACCGGAGTAAGACATGATGTATCGATGAGTACAAATGCAAAAGCTTTAAAATTTATAAGCCTTGCCCCTACAATTGTATACAGAGATGTGTGGTATTTTAAGACCATTGATAAATATTGGGACGATAGTATTAACGAAGTTGTCACAGACACTATTAGTGGATTCGATAGCTATAGAGAATACTCAGGAGGAATTTCAGCCAGTACGACCATATATGGTATGCTAAATTTTAAAAAAGGGAAGATACAGGCCTTAAGACACGTAATGCGTCCATCTGTTTCATATAGCTATCGCCCCGATTTTAGCAATTATTATGATGAATATCAAGCCAGTATTGATCCGGAAGATATTAGAGAATACACACGTTTTCAAAATGGAATTTACGGCTCACCTTCAACAGGTCTGTCGAGCTCCATAGGTATGGCATTAAACAACACACTAGAGGCTAAGGTTGCCTCAAATGACCCTGATGATGATGAACCCAGGAAAGTCAAAATTTTAAATAATTTGAACCTTTCAACAAGTTATAATATTGCTGCTGATTCACTTCAATGGAGTCCTTTGAGAATGACAGCGGGTACTCAAATACTTAAAAATAAAATGGGGATCAATTTGAATGCGTCTTTTGATCCTTATGCACTAAATGCAAACGGAACAAGAATCAGCACTTACAACATCAATAACGGAGGTAGTTTATTAAGATTTACCAATGCCAACTTAACTGCGAACTATTCGATTTCTAGCAAAGAGATTGGGAAGGAAGGCAAAGGAAGCGGAGGATCTGGATCTTCAGGGCCAGCTGGCGATAATGGAGCAAGTATGTTTGGTGAAAGCATAACAAATCGTAACCAACAGGTTAATACCGACGAAGAAAAAGTTAAAAAAACAACTTTATACAAAACTGAAATGCCTTGGGATCTTAGAGTCAGGTATTCACTTACCTATAATAATACTCGGGCTCAAAGTGACATTACGGCAAATTCAGTACAAATTTCAGGAAACTTGGAGTTTTCTCCAAAATGGAGAGTTGGTGTATCCTCAGGTTATGATTTTGAGAATAGCGGTATTACGTACACACAGCTTAGATTTGAACGTGACCTTGATAGCTGGCGTTTTAGTTTTAACTGGGTACCATTTGGAGACCGAGCTACCTATTACTTTTTTATCGGCATCAAATCTGGCCCGCTTAGTGACTTAAAATACGATCAACGTAAAGTTCCTGACAGAACCTTATTTTAAAATCAACAAAATTCGTGAGGGTATGAGAAGTGAGGGCTTCACCTCCGAGCCCCTCGGCTCGAATCAACTCAAATATTCGTTCAGATTTGTATAGTCTGATGGATAATAATTAACTTTATCATATCATTGTGAAAGCAAGATTAATAAACGCTAGCCTTTTAAAAATCAATAAACAACTGGATATTTATGAAAAAAATAATCGAAACGCAAAACGCACCAGCTCCAATAGGCCCGTATTCTCAAGCAGTTGTATTTGATGATACTTTATATACTTCAGGACAAATTGCACTAGACCCTAAAACAGGAAATCTGATTTCAGGCGATATTAAAAAGGAAACTGAACAGGTTATGAATAATATCGGAGCTGTTTTAAAAGAAGCAGGAATGGATTTCCAAAATGTATTGAAGACCAGCATCTTTATTAAAAACATGAATGATTTTCAAAAAATTAACGAGGTCTATGGTTCCTTTTTCGATGAGGCCACAGCTCCTGCCCGTGAAACGGTAGAAGTAGCCAGACTACCAAAAGATGTAAATGTTGAAATCTCGGTATTGGCCCGAAAATAATCTGAAAAAGAATAACAAAAGTTTGAAAACGCTTTCTTATTTTGTCACTTTAGACGCGTGATAAGCAGCCAATGTAACGATAGGATGTCTAACAATTTTCCCAAGAGACAAGTTATATTCAGACAAGACCTCAACGATTTCATCATGAAGGAAATGTGCTATTGATCCAACAAAATAGATCGGCACATCTTTGCTTTCTTTAAACTGTAAAATTTGATTTTCAACAAAGAATCGCAATCCATCCTTGATGATTTTTTGGGCATAGTCACTTGTCTTATTTTCAATCAAAAATCTTCCAACACTTGCGAGATAGGTGTTTGGATTGTCTTTTTTATAAATATTGGTTTTAATTGTGTCGGGTGAAAGGTCGTATTCAGATTCAAATTTTTTAGCTAAATCTTTAGGCATGGTGCCATAAGCATGGTCCTTTATAATTTGTTTTCCATAAAAATTTCCACTTGCTGAATCCATTAACATGTATCCTAAAGAAACAATCTTTTGATGCGTTTCTTTACCATCAAAATAGCTGCAATTAGAGCCTGTTCCTAAAATACAAACTACGCCAGGAGTATCCGTCTGAAGGGATTTAACAGCTGCAATCGTATCTTCATAAATCTCAATGTACGCATTGATAAAAATATCTTCAAAAAGAGCTTTCAAATAATCAGCAGCCTTCTTTGTCCCGCATCCTGCCCCATAGAAATAGATTTCTTTAATCTCATCTTTAATTTCAAATAGTTCTTTTTTAGTAACCACTCTGTCATAAAGAGTCTCCCTTGAAAATACTGCTGGGTTTAAACCATGAGTATCTATTTTAAAATGCGTCTCTCCCTTGTTGTTAATCGCTATCCAATTTGTTTTGGTTGAACCACTATCTGCTACTAATATCATAAGTGAAAATTTGAAATGTAAAAATAAAAAAATGCTGAACAATATTAACTGATATTTATTATATTTTATCAAAAAGTTAACAAAATAATACAATATCGCTTTTGTTGATTTTACTCTATAAATGACCGAATAGCAAGCTCATAGCTCTGAAGGCCAAAACCTGCAATAATACCTTTAACATGAGGCGCAATATAAGAAGAGTGTCTAAAAGACTCTCTTTCATAAACATTCGAAATATGCACTTCAACAACAGGAGTTTGCACGCCTTTAACGGCATCACCTATGCTAACGGAGGTATGCGTATAGGCTGCTGCATTCAAAATTATCCCGTCAAAAGAAAATCCTGTTTCATGAATCTTATCAATAAGCTCTCCTTCAATATTTGATTGATAATAAGACAATTCAATATTTTCAAATTTAGAATTGAGTTCCTTAAAATAATCTTCAAAGGTCTGGCTTCCATAAATGGAAGGCTCACGTTTTCCGAGCAAATTTAAATTAGGGCCATTGATAATAATAATCTTCATGAATAACGTAATTTAGAACTTTGTTTTACCTTACCCGCATCATCTGTCAGCATAAACAAAGAATAATTGGTACCTGTGTTGCCAAAAATAACATAATTTTACAATTAGCTTGAGCAATTGACATGAATTTTGATCAATCAACATACTTAATATCATGACTTGGAAAGATGCTTTAAAGGATTATCAATACTTTTTAAAGATTGAAAGAGGGCTTTCTGGCAACTCAATTAGCGCATATAGCCAAGACATTCTGAAGTTGACAAAGTTTTTGTCAGAACAGGAACTTACTTTTTCACCAGACAATATCAATTCTGATATTATTGAAAGATTTGTGTACAGTAGTTCGAAAACAATTGCTCCCAGATCTCAGGCGAGAATGATATCTGGCTTGCGTAACTTCTTCGACTATCTCATTTTTGAAGATTATAGGAAAGAAAATCCTACGGATTTGATAGAGGCACCAAAAATAGGAAGGAAATTACCAGACACCTTATCTGAAAACGAAATCAATGAGATCATTGCTCAAATTGATTTAAGCAAGCCTGAAGGCGAACGGAATAGAGCCATGATAGAAACTTTATACAGCTGCGGACTCAGGGTTACTGAAATGATACAATTAAAAATTTCTGATCTTTTTTTTGAGGAAGGATTTATCAGGGTCATTGGCAAGGGGAACAAACAACGCTTTGTGCCGATCAACAGTTATATGATCAAACTTATCGAAAATTATAAAAACCTCGTTCGCACCAGTATCAAAATTCAAAAGGGCTACGAGGATACGATTTTTCTAAACCGTCGAGGCAAACAAATAAGTCGAAATATGGTATTTATGATCCTAAAGGAATTAACCAAAGAAGCTGGAATAGACAAGACAGTAAGTCCGCACACCCTTAGACATTCGTTCGCCACACATCTTCTTGAAAATGGCGCTGATCTCAGGGCGATTCAACAAATGTTAGGGCATGAAAGTATCACCACAACTGAGATCTATGTACATCTTGATAAAAGACACCTCCAGCAGGTAGTAGAAAAATACCATCCTAGGAAATAATGATTCAATGATGTAATGATTCAGTGATACAATGATTCAGTGATACAATGATATAATGATCCAACAATTTTGTTCAGACCAACCATTATATCAATATATCAATATATCATTATTCCCCGTACATCTTGTGCCTTAACTCTTTGATGGTATCACTCTCCAGATATTCGTCAAAACTCATATACCGGTCAATAACACCATTTGGAGTAATCTCAATAATCCTGTTGGCCACTGTTTGCGCAAATTCATGATCATGTGTTGAAAAAATGACTGTTCCTTTAAAATTTTTCAAGGCATTGTTAAAGGCCTGAATAGATTCTAGATCAAGGTGATTTGTTGGCTCATCAATCAAAAGAACATTAGCCCTTTTCATCATCATTCTAGACAACATACATCTTACTTTTTCCCCACCTGAAAGCACGTTGCTCTTTTTAAGTGCTTCGTCCCCACTAAAAATCATTTTCCCAAGAAAACCTCTAATATGGACTTCTTCTCTTTCCTCTTCGGTTTTTGCATATTGTCTTAACCAATCTACAAGGCTAAGGTCATTCTTAAAAAATGGTGAATTTTCTAATGGTAAGTATCCTTGTGAAGTAGTCACCCCCCATTTAAAGTCTCCTGCATCGGGCTCTGCGTTGTCAGAAATAATCTCATAAAAAGCCGTAGCAGCTCTTGATGCCTTTGATAACAACACAACCTTATCTCCTTTGGTAAGATTCAAATCTATCTTATCAAAAAGAAGTTCTCCTTCGAAACTTTTTGAAAGTTTCTCGACATGAAGAATTTGATCACCGGCTTGGCGTTCCTGATCGAAGATAATTGCCGGATATCTTCTGCTTGAAGGTTTAATATCCGAAATATTCAACTTTTCAATCATTTTCTTCCTACTAGTTGCCTGTTTAGATTTGGCAACATTCGCAGAAAATCTTCTTATAAACTCCTCTAACTCCTTCTTCTTATCTTCAGCTTTTTTATTTTGCTGAGCTCTTTGTTTAGCGGCCAATTGACTCGATTCATACCAGAAAGTATAATTTCCAGAATACTGATTAATTTTACTAAAATCAATATCTGAAATATTCGTGCACACTGCATCCAAAAAATGACGGTCATGCGAAACAACGATCACAGTATTATCAAAATTAGCTAAGAAGTTTTCCAACCAACCTATTGTTTCAAAGTCAAGATCATTGGTAGGCTCATCCATAATCAATAAGTCAGGAGAACCAAATAACGCTTGAGCAATAAGAACCCTTACTTTTGATTTTCCGTCAAGATCAGCCATGGAAGTATAATGCATACCTTCGGCAATCCCCAAAGAAGATAAAAGATTCGCAGCTTCACTTTCAGCGGTCCAACCTCCCATTTCCTCAAATTCTGCTCCTAACTCACCGGCCAATATCCCATCTTCTTCTGAGAAATCAGGTTTGGCGTAAACTTCATCTAGTCGTTTTTTTAAATCATAAAGGGGTTTATTACCCATCATGACAGTTTCTAATACTGGAAATTTATCGTAGGCAAAGTGATCCTGCGAAAGTACAGACATTCTTTTTCCTTTTTCCAGATGCACAGACCCCGCTGTGGGATCAATATCCCCTGCAATAATTTTTAAAAAAGTTGATTTTCCAGCTCCATTGGCACCTATAATACCATAACAATTTCCATGTGTAAATTTGGTATTTACCTCATCAAACAAAACTCTTTTTCCGAACTGAACGGATAAATTAGATACAGTTAACATTTCTTTTAATTTTTTTGCAAAACTAAGTAAATTAGTCAGATATATTGACCTATCACATCATATTATTTTACCTACTTAAACTGTCAAGAAACGAGAGAATTCATTAGGTTTTCGTTAATTTTTTTAACCTTTTTGTGCCTAACTTTTAACATCCCATTAACAAGACCACCTAAGGTATATTAGTACATTTGTTTATCATGTCTAAATTGATTTATTTGAAAAAAAGTTACTTACTACAGCCTCTGACACTACTTTCGCTGCTTGTCTTAATTTTTTCTTTTTCCAGTTGTGATAACAAGGAAGAAGTGACTTATACTTATTTTGGGGGCAAAATTAAAAACCCGAAAGCTAAGTATGTTTACTTCAATAAGGGCAAGAAAGTTCTTGATTCTGCCAGACTTGACAGTCATAATAAATTTTCTTTTAAAATTGATTCGTTAGAGCTTGGTTTGTACACTTTTAAGCACGGTGCAGAATTTCAATATTTATACCTTGAACCTAGAGATAGTTTGCTTATTTACTTAAATAGTTGGGACTTTGATGAGTCTTTGATATTTAGTGGTAAAGGAAGCGCTAAAAACAATTACCTTATTAATTTATACCTTGATCAAGAGCATTTAGAAACTGATTTCAAACACAATTACAAACTGAAAGAAGCTCAGTTTTCAGAGGTCATCAATAAAGGCATCAAGAAACAACTTAAAGTTTATAATCAGTTTTTATCAAATGAAGAAGATGCTCCATCTGATTTTTTTGATAAATTAGTAAAAACAGGTATCTACGTTCCTTTCTATTTTTTTAAAGAAAGGTACGCCTACAATCATAAAAAAGCCTTGGGCCTTTCTAAAACGCCAGAGCTAAGCAGCAATTTTTATGACTATAGAAAATTGATAGAACTCAATGATGAATCTTTACTCGATTATGGATGGAACTTAGTTTTTATCAATAATTTCTTATACAATTTGGCGCATGATGAGAAAATGAAAGATCCAGAAAATAGGATTTTTGAACTAGAATTCATGAAAATCGTTGAAAATAGAATACACGTTGAGGACTTTAAAAATTCTCTACTGGCAAAAGGAGTATGGGGCTCTTTATCAAATAAGAACCTTTCTAAAGATGAAGCTGAAGAAGTCTATACATATTTCTTTGAACACTGTAAGGATGAAAAATACATTGCAGAGTTAAAAAAATCTATTGCTCAAAAAGAAAAGGTTTCATGTGGAGAAGATTTCCCTACACTTACGGCATATGGGTTTGATAATTCAGAAGTCGAGATTAATAAACTGATTAAAAACTCAAATGCGGTGATCTATTTCTGGCCAACCGAATTGGGAAGGGTAGAATTATTAAAGGAAAAACTACATTACTTAGAAGAACATCATCCAGAAGTTATCTTTATTGGAATTGAAAGAAACAAAACAGACGAAGAATGGAAGAAATTTGTTTCTTCAAAAAAGCTTTCCAAGGACAGTCAGTTTAAATTGTCAAAGGATTCCGAATCCTATGATTGGTATGAAGGTGATATGGCAAGAACAATAATAGTGAATAATGAGGGGAAAGTTGAAAATGGTTACGTGTTCTTCCTTGACAGCAATCTCAACTACTATTTGAAAACTATTAATAAACACTAATTTATAGCATACTTCAATAAATTAGTCTTATTTTTGCCAACTCTTAAACATAAAACGTACTATTTATTTGCAAACCAGGGCTTTACAAATAGATAAAGTTTTGCAAAAAAAATATATGTCGATATTTAAAGAGCTTGGTTTAAGCCAGGCAATTGTTGATTCATTAATCGATTTAGGTTATGAACAACCCACAGAAATCCAGAAGATTGCTATTCCGCATATTCTGAGTTCAAAAAATGATTTAAAGGCTTTTGCGCAAACAGGAACAGGTAAAACTGCTGCGTTTAGTTTGCCTATTCTTGAGCGAGTTGATATTTCTAACAAAAATACTCAGGCCATCATCCTTTCTCCTACTAGAGAATTGGCTATACAGATAGCCAACAACATCAATGATTTTTCTAAAAACATGAAGAACCTTAAAACCATTGCGGTTTATGGAGGTGCAAATATTGAGGAGCAAATCAGACCTTTAAAAAGAGGTGTTCAGATTGTTGTAGGAAC
>RCNB010001331.1_pt1 | contig 17335 bp, 18 predicted proteins | sample 2041321 | NCBI WGS metagenome assembly RCNB01 (sample SAMN09708232, study PRJNA481090) | Marine sediment metagenome, whole genome shotgun sequencing project. | reverse complement strand
TATACCCTGAAGGTATCATTGATATACTTGGAATTGTTGCCATATTTTTTATTAATTTATTATCTTACTATTTATTATTTAACGCAAATTAAAGATTCTACGTTTCCACCATCTCCAATAACTCTATAATAATAATCCCAACCTGCTTCATTGAAAGCAATGTTAAATCCTATATTAGTTAAAGCATCTACACCTGATTGACGTTCACTTGATTTGTAAAGTAACTTTGCTGATGTTTTTTCCAAAGCCGTAAAGTTAAGTAAGTAACCACTTAAATCTAACATACTTTCTCCTGTGACAACATCACTATCAGTCATATCAGAACCAAATTCAGCACCTGATAAAAACAAGTTTCCATTGTTGTCTTGTATAATTATACTAGGTCTTCCTGTTGCTAATTTACCTACATTTATAAAGTCTTCTTCACTTAACTTACTTAAGGTCATTTTTAAGGTCTGCTCGTAAAAAGTAGTTCCGTTATTTCTGTTAGATTTGATCTTTTCTGAATAAGAAGAACTTGGTCTTACGTCATATTTAAAAGCTGCAGGACTACCTTGAACACTTGTAACTATAGAACCTTTAGAGTTGTATCCAATACTTGTTATATCACCGTAGTTAACAAAGTAGATGTAATCTATACCACCAACATTGTTCTTACAAGGCTCTATTCTATTTGTTCTAATTTGACAACTCATTTTTATTATTTTTATTTATACTAAGGTTGTTTAATTTATCTTCTTTTACTTTCTCATAAAATGCAGCTAACCTTACTATGTTAACTACTTTTGTTTTATATGTCTTTTTTTTACTACCCTCCATTATAAAACCCAACTTGAAAAGTTATCTGTATCCTTGTCGGGGTACATATCTCCATTTTGGTTATTATTATATTCAGGGTATAGATTACTGTTGTTGGATATGTAATCTAAGTATCTTCTTGTGTAAAATTCTGCTCTGTCGTTAATTTTAGACATCATTCTGTCAATGTCACTAAAGTCAACAGTATCAGACTCTTCTCCTCTGTGCTTTGCTACACCTCCATTATCTATTTTAAACATACTAAAAGGCAAGTACTCTGCCTGAGTAAACCAAGTTAGCATTGGCTTAATATAAGTGTCTCTAAGAAGCTTATAATCGCTATTAGCAGCAAGGTCTATGTCTCCTGAGATAATTAAGGCTTGTAATTTATCATAAAGACGTCCACCTAAGTAGTTTTGGATATGTATATCTTGAGCTACCTCAATGTAGTGAATTAATTTGTCAGCATCTGTGTTTCCACTTATGATTGACCTTGCTTTTAAATCTTGTACTGTGATGAATAATGCTTTCATTATTGTCCTATTATTTTCTTGATTCTACTTAAAACACTTGGATAAGCTCCTTTGTCAGGTCTGTCTATCATTCGCTCAGAAATCTCTTTTGGATTATTAGGCTTTTTAAGACCATTTCCATAAGCTGTATCTTCATTTACCTTCTTACCACTTGATTTCTTATAGACCTGTAATTCCCAATAATGGTGACAATTTTTACCTCCTTTAAATTTTAATAGAGAATAATTAGCTTTATTGTGTCCTAACTCTTTATTGACACCTCTAAAAGACATCATGTTAATATCCTCTTTTCTAAATACTACCTTCTTACTTGTTAAAGCTTCCATTTTCTTACAGAACACTCTACTGTCAGCTGATTTTCTTTGTGGGGAATAAGAGTATCTTACTTTGTAAACATTATTGTCTTGAGATGAAGCTTTATCAAGCTATTTCAGCCATTTTAAGAGCTTCTTTTCCCTCTTCATATACTTCACTATGGATTAGCTCCCATTCATCGCTTAAAACCTCTCCTAGCTCCTCTAATTGATTGTATAAGTCATCACCATCATTATCAGAAAAGTCTTCTGCATCTTTTTCAGCTGAAAGCTTCTCTCCTGTTTCCTCTTCTTTTCTTACTTTGGTAGATATATTATCCATCTCTGTAAATTCGATAGGCTGTAGTGTAACAAAGTATAAATCTTGGAATATCTTATTAAACTCAAGTATTTCTGTTAAGCCGTAAATTATTCCATCCTGCAAGGGTCTTATAATAACATTGTCCATTAAAACAGATGCTGTTCTTAATTCCTCTGCATTGTTACCAAATCCGGTATTATCTTTAATACCTAGTAAAATTGGTGACACAATACCATGTCCTAACATTATTTTTTCTCGTGCTTCATCGGACAAAAATTGATACTGTGCATGAGCATCAGGTAAGTGTATAGCCTCTATGTCAGCTTTAGTCTCAGCACTTTCGTTAAATGCTATAATAGCCTTACCGCTATTTGAACTACCTGAAAACTTATCGTTAATTTTGTTTTCTATTATTGTCTGAGTCTCTTCATTAGGTACTCCATTGTTAAAGTTGACAAATAAACTAGGCTGTAAACCATTCTGTATATTGGATATGTGATAGTTCGATACCTCTGACTCAAGCTCAGAATATTGTAAAGAAGCCTGATAATCAACGGTAGCATAATAATAAAATCCACTTCTATATGGTTTAAAGACGTAAATCTCATTAACTTCTGACTTACTACCATTTCCAAATGAAGCTAATCTCTTAGGCTTGTCAGATTGCTTTAAGTCTTTCCAACTTGGGTGATAATAATATGCTTTTATTTTTCCACTCTGAGCCTTTTCAGCTCTAAGGGTCTCCATTGGAAAGTGAGATACTTTTAGTATTTTTGTTTTGTTTTTGTTGTATGTTAGTTGTAAAGCACCTTGTCCTAATAATTTATAGTCATTTACAAGTCTCTTAATCTCTCTTGGTCTAAGAAGCTTTTTCATACGAATGTAATGCTCAGGAAATACCTCAGAATTAGTAGACTCCAATCCTCTACCGTATATCATATCAACAATACCATTAACACATCTACCATTAGTAGGACTGTCAAGATATCTTTCTATTAATGTGTCAAAGTAATCATTATTATCACCAAAAGTTACCCACTCTTTATTGTGAACTTCTTTTATCTCAGGTGAATTGTAAGAGGACATATTGACAACTCTAATACTATCTTTATACTCCTTTTTAATGGCGGTTTTTTTCATTATATTATGTATGTATTATCATCTGTCTTATTGTAAGACTTGTATATTGTATTGTTTCCTATAACGTGCTTTTCATCAAGGTCTCCATCAAAGCAGGTACTAAGCTCTATTTCTGCATCAGTAGCTATAGCTCTACGAACTAATTCTTTGTTTATTTGTTGTTGTGTGCTGTAAACCTTATCCCTATACCATAAAATACCATTTCTTGTTATTTCTAAATAATAGGTAGAGTCTTCTTGAAGAATAGTAGAAGAAAAGTTCATACTAATAAATTCCCCTGAATTACTTACAATAGCATTTGTAATAGATTCAGATACACCATCACCATCTCTTCTAAGATTCATAATAATAATCCCATCAATACGGTTTACTCTAGGTAAAATGCTTATGGTTTGCTGAGATGTATTTGGTATTAGTATAATCATAATATGATAACTAAATTATAATATTTTGTTTTATTTAATGAAAAACCCCACTCGCTAGAGTAGGGTCAATCAATTAAAAGTATTAAGAATTAACTAGACTTAACATCAACATTTGCATTTACAAGGTCTTGTGCTAAAGTATTAGTAAACACTCCGTTAGTAGCAGGTCTATTTATAAAGTTAGCAGGTACTTTTTCCATACCTGTAAAACTTAAAGTATAACCTGACATATCAGCCATAGCACCACCTGTAACGATTGTACCACCTGTAACATCAGCTCCATGCTCTAATCCTGATAAAAATACGTTTCCGTTATTATCTTCGATTAAAATATTTGGTCTACCAAAAGCTAACAATTTAATTGTCTTGTGGTCTTCCTTTGTTAATTTTTTAAGTGTCAATTCTAACACTTGCTCGAAAGCAGTAGTTCCATTCTCTCTACTTGATTGAATGTTTTCTGTATAGGTAGAGTTTCCTCTAACCTCATACTTAAAAGCATCGACACTCGAACCAATACTGTCAATTACATCTGTATCTGAACTATCAAACTCGATGAGTCCTAATGTTCCATAATTTATAAAGTAAACGGCATTGATACCACCAACGCTGTCTTTACAGGGCTCTTTTCTCCCTAATCCACTAATATCACAAGCCATATTATTATATTTTTATTATTAATTAATAAAAAAGGGTAGATAGACTTACCATCTACCCTTTTTTGTATTTATTTATTTGTTATTAAATTCCGTACGTGACAATATCCTCAATTACTCCATACTGCACCGCAGCGGTATATCTCATGACTATCCTTACATTTTGCGAACCATCTAAATCACTCATGTCAAGTAATTTTACCTCATTTTGGTCAGACAATAATCCTGTAGCAAACCATAAGTTATCTTTAGTTGTAGATACAGCAACGTTATCTGCCAATCCATTTGCCATAAATATCTTTACACCATCAAAATATAAAATATTTACATCTTGATTATTTCCCATTGAACCTACACCTGCAGCACCTAATCCACCTGCAGCAAATCCCCCAAGACTTCTCTTGTAAGCACGAAAGATATTCTGAGCCACATAAATATGTAAATCTTCTCTTCCATATAAAGCAGAAGGAATTGCATCTACAATCTTTCCTAATTCAGCAACTACGTTTGCAGCAGTTACAGTTGTTCCTGTAATTGTTTGAGCAGCAACAGCAGCACCATCAGCAGCTAATAAAGCAGTAAATCCATCGTATTCACCATCGGTAGCATCAGCACCTCTCCAAATTGTAGTCTCATTCTTTTGAGCTACTTTAGCAGCAACATATCCAATTAAATAATCTTGGAAAGATGAAGGTAAATTGTCAAAAGCAGAATAACCCATTTGAACAGCTTCCCAATCCGACCTGAAATCTTTTTTACACAACTCCAAATTTACTTGTAGTTCCTTTGGTTGAATTATTCTTTCAGTTAATGTTAAAGTTGAAGTATCAGCGAAATCACAAGAACCATCTTTTACGATTCCATCTAATTCCAATCTCTTTACAACTTCCTTGAATTTTACATTTGGACGAACAGTAAGTCCTCCATTTGCAATTGTGTTACCTGTAAGTAATGCTGCAGAAATGTATTTTCCTGCTGATTCACCTGCATAAGTAGTAGTAATGTTTGTAGTAGTAGCCATTTTTATAATTTTAGTTGTTAAATAACATTTGATGAACTCTTTGTTCAGTAGTCATGTTTTGGTTTCGGTTTAATATTAAACCATTTTTCTTTTCAATTGAGTTCTCAGGTGAATGCACAACTTCTTCTGCATCTTCAGATAATTCAACCTCTTCTTGTTTTGATAATTCTTGAGGAACTTCTTTTAAGTCTCCCATTGGCTTATCTTCGATTAACGCTTTAATCATCGAAAGTAATTCAGTTTTAACTGCTGATAATTCTTCAGGTGTTACGTACATCATTGGTGCTACTTCAGCAACCTCTTCTGTTGGTACTACAACCTCTTCTTCTACAGCAAGTAATACTTCACTAACTTCCTCTATAACTTCTTCTGTTGATTCTTCAGTAGATAACTCCACTGTTTCTTCAATTTTCTCCTCTACCTTAGATAGATTCAAAAGTTCTTTAACACTGTTAAGGATTTCTGTTGCTTTCATACTTATTGGTTTATATTAATATAACTATTTATAAATATACTGTCGTGTTTTAATTGTTATAACGTTGCAGGTATTAGCTTAGTAACCGTATTGATGTTGGTTAATTGAGTTGCTTGTGCAGCGGTTAAACCTCCTCCTCCACCACCATTGGTTAGGTTTGTAGTAGTATCAACTAAAGTAACGTTAGCTACTGCATCACTTGTAGGGTCAAACGTACTAAAGCCTGTAGCCGTAGCGAAATTCCCTTGATTTTGTTGTAGCTCGTCACTATCTACTAAAATTGCTCTTATTTTTGGCAATGCTGAGCCTGTGTACGTAGTCAAGTCTGTTAAGGTAGTTCCAATAGTTGTATTATCAGGAGCAACCGTATTAGCTCCATCTGTACCACGCATATTACTTGCAACAGTTGTAGTAGCTTTAAAATCGTTTGCAACAAATCCTGCTCTAATTTCCACAACAGTTGGAGGCGTAGTTGGTGCAACTGTATTTGCATTATCCGTTCCTCTCATATTACTTGACACCGTAGTGGTTGCTTTACTTGCATCTCTACTCGCAGTATCGGTTGTAACTGCTTCGCCATCTAAGGTTGCCTTTAAATCAGTGCCTGTAAAGTTTAATAAATCCGTTTTACCCTTAACACTTGTAATTTGTGCTAATTGTGCAGTTTCTGCTGCTGATAAAGCAGGTACTGAAACGTTTATGGGTGCAACAAAAACAATATTTCGCCAAACAACATCTATACCATATCCACTTGTAGTTGGTTGCTTAACAGGGTAGGTTAAATCTTCTCTAAATATTCTCCTGTTATCTGTTTGCCTTACTGATGTGGTAGCAGTGCTATCTAAGTACAAAGAAAGTACGCTATTATTTATTCTAAAGTTAGCTTGGTCTAATGCGGTAATTACACCAAAGAAATTTCTAATACCTCGTTCAAATGTAAGATTCCACTTCCACCAAGCATAAAACTCACCTACCGTAAAGTTCTGATTAACATTTAAGTCAACATCGTTGCCTGTATAGTCAGCAACAAACTTAAATATATTCTGACCATTTACACCTATGGCTGCATAAACAGAGTCAACAACTTGAGCAGCTAAAACTGACCATCCTGTTCCTGTGGCTATTGTAGTCGTTGCAAACTCCAAATAACTTGTTAGTCCACTTGTGTATGTTAATCTTAACCTAACAACATCTCCTGCCGTATAATCTGTACCTTCAGCATACGTTTGATTATAAGAAGTAGCACCTGAAATTACTTGATTAAGAACCTCTAAGCCTGTTGTCACGTTAAAGACTTGCATTCTTGAGCCATCAACTATATTGGTAATTGATATAGCTCGTAAATCTTGAATAATAATGGTTGCGGATAAATTACTTGCTATAGAAGAGCCTGTACTTTGAATTGTAACCGTACCACCTGACGTATTAGTTACTGATGCAATATCACATTTTTCTAACTGATAAGTTCCTGCTGTATCAAATTCAAGATTACCTGTAACCTCTAATAGGTTAAAGTATGTTACTGATATACCCTCTAATTTTAAATCTCCGTTAATTGTAGAGGAACTAATGTTTGCTCCTTTAGAAACAACGCTATAACCTGTTGCAAGTGTAAATATTCCTGTTGATTCAACCGAAGAACCTAATTTGAAGTTACCCATTCCTGAGAAATTACCACTTAGCGTACAGATAGATTGGTTGGATATATCAAAGTTCCATTCCGCAGGTGTACCCCAAGTGTAATTACCTGAAAGAGTAACACTGTCAGAACTACTATCAGCAGTATCAAGGTAAACTCTCATTGCATCATCAGTAAGCCTAAAGTTCTCTTGATTAGTTGCATTTGCAGAAGGACTAATGACACTAACCCCATTATCATTAAATGTAATAGGTGAAGTACCATCACCAAAGCTAAAAGGACAAGGTACAAAGAAGGATACACCTGCTTTAGTAACCCAATTCCCTATTTTATTTGTGTAATTATCACCTTGTATCAAGGTAACAGCATCATCAAAGTCACTAGTGCCTGTAAAAGTTGGTAAATTTGCAGCACCTTTTGTAGTTTCAAGTAAGAAAGAACGTTGAAAATAGCAAATACCAAAGTTATTACCATTTAATCTTACGTGTACTGTACCAAAACCATAAGCAGAAACATCCGTAGGGTCAAAAGTTCCTACAGAGTTATTGTTAGACGTATCAGCTAAGTCTATACACATAGTAACAGGTCCGTTTTGACTTGATGCAAATGGCGTATCATTACCGCCTATCTTAAACGATATGTAGTTGTTTTTAGGGTCTGTACCTGAGCCTAAGAAAAAGGTTACTCCACCTCTTGCGATATCGGTTACCTGAATCCTGTTAGGTGCATTAAACTGAATACTCCAAATCAACACTCTTGTGTTTACACTTACATCGTAACTTCCCAATACATTCTGTCCATCTAAGCCAAACAGTAAGCCTGTAACAGGTCCGTTTGCATTACTAGCGTTTTGATTTTGTATTTCAGTAGCTGATGAATTAATAGGTAAGTTACCACCACCTTTAATACCTAAATCTAAGTTGCTTCCAATTAGTGCAGCGTTAGTTGTTGCGGATGTTGTATGTAATTCTTGTGCTGATGGTAGGTTAAAAGCCATATTATGATAGAGTTATATTTATTAAATTACCACTTGCATCGTAATTCAATGTTTTTGTTGTTGTTAAGTTTGTAAATATTCTTAATATAGTTATGCTTGTCAAAACACCTCCTGAATAGATAAATGTTTTTGTAAACAGCTTAGTTGCTTTACTTGAATCAACGTAAGTCTCTATTTTTGCTAATAAACCTGCTGCATATGTTAATTCATCATAATAACTTGCAAGACCTCGAAGACCTAAATCAGTTAATGTTATGTATAGAGCATCATTTGTAAGCTCACTGATATTATCACTAGGCTGAATAGAAGAAGATGCTAAAACACCTTGCTCTTCTGTTGCGTAATCAGCATCACTAAAGTCTGTAATATTTGCCTTTACGTGAGTATGCCCTATGTCACTTTTTCCTCCTAATCCGTTAACATTTAACTGAAGTTGATTAACTATATTGTTTCTGTCAGAAGTCCAAATAGTACCATTCCATAAATACCATCCTGCAGGGTAATAGTTACCACCAACACCACTAGGTAGCCATTGAGTACCTTGTGGTAGATTACAGTAAGCTAATTCACCTGCATAATTACCTGTAACAAGTGCATTATAGTTAGCAGCTCTTTGTCCTACGGTTACAGCACCTGAACCTGCATTTTCCCATACGTTACCGTTCCAAAACTTTAATAATTGGTTAGTAGTATCAAATACAGCAACACCAACAATAGGTTTAAGAGTATTTATTTCAGCCGAAGTATGTCTATCGGGAATTACATTAAATCTAGTTGATTGTAATTGCATTTATTTTACACCTTTATTACTAATATCTCCTATTCCTTGTTTCCAATAATCAGGTGCTTTACATTTACAACCTTTCTTCTTATCACAATCTCTTGAGTAAGTATTCTTGCAATAACAGTAAACGGCTCTCCTGTTCATTATGATAATAGTTTTTTAAGTTGCTCTATTGTATCTAAATCCTCTTTATATCGCTTATATTCTTCTGAGTCTTCATGTACCCATCCTTTTTTAGTGTACATAATATGCATTGGCTCGTCAACAATCTCAATCATATCACCTGTTGAAGGGTCATACATAAAGTGTGGATATTCCATCATTTTCACTTCTGAAGCATCTACTTCTTCACTCCCATCACTAAACATACCTTCAATACTTAATCCTAAGTACTTACCTGCCTTTACATCTTCCCAAACCTTATCATTATCTATCTTCATAGTAACTGCCCAAGCTCCTTCTACAGCGTTTAAGCCATATATCGCAGTCTTATCTTTCTTAGGGTCTTCTACTATCCAAGATTCGATTACAGATACACCTTTGGTCATTTCCTCATCGTGTTCTAACGTAGCATTGTTTATTTTAAGACGTTTTAAGTATAGCTCAGAAGCTTTTCTTACAGTTTCCTTAGAGAATATAACATTATACTCATATTCTCCCTTACGTCTGTATATTGGCTTATCAGGAACTAAGGCAAGTCCTACTATAATTCTTTTTTCTGTATCTACTGTTTTAAATTCTACCTTATGCTTACTTAGTGCAATAAAATTCTCCTCAATTGCAGGAAATTCTACTAAACTTATAGCCTCGATTCCGTCATTTTCTTTAGCATCATCAATAAATAACTCAATTGTTTCTATATTTTTCATATTTTTGTCTTACACTATGTTAACTATATTTATCATGTTTTGTTTTATATTCCTGCTCCTGTTTTAATAGAGGCGTCTAAATTCTGTTGTCTTGTCACTTCTCTTGACACTACGTAAGCTCTTAATGGCTTGTCAAACTGTGCTTGTATAGCCTCTAGTAGTTGATTATTAGCACCCATTCCTACTATGTTGAATGCAGGTTCTGCTCTGTCTCCACCTCCACTTCCACTATTACTAATGCTTCCTGAAGCTACCGATGGCACAGAACCTCCTGATGATTGAAACTTTTGTCTCGCAATCGTAGCTATTTGAGCAGCACCTAAAGCAGCAGCTAATCCTGCAGCTATTTGAGCTCTAACAATAGATGTTGGGTCTCCTATTACGAATTGAGAACCATAGGCTTTTACAACCGAAGCTGCCGTATCCATAAGAGCCATAGCTATCCTGATACGTTTCATTACTTTAAACCTCTTTTTCTCAATAGCCTCTTGTTTCACCCTTAGTGCCTCGTCATTTACAGCTATTTGGTTTTGTATATTTTTTCTTTGATCTTCAGATAATTTTTCGTTTTTCAACCTATTCCTAAGCTCGTTGTTTAAAACATTAGTTTTGTTTTCCTCTAAAGTTAACTCCCTTTCAAATTCACCATCTATAAAGTCACCAATATTAGCTAATATTTCCTTTGCTGCATCTGCATAAGCAATTAAGACCTCTAGTTTATCATCAAATTTCTTTTGCTCTTTTAGTCTTGCTTCTTCCTCCTCTTCTTCAGAATCTTTTTGGTCTAATTCTTTTGCTATTCTTGCTTTTTCTGCGTAGTAAACTTTCTGCAATGCAATTAATTTAGCAAAACCTTCTGCATTCGCTGTAACCTCAGTACTTTTATTAGTTGTAAATTCACTAAGCCGAGTTGCTGCCTCTGCTTCACTCATGTTATCTAGCCTTACTTGTTGCTCTAAATAAGCTTTAAATTCAGCTTCGTGTGCATCTGCTTGAATAGCAAATTTAACACGATTTTCTTCATTTTGTACTCCTAATCTAGCTATGTGAGCATTTTTTCTTATATTTACCCTGTCTTCCCTAGTTACCTTTTCTTTACCTTGTTCTAAACTCGCTATTTTTGCCTTGTCTCCGTAGTATGTTCTCCAACCTTTAATCTTTTTAGCAAAAATTACATCATTCTCTGCAACTTCCTTCATCCTATTATCTGTAAATTTCTTAAGAGAAATTACAGCATCTTTTTCAGAAATGAGGTTTAAATCAATTTGTTGCCTTAAAGCTTTTTTAAGTTCGGCTTCGTCTGCATTTGCTTGAAGCTCAGATTTAGAACGATTCTCTTCATTTATTGCCTCTAACCTAGCTATGTGAGCAATTTTTCTTATCTCTATCTTCTTTACCTGACTTTCTCCTACAAGAAGCGCAATTTTCTCATCAAGCTTCTTTTGTTGAGCTACAAAATCTTCTAAATCCTTATTAAAATCTTTAGGCTTTTTTAAGTCCTTTTCATCATCTTCATCCTTTTTATAAGATTCATTTATTTCCTTTTCTTTCTCCTTAAAATCTAATTGTATTTCTAAAAGAGCATTATTTAAGTCAATTAGATTTTGCTTTCTTCTTGCGTCATTAGACCCACTATTTGTTAGTTCTAAATTAGCTAATTCTAGTCGCTTCCTAGCTGCTGCTTCAGCAACTAATTCAGTTTTGTTTAGTAGGACTATTTTTTGTCTTTGTGTAAGTGTATCGCTTGCAATTTGAGCATTGTTTACAATAATCGTTCTTTCTAACTGCTTAATACTAAGTTTTTCTAATTCTTTTGCAAGTTTTGCTGCTTCGGCTACTGCTTCTTTTTTACCATCAGATTTAAACAAGTCCTTTGTTAAATCTGATAGTCTTGTTATTTTTTTATTTGACTTATCTATTTCTTTGGTGTTTTTTTGCAATGCGTCTCTAAAAGCAATTATATTTTTACCACTTATGCTAGAAAACTTTCCGTAATCTGAAATAGCTTTGTAAGCTTTTTTAACTTCTTTAGTTTGGTCTTTAAAGCTTTTTGCAGTATCGTAATTAGATTCTAGTAATTTTATATTGTCTTTTATTACCTCTTTATTAGGTGTACCCTCAGAGTTAACGGACTTACCCAATAAGTTTGCCTTCTCTATTAAGTATTTTTTAGTTTCATCAATATCACTTTGTCTCGCTTCCTGTAAATCAAACAACACAGTTGCTTCGGCTGATATTGAGTCAGTTGCTGCTCTTTTCTTAGCCTCCTCTATAATAACTTCAGTGTATTCCTCCTCTAATTCTATCGCTCTTTCTACCTCAACATTTCCACTTGCCAAAGCTTCTGTGTGTAGTTTGCTTAATTTAGTAGCTTCAGGATAATTTTTATTAAGAAGCCTTAATGCTTCAGTTTTTTGTGCTAAAGAGTTTCTATTGTCTTGAAGTACGTCATTAAGCCTCATAAATTGACCTAAATCTTTACCTACTTGGTCAGCTAATGACTTAGCTGCAACTTCCGCTTTCTTCATCCCACCAAAAAAGTGGTCAATACTTGCAATAACAACTTGTAAAGCAAGTAATACACCCAAAGGACCCATTAAAGCAGTCCACATCAACTTTAAAGCACCTGCAAACCCTACTGTAGCAACAGTTGCTGTGGTTGTGACCGTAGTGTTAACTACTTTAGAAGCCGAGTCAGTTGTAACAGCAGTTGTAGCTGTTTTTTGTTGACCTGCCATGTAAAATAACTGAGAAGCTAACTGAGATACGTTATTCGCCATACCTCTAATACCATAAGGTGCATCCGAAACAACTCTACCAAGTTCCATAGCAGCAGCAGAGGCAGCACCTGTAGAATTTGTAGTTTTTTTCAATTGAGTGCCAAGTTGCTTATTACTAGCAGTCATTTTATCTACTGACTGTGTAGATTTTGCCTGAGTAGTAAAAGTTTTGTTTAACTCTTTCTCTCTTTTTTTGTACTCAATATTTGATTGAACTAAAGCTTGTTTTTCGACTACTAAAGCTTCCTTAGTCTTAAATACTTCACCCGTAAGCTCTCCTTTAGCTACTTTAAGCCTATTTATCTCTATTTGGCACTCTTTATACTCTTTAGAGGTAGATGCTACTTTATCTCTTAGTTGTTGCCATTCCTTTATGGCTTTATCGTAATCAGCTACAACTTTAAATACAATTTTCTCTTCAGCCATTTTTTGTTAATTTATTTCTTTTAATATTAGTTCTTAGTTCCTTGAATGTTGAGGGCATTTCATTCAATCCCTTTGCAATATTTATATCTAAATCGTTAATCATCCAATCACTACTACGTAGTAATTCTAAAGTCTCTCTTATCATTAAATGTCGTTTAAAAGTTCTATACTTGATTTTCCTGAGCCAAAATCTGTTTCTATTGAGTTTATTTTATAGCTTTTACCTGATATAATAAACCTATCAGATAAAGTGTACTTTAAAAGTATGCTTAAAGGTAAATAAGCATTAATTGTTGTTAATCTGTTTGACTCAGCAAATACTCCTGAAATATAGTTTTTATAATAGTTTTTAAATAAAGATTCAGGTGAGTTAAGTAAACTAAACTCATCAGTCTCAGAGCTAAAGTTTATAGAATATCTAACATTAAATTTTAGGTAAGAGTTAGTTGGTAAAAAATAATTAGTTAAAGGTTTACGAGCTATTGCTTGGTTATCATTACCCCCAACAGTTCCAACTATATCAACAAAGGATATTTCACCATCTGAAGCAAGTGATTGTTCAGCCATATAAAAAACTACGGGCATACCTATGTAGCTTTGCTGATTATCGTCAACACAATAACCACATTGTATATTTGTAGGTGGATTTGGGTTATCTATATCTAATAATCTCTCAAACTTCATGTGTTCAAAAGGTACTTGAATTTTAAATATGCCATCAGATAATATAGCACTTTGTTCACCACTATACTCTTCCGTACCCCATTCCTCATTAAATAATTTGTCATGCCTATCAGATAAAAATGTTTTTAATCCCTTATAAGCGAAATTAACTTCCCTAAAAGGAAGTGCTGAATCAATTTGAGATGATTTAACATCAACGTATTTAGTTATATCGTAAGGAGCATTGCTAGATTGAGTGGCATAAAAATCATCTAAAGTTTTTACAACCATTGTACCATCCTCAACATAAGCAACAAGATTAAACATCTTAAATATAGATGTTAAAAAATCTATAACCTTCATTTTAGGAATTTGCTGAGTAATATTGAAAATAAATTCATTTGCATATCCTAAATTACTTGATGAGTAAATTTTTGTAAAGGTAAGTGGTGGATTTAAAATATTAGGTTGAACAATTTGACTAACAACAAAACGTAGTAGTTGAAATGTTATATTAGAATCAGACTCTATGTACGCAGTATATTGCGAAGTACTATTAAGTTCAGCAACAGGTATAGATGTTATAAATAAAGTTCCTGAAGTAATACTTCCACTATTAGAAACCTCAATTCCATCTTTTCTTATTGAAATCTTATAAGATGATAAGCTTGAAGTATTGCTCTCAAATCGAACTGAAGTGCTGTTTCCTATGACAGGAGGACTGTATAAAGGCAAACTTAATGAATTATCATTCATAGATGATGATGGAATTGTACTACTTCCATTAGTAAAGCCTTCTAATTGAGTCTCATTAACACCTGATAAATTTTCAACAGCTCCTTTCTTCCTATGTAACCACATGTACAAACCACTGAAAGAAGTGTCTCCACCTTTAAGAAAGTCGCTGCTAAAGCTTAATCCATACTTTTCTTCAATAGCTTTAATTAAAACACTTAACTTTAAAGCATATTTAAGCTCATTAAATTTAACTCCATGCTTTGAAGCAGAACTAGTAACAGGATTGTAATGCACGTTACCGTTGTTAAATATATCTTCGCTAGAATCATAAAAAAGTCTTTGAGAATGAGTTATAAGAGGTACTTGGACAGGTGCTGAGTAAAAATCACCTCCAATAGTTCTGTTCTGTGTAGTTGTTAAATAATCTTCTATATCAGCCGAGTTGTAAAGTAAAGCTGTTCCATCCGCTTTCTTGCTAAGCTCTTGAAGAACATTAGTTTTACCTGCAGGAACAGTACCTAAAGATGATAACAAATCATCTCCTAATAAGTCTTTTAAGGACACTGTATTTCCAAAGAATGTAACCCTATAGGTGTGTGCTTTATTGTCTATTAAATCAACTCCTTCAAGCTTAATAAAGCCATCTCTAAATGGTAATGAGTTTAGCTCTATGTTAGCAGATGCTCTTATCCTTGCATCAAACCCATTTTGAATACCATCATTATAATAGTGTTTAAATACCTTATTATTTATTTTAGTTGCAGGTACTTCAAATGTTTGAGAGTATTCAGTAAACACTTTAGAGATGTCTTTTACATCTTTTATAGTATCGGTTATAACTACGCTTTCATCCTTAAACATATCAACCCTATTACCCTGAATGTATAGTTGTATTTGCTGCATCTATCTAATATTGTTTATTGTGTCAAATGAATTATCAAACTCTATAGTATATTCTACTAATTTATCATTTAATGATGTCTTGTATGTAATATCACTTGTCTTTACGTTTATTGGCAGTACTTGTACGGCTGTATCGTTTACATTAGTTACCCATACTTTCTCAGATAGCATAAGTTGCCTAAACACCTCGTTATACTCCTCACTTAAGTATCCGCTGCTTAAAGTTACGGACTCTTTTGCTACTAAGTTAAAATCTCTGTTAACGTGGCTACTTGTACTGAATTGAGACTGTACATCTCTTGTATTTGCTTTAAAAGATTCCTTCTTAACATTCATTTTCTCAACTGACTTCTTGAAAAAGAACATATCTTGTAATACTCCAAACCTATTTACAAATGTTACCTTCTTTGGTTCGTACTTACACTCGTCTACAGTTGTTATCTTTATTTCTTGTAATCCATCCGTTCCTTCAACCCTAACTGTATCAACCTCACCTATTTCAAACTCCTCAAAAAAGTCTCTTAAGCATTTACTGTTTTCAAGAGCTGATGGAGCTAGATTAGTACCATCTAGTAATACTCTACTCTTAAATGAGTCGTAATTAGTATTTAGTCCATTTACTGAAACGTACTCTATTTGACTTGAGCTTGCTGTTTGCGCTGAAAATGTTTGAGACGATAATAATACTCCATTTTTTATAAAAGATACTGTTGGATTTGTACGTGTATGTACAGGTATTCTAAAAGAATTGTCAGATAATACAAAGATTTCCCTATTACTCATTAGTAATGACTTGTATTGTATATTAAATAAACCACCTTCCACAAAGTAGGAAAAACTTTCAAATGCAGACTGTGTTCCATATGGTATAGTGCTTATAGGTGTAGCATCGGTAGTATTATAAATCTTTAAAACCGACCTTACCCATACTAATGGTGTGTCGTATTCTCCATCAAACGTTACGTCTAGGTAGTCTCTTATTAGCTCAGATATCTCGAAATTTAATTGAATACTACCGCTTGCTGCGAATTTTTTTATAGTATAAATTACAGGTGTTGCTGTAGCAGTACCTAATCCTGTCCATATTTGTATTGCTAATTCACCGTAATGTGTATTAGCTACTGCTGCGGTTATGTAATATGGACTTCTTGTATTAATTGACATTATCGTGTTGTTTTACTAATTTTCTTAATTCTTCTCTAAGGTCAGCAGAAAATCCTTCAGAAATATCTAAACCTATTTTCTTTTCCATAGATGTAATTACCCTGTTAAATATATCACTACCATTGTACTGATACCTTTTTATAGTACCCTTGTTTTTAATAGCCATTGATATTCCAATTGCCATTGACCGCATTGTGTTTTTTGTTATCTTAGAAAACTTAACACCATTTTTTAGCTTTCTATACGGTCTTAATCCTTTTAATTTTGCCCATTCTGCTATCTTTCTTACATTAGGTATATCACCCTCTTTTCTTAGATCAAGTCCTTCGTCTACATTCTTTACGTACTTAACAGGTGATGAAATACTTACAGTGTTTCCAACTAATTTACCTGTAAATGATTTACGAAACGTACCTGTAGCATTTGTCTTATCTACACTAGCCTGAAACTCTATTTTCCTAATAAATTCCTTTATCAGGTCGTTAAGTCTTTTATTTAAGTTAGGTGTTTGCATATTTAACAGATACTTGCACCATTAGGAACTTCTATTGCTATATCTACACTCCAACCTGCTAATTCGTTACTAAAACGCTCTTTAAATGGCGTTGCTGATGGCTGTGTGGTAACTTGGTAGTTTAACTTAAATAAATTACCTCTCATTAGCTTCATAATAAGGGTGTTTATCACCTCAAATTGTGTGTTTAAGACATCG
>RCNB010001092.1_pt1 | contig 17338 bp, 15 predicted proteins | sample 2041321 | NCBI WGS metagenome assembly RCNB01 (sample SAMN09708232, study PRJNA481090) | Marine sediment metagenome, whole genome shotgun sequencing project. | reverse complement strand
CTATTCCTACAATGTCACTTTTCATATAGCTGAAGATATCTTGCAGATTTTTAATTGCATTTTTCACACCAGAGGTTTCTACGTCTTTATCTGCGTAGACAAGAATTGATGCTACTTTTTTGTTTTTTATAGCAAACCCCTCTTTTCCATGAAATGCATACAAGCGATCAATGAATAATTTCATTTGAGCGGAAAAACTAAACCAAAAAATCGGTGAAGCAATAATTATCACATCGCTCTCCAGTAATTTTGGATATAATTCAATCATATCGTCCTTTTGGATGCACGATAAAGCATTATTTCTTATACACCAATCACAAAACTGGCAAGGGTTAATTTCCATCTTATGTAAGGAAAATACTTCTGCATCTTTTCCTGCTTCTTTTATTGCTCTTAAACATTCATTAATCAAAGTAGAAGTGTTTCCATTTCTTCTGGGGCTTCCGTTAAAAATTAGTATTTTTGGCATGATTTACTATTATTTTTCGTATTTTTAAAATTCATCTTCTCTCTATTTTTACTAAATGTTTTAGAAAAAAAATAAAAAGTAGTGAATCACACAGGATCCACACATAAACTATAATATTTATTTACTATACGCGAAGCATCTACCCAATCAGCCATTCCAAATTTACTCAGATCTGCCCCGTAAATATTCCCGAAAGTTACCAATCCCTGTAATATTTCTTCCTCAGCAGTAAATCGGTCTTTTAACATGAAGTGAGTAAAGAACCGCTTGTGGTGATTCTTTGGATAATCTTCTATTGCAGGACCATTAAAACCTGTAAGTAGAATTGATAAGGCTCGTAATAACCTATCGAGATCAACTCTATGTGTTATCCTGAATTGCTTTATGAACTCCTTTGAAAAGCTTGCTTCATAACTAAAGAAAGGAATGCTGTATTTTTCAGGTAATTTCTCTTTCTTAAGGTCTGCGTACGCTGATCCTGGTTCAAAGACAAATTTCATTCCATCTTTTATCAAAAAAGCATCTGTTCCCGTTTCCTCAAAGTATTTTATACTCTTTGCTAATTTTTCTTCGGACATGCAGATAGGTATGTTATTTCTTATTTTAAATTTTTTTAGTAAAAGGATGTTTATTTTAATAGTTAAACATTAGAAAAAAAATACTACCTTTAAATAAGGAGATTAAACCACACTGTCAAGATAGCTATGCAATCTCAACTTTCCCTTATAAGAAAGCAGTCTCATTCTAGCAGGTATTTTTTAATTACCCTATTTTTACTACTAATCATGATACTTGTGATCTCTAATGTTACGGGAAATGTTCTTGCAGATGATGACGATGAAGATGATGAAGAAGACGATGATGAAGATTTAGCTTCGGATCTTGGTTGGGCATCAGTCGGATTGCTTGCGGTGAGTTCGATTTACATTTTTCTTTATCAAGGTTTTAAAATCACCCGCAAATTTTCAGATGAAGGTAACTTTGCAAGGACAAAAGAAAACTATCGAAAATTCTTCCTCGCGATCAGAAAACCGTTCCTCTATATTCATTATATCTCTGGTTTCGCTGCTTTAGTGGTACTATTAATTCATGGAGCTCTACTCACTAAACAGGATATCGAAGATGTTGCTGTTGGTTGGGCAAGTGGTGCGATTTACATTTTCTACATCCTAACAGGAATCATCCTTTGGTGGAAGATCAAACCGTTCTGGTCATCAAAGAAAGCAAGAAAAGTCCTTCTCTGGACGCATAGAAGTTTAATCCTCTTCGCATTAGGTATTATTATTCACATCGTTCACGTAGCAATTGCTGATTAGTTCTTTTTTTCAAATCTTAATTGTTGATAAACTATTTATAGAAAGAAAGGTCAACATCAATTAAGAAAAACAACTTTTCATCTTGTTAGACATATGGGATGATGAATTCTTATGACATACAAAATTGGTATTCGACGAGAAACAAAGAAGGGCGAAAGAAGAACACCTCTCGTTCCTAGCGCTGTTAAAGAACTAAAAGAGAAGCATGATGTGCAAACGTATCTTCAACCTCATGAGAAACGAGCTTTTATTGATAAGGAATATGAGGATGCTGGGGGAATCATCAAAGAAGATCTTTCTGATTGTAATATTGTTTTTGGTATTAAGGAAATGGAAACAGATATCTTCAAAGAAAATGGCGCTTACATGTGTTTTCACCATGTGATCAAAGGTCAGAAAGACAACATGCCTATGCTCAAATATCAGATGGATACTGGGTGTACAATACTTGATTATGAAAAAGTAATTAATGAAAAGAACTTCAGATTAATTTTCTTTGGTCGACATGCTGGTTATGCTGGTATGGTTGACACCTTACATGGGTATGGTTTACGATTACAAGCAGATGGATATGATACTCCTCTCTTAAAAATAAAACAAGCATGCGAATACTTCGATTTAAATGAAGCAAAAGAAGCTATTAAGAAAGTGAACAAGCTAATTGCTGAAGACGGATTGCCTGAAGAACTCTGCCCAGTTGTTTTCGGATTCCTCGGGTATGGCAATGTTTCACAAGGGGCTCAATCAATACTTGAACTTCTCCCTGTTGAGGAAATTACTCCGGATAAATTAGCTGATTTAGTAGAAAATCCTGATAAATCAAAATGTAAAAACACTATTTTCAAAGTGGTCTTTAAGGAAGAACATATGGTTTATCCAAAAGATGACAAACACAAGTTTGAATTGCAAGATTACTACAAGCACCCAGAAAAGTACGAAGGTCTTTTCGCAGAAAATTATCTAAGATATATTTCTGTTATCGTGAATGGTGCTTATTGGTCCGCAAAATATCCTCGTTCCATAACAAAATCTGAACTGAAAGATCTCTATAGTACAGAGAATCCTCGGCTCAAATTCATCGGTGATATCAGTTGTGATGTAGAAGGTGGAATCGAAGGTAATATCAGAATTTCTTACATTGATAGACCATATTACGTCTATGATCCTTTCAAGAACACAGCTGAAGATGGTGTTAAAGGCAATGGTCCCGCAATTCTAGCAATTGATCATTTACCAACAGAAATACCTCGAGATTCTTCGGAATTCTTTAGTGATACCTTATTACCATTTGTTCCTAAATTAGCTTCAGCAGATTTCAAAGGTTCATATGATGAGGTGGACATAGCAGACGAAGTGAAACGTTCAATTATTTTATGGAGAGGTAAATTTACTTCTGATTTCGAGTATATTGGTGAATTCTTGAAATAGAATTCACACTTTTTTATTCATTATTCCAACACAACAAACTTTTTCAAATATACTTGAAATGATATAATGTTATATATTATTGGGGTAGTTTCTATGAATAAAAGTCAAACAAAAATCGTTAATATTTTATTAACACTATTCGTTCTCTTAATGTTTAATCCAATTACAAGTATCAATGCATCAACTCAAACAGAAATTTATGAAAAAATGGTAAAGAATGATTCTTCGGATTGTATAGGCTATTATCCTACAGATATAGAATATGTTACCTTAGAGACCTTTCCTGTAGATTTGGATCTTCTTTTCTGGAATGATCAACCATCAGTTCTTGCTGAAAAACTCAATAATATTGGAAATGGTACTTTTGATTGGATGCTTACTCCTTGGGGTGGTCATTTTGTTAGTAGCCATTTTGAAGGTGCAAATAAATGGTATTTTTATTGCGCTAGACCTTTAGAGATAATTGCCCCAACGTCTGGAAAATTAAGCAATTATATAGTACATAATGGAACATTTTCTTACATAAACGGTACAGAGGTAATGAATGATGTTCGATTGGGAATAGATATCGGTAGTAATTGCGTTGTCGAATTTGAGCATCTAACTATCCCTGTTTCACTTCATGAACAAGTGAAAGATAATCGTCATACTTTTACTGAGGGAGATTTACTTGGATTTCCAACCGAATCGGGTCCTGATCATTGGACTATTGATTTTCATTATATGTACAAAAAATTAAATTACTGTCCTTACCCCGCTTTATCCATTTCTTTACAAGAAGAAATTGTTTCTTTATATAATCTACAATATGAACGAGCAAAACAAGCTGGTGTTTATCCAGAATCACATTTATGTAACAATTTTAGCATTTCAATAGCAGAAACATTATGGGGTGTTTGGGAGTATTCTGATGGTCCATTTAATGAACACTTTAGTAATGCTGATCGATTATTTGGATACGCTGCTGGAGGAATCACGTTGTTATCCCGAGACTTGACAAATCCCGATACTTTTTGGAGAAATCTCAATCATCCAACGGAAAACATGACGAGTGATTTTGTGGGTTTATTTGAAGATGGACATACAACTCCAACTCCTGGTTATGACAGAGTAGGTGAAAGCATGATAAAATTAGCTGAGGGTGACAATATGAATGGCATTCTTGAATTAATTACCGCGTCATATGATGATTGGGGTCACGATGTTTCGGTATATGCTAGATTTTCTGTAAATTTGCGAGATGATGGGTTGGAAGATGATCTATTAACAATTGAGTACTTTGGATCGCTTGTAGATGCTCAGGCAGGATTCACAGATGATGCAATAACATATCTAAGATTTTTAGGCTTTGAAGATTCATCTACTGCAACATGGATAATCGTTTTAGCAGTTGTAGGTAATGCTTTGCTTCTTGGAATAATTATAACCATTGTTGTGGTAGTCGTTAAACGAAAGAAAAAAGTAACAGAATAGTGCTTATAGCATCTTACTCAGCAATTGATAATTGAAAAAACATTTAATTATGAATCGTTTAAAGTTAATCAATCGGAAAATGGAATGATATCTTATGAAAAAAATTGTCGCTTTTGGAGCTGGCTTAGTATCAAAGCCAGGTATTAGGTATTTGCTTGACAAAGGCTTTCAAGTAACAGTTGCTTCTCGAACAGTAAGTAAAGCAGAAGCTATTGTTGAGGGTCAAGCTAATGGAAAAGCTGTTGCTTTTGATATTACTAAAGATGATTTAGAAAAAACTGGGTTAATCCAGGATCATGATTTAGCAATTAGTCTTTTACCCTATGCTTTTCATCCTGACATTGCCAAGGCTTGTATTAAACATAAGAAGCTCATGGCAACAACATCATATGTAAGTGATGCAATGAAAGCATTAGATGAGGATGCAAAGAAAGCTGGAATACTCATTATGAACGAATGTGGGGTTGATCCCGGAACCGATCATATGAGCGCTATGAAAGTTATTCATGAAGTCCAAGCAAAAGGTGGGAAAATAATTAGCTTCCGTTCAACAACAGGTGGATTACCTGCTCCGGATTCCAATGATAATCCTATGGGTTACAAATTCTCTTGGTCACCTAAAGGTGTTATTCTCGCAGGAACAAACGCTGCTAAATACCTCGAAGATGAAAAAATCGTTGACATAAAAAGTGGCGACTTATTCAATCATTATTGGCCATACACAGTAGAAGGAATGGAATTAGAAGCTTATCCAAATAGAAATAGCATGCCTTACATTGAAACTTATGGTCTTCAAGGGATAAAAACAATGTTTAGAGGAACCTTCAGATATCCTGGATGGTGTGATGCTCTGCAAGCATTATTTGACCTTGGGTTAATGGAAAAAGAAGCCAAAGAAGGAATAGCAGGTACGACTTGGAAACAACTCATGCAAAAAATCTTGAATTATTCTGGCGATGACATACGAAAAGAAGTTGCTGGACGACTTGATAAAGATCCAAATGCAAAATGCTTAGATCGACTTCAATGGATGGGATTATTTGATGATACTCCTATACCTACAGCCGGCTCACATCTTGATGCTCTCTCTGATCTTTTCTTAGATAAATTAGGTGGTTTCAAAGCTGGTGAACAAGACATGATCGTTATGCTTCATGAATTCACAGCAGAATATCCTGACGGTAAAGTTGAGAAAATAACTTCAACACTCTTAGACTATGGTATACCAAATGGTGATTCCTCTATGGCAAGAACAGTTTCCTTACCAGTAGCTATCGCTGTTAGAATGATGCTTGAAGGAAAAATCACTGGTACTGGTGTTATTATTCCAACAGAACCAGCTGTCTATAATCCTATTCTCGAAGAACTAGAAGCATTGAATATTAAATTCGTTGAAAAAGTTCTCGATTAAAAATAATAAAGAAAGACCAATGCTCAATGCATGGGTCTATTATCTCTTTTTTTTAATGTCCATGGTAATCTGGCAAGATGCCATATAGTCCTGATCCTGGACCAAATTCGTGTTCGAAGAGTCTATGTGTTGGTGGATAGTAAGTGAAGACTATCAAGAGTACTGCTAATGCTACGATTAGTATTATTGCAATTATGAATAATATCAAGTGCTTTTCTCCTGCAATAGGTTCTCGTGTAAGTAATTTGTAACTAATGAATTGTTGAATACCAATGAGTATTCCTAAAACAACTGTATCAAAGATAAAATTCTCGAAGCCAGTTGCGTAATATACTGCGTAAAATATTCCTATACTCATTGCAGGTGTAAAGTAAAACGTAATTGCTTTTGCAAAAACGAAATTATTCGTTTTCTTATATAAGAAAATTCCTTCAATAATATAATAGATTAGTGCAGGCCAAAACATTAACTTGACATGTTCCCAAACGCTCTCATTAACTGGTAGCAACCAACCTATTGGTGCCCATCCGTCTGTCCAAGCGAATATAAAATGCCAAAGTGCTCCTAGACCGAAGATGACTACCCATCCGACGATCTGCCATATCATTATTTCTTTTTTGTGTGATTCAATTTCTTCTAGTGTTCTAAAATTCAAATGTAATCATCCCCAACTAACTATTAGCGTTTTTTCGTAAAAAGATGATTACTTAGAAAGTTAGAGAAATTTATTGAAAAGGTAAAGAAAATGAAGAAAGAGAAGTTATTTTCTGTTAGTAGAAGAAAGTTTTAATTTCAACCTCATTTTAGTAATCTCGATTGTTATGTTTGACCAAGTTGAAGCTGCTTATGAGCGCATTAAGGATATAGTTAATCATACTCCTGTTATGACTTCTACCACTTTAAATGATCAGCTCAATTGTGAATGTTTTTTCAAATGTGAAAACTTTCAAAAGATTGGGGCTTTCAAATTTAGGGGTGCTGTTAATACATTATTACAATTAACTGATGAAGAAAAAGAACGAGGAGTAATTACCCATTCTTCTGGTAATCATGCACAAGCTCTTTCCTTAGCTGCTAAAATTGTTGGAGTGAAAGCTGTTATCGTTATGCCTGAAAATGCTCCAAAAGTAAAAGTAGCAGCAACAAAAGGATATGGTGCAGAAATTGTTGTTTGCGGTTCAAAACCAGGTGATAGAGAAGAAGCAGTGAAACCTTTAATGAAAAAACATGGTTATACTCTCGTGCATCCTTCTGATGATTTGCGTATTATTCAAGGAGCAGGAACTTCTGCTTATGAATTAATTAAAGAAGTGGGGAACCTCGATTATGTTTTCGCTCCTGTAGGTGGCGGTGGTTTTCTTAGTGGAACTGCTCTAGCAACCAAAGGATTATTACCAAATGCTAAAATGATCGCTGTTGAACCAAAAAATGCTGATGATGCTTATCGGTCCTTTAGGGAAGGGAAAATAATTCCTTCAATTAATCCAAATACTATTGCCGATGGTCTACGAACTCAACTTGGACCAAATACCTTCAAAATCGTCATGGAGTATGTTGACGATATCATTACCGTATCCGAAGAAGCAATTGTTGATGCTATGCAATTCCAATGGGAACGAATGAAATTGGTTGTTGAACCTTCCGGTTCTGTGTCTCTCGCTGGTGTTTTATCAAAACAATATGATTTGGAAGGGAAACGCGTTGGTATAATGATTTCTGGTGGCAATATTGATCTAACCGATTTCTTCATCACTTTGAAAAATTCTCTTTCCTAAGTCTTTTTTCTTTTTTGTCACTATTTTTCCTAAATTACAATATCAACCAAAAGGATTTATATTGGTAAACTAAATATTTTACTATAAATGTATACTGGGAAATATACACAAGATGAAAATATCCGTCGCAGGAAGGAAGAGTGGTTTATAGAGGGTGTGAAAGGAGTATCATGGCAGTGTTTATGGTCAAGATTTTTCTTGCCAATACTCCTTTTCCTTATCTTCTTTTCCGATGTTTTTCAATAGAATAATTTGTATAGCTGTTTTCTATAGATTCCTTGAAGGTAAATGTCAGTCAATAATGAATTAACAAAAGCCATCTCTGCTGTAAAAGAATTAATTGTTAAGAAAAACGGAGAAATCAATATTATTGTCTTAACTGGTTCTGGGATTTCTAAAGGTTCAGGTATTCCAACTTTCAGAGGAGCAGATGGTTTGTGGAAAAATTATAATGCTATGGATTTAGCCACTCCTCAAGCTTTTCGCAAAGATCCTAACCTTGTCTGGGAATGGTATTCTTGGAGAATGGGTATTATTTTAGATAAGAATCCAAACGCTGCTCATTATGCTGTTTCTCAATTACAAAAAGCAGGTTTAGTGAAGTGGATTATAACTCAGAATGTTGATTCCCTTCATGATAGGGCTGGTTCAACAAATCTCTTAGAAGTTCATGGTAATATTTTCCGAGCAAAATGTATTCAATGCGATTTTAAAACAATGTTAACTATTCCACCAAAAGCACCACCTATGTGTGAATGTGGTGGGATGTTAAGACCTGATGTTGTTTGGTTTGGGGAACGACTTAATGCTGAATTATTATACAAGGCTTATGATTTATTGAAAACAGAATGTGATGTACTACTTGTGATTGGGACAAGCGGAATTGTTTATCCAGTAGCAGATATGCCAAGAGAGGCAAAAGATAATGGAGCAATAATTATAGAATTTAATCTTGAGAAAACACCGATATCCTCACTAGCTGATTTTGTTATTTTGGGAAAATCAGAGGAACTCTTACCTGAGTTTGTTGATAAACTAATAAAAAATGATAAAGAAGGTTGATTATTTATCTTCATTCATTTTTACCCATTCTTCTTTCAAGATATCCATTAAGATAACATCGTAATAAGAACCGTTTTTGTAATGACCTTGTCGTTTTCTTCCAACTTGGGTGAATCCTACTTTTTCATAAGTCTTAATTCCTCTTTCATTGAACTCAAAAACTCGAAGCTCAATACGGTTCATGTTTAGGTAATCAAAACCGAATTTGAGGAGAACTCTCATAGTATCTGTTCCATATCCTTTTCCCCAATTCTTCTCTGCATGAATAGCAATACCAAGTTCGCAAGTTTTTACTATATTGTCAAAAGCAAATAATCCTGCAGATCCTAAAAATTCCTTTGTTTCCTTATGCTCAACTGCAAATTGATAAGCTCTACCTGCTTTTCTATCTTGCCAAGTACTTTGTATCCAATCTTTCTCTTCTTCTCGGGAGAATGGCATTGGTAAGGAAAGATACTCACGTAGCTTTAGGTTATTCCAATTTTCCATTATAGCATCTAAATCACTGAGTTCTACCGATCTTAATCGTACTTTTTCTCCTTCGTACATATTGTCACCTTGTTTTTTACAAACTGCTTATATTTATAAGAAAATCGGTAAAAGTTGCTAGCAATCTTTAGCAAAAACGAATAGTGTTTTCTGTATCAACTATCTCTTGATCTGCTGGAGCAATTTCTAAAGATTCATCATCGTCCGCTTCTACATCCAATACAATTTCTTCAGACGCTGACTTCGCATTTCCATTTAATCTTTCTTTGATTGATTCTTCTATTGCCGAATAAAATGATAATAAAGCGACTCCTACCATAATAACAATAATAGCAATGCTTTTGACCGTTTTCTGCCAAGGTAATAATCCTAACGTTTCCCAATCATTGAAGATAATGATTCCAGCCATCACCTGAGTGAAAAGGTTAATCTCATCAAGAGTTGGTGAAACAACAATAGCTTTTCCCTTTTGTAATGCCATTTGTTGTGAAGTAAATGCAACTAAATACCCAACACACATCAAAATAAGGTAGATCCACCATTCCCATGCTTTCAAAGAATCACTGATAAATAGAGTTCCACTTTCAAAATTTAAACTACCAAAAGCAGCTTTTGCGAAAATAGTGGCCATTGCATAACCTGCTCCTGAAGCGATTGCCAAAAAAGGTCCAGCGGCTTTGTGTTTTCTTCCATAGGCTATGATAATCAAAGTAGCAATTATGACTGCGTAGATACACATGAAAATTATTGCATTAGGTTCTACGAAAAATTCATTGGTTTCTTCTAAAGAATATTTTCCAGGAGATGCTGGTCCAACAATATTTAATGCTACAGTTGCTGCGATGATAGCAATTATTCCAATAACTTCTACAGGTCGTATTTTCTCTTTCAAATAAAACCAGGAGAATATAATTAAAACAATTATCCCGATTCCCATTGTTGGGGCAACAAGAGATAATGATCCAATCATATTTGCGGCTGTTAGAATAAACCACTGAAATATGGTCATAGAAAATCCTATTACCCATATTTTGCATTTCGAGAAATTCTTGATATTTTGCCAAACTGAATTATCTTCAATGTCTGGTAACGTACATGCTCCCTTTTTCTTTAATACCAAACCAATATTGTATATTGAATTTGCAATCGTACCAAGAATTACTGCGAGTACGTCAAGACTTATCAAATTAATCTCCTTATACACTAACATTTGATTAAGGAATAATACAGATAATAATACCAATAATAAAGTTTGCTAGTTGGTATGCATTTGAGTTGTAAAAATTATTTTTTCACCTAGAAAGGAGCGGTAAGCATAAAAATTGGTATAACAGACAGAACCTATGAAGAACTTTAACCTTGATTCTTTACCTCGAGAAAAATTCTGCACGTTACCTACACCAATTCAACCCATGAAGCGGTTAACAAACCAGCTATCCTCAGTTAACATCTACATCAAAAGAGATGATTTAACTGGTATTGGTTTTGGTGGAAACAAAAATAGGAAATTAGAATACTTACTTGCTGATGCTTTACTACAGAATGCTGACACAGTAATAACTGAAGGGGCAGTTACATCAAATCATTGCTTACAAACTGCAGCTAGTGCTGCAAGAGTAGGAATCAATTGTGAGTTAGTTTTATCTGATTCACACATTGGTGATAGAGTTGCTGGGAATTTATTACTTCAACACATATTAGATGTTAAGATTCATAGAGTGAAAGATAGTTCAGATAGGAAAACAATGATGCAGAAAGTAGCAGATGATTTAGCTGCTGCTGGGAAAACTCCTTACATTATTCCAACTGGTGGATCTAATAAGATAGGAATTTTAGGTTACATTAATTTTGTAAAAGAGATAGCCCAACAAGCAAAAGAAATGGATATTAAATTTGACTATTTCGTTTTTGCTACTGGAAGTGCTGGAACCCAAGCTGGTTTACTAGCAGGAAAGAAATTGTATTATCCTGAAATGGTTATAAAAGCTATAACCGTTGGCGATGGAAAAGATGAGATTATCTCCTCAATAAAAGAAATCATCAAGAATTTTGAGGAATTGCATTCCATTGATCTTGATATCAAAGATGAAGAGATAATTGTTTTAGATGGTTATTTTGGCGAAGGGTATGGTATTCCTTCAAAGGAATTAATTGAAACTGTGAAATTAATTGCTAAATTGGAAGGAGTATTCCTTGATCCGGTATATAATGGAAAAGCAATGATAGGTCTCATTGATTTAGTGAAACAAAAACGATTCGAAAAAGATGCTAATATTCTCTTCCTACACTCAGGAGGTGGACCAGCAATATTTGCATATGATGAGTATTTTCAATAAATACTTCTCATTTCTTTTCTTTATAATGGAATAATCGTCTTTCTTCATAGATTGTTAATAATGGCATTCTTTAATCAAAACAAGGATTGTTACTTATAGATAACAGAAGTGAATTTTAATGAGTAAAACAAAAACAACCTTTCGCGTTAATGGAATGAGCTGTGGTGGATGTTCAGCATCTATAGGAAGAGCTCTAAGTAGATTAGATGGTATCGAAAAAGCTGAAGCTGATCATGAAAAAGGATCTGCAGCTGTTTCTTTTGATGAAAAAACAATTTCCAAAGAAAAAATTATTGAAACAATAGAATCTCTTGGATATAAAGTAGAAGACGAAATGTGAATCAACAGGAGAGAAATTTGTCATGTCTGAAGGTCAAGAAGCCAAAAAAACACTAAAAATCGGTGTAACAGGTATGACATGCGCAGCGTGTAGCAGTGCAGTTGAACGAGTGTTAAATCGCACAGAAGGCGTTGATTCTGCTGTTGTCAGCTTGGCTACAAATGATGCAGCTGTTTCTTTTGATCCAAAAATCGTTGCAGAAGATATGCTTGTAGAAGCAATAGAAAGTATTGGTTATGGCGTTCGTAAAGAAAAAGTAGTAATTTTTGTTACTGGTATGACTTGCGCTACATGTGCATTGAATGTTGAAAATGCTCTCAAAAAAATTGAGGGTGTCATTTCTGTTGGAGTTAATCTTACAACACATAAAGCAACAATAGAGTATGTTCCTGCATTAGCAACCATTTCAATGCTAGAGAAAGCGATTAAAAGTGTTGGATACGATGTAGAAAAATCTGTGGAAGAAGATGCTCTTTCCCAGAGAAGAAGACTTGAACGAGGTGAACGATTACATTATAGAAATCGTTTGATCTTTGGAGTTATTCTTACAATTCCGATTATGATTTTTGGAATGATACCATTTTTCATGATGAAATCTTGGCAACCATTTCTTATGCTTGGTCTTACCACACCAGTCTATTTATTCGTAGGATGGCCCTTCTTCAAAAGTGCGTTCAAGGCAGTTACACACTTTACATCTAATATGGACGTATTAGTGACAATAGGGAGCAGTGCTGCTTATTTCTATAGTATAGTATCACTAATTCTTAGAACTCAAGAACTATATTTTGAGACTGCTGCAGTTATTCTTACAGCTTTAGTTTTGGGAAAATATCTCGAGGCAATAGCTAAAGGCCGAACTTCTGATTCTATTGCTAAATTATTAGGTTTACACGCAAAAACCGCTCGAGTCATCCGTGATGGAAATGAAATAGATATTCCAATTGATGAAGTGATTGTAGACGATCTTATTATTGTTCGTCCAGGTGAAAAAATTCCTGTGGATGGAACGATAGTTGATGGTAATTCTGCTGTTGATGAATCTATGATTACAGGTGAAAGTTTGTTAGTAGATAAACAAGCAGGAGATGAAGTAATAGGTGCTACATTAAACAAAAATGGATTACTAAAATTCAGAGCAGAGAAAGTTGGAAAAGAAACTATGCTCTCTCAAATAATTCAAGCAGTAGAAGATGCACAAGGTAGCAAAGCACCTGTTCAAAGATTAGCTGATAAAGTAGCCGCTATCTTTGTTCCTATTGTTTTAGTAATTGCATTAGTAACGTTGTCAATTTGGTTACTCATTGGTGGATTGTTTAGTGTTACACCAATACTCTCGAGTATAACCGTTTCTTGGTATACTCATGCCATTCTAAATACCGTAGCAGTTTTGGTTATAGCTTGTCCCTGTGCTTTAGGATTAGCAACACCTACAGGCGTTATGGTCGGTTCTGGTAAAGGAGCAGAATTAGGTATACTTTTCAAAAATGCTGAATCTCTCGAGAGAACTCAAGATATTAACACTGTTTTATTTGATAAGACTGGAACTTTAACAAAAGGAATTCCTGAATTAACAGATGCAATTTCATTTAATGATAATTTTAGCGTTCAAGATATTATTCGATTATCCGCGAGTGCAGAAAAAGGCTCTGAACATTCTTTAGGTGATGCTATAGTTCGAGCAGCAGTAATGAAAGATTTACCATTAACTGATCCACAACATTTCACAGCTATTCCCGGTAAAGGAATTTCTGCTCAAGTTAATGATAAAGAAATAATCCTTGGTAATGAAACACTGATGATTGACAATAAAATTGCTATTGATGCTAACATAAGCGAAAAGATCGTAGAGTTACAAACCAACGGTAAAACAGTTATGATAGTCGTTTATGATAAAGAATTGATTGGAATTATAGCTGTTGCAGATGTGATTAAGGATTCCTCAATTGAAGCAGTGCGTATTTTGAAAGAATTAGATATTGAAGTAATCATGGTAACAGGGGATAATGAACGAACAGCAAAAGCAATTGCTAAACAAGCAGGAATTGACAAAATCTTTGCTGGGGTCTTACCAGAAGAAAAAGTACAAGTTGTAAAAGAAGTGCAACAAACAGGGAAAATTGTTGGGATGGTTGGTGATGGAATAAACGATTCGCCTGCACTTGCACAAGCAGATATTGGTTTCGCTGTTGCTTCTGGCACAGATATTTCTATTGAAACTTCATCTGTGACTCTTATGAGAAGTGATCTCACGCAAGTTGTCGATGCAATTGAATTAAGTAAATCAACATTAAAAATCATTAAGCAAAATCTCTGGTGGGCTTTCGTTTTCAATGCAATAGCAATACCTGTAGCAGCTATTGGTTTATTGAATCCAATGATAGCTGCAGCAGCAATGGCATTCAGTTCAGTCTTTGTTGTCAGTAATTCTTTACGTTTGAAAAGATTCAAGCCCAAAATTAGCACGAATAGTAACAATCAGTAATTTTTGGTTTAAGATTATCCGTATAGTAAATCTTTATTTAGTGTGACACACAAGAATTCACTATTGACTGAGTTAAAACAACTCATTCTTATAAAATAAAAAAATAGGCGTGTAAAACATTGAATGATCAAGGATCATCATCATTGATAAAAACACTTCGATGCAAATCCTGTGGAGGTCCGTTAAAACCTTCCGCTGAGTCTATACTATCGATATGCAACTTCTGTGGTGAAATATCTGCTGAAAGTGATATTTCTCCTCACGCTATTATCAAACCTTTACCGCTAACTCCTCCCGAAGGGATGGGTCACGTCAAAAAAATGGAGCTTATTTTAATTCCTTTCTTCGAAATTAAAGCCGACGTTAGCTTAGATGCTTTAGGTTATCAAAGAAGAGAACGAACTGAAACAAAAACCGTTCGACGTGGTGGTGAAACCGTTAGAGAATCAAAAACGATTGTTGAATATCGTCCTTGGAGAGTCCAACATCAAGGGACTCATGCAGTTCGATTTTTAGCAAGACAAGAAGTTACTGTTTTTGGTGCCGGTGAACTCATTTCTACAGTTGCACATGGAGTAGGTGGCGAAGCATTGCCATTTAGTCCTGAATTGATTAAAAGCATAGCCAATATGGACCCAACAAGGTCAACCCTTGTTGCTTTAAGTCCGGAATGGGATCAGCAAAATGCTGCTCGAAAAGCAGGTGAAATCGTTTACGAAGCTGCTTATTCAAGAGCAAAATCAGAAATGCATGAAGTTTTTGATACAAGAGTTAAATTTACTCCGATATCTACTCCTACATTATTACATGAACCGCTTCTCCTCATAAGAAGACAAATACAAGGACGTTCATACAGAGCAGCTTATCATTGGGGTAATGGTAAATTACTGAAAGAAGAACGACCAATCAAGAATAGACGATTAGGAGTCTTCTTTGCTTTACTTATGTTCCTAGTTTCACCAGTTTTAGTACAATTAGGTTTCAATATCTATACTAATTCAGGTGATGATGCCGTTTGGGTACTTATCTTGTTAAGTGTAGTAGCTTTAGGGCTTTGTATTGGAGCATTAGTTATTCTAATACGGGTTTATAGACCACACAAGTTATACTCTTCTGGAGCTCGATTAACACTATTTGATTTCCAGAGAATATCTCAAGAAGAACGAACTGCAGTTGCTCAAGCACAACAATCAGCAGCTAAACCAAAACAACCAAAGTTCTGTCCCAAATGTGGCGATCCGTTAGAAGCAAACCAAACGTTTTGCGAAAAATGTGGGTATAAAATGGAGGGCTAAAAAAATGGCAACACAAAATAAACCTAAACAAATACAATGTGGGTATTGTCAAGCAGGAAATCCTGTTCCACCATTTGCCTCAGTTGTTACTTGCGATTCATGCGGTATGTCAAATGAATTGAAATCAGGCAAGGTTCTCGAAAATCACCATATGCTTTCAATTTATTTCAGTGGCTCAGAATTACAAGAACTAGTACCACAATACCTTTCAAAATTCGTTGGAGTTCCAAGCGATTTTGCTGATAAAACTATCTTCAAAGAATTTGAATTACGTATGATGCCTTTCTGGGTGTTTAAATTCAGTGGAAAAACACAGTATAAAGGAATTGGAAAATACGTAAATTCAAGTCAAGGATCACGCTGGAGTAAATCAATAGATATTCGTAGAAGACCAGAACAAGGAAACATAGACATGGATCAAACTTGTCTTGTTTTTGGGTATCCAGAACAACATCGTGAAATCAGAGACGAAAAAATACCTGTAGGCTCGAAAGAAGCATTTGATATAAATGCCGTAAAAAGAGAAGCAGGAGTTATCTATGATACCGAAATTGGCTACGACGATGCTTACGGTTTTGCTCTCGGTCAAGTAAAAAGTCGACATCAACAATTAATCTACAGAGAAATTGTTCAGATTGATGGTATGAATCAAGACATCGATTTGCAAGAAGTTTCTTACTTACATGTTCCATTCTATCGAGTTACCTATTCCTATGGTAACTGGACAGGAGAAGCTCTTGTTGATGCTGCTCGAGGTAAAGTTCTAAGAGCAGAATATCCAATCTCAAAAGGACATCGCATCTGGGGATTAGGAGCAATTATCTTAGCATTAGCAATGATTGCAGGTGGCATTATACTTGCATTAGTATTACCTGCTTGGAATATTGCTGGATATGTTGCTATCGGTATTTTTGCTGGATTCCTTATCTTCGGTCTAAAAGAGACCTTAACGAAGAAGAAAGTAGCGGCTGAATAATTTTCTTTTGTATTATAACTGGGATGGTCCCAGTTTCCTTTCTTTTATTTCTCACAAACTTTTAATGTATCAAACGAGGATTATATCTTAGGCACAATTGTTGTCTTTTACTATTTGGTGATTTAATTTTGAATGTCGGATTTGCTCAATTTGCACCATCGTTTGGTGAAAAAGATAGTAATGTTCAGCGAACTATTGACCTCATTGCAGAAGCAGTTAATACTGATTTACTTGTTCTCCCAGAATTATGTAGTACTGGTTACCTTTTCGAGGATAGATTTGAAGTAAGAAAAATGGCTGAAGTTATTCCAGATGGTAAAACAGTTAAAGCTTGGGAAAAAGCTGCAGCTGAATCTAATACTTTTATTGTTGCTGGTATTTGTGAAAAGACAAAGAAGGATGAATATTACAATTCTGCAGTTCTTATTGGTCCAGATGGTTACATTGATACCTATCGAAAAATTCAGTTATTTGCTAATGAAA
>RCNB010001091.1_pt1 | contig 17339 bp, 14 predicted proteins | sample 2041321 | NCBI WGS metagenome assembly RCNB01 (sample SAMN09708232, study PRJNA481090) | Marine sediment metagenome, whole genome shotgun sequencing project. | reverse complement strand
AACTGGTAGTGAGAGTATTTGTTCTTTAAGCTTTTCTATTTCCATAACCATAAGATACAAATAATAGCTAAATTAAACTAGAGCCTAAAATAAGTAAAAATTATTCCAATTTTCAGAGTGTAAAAATTCAGAGTTTTAATTGCGGAGCCGTTAACCGGGTAAATGGCAAAATGGTAATTTGCTAATTTTTCAACCCATAAATTACGAATTTGACGTTTTGGCGATTATTAAGAAACTTCCCATAAAAAATAAAAACAATAATCAGATAATACAGCGTTATATAGACTCATACAATGAGCTCACGCTAACTAAAAAAAGAAAAAACGATAGTGAGTTTGCTAACCTACAAACGTTATGAACAAACAGACTTTTAAAGTATCTATGTTGTTGGGTCTAATTTTTGCGAACGGAGTTTTCGCGGCCGACCCCAAAACGGAAAAGGATGAATTGATTATCAGTTCAGTTACTTATATAGAAAATCATGTCGATTTTGAACTTGGCTTTAACACTGCAGATTATTTGCCTGAGGATTTTGATCCGTATGTAGCATATGTCAATTTAGAATCTATTGCCTTTCTTGAAGATGATACGACCATTAATCTTAATTTAAAGAAGCATCTTCCAAAGGGGTTCAATGCCTATGCGTACCCGACAGATGTAGAAGGGTTCAACTACATCGACGAAAAAGATGAAATCGTATTGGATTTTGATGCGAAAAAATACCTACCGGAAGGCTTTGATCCTTATATCCGTAATAATTAACGAGTTCCCTATATTTGAATAAGCTAGTCGAGACCCCTGTTGTAAACAGGGGTTTTGCTTTTTTATACTAGTAAGGGCATGGTCCAAAAGCTTAGGGCATGTATGCCTTCGACTGCGCCCAGGACGATATGTTTGTCAAAAAAGTAGCGGAATTACAAACTGGAACATCAGCACCAATACAATTACCGCGATTACATTCAGAATGACGCCGACCCGGGCCATTTCACTTACTTTGATATAGCCACTGGCAAATACAATGGCATTGGGCGGAGTCGCCATGGGCAACATAAATGCGCAACTACTTGCAATGGTTACTGGAATCAGTAAATAAAGAATGGGAATTTCAAGACCGATAGCTATACCCGCTACTACAGGTGCGAGTACGGCAATCAGGGCCACATTACTCATCAGTTCTGTCATAAAAAGAATGAGCGTGATTAAAAGTATAGCAGTGAACAGTACACTAATTTCGGCTTGGGCAATGGCCCCGGATACCATATCTACAATACCACTCACCGACATGCCCTTGGCTAGGGCCAGTCCGCCGCCAAATAATATCAAAATACCCCAGGCAAGCTTTTGGGTGTCTTTCCAATCGATAATGAAGTCTCCTTTTTTAAGATTATAGGGTATGGAGAACATGGCAATAGCCGCCATAATACTTATAACGGTATCGTTTAGTTTGAGCCCGGGAAGTATCCCATTGATAACCGTTCTGAATATCCATAGAAAAACGGTGACCCCGAAAATGGTGAGCACCATTTTTTCTTTTCCGCTCATGGGCCCGAGTTTTTTAAGTTCGTCGTTTATAACATCTTTGGATGCGGTAAATTTTAAATGTTTGTTCGGGTACATCCATTTGACGAGCACCAAATAACTGATCCAGATCATTAAGGCCGAAAAGGGTACCCCGATAACCATCCACTTTAAAAATGAGATTTCGATATTGTATTCGTTTTCCAAAAGGCCGATCATTATCGAGTTGGGGGGCGTACCGATAACTGTTGCGACTCCGCCAGCGTTTGCAGCGAAGGCAATACCCAGCATCACGCTTAGGGCGAAATTTTTATCGCCTTTCGTGAACCCATCGGCATCGTTGACTAACAGACCGATTACTGACATGGCTATTGGTAGCATTACCACGGCTGTGGCGGTATTACTGATCCACATGCTCAATGCTGCCGTTGCGATCATAAAACCCAAAACGACCTTATTGGGGGTGGTGCCGGTTATTTTAATGATATTCAAGGCGATGCGTTTGTGCAGGTTCACCTTTTCCAAGGCCAATGCGAGTACGAAACCCCCGAAGAATAAAAAGATTATCGGACTCCCATAGTTCGCCCCAACATCGCCGATGTCCATAATTTTCAGAATAGGAAAAAGCAATAGGGGAAGCAATGCGGTAACGGAAATCGAGACCGCCTCTGTAATCCACCAGACAACCATAAAAACGGCTGTTGCGATTACGGCATCACCTTTTTCGGAAACGATTTCAAAAGGTAAATTGAGAATGATAAAAAATAGGATTGGACCTAAAAAAAGTCCCGCTTTTTTAGTGAATTCCATATATGCGTATTGGTGGCCCTAAGCTATGTTTTTTCTTTTGGTTTCGGAAATTAAAAGCGGTTAACCGCAAGGAACGTAAAGAAGGCGCAACGGACGCAAAGAAAATATAGTTTTGAGAAAACCCTTGCGAACTTTGCGAAAAACCTTTGCGGTTAAATATGTAGAGCAATATAATGATATTGTCAATAAACTATTGAATCTGATGGAATAGGAGGCAACTCGTAGTTGCCATAATCGATGTTGATCTGACCATCTTTTAGGGTCTTGACTCCCTCCGAATTCACTTTGGTTTTGTACAGGTAGACTTTTTTCAAGGTGTTGAAGTCGGCCAACGTCTTTAAATTTTCTTCTTCAAATTGTGAAGCCGTGAGATTAATTGATTTTAAATGTTCAAGGGAAGATAAGGCATCAATATTTTTACCGGTAACCGAAGTATTATCCAATTTTAAAATAGTCAAGTTTGGCAGAGTCGACAGTTTTTCGAAAATTGCATTGGTTACTTTTGTGCCGCCCAGATCAAGTATGGCAATTTGAGTTTTGACGGGAAGTAAGGTCTTGAAATCGGCGTCGGTAAATGCGGGTTTGTTGATGCACGAAATACTTAAAAAATTAGAGGCCTTGCTAATCAGGTCGACATGTACCCCGCTTTTTTCGATGGAAGTAATGCTATCTTGCGAAGCTTCTGCAATTCCTATATCGGGGTAATCGTTATCGAATTTTTTAGGAAAAAAGGAAAGGAACAAATCTTTTTCTAAACCGATTTCCTTAATGGTGCCTTCGAAAGGATGGCCCGCATCGATCCATGCGCCGACTAATTTTATTTCTTCTTTTGAAGGTTGAGTCTTCCCTTCGGGCGGCATATGGTCATCGTCTTCCATGGGAAGGTTCATTCGCATAAATAATTCGCTTTTTGAGGCATTTTCGGTTACAACGACTTCGCCATTTTCTCCGCCACTTAAAATTCCCGCCTCCTCATGTAAGAGTAATTCACCTTTCGTTTTCTTCGGATTATGACAGCTGACACATTTATTGTTCAGAATCGGTTTTACGACATCTTCATAGAGTAGGGTTTCCTCCCAATTTTCATCGTTGAGGGCAATTACCTTTTCTTCAAAAGTCTCAAAACCCAAAGCCGATTTTACTGAATTTGGAAGAGGCTCTACCAAATAATCTTCGCCATGGGTAATGTTACCGCCTTGATGGCCAGTAAATGAAATCAAAACAAAAAAGAGAATCGAAAGAGCTACGATGGGCGTCTTGGCCAAGAAATCAACAACTTTTAATCCCTTTAATTTGGCATACATCAAAAAAGAAAACAATGCCGTAGAGATACCAGACCACAAATGCCATTTTACGGAATCAAAAGCATATCCTTCGCCCAAATATTGCAGATAGCCAGTGATACAGGCTAAGGTTGCGCTGAGGCCGGCCCAGAAATAGACCAACGGAATGACCTTGCCATATTCCTTTCGCTTTCGGTCGTACCATTGCAGTAGTAGTCCAAGAATTATGAATCCTATTGGAAGATGAACTATGAGGGGATGAAGTCTCCCAAGTAATTGTTTTAGAACGTCCATAAATAGTTGACCGTTATTGGTTGCTGGTTTTTGGCATGGGAAATTTTCAATTAACGATTTTCAAGTTCAAGCACAAATTTCAAATTCTAATAAATCACACTTCCTATTCCACGGCTTACTTCGTACCTTGTATTTCGTACTTCTTTTCTCATAATTTTTTATACTCAGTCTTCACTCATTCTTTTTTTTAAGGCCTTCATCATATACGTATTGGCTTTCCATTGGTCGGCCACAGGTACCCGGGTATAGGGCAAGGTTGGCATATAATCTGCAGGGCCAAATTCGGTAGTTATGGTATAAACATCCTGTGATTCCCATTTCTGACGGATGACCTTTTCCCAAATATCCATATGGCGGTCAACAGCCTTTTTCCATTCGGGAGCTTCTGGATCATTTACTTGTGGGCTCTCAGCGTGACCTACCCTTGCATGAATGTGATGGGAGCGATTAAGGACTTCTTCTAATTCAGTATCTTGGTTTTGAAGCAACGATTCATGAACGACCATCCAATGACTGATGTCCAAGGTCATTTTCAATTCGGGAATCGCTTGAATGTACTTTTTAGTGTCGGGAAGGTTATAACTAAACCGACCCCGGTGTGTTTCATGATAAATTGGAATGTTGTTTTCTTTTGCGATTTTATTGGCTGCATCAATAAAGGTCTTGTTTTGTTCAAAGGTGAAAAAGTCGTTTCCGGTATGACAATTAATGTAGGCTGGATTCCATGCAATCAACGTCTTGAAATGTTCAGTGTAGGTTTTCAAGCTCTCTTCAAAAGGAAGTGATTTGTTGGTGCCGTTCAAAAAGCCAACCTTTAAATCATATTTTGCCAAAGCTGCTTTTAATTCCGCTTCACTTTTTTCGTCTGCAGGAAACCAAGTTTCGAGTCCATCGTAACCGGAAGCTTTTGTTTTTTCGCAAAAGGTGTCCCAAGAAATCTGTCGGCCCCAGTCGGTCTGGAAGAATTGTAATTGTTTTTTTTGTTGGGAAAAGGATGAAAAAGCGGTAATGCTGGTTAGTAGTAAGCCTATTAATAAAGGTTTTTTCATTTTTGATTTTTTCTTTTTTAAGCTCCACTCTTTCTCAAAGGGAGGAGCTCTTGCTTTTCGTTATTTTAAAGAATTTCCCAACCCCGAAATCAAATCTAGACAAAATAAAGTATCGCTAGAAAGACCTGAATTTTTTACGCCAAAATCTCTTTGATTATTTCGCCTTCCACGTCGGTCAACCTAAAGTTTCTTCCTTGAAATTCGTAGGTAAACTCTTCGTGATCGAAACCAAGCAAATGTAAAATTGTGGCATGCACATCGTGAATCGATACGCGACCCTCTATTCCTGAGAATCCAATATCATCGGTCTTTCCGTGCGAAGCTCCTTTTTTAATGCCTCCTCCGGCCATCCACATCGTAAACGCATCACCGTGATGGTCTCTCCCTTTGAACTCCATTTTTTTGTTGCCTCGGTTTTCTTGCATGGGTGTTCTGCCAAATTCACCACCCCAAACGATCAAGGTGTCATCTAAAAGGCCACGTTGTTTCAAATCTAAAATCAATGCCGTTATGGGCCTATCGATTTCACGGCATTTATTCCTAAGCCCAAGGTCTACGGAGCCCTCGCGTATGTTACCGTGGGTGTCCCATCCCCAATCAAAAAGCTGTACGAATCGCACACCGTCTTCGACCAATTTTCTTGCAAGCAGGCAATTATTGGCAAACGATTCCTTGCCGGGTTCTACCCCGTACATTTGTTTGATGTTTTCGGGCTCACTGTTGATATTCATGACCTCAGGTACAGCAATCTGCATGCGATAGGCCATTTCATATTGGTTGATACGCGCCAAGATTTCAGGATCGGCATATTTGGCGTATTCTTCTTTGTTGATTTTATTTATAGCATCAATGGTGCTCTTTTTCAGGTCACGTGTTACGCCATCGGGATCTTCGATGTATAAAACTGGATCCCCTTTTGAGCGGCATTGAACTCCTTGGTATACGGATGGAAGAAATCCACTTCCCCAGACGCTTTTTCCGGCATCGGGCGAATTACCGCCAGAAGTAAGCACTACAAAACCTGGAAGGTTCTGGTTTTCAGACCCGAGACCATACGTGGCCCAAGCCCCGATACTGGGTCGGCCCAATCGCGCGCTGCCTGTATGCATGAACAGTTGTGCGGGGCCGTGATTGAACTGATCGGTGTTGACCGCCTTTAAGAAAGCTACATCATCGATTACCTTTTTAAAATGGGGCAAGAAATTCGAGACCCAATTTCCTGATTCCCCTTCTTGTTTAAATTCTGCCTGCGGCCCCAATAGTTTGGGAGTACCTTTGATAAAGGCGAATTTTTTTCCTTCCAATAGGGATTGCGGACAATCTTGACCGTCATACTTGTGGAGTTCAGGTTTGAAATCGAACATTTCCAATTGTGAAGGTGCACCGGCCATATGCAGATAGATGACTGATTTGACTTTTGGTCCAAACGGGGGTGCTAAAGTCGCTAACGGATTCAAATCCCTTGCAGAAAAAGATATTTGGGTTTTCTTCTTGGGTTTAGACAGCGGATCGCATCCCATAAAAATGGAACTTAGCGCAAGTCCGCCCATCCCTTGCGCACAATTTTTTATAAAATGCCTGCGAGTCTTGGCTTCCGCTTCACGAGCCAGTTTTTCTTGGATCAATTTCTCTATGATATCTTTCATCAGGCCTTTGTTAAAAATTCATCCAAATTCATAATGGCGTTGGCCACCACGGCCAAAGCACTCAATTCAGCAGTCGGTTTTTTCTCAAAATGTAGAAACAATCCCGATGCCTCTTTATTTTCGGTAAACTCTGCCAAGGAAATTTGATAAAGCTCTTTTAAGGCATTCAATCCCGCTGGGGTTATCTGTTTGAAGGTAGCCCTTTCATAACTTTGGGAAATGCTCTTGTCAATATCATTAGGTACTTGGGCGTTCTTCGCCAATTGATAAGAGGCTTCTAAATACACGGGGTCGTTCAAGGTTACCAAAGCCTGCAATGGGGTATTGGTTACAGTTCTTCGAATAGTACAAACCTCTCGACTACCGGCATCAAAGGTCAAAAAGGAAGGATACGGACTAGTGCGTTTCAAATAGGTATAGACCCCTCTTCGATAGCGGTCTTCGCCCTTACTTTCTTCCCATCTGGCACCGTTGTAAACCGTTTGCCATACACCTTCCGGTTGAGGCGGCATAACCCCTGGACCGTACATTTTATCACTTAACAAACCTGAAACGGCCAAGGCCTGATCCCGAATCTGCTCAGCACCTAAGCGTATTCTGGGGCCACGTGCGTACAGTTCGTTGTCGGGATCTATTTGGTACATTTCCGGAGTGCTCTCCGAACTTTGTCGATAGGTGCCAGACATCACTATTTCTTTTACGAGTGCTTTGATGCTCCAACGGTGTTCGTTCATGAATCTCAGCGCGAGCCAATCTAAAAGGGCCGGATGCGAAGGTGCTTCCGACTGTGAGCCAATATCTTCAATCGTCGACACGATGCCTTGTCCGAAAATCTGATGCCATACACGGTTGACTACTGTACGCGCCGTTAATGGATTTTTTTTATCAACGATCCATTTAGATAATCCCATACGGTCTTTGGGCCAATCTGGGCTCCATTCATTTAGACTTTCTGGAGTGCCAGGTTCAACAGTATCGGTTTTGACCAACCAACTCCCTCGATCAAAAAGTTGTGTGGTACGTTTCATATATTCCGGGTTTTCCGATAAAATGGGTACGGTTTCGGTGTTTGCGTTCAGGGCCTCCATAAAACTGGAGTTCACATTTGACCATCCGGGCCTATCCTTCCCTGGCATGTCGGGAATGAAACCGACCCAATAGAGATTAAGAATATTGACTTCCGTGGCAATTGCATTGTTTTGGGTCTCAATATAGAGATTGGTCTTCTTGCCTATTTTCTTGAGCGGAAATTGTGATGTGGTATTTTCTTTGGTTTTGTTGATAGTGAATTCCGCCAAGATTGGGCCCTGTGCGTTACCCTCGCGAATGGTCATCTTTGTGCCGTTATAATGCGAGCGGTAATTAAGGTACACGTAACCCGAATTATTGGTATAGGCATTCTCAACGATCAGATTGCCATCATCCCAAAATACGACAGAGGCGTGGTCGTCATATACACTATTTTTGAACTCTTTGAAAAAGTGTGCTTTAAATACCGGCTCGGTAAATTGCAAAAAATCTTTATACGTCTTGACGGCTTTTTCATCCCCATGTTTTGCCACCCAGTCGATTACCTTGTCCACCTTTTTTTGCTGTTCTGGAGTATAGAATTTCAATACGGGAGACTCACTGGGCGTATCCTCGTCACGTGAATTATTAAAGAAGGCCATCAGCTTGTAATAATCTTCATGCTTAAAAGGGTCGTACGGATGGCTATGACATTGCACACAACCGATCGTGGTGCTCTGCCAAACCTCGAAAGTTGTATTGATTCGATCGATAACCGTCGCCACTCGATACTCTTCATCGTCGGTGCCGCCCTCATCATTGTTCATTGTATTTCTGTGGAAAGCTGTAGCTATCAACTGATCGGCTGAAGGTTGTGGCAACATATCGCCCGCTAACTGTTCAATGGTAAATTGGTCGTAAGGCATGTCTTTATTGAACGCATCAATGACCCAATCACGATATTTCCAGATAGACCGACCCATGTCTTTTTCGTATCCTTTTGAATCGGCATAGCGTGCCAAGTCTAACCACCAAGTGGCCCATTTTTCACCATATGTTTTTTGTGCCAAAAGGCTATCGACCAAGGTTTCATAGGAAAGGTCATCGGCCTCAAATACCTTTAAAAGTTCTTGACTAGGGGGTAATCCGGTAATATCCAAAGCCAATCTTCGCGCGATTATATTTTTATCGGCCGGAGGATTTGGTTCTATTTGTTCGCTTTCCAATCTGGCCAAAATGAAATTATCAATATCATTTTTCAGGAAGTCAGAAGAATTTTCAGGTGCAAAACTGGCCTCTGAGGTAATAGAAGGCACCTCCACTTTTTCAGGAAGCGAATAGGCCCAATGCACGCCCCATTGAGCCCCTTGGTCTATCCAGCGGGTTAGAAGCTCTATTTCTTCATCGGAAAGTTTGGGTTTTTCATAAGGCATTCGTTGCTCTGGATCCTCTTCATGCAGTCTTTTAATCATCTCACTACCGGCAGCATCTCCAGGAATAATAGCAGCCTTGCCCGATTCGGTCTTTGCGAAGGCATCTTCTTCGAAGAGAATACTAAACCCACCATTTTTCTTGACTCCACCATGGCAAGTAATACACTTGTTATTGAGAATGGGTTTTATTTGGGTGCTGAAATCGACTGGGTCAGACGATTGACAAGATTGTACTAGTACGGCGACCAAAACAGCAAACAGTATTTGAACTGTTTTATGAGATATTTTCTTTTTCATGCAATGATTGATTTGCTTCTACAGCTATCAACCATAAATATAAGGAATTTTGAAGGTATTAGAATTAAAAAGCTATACAACACTGCACAACTAAATAGCCTGTAGCCCAATTGCTATTAATCTAAATATCTTGACACCTTAAGAAAGAGACCTACGATGCCACCTCTACAAAAAGGCCATCATCATTTTTATTGACCTTGGCGACATTATTTTTGGTCAATTCTTTAATTGCCTTGTCCCATTTTTTATTTGAAAGCCCGGATTGCTCCTTCAATTCGCTAAGTGGAATTTTCTTTGCTTTTTTCAGAACCTCAAAAACCGTTTTTGCCTCTTCACTCAATTCTACTTGTTTCTTCTCGGGTCTCATCTGTGGGAAGAACAACACTTCTTGGATCGAAGAATTGTTTGTGAGCAACATCACCAAACGATCAATACCAATACCGATGCCCGAAGTTGGCGGCATGCCATATTCTAAGGCACGTAGAAAATCGTGATCAATAAACATGGCCTCGTCGTCTCCTTTTTCAGAGAGCTTCAGTTGGTCTTCGAAACGTTCTCTTTGATCAATAGGGTCGTTTAGCTCTGAATAGGCATTGGCCAATTCCTTACCGTTGACCATTAATTCAAAACGTTCGGTGAGAGCTGGGTTGTCGCGATGTTCTTTTGTCAACGGACTCATCTCTTTGGGGTAGTCGATGATGAAGGTGGGCTGTACGTAATGGTGCTCGCATTTCTCACCAAAAATTTCATCGATGAGTTTGCCTACACCCATGGTGTCGTCAACTTCAAGACCCAGTTTTTTAGCTGTTTCGCGTAGTGCAACTTCATCCATTCCTGCAACATCAACACCTGTGTGTATTTTAATAGCTTCAAGAATAGGCAATCTTGCATAAGGTGCCTTGAATTCGATTTCGTTTTCACCTACTGTCACTTTAGAAGTTCCGTTGGCATCGATGGCTACTTTTTCGAGTAAGGCTTCGGTAGTATCCATCATCCAGTTGTAATCTTTGTAGGCCACATACAATTCCATAACTGTAAACTCAGGGTTGTGCGTGCGGTCCATGCCTTCGTTTCTAAAATCCTTTGAGAATTCATAGACACCATCGAACCCACCGACAATCAGTCTTTTTAAATAGAGTTCGTTGGCAATACGCAAATACAAAGGAATATTCAACGCGTTATGGTGCGTTAAAAAAGGTCGAGCAGCCGCACCTCCTGGAATAGGTTGTAAAATAGGAGTTTCTACTTCTAAATAGCCACGATTGTTATAGAACTCGCGAATACTATTTGTAATCTTAGTGCGCTTGATAAAAGTTTCTTTTACCTTAGGGTTTACCACTAAATCGACATAGCGCTGGCGATAACGTTGTTCGGGGTCATTGAACTCGTCGAAAAGATTACCTTCTGCATCTTTTTTTGGCAGGGGTAAAGGCCTGAGCGATTTGCTCAACAGCGTGAAGTTCTTGACCATCACTGTTTTTTCTCCAACTTGGGTGGTAAAAAGCTCGCCTTCGATACCGATTATATCACCGATATCAAGTAGTCTTTTGTAGACGTCGTTATAGAGCGTTTTGTCTTCGCCAGGGCAGATTTCATCTCGATTGAAATAAACTTGAATGCGCCCTTCGCTGTCTTGCAATTCGGCAAACGAGGCTTTTCCCTGAATTCTTCGAGACATCAACCTTCCTGAAATAACTACTTTTTTTCCTTCGGAATATTCTGCCCTACTGCTTTTGGAAGTGGCATCTACCGGAAATAAAGCAGCAGGATAAGGGTTAATACCCATCTCCCGTAGTTTCGTCAATTTCCCCCTTCTAATAATCTCTTGTTCCGAAAGTTGCATCTGCGTATGAATTAAGCCTGCAAATATAGGTAAATACGCTAATTTTTCAATTGGGAAATTATGATTGGCACCATACGGTCGACGAACAATTTATAGGCGAGGACAGAGGGATGTAAATTGTCCGATGCGACTAAGTTGGTTTCTTCAAGCCCTCGGCGGGTAATATCAGTAATATCTATAAAGGCTACATTGAATTTATGGGCCTGTCGCTCGGCAAAACTATTGTACTCGTTTATTTCGTTCGATATGCGAGTTCTATCAAAACTTTCACTAAAGGGCGTATACCCCCAATCGGGAATCGAAATGACGATCAAACGAGCAGTATCACCTCCAGCAAGGGCAAGTGCACGGTTGAACAGCTCGGTAAACTCAAGTTCATAGGTAAAAAACGAGGTTCCTTGATATTGGTTATTTACGCCAATCAGAAGTGTCACCAATTCATAAGGTGGGCTTGTTGCCGTATTGTCCAAAGCATTTAATAAATTATCTGTGCGCCATCCAGAGTTGGCTATTAGCTGCAATTCAATATTTACATCGAGTTCTTTTTCAAGAGCCCCGCTCAACTGCGATGGAAAATTTGCTGTAGGCGCAACACTGGCACCGACCGTATAACTGTCTCCTAAGGCCAAGTACCAAATATTAGCTAAATCTATGGTGTCTTTGTTCGAAGACACTTCCGGAACGATTTCTTTTTCATTATTGTCTTGATAAGAAATCGTTCTTTTACTACAGCCCACCGCTAGTATTAGAAGTACTGCACTTAGCGCAAAGTGAAAGGTGTATTTTCTTCCGTTCATACCCTTATTTACGAAATTAATACCGCATGGGTTTAGTTATCAGAAAGAAATCTGTTCTACCGCGTAACAAATGGGGTGATATTACGTCAAATAGATACACCTGTCCTCCTAAGGGGTAGGGTCATCAATCAAAAAATTCTACTATTATGAGTTTTTTACGTGTTTTATTGGCTATACTTTTTCCGCCATTGGCAGTTATCGGAAAGGGTTGCGGTTCATTTTTAATTGTATTGCTACTTACCTTTTGCGGATGGGTGCCTGGAGTTATCGCGGCCTTGGTTATTTTGAACAATCCGAATTAAGTACCCTCCCTAATCCTCCCATCGGGGAGGGAATAATACTGATTATAAAGTAATTTCAGTAAATCAGAAACGCCTTAACTTTATGCACATGAATAAAAAGGTGTTTTTACAGGATTTAGGACTGAAAGACTACAAAGAAACTTGGGACTTTCAAGAACTGCTTTTCCAAAGAACGGTCGATTTAAAAATAAAGAACCGACGTGAAGAAACGAATGAAGAAACCCCCAACCATTTTCTGTTCGTTGAGCACCCACATGTATTTACTTTAGGTAAAAGTGGTGATATCAATAACCTTCTTGTAGATGAGGTTGGGTTGGCCCAAAAAGATGCCAAATTCTATAGAATTAATAGGGGAGGTGACATTACGTATCACGGTCCCGGACAAATCGTCGGTTATCCCATACTGGATTTGGACAATTTCTTTACCGATATTCATAAGTACCTACGCCTTTTAGAAGAAATGGTTATTCTGACCTTGGCCGAATATGGCTTAAATGCCGAACGCTCCGATGGCGAAACAGGGGTATGGCTCGATGTCGGCACCCCTTTTGTTCGTAAGATATGTGCTATGGGCGTGCGCGCCTCCCGTTGGGTAACCATGCACGGGTTTGCGCTTAATGTGAATTCTGATTTAGGGTATTTTGACTTAATGATTCCCTGTGGGATAAAGGGGAAGGCCGTTACTTCTTTGAATGTGGAATTAGGAAAGCCCGAAGTTGATATGGAAGAGGTGAAACGGAAGTTACTTCGTCATTTTGAAGTGCTTTTTGAGGCAGAGATTATAAAACAAAAAACCGAGGTGTGAGCCTCGGTGTTTTTTGATTGATAAAATGATCGTACTTACTTCAGGCCTATTCTCATTTATTCGGCGACCAGTACATTAAATTTCACGTCAAGTGGCATGAACCCCTTGTCTTGATTGAAAATTGTCCATTCGCTACCATTTTTCCAAACCCCAGTAACATGACTATTTCTGACAGTTGCCCAATCCTGACTGGTAAATAATACAGAATTGGAATTCAAACTAACTGGCAAAGGTATAGTGCTAATATTACTGATAGATGTATTGGTATATTTAAACCCATACAAGTGCAGCCCATCCACAACATTTTCGCCTGGTTCGATTACTAAAATATTGAATTTTGCACGTACTGGCATATCAACCCCGTTGTTATTGATTCTCCATTCATCAATTTTGAACTGGACGCCTACACTCGGAGTATTATATATTCCATAGTTTTGAGTGATATAGATCAAAGCGTTAGGCTTTGCATTGGTCAGAACATTATTCAAAGTGGTTTGATTGGCACCAATATTTGCTGCCGTGGCCGTATGTACAAAGGCGTTGGAACTATCTGCTGGTAGTACTAATACATTAAATTGTGCACCTTCTGGCATTGGTGAACGATTCTCATTAAAAATTATCCATTTCCCTCTATTGTACCAGACACCTACTTCATTGTTGTTATATACACTTGTATTACCATAGAGCTGAGTAACAATTAAGATGGCATCGCTTCTACCGTTGGTAATTGGGTCGTCTATTGTCGAAATATGGCCATTTGTGTTGCTCGCTGTTGCCTGGTGTAGTATTACTCCTGATGATGGTGGCGCTTCTACTGTAACCGTCACTGTATACGAATTGGTGGATCCATCTTCAGCGGTTATGGAATATATAACCGGAGCGGAAAAGTCCTGTTGGCCCGAAAGGGCGAGAGTGGCAGAAGTTGAAATTTCTAAAGAAGGTGTTAGGGCAATTACTAAGGTGCCAAACGGAACTGTAGTTTTGATGGTCTTTGTATTTTCATCTATAATGCCTTCAATATCGGATGACAGAGCGACATTTTCAGAAGCTAAAAATTTGAAACTGTTAATTTGTTTGGAATCACTTTGGGTCACCGAAATTGTTGCTGAGTAAATGGACTCTGAACCATCTTCTGCAGTTACTGTATAGACTACGGGCTTGCTAAAATCCTGAGCTCCAGTAGGACTTACAGTGGCTTTGTTGGCCACTGCAATATTTGGAACCAAAGCGGTAATATCGGTTGTACCTTCAACTACAGTACTTATACTCCGACTTGTTTCATTGATAGAAGTTGTAATGTGATTTGTAAGTGCTGGGTTATCCGTCATTAAGAATTGAAAAGAAGTAATATTTTTGGCACCGCTTAGCTCGATAATAGGAGCACTGTTATCATCTTTACTGCAGCCTATTGCGAAAAGTACAAGGCCAAATAATATAAGGATTCGTTTTAAATTTTTCATAATTAGAATTTTAAGATTATTTATTGTTTTTCTTTTAATGTTATGGATTTAAAAAGGTTAACGACCCGGGTATAAAAAAACCGAGGTTTCGGGCCTCGGTTTTAATAAATGTGATTCGTAACTATTCGAACCAGATTTTTTTGACTGCAAAGTTCAGTCCTGGTGTACTCTGTGTAATAAAATATACTTTAATATTATCCACGTCATCCATGGTAAACTTATTTTCTATACCTGCGTTGTCTTGTGCGCTGGTAAACTGAACTAGGGGTATTTTAAGTACAAAAGGTCTGTTGCTGCCATTCGATGCTATACTGCCTTGATAAACATCGGTAGGGTTTCCGGCACCTCTCCAAAAAGCCCTATTAGGACCGTTGGAAAATAAATCAACATAGACGCGACCAAAATTGCTTTTGCCTTCATATTCAACGTTCATGTATTGGTAACCACTCAAATCGAGATTTAACTTTTTAGGCATACCCCAACCGTATTGGAGTTCTATTACCCCTGTAATACCATAACCTATACTTGCTATAATTTTTCCATTGGAAATTTTGGTCTTCAGGGATTGCACATCCTGATTTTTCTTAATTCTTGTAACCACAGTGCGTTTGTCACCTTGGATGGATGCGCCATTTTGATCATAATTTTCAGTACCGATTGTGTTACTGCTTTGTTGGGCTAAAGGCCCCGTATTAAAATCATCAAGAACGAGTGCATTCCCACCTACTTCGACTTCTCCTTTTTGAGAAATGGTATTGCTGGAAACTATTTTGACACTAGTGATGTTTTTATTTTCGCCCATGGTAATTGCCTCTTCAGCTTCAGAAGATTCTTTTGAACAAGAGGTCAACACCAATATCATAAGCCCAACATTTAAAAGTTTTGTTGTCGTTTTCATATTTAAAATTTTAAGATTACTATTTGTTTTTTCTTTTAATGTTGGGTGATTGAAAAGGTTAACATTGGGCAAAAAAAAACCGAGGTTTTGGCCTCAGTTTAATTAAAGGGTAGTGTTGTAGGCTTCTTATAATGGAGAAATACCCGTAGGTTGGTCTTTCAAATAAACGTATAGCTCTTCCGAGGTGCTATTTTGCGGCCCTCGCTGGCTTCCAAAATCGGAAATAAAAAACCGAATTGAAACACCGGCGTTATTTCCGATGGCCCTAAATTTACCTGTTAGAATAGCCCCGGTGACTGGCCTGCTCCTGCTGCCGCGCCACTCGATAAACGTTTCATATCCTGGTCTATGGGTCCAAGTTTTGGGCACTTTGGTCTGAAGCGTTAGGTTAAGTCCAGCGCTGATTTGCATTTGTGTGAGTTCAACACCCCCAGGGTCACCTGCGGAAAAGACAAAATCGTACACCTTGCCATCTTTAAGATTCAGTTGAAAACTTTCGAAATCGGTATCTTGGTCAAAGGTGCGATCAAAACCGTCTCCGTAAATCCGAAATGAAAATTCAGGCGATGAATTATCCTCTAAGGGTATTTCGGTGTCGCAACTAACAAGAACTAGTGCCGACGCAAAAAATGCTAAAAAGTGTAATGTGGTTTTCATAATCAATTGTTTTTAATTTAATCTAAATAATTCCCCGACGGCTCTGTCTTGGGGTTTCTGATTTACATCTCCTTGGGAGAGGTCGGAACTTCCATTTTCGGGAGTTCTAGGTGAGGTTATTAACCCAACGGCTTTAGATTAGGATCCTTGGATAGTTTTTCGGATCTTAGGCGTATGGAAAAATTGGACTTGAGGAAATTGGACGATGTAGCGCGAGAGCCGCTGCGCAAGCGCGGCATCGCCATGATAAAGTCGGGCATGTTGAAGAAGGATATCGCCACGACCCTTGGCGTACATGTGAACACTGTTACTAACTGGCGCAAGCGATACGAGGCCGAAGGCCCCAAGGGACTTAAGGGCCATGTGCGCGGGGCGAAGAAAAAAGGGAGCAGTCTGTTGTCCGAAAATCAGGAACTGGATGTGCAACGGATGATATGCGATACGATGCCCGACCAGTTGAAACTGCCCTATGGGCTTTGGACACGCAAGGCGGTAAAGGAACTCGTGGAACGGGAACTAGGTATCGCGATAGCGATTACGACCATGGGCGACTATCTACGCTTATGGGGCTTTACACCACAAAAGCCGAAGAAAAAGGCCTATGGGCAACGGCCCGAGCAGGTAGGGAAATGGCTAAAGCAGGAGTACCCTGTAATAAGGGATCGGGCGAAAAAAGAGAATGCCGAGATACACTGGGGCGACGAGACGGGGGCGAGGAACGACTGCCAGCACGGACGTTCCTACGCGCCCAAGGGGAACACCCCGGTACGCAGGTCGGTGGCCAAGCGCTTTTCGGTCAATATGATCTCCACGGTGACCAACCAGGGCAAGGTGGAGTTCCTGATATATGGGGGAAGGATGAACCAACAACAACTGATGGTGTTCCTGGAACAATTGATCAAGGGAAGGGAGAAAAAAATATTCCTGATATTGGACAACCTAAAGGTGCACCATGGCAAGATCGTAAAGGCATGGGCCAAAGAGAACGAAGCGGCCATCGAACTGTTCTTCCTTCCTCCCTATTCACCGGAAATGAACCCAGACCAATACCTGAACTGTGACCTAAAGCGGGGGCTTTCCGATAAGCCATCGCCAAAGAACGCGGATACTTTGGAGGCCAATGTCAGGGGGCATATGGAAATGTTACAGTCCGAACCGCAAAGGGTACGAAAATATTTCAGGCATCCCGATATAAAGTATGCGGCATGAAATCACAAAATATAAACGTCGGGTTAATAA
>RCNB010001244.1_pt1 | contig 17349 bp, 10 predicted proteins | sample 2041321 | NCBI WGS metagenome assembly RCNB01 (sample SAMN09708232, study PRJNA481090) | Marine sediment metagenome, whole genome shotgun sequencing project. | reverse complement strand
TTTTTTTCTTTAAAAAATATTTTTCAAAATAAGTATATGAAATATGTGCAAATATAACGGTTAGAATAAATGTGAACGCATTAATTAGAAATATAGTTAAAGTATAGCCCAAACTTGATTTAAATGGGAGTTTCAAAAAGATAAATACTACAATATTCATTGCAATTGCACTATACATATAAATCCCATAGGATATCTTTCCGAAATGATTTGTCCATTTATTAGTGCTCTCAATTCCACGATTATTAAATGATAAGGTGTGAATAAACAACCCGAATAACACACTAGTTAATAAATTTCTTAGCCATAAAGTCTCGAAAACGAAGATATCGGTCATAAAATACAAGACAGTAAGAACACAAATCAATATTGGAATAAAAACAGACTTTTTCAAGAATTCGAGCTTTCTTTCTTCCTCTAAAATGGCGACAACACCTCCAAAAAATATAAAAAAGTAAACAAAACTGAATTTTTTCAAGAACCAGAAATATTCGAGATGATATATAACAAAGTAACCAATCAAAAGTCCTGACAAGGCTAATAAAATCTTACTCCTGTTTATTACATATAGCAATGGTGCTATGAATAAATAAAATTGCTCTTCAATTCCAATAGACCATAAAATTTCTAATATTCCACCTGGTTCATATAAGGTCGAGAATATATTCGGAAAGAAAAAAACAGTTAGTAAGATCCCTTCAGAAAGAGCGTAGTTATTTTCAAATGGAATATTCAAATAAGGTAATAGTACCTGATAAAAAACGAATCCGAATGTTGCAATCAAGTATTACAAAGGAAAAATTCGTAAAATACGCCTCATATAGAAATTTCTCACCGAGAAATTACCCTTCATTTTTGCGATATAAATTAATCTAATTATTAAGAAACCACTTAAAGAAAAAAACATATAAACTGCTTCTGAACCTCTATGAAACATTGGCAAAGCATCAAAATACGGAAGTCCTTGATTTTTACTTAATTGCGGGATATGAAAGAGCAGAACAAAGGTTGCAAGCGAAGAGGATCTAAATTAGGTAATCTATTCAAACTACAATTTTTAAAGGTTAAAAATACATATATTTATTGAATGAATTTTCTTGCACATATTTACCTTTCAGGAGATGATGATGATATTACAATTGGCAATTTTATTGCCGACGGAATTAAGGGTAAAAAATATATGAAATATCCCGATAAGATTAAAAAAGGAATCCTATTACACCGATCAATTGATAGCTATACTGATCATCATCCAACAGTTAGGCTCAGTACGGCAAGACTTCACAAGAATTATAGCCATTACAGTGGAGTAATCGTAGATATTTTATACGATCATTATTTGGCGAAAAACTGGGGGAATTATCATTCAACACCATTGGAAGAATATATTGAGAATTTTTACGAGCTACTAAGATCTAACTATGAAATTCTACCAGCACGGATCAAAAAAATGATGCCTTATATGATTTCCGATAACTGGTTGCTAAGTTATGCCACCGTGCCTGGTATAAGCAAAATCCTTAGTCAGATGAATGTTCGCACCCGAGGAATCTCAAAAATGAATTTTGCGGTACTTGAATTGGAGGAGTATTATTCCGAATTCGAAGAAGAATTCACATCTTTCTTTGCGGATTTAATTACTCACGCCGAAAATAAACTAAAAGAATTATGAGATATTTTTACATTCTAATTTTTGCTCTCCTTTTTTTATCCTGTAAACAAGACGTCGGGAAATCAACTAATCCAGTCCCAGAACCCCAAATTGGATTAATTACCGAGCATGCAATGGTAGTTTCGGCGCGCGAAGAAGCTTCCCAAATTGGCAGCGATATAATGCAAAAAGGTGGAAATGCTTTTGACGCAATGGTTGCTATCGAGATGGCACTAGCCCTTACTTATCCCTATGCTGGGAATCTAGGAGGGGGAGGATTTATAGTATACAGAACTCAATATGGAGAAATTGGGGCCTTTGATTATAGAGAAAAAGCTCCTATAAAGGCTACAAAGGATATGTTTCTCGATGATAATGGGAAGTTTGTTCAAGAAAAAAGTAAAGTTGGTGGATTAGCAGTTGGGGTTCCAGGGACCATCGCAGGAATCTTTGCGGTACATCAAAAACTAGGAACACTACCAATCGAAGAAATATTGCAGCCAGTTATCGATTTAGCAAAAAGAGGTTATGTAGTTACTAAAAAGCAAGAGAAGCGATTTGCAGAATATAAACCCATTTTTGAGGAGGTAAACAAAGAGAGTTCGCTCTATACTAAGGATTATAAAGAAGGTGATACAATTAAAAATATAGCGCTCGCGAATACGCTTTCTCGAATTTCTGCGGAAGGAAGATCTGAGTTTTACAATGGAGAGACGGGCAGGAAATTGGTCGAGTTTATCAAGTCGAAAGATGGAATTATTAGTATGAAAGACCTTAATGCCTATGAAGCTGAATGGCGAGAACCCATCGTTTTTGATTATAAGGAATTACGTGTTATTTCAATGTCTCCTCCTTCGAGTGGAGGAATTTGCCTAGCCCAAATACTTAAATCAATTGAAGGATTTCCACTTAAAGAATACGGTCACAATAGCACCAAAGCTATTCAAGTAATAACCGAAGCAGAACGCAGAGCATATGCAGATCGTAGTCATTTTCTAGGAGACCCTGATTTCGTGGATATACCAGTTGACACCCTCATAAGTGAAACATATTTGAAGGGAAGGATGGACGAATTTTCGTTCGATAAGGCTACGCCGTCGGCTTCTATTAGCCATGGTAAAATTCCCGGCTATGAAAGTACTGAAACTACTCATTATTCCATTGTAGATCAATTTGGGAATGCAATTGCAGTTACGACTACACTCAATGGAGCCTTCGGATCCAAGTTATATGTAAAAGATTTAGGCTTCTTTTTAAATAATGAAATGGACGATTTTAGTGCTAAACCTGGAGAACCTAACATGTTTGGACTTATAGGAGGTGAAGCGAATGCCATAGTTCCGCAAAAACGAATGCTCAGTTCAATGACACCTACCTTGGTAGAAAAAAATGATAAATTTTGGATGACCGTTGGTACACCCGGAGGTTCCACTATTATCACTTCGGTATTACAAACAATTCTTAATGTATATGAATTTGATATGAATATTCAGGAGGCAGTAAATGCTCCTAGATTTCACCATCAATGGCTACCAGATATCGTAATGTTTGAACCAAACTCTTTTCCGAAGAAAACCTTAGAAGAATTGAAAACTAAGGGATACATACCCGATGAGGAAAATTCCCCCGTAATAGGAAAAGTAGATGGTATAGTTCTTTTACCAAATGGCAAACTAGAAGGCGGTGCTGATAAGAGAGGTGACGATACTGCCATCGGTTTTTAACTAATTTCTCAATTTTCAAGTAGTTTATCCGATAAGTTTGACCTTATATCGATTTGTAGGTATTTTACTACATTATGCAGGAAATAAGCTTAAATTTGATCCTTAATCTAAGTCGTTTTCGAAAAGAAAATGTTAAAAGCGGAATATTTGTAGAAAAATTATCAAAGGGATAATAGAGTATTTATTTTAAGACTAACCATATATATGTTCTTTCATAGGATGTATTAAACGTGCTGTTTCCCCCGCTATCGTAACAATTTCTTTCTTGAAGACTTTCAAATGAAAAAGAAATCTTTCAATAAGGATTTGTTTACGATTATCCCGCTAGTTTTTAGTGGGCTGCTTTGTATATCGATTATATTACTACTTCACCAAAAATACAGTTCATCTCCAGAATTCGGTCAGCAGCTGTCCAGTCTCACAACTATTTTTTTAAGTATTAGCGGTTTTCTTTCGGCTTTAATTTTGGCATACCTAGCCGTGTCGGTTATAGATTTGAAAAAGAACCGTTCAGCAGTGGTAGGAAGTCTTAACACGATCACTCAGAAGATGCATAATTTTAGATCCATTGTGGAGCTGCTTATGCATTCTAAAATGTGGCTTCCAGGCTTAAAGGAATATATAGATGAAGAATATGACGGCCTAACATTTTTCGAGGTCAAGGAATTCTATAAAGGTAAATCGAAATTGGCAATAGAGTTTTTACAGGAAAGCCATAATTACGGTGAAACGGAGAATCTATATCTAGAATTGAAATCACTCTTGATGTCAAATACGAGGGATAAAAAAGTTATTGATGACATAAATTATCCCACAATTTATAACAGAGATATTGTGGAAAAGTGGTTAGAACATAAATGTGGATCAGGACTCTGGTATTACTTCGGTTTTAAATATGGTGTTTTCAAAGATGCCTTAAATTTAGATGCAGTATTTGAGCGTCACCAAGATAAAATAATGACCTTAGCTAATACAATAGACAGTGCTGCCTTTGAAGATTCCTCTTTTAATGAAGTTTTTCTGTCAAAGCTAGGGGAATATATGAGTAAAGAAGTAATGCCTAAATTATATCAATTACAAGAGACAATGGGTAGTAAATTGCCTAGAGTAATGCGTTATTTATATATAATTTTTTTAATTCTTGTATTGTTTGGTGTACTCCTACCTATTTCCTATCTACTTTTTAATCTCCCAATAATTAGTTTGATTATAAGCTATGCGCTAGTAGTTAGTGTCATCTTCTATATTTCTACCACTTTATATCAATTCTTGAGCAGCGAAATGCAAAGCTAATTTTATCTTTTTATTCGAATTATAAAAGATAGAAAGCACTCCGACTTCAAAATTTTCATTCCAAATAAGTATCTTTGCAAACTATGGCAAAAAATGAGGGTTTTATTGAGGTTTTTGGGACACGCGTTCATAACCTGAAAGAGATCGATGTAAAGATTCCTAGAGAAAAATTGGTGGTAATCACCGGTCTTTCAGGCAGCGGTAAATCTTCATTGGCTTTCGATACAATTTATGCTGAAGGCCAAAGACGTTACATAGAAACCTTTTCTGCATATGCGCGGCAATTTTTAGGTAGTCTTGAGCGACCTGATGTGGATAAAATTGAAGGTCTTTCTCCAGTCATAGCCATTGAACAAAAAACGACAAGCCGAAGCCCGCGCTCTACAGTTGGAACTATTACCGAGATATACGATTTCCTTCGCCTTTTTTATGCCAGAGCAAGCGATGCTTATAGTTACAATACTGGACAAAAAATGGTGAGTTATGATGATGAACAAATAAAACAACTTATTCTAACTGATTTTAAGGATAAAAAAGTGAGTGTTTTAGCTCCCGTGGTGCGATCAAGAAAGGGTCATTATCGAGAATTATTTGAGCAAATTGCCAAGCAGGGTTTTCTTAAAGTTAGAGTCGACGGAGTCATTCTGGATATTGTAAAGGGCATGAAAGTGGATCGATATAAGAACCACGACATTGAAATCGTAATTGACCGGCTGCTCATTTCAGATACCAATGACAACAGTAAGCGGTTAAGTGAGACCATTATTACTGCCATGTATCACGGAGATGATGTGCTTATCATTTTGGACAATGAAACTGACAACGTACGCTATTTTAGTCGCTCCCTAATGTGTCCAACCAGCGGTATCTCCTACCCTAATCCTGAGCCGAATAATTTTTCGTTCAATTCTCCAAAAGGGATGTGTCCCAATTGCAAAGGACTTGGTCAATTACATTTAGTGAACTTGGATAAAATTGTTCCAAATAAGGCTTTGTCTATTAAACAGGGAGCATTAGCGCCACATGGGCCACAAAAAAGCAATTGGATTTTCAAGCAATTAGAGCTAATAGCAGAAAGGTTCTCATTTAAGCTTACAGATTCTTTCGCTAGTATTCCCAAGGATGCAAAGGAGGTCATTTTTTATGGTGGAAACGACAAATTTGACATCGAGTCCAAAACACTGGGTATTACAAGAACTTATAAAATTGAATTCGAGGGAGTAGCCACTTTTCTTCAAAACACCTTTGACGCGAATGAATCAAAATCGCTTAAGCGCTGGGCGAAAGAATATATGGATGAAATTTCCTGTCCAGAATGTAATGGAAGTCGTCTTCGGAAAGAGTCTCTATATTTTAAAGTCAACGGTAAGAACATTGCTGAACTAGCAGGAATGGATGTTATTGAATTAACGGAATGGTTTCATGGGATCGAAAAGAACTTGTCTAAAAATCAGCTAAAAATAGCTGAAGAAATTATTAAAGAAGTACGAGCTCGACTTCAGTTTTTAGTTGATGTAGGACTCACCTACTTGGCTTTAGATAGAAGTTCTAAATCGCTTTCAGGAGGGGAAGCACAACGAATTCGACTAGCCACGCAAATCGGATCTCAATTGGTGGGAGTGCTTTATATTCTCGATGAGCCTAGTATAGGGCTTCATCAACGTGACAATGCCAAGTTGATTGCGTCGCTTATTTCACTAAAAGAACTTGGAAATTCAGTCATTGTTGTAGAGCACGATAAGGATATGATCCAACAGGCAGATTATGTTATTGATATTGGACCAGCAGCTGGAAAACATGGAGGTGAAATAGTATCAGAAGGTACGCCTTCAGAAATACTAAAACACCATACCCTTACTTCCGACTACTTAAGTGGTGTGAAAGAGATTGCTATTCCGAAGAAAAGAAGAAAAGGAAACGGAAAAATTCTGAGTTTAAAAGGCGCAACCGGAAACAACCTGAAGAAAGTTTCAATTGATATCCCATTAGGTAAAATGATTGGAGTTACGGGGGTATCAGGAAGTGGAAAATCGACCCTTATTAACGAAACCCTTTATCCCATATTAAATGCACACTTTTTTAATGGGGTGAAAAAACCATTGCCTTATACAAAAATTAGTGGCCTTGAACACCTTGATAAGGTAATAGATATCAATCAATCACCTATTGGGCGTACACCTCGGTCTAACCCTGCAACATATACAGGTGTATTTTCTGAAATTAGAAGTCTTTTTGCTAAAGTTCCAGAAGCAATGATTCGTGGTTATAAGCCTGGAAGATTCAGCTTTAATGTCACTGGAGGAAGATGCGAAACCTGCAGAGGTGGTGGTTTACGCGTCATTGAGATGAGCTTCCTTCCAGACGTCTACGTTGAATGTGAAACCTGCTTGGGGCAACGTTTTAATCGCGAAACACTTGAAATTAGATATAAAGCAAAGTCCATATACGATGTCCTTGAGATGACGATCGACGAGGCCTGTCCGTTCTTTGAATTAATACCAAAAATATACAGAAAATTAAAAACCATACAGGATGTTGGTCTTGGATATATTACCTTAGGACAGCAATCAACAACCCTATCTGGAGGGGAAGCACAACGAATTAAACTGGCAACAGAACTCTCAAAAAGAGATACTGGAAATACTTTCTATATTTTAGATGAGCCAACAACTGGGCTTCATTTTGAAGATATTCGTGTGTTGATGATCGTTCTTAACAAATTGGTCGACAAAGGGAATACTGTTCTAATCATTGAGCACAATCTTGATGTTATAAAAACCGTTGACTATATCTTTGATATCGGTCCAGAAGGCGGAAAAAAAGGAGGTTCACTTTTAGCCAAGGGAACACCCGAAGATATTATTAAATGTAAGAAGAGCTATACGGCCGATTTCCTTAAAAAAGAATTACATTAGATATCTATTAAAATTAGTGTTTACTGAAAAATGAAGCTATGAGAGACGAAACAAAACCTAAAAATTGGAACCAAGTCAAAACAAATGATTCTTGGGGGATTTTTAAAATCATGGGAGAATTTGTTGGTGGATACGAAAAAATGAGTAAAATTGGTCCCTGTGTTTCCATCTTTGGCTCGGCTCGCACAAAACCAGACAATGTCTATTACAAGCTTGCAGAACGCATTGCTAAAAAAATCACCGAAAATGGCTATGGTGTAATTACAGGTGGTGGCCCAGGGATTATGGAAGCGGGAAATAAAGGTGCACATTTAGCAGGAGGAACTTCTGTTGGTTTAAATATAACGCTCCCATTCGAGCAACACGACAATGCATACATTGATAGTGATAAGAGTATTGATTTCGACTACTTTTTTGTGCGTAAGGTGATGTTTGTAAAATATTCGCAGGGCTTTGTTGTAATGCCTGGCGGCTTCGGGACTTTAGATGAATTCTTTGAAGCTTTAACTTTGATCCAGACGAATAAAATCGATAAATTCCCGTTGATATTAGTGGGACGAAAGTTCTGGGGTGGTTTATTCGACTGGATTACAGACACCCTACTTTCCGAAGGTAATATTAGCCCTGGAGATCTCGATTTGGTGCATCTAGTAGATAATGAGAACGAAGTTTTAGAAATTCTAAATAACTTCTATAAAGAGTATAATTTAAGCCCCAATTTTTAAAGAGGTGCCAAAAACCTATAAATTGTTAATCACTTCTTGAATTTTTATAAAACACATATATTCGTATTCTGCTTGTTTGCTGCGTCATTGTCCGCCCAGCATAACATAATTATTGACGCAACGCTTCAAATAGAGACTAAGTCTTTAGTGATTGAACAGCAAGTGGAGTTTATAAACACATCAAATGATGTCTTAAATGAAATTTACTTTAATGACTGGGCAAATAGTTTCAGCAGTAAAACTACAGAGTTGGGAAAACGTTTTTCTGAAAATTACGTAGCTTCTTTTCATTTCGAAAAAGACCGAAACAGAGGGAAATCGGATATTCTTGGCGTAACCTCAGAAGCACGTACCCCACTTGAATGGATGCGTGGCGAGGCAGTAGATATTTTGAAGGTTCAATTGGATAAGCCGCTACCTCCAGGCGAAAGTTATACACTTATTTTTAATTATACAGTAAAACAGCCCAACGACAAGTTTACCCGATATGGCGTAAGTAAAAGTAATGATTACAAGTTACGATACTGGTATTTATCGCCGGCAGTTTATGATGGTGAGTGGCTGCCATATAGCAATAAGAACTTGGACGACTTATATAGCCTGCCATCGGATTTTAAGATTTCATTTCACACCCCTGAAAACTATCATCTTATTTCCGATTTTAACACAGTATTTGAAGGCAGATATGAGGGTGTAAAAACAACCATTCTCGAAGGTAAGAATAGAACAAGTGCAGATATATATTTGGAACAGTTTCTCTCATTTGAAACCATTGAAACTGATAAAGTAGATATTGTTACTAATATTTCGGATGGTCAAGTAAGTGGGCCTATTCAAGCATTGATAATTGATAGAATAACTCACTTCTTAGATTATAACTTAGGAACCTACCCGTTTAAAAAATTAGTTATTAGCGAAGCAGACTATAGAAGCAATCCTGTATATGGTCTTAACCAATTACCAGATTTTATAAGCCCTTTTCCTGATGGTTTTGAATACGATTTGGAGGAGTTTAAAACCATCACTCGTAACTATATTCAAAATACGCTACAATTACATCCTAGAAATGACTATTGGCTAGCCCAGGCATTACAAATTCACTTAATGATAACCTATGTAAATAGATTTTATCCAAATATGAAGATGATTGGAAGTCTTAGTGAGTTTTGGGTCGTTCGATGGGCACACATCTCAGATATGGAATTTAACGATCAATATTCGATGCTTTATCTGAATATGGCTAGAAACAATATCAATCAGAAGCTTACTACTCCAAGAGACTCTTTAATCAGGTTTAACAATAATATTGCTAATCCGTATTACGGCGGACAAGGATTGACATACCTTTCAGAATATATTGGAGAAGATATTCTATCAAAAAGTATTAGGCAGTTTTATTCTGAAAATAAGTTAAAACCGGTCCAATCAAAAGATTTTAAGAGGAAGTTGAAGCAAAACACGTCACTGCCGATCGACTGGTTCTTTGAAGACTATTCAAATTCAGAAACCACTATTGATTTTAAAATAAACAAGGTTAAGAAACGAGGGGATTCGTTGGAGGTTCAAATCAAAAACCTAAGGAACAACAGTTTACCTGTTTCTTTATACGGTCTAAATAAAAATGATATCATCTTTAAAAAGTGGATTAATCCAGTAGCCGATACTACTTCAGTAATGGTCTCTTCAGCAAATATTAAGAGTTTAGCATTAAACTACAATGGCGAAATTCCAGAATTTAATAGACGTAATAACTATAAATCACTGACTGGTATTTTGAACAAACCTATTCAGCTGCGACTCTTTCAGGACATTGAAGACCCAAGATATAATCAGGTCTTTTTTATGCCCATTTTCGAGTATAATTTATATGATGGATTTTCCGTAGGAATGCGGTTATATAATAAAACTGCCCTTCGTAAGGCAATACATTATAGTCTGGAACCACAAATCGGCTTAAAGTCAAAAAACATTGTAGGGAGCGCGTCAATTAGTTATACTCAGAATATTCAATCGAGTAATTTATATTCAACTCGATATGGTATTTCTGGAAATTATTATTCTTATGACACGGACTTATTCTACAAGAGGCTTACTCCCTTTATGACTTTTGCTTTTAGAAATCCCGATATAAGAAACAATGAAAAACAATATATAAATATACGAAATGTTAATGTTCAGAGAGATGATGATCCAAATAACACTTTTCAGGAGCCAGATTATAGCGTATTTAATATTCAGTATGTTTATTCCAATCCTAATTTAATCAATTATTTTAGAGGTACTGTTGATTATCAGATTTCCTCAAAATTTTCTAAGATTTTCACTAACCTTGAGTACCGAAAACTTTTTAATAACAACCAACAATTAAATCTCAGACTATTTGCTGGTACCTTTCTTTTTAATGATTCAAAGTCAGGTGATGATTTTTTCAGCTTTGCTCTAGACAGGCCAACCGACTATCTATTTGATTATGCATACTACGGAAGAAGTGAAGAACAGGGACTGTTTAGTCAACAATATATTGTTGCAGAAGGTGGATTTAAATCACAACTGGAGCCTGCGTTTTCAAACACTTGGATGACCACCTTAAATGCCAGTACTAATATATGGCGATGGATACTGATCTATGGTGATGTTGGATTGGTAAACAATAAAGAAATTGGCACCAAGGCAGTTTATGATAGCGGAATTCGAATTAATTTAGTTGAAGATTATTTTGAACTATATTTCCCCATGTATTCTAGTTTAGGCTTTGAACCCGGTCTGCCACATTACGATGAAAAAGTACGGTTCAAAATTACTTTAAGTCCGAATACCTTGTTACGATTATTCACACGTAAATGGTATTAGAGGTATTGTTAGATGTGCACTAATTTTTTTATGCTCTTAATGATTAAAAAATGAAAATTCTAAACGATTATAAAGTTATCATATTGATATGCCTAACGTTGGGACTTGCACCCTATTTTCCAGAACCCCATATCTGGGGTAAATTAAAATGGATATTAGGCGGTGCCTCGGGAATGAAGTTTTCAGATTGGTTTGATGTTCTTTTACATGGCACACCTTTCGTTTTACTAATTCGCATTGTTTTCATTAAAATATCCCATTTTAATACAAATAATTAAATATTTTATCGTATTTTATAAGAATAATTCAAGAAATTGGCGTTGTACGGGACGCCGTTTTTCGTTACTTTTGCAATTCCAAAACTTTCCTATTATATGCAGACAAATTCAAAGACAGATGACGATTTAACTTTCGAAGATTTCAAGAAGGAAGTTCTTAGCGATTATAAAATCGCCGTTACGAGTCGTGAATGTAGTTTGCTAGGACGTAGAGAAGTTTTAACCGGGAAAGCAAAATTTGGAATTTTTGGTGATGGAAAGGAAGTACCTCAATTAGCATGGGCAAAGGCTTTTAAAAATGGAGATTGGAGAAGCGGGTACTATCGGGATCAAACGCTTATGATGGCAATAGGCAAACTAACGATCCAACAATTTTTCGCGGGTTTATATGGACACACAGATATTGATGCCGATCCAATGAGCGCAGGAAGGCAAATGGGAGGTCACTTTTCAACCCATAGTTTGAATGAGGATGGTAGTTGGAAGAATCTAACCTTACAGCAAAATAGCAGTCCAGACATATCCCCTACTGCAGGTCAAATGCCCAGACTACTGGGATTGGCACAAGCGTCAAAAATTTATAGAAACGTAAAAGATTCAGATAGTGAATCTAATTTTTCTGTGAATGGAAATGAAGTCGCTTGGGGAACCATTGGGAATGCAAGCACCAGTGAAGGATTGTTTTGGGAAACCATAAACGCCGCCGGTGTTTTACAAGTTCCTATGGTTATGAGTGTTTGGGATGACGAATACGGAATATCCGTTCATGCAAAACATCAAACTACGAAAGAAAATATTAGTGAAATCCTAAAAGGTTTTCAACGCACAAATGATGCTAATGGTTATGAAATAATACGAGTAAACGGCTGGGATTATGCTGCATTAATTGATGTTTATCAAAAAGCCGCTAAAATTGCTCGGGAGGAACATGTTCCTGTGTTAATTCACGTGCAACAACTAACACAGCCGCAGGGTCATTCGACTAGTGGTTCTCATGAGCGTTACAAAAGTACAGATCGACTAGCCTGGGAAGTAGAATACGACTGCAATGCCCAAATGCGCCTATGGATCATTGCTAATGATATGGCAACTTCAGATGAGTTATCTGAAATTGAAGCTGTTATAAAGAAGGAAGTTAGAACTGCAAAAAAAGCTGCTTGGCAGGCCTTTTTAGCACCCCAAAAGCGAGAACAGCAGGAAGCGATTACCCTCCTAAGTCATTTGGCTGAAAGTTCTCCAAACAAAGTATTTATTGAGAAATTAAAAACAGATCTAGCTTCTGAGAAGGAGCCGTTGAGACGTATGGTGGCGACAGCTACTCGTAAAGCACTTCGCTACGTGGTTGGTGAAAATTCTTCTGAAAAAAGACAATTACAGGACTGGATTGAAAATTATTTCGAAATTATTCAACCTAAATATAGTTCCCATTTATATTCAGAAACACAAGAAAATGCCAAAACTGTTGCTGAAGTTCTTCCAACCTATAATGAAGATTCAGTCAATGTTGATGCACGATTAATTTTACGAGATAATTTTGATACAATTTTCAGCAAACATCCAAACGCATTAATATTTGGTGAGGACTCAGGGGTTATCGGAGATGTCAATCAGGGATTAGAAGGAATGCAACTGAAATATGGTGAGTTGAGAGTCGCTGATGTCGGTATTCGAGAAGCTACAATTCTTGGGCAGGGCATTGGAATGGCATTGCGCGGTCTGCGCCCAATTGCCGAAATACAATACTTGGACTATATTTTATATTGTCTACAAATTATGAGTGACGATTTAGCTACGATTCAATACCGTACTAAAGGAAAACAAAAGGCGCCACTAATAGTGCGCACACGTGGTCATAGATTAGAAGGAATTTGGCATAGTGGCTCACAAATGGGTGCGTTGATTCATTTGCTTCGCGGAATGTACTTACTAGTGCCACGAAATATGACGAAAGCAGCTGGATTCTATAATACTCTATTAGAAACTGATGAACCTGCTATAGTGATTGAATGCTTAAATGGATACCGTTTAAAGGAAAAAATGCCAACAAATATTGGTGAATTTAGAACACCAATTGGCGTGATAGAAACAGTCAAAGAAGGAACGGATATTACGTTAGTCTCTTATGGTAGTACATTACGTATAGTAGAAGAGGCTGCTAGGGAATTAGCTCAAACAGGAATTGACGCAGAAGTAATAGACATTCAATCACTTTTACCACTCGACTTAAACAAAGACTTGGTGAAGAGTGTTGCAAAAACTAATCGACTTTTAGTAGTCGATGAAGACGTTCCGGGAGGTGCGTCTGCCTATATCCTACAAAACATATTAGACGATCAGGACGGATACAGACACCTCGACAGCAAACCACAAACGCTTACAGCTCAACCTCATCGTCCCGCTTATGGAACTGATGGCGATTATTTTTCGAAACCATCTGTTGAAGATGTATTTGAAAAAGTATATTCTATGATGCATGAAGTGGATCCTACTAATTTTCCAAAGTTGCGGTAATTGAGGTTAGACCGCTTCGCCGAAAGAAGAAAGACTATTTTTTCATCTTGAGTCTTGGTTTTGGATTGTTAGATTATTAGATAACTGGATTGTTGGATTGTTTTTTCGTGATTTAGTTAGAATCATGAGGTTGCCACGTCAGCCGATGGCTTCCTCACAAAGTCCTACTCTAAAACATAATTAGCACTCGGGCTTTGCGAACCCTTTTGGGTGAAATGTTACTTTCAAACTACGATTCAATGATTCAACAAATCAACATTGAACTTCTCACTTCTCACTTCTCACTTTTCACTTTTAACTTCTTTTTTCTCACATCAAATATCTAATATTAAACCTATTCACTTTTCTGAAGTCACAGTGTTATACCAATTTGATTATGTAATGTCGTATTCCTAATTTGAATTATTTTTAGTTCAGATGAGATAGAAAATCAACTCATAGCAGTAGCTACGGGTTTATTTTATATTGAAATATGGGCTAAAAAGAAACAAATTATATGCGACATTATATTGTTAAATTGGTATTAATTAACTCTAAACTATTACATTTATGAAAGGACTCTTTTTAATTATTTGCATTACATTCTTAGTAGCTTGCTCAAATGACAATACCTCTGATTACGATGGAATTAGCGATGAAGGGATAGATTTATCTAATTATCTCAATATTGACTTTCAAAATCTACCAAATTATAGTGATCAAGAAATTCCCGCTTATATCACTAAAGACAATACACCGCAGAACAATCAAATTACAGATGAAATCGCAATTCTAGGACGAGTTTTGTTTTATGACACCAATTTGTCTTCAGATAATACAGTTTCCTGTGCAAGCTGTCATAAACAACAATTTGCATTTGGAGATAATCAATCCACGAGCTCTGGAGTAAATGGCCAAACCGGTAGGCACTCTATGCGCCTTATTAATGCAAGGTTCTCAAATGAGAATAGATTTTTTTGGGATGAACGGGCAAACAGTTTAGAGCAGCAAACAACAATGCCGATTCAGGATCATTTAGAAATGGGCTTCAGTGGGGAGGATGGCGACCAGAACATGAACGACCTAATTGCAAAACTTACGGAGGTCCCATATTATGAAGACTTGTTTTCCCTAGCATTTGGTAGCACTGAGATTTCTGAACTAAGAATGCAAAATGCCCTAGCACAATTCATTAGAAGTATCCAATCTTTTGATAGCAAATATGATGAAGGAAGAGCTCTAGTTAATAATAACGGACAAGCTTTTCCGAACTACAGTCTAGAAGAAAACTTAGGGAAACAGCTGTTCAATCAGCCGCCGGTTTTTGATAATTCGGGCAGCAGGGTAAACGGAGGAATTGGATGCGCAGGCTGTCACCGGGGATCAGAATTTGATATCGATCCAAATTCACTCAACAACGGTGTCATTGGTATTGCCAATGGGGTGGGTGTCGATCTAACTGTTACAAGGTCTCCAAGTTTGCGCGATGTCGTCAAAGAAAATGGTGAAAGCAATGGGCCCTTTATGCATATTGGAGCATCAAACAATTTGAGTACCGTTATAGATCATTATAATAATATCAACCGGGCTGGAAACGACAATCTTGACCCAAGATTAATGCGCAATGGTACGGGGCAGCGACTCAATATGACGCAGCAAGAAAAGGACGCCGTAATTGCCTTTTTAAGAACCCTGTCTGGCACTAATGTCTATACAGATGAAAAATGGAGTACTCCTTTCTTTTAAAATTTTTCATAAAAGTTGTGAAGAATACTGCATAAGGCTCATTAGAACAAAATAATTCGATAAAGTAAATATAATTATGTTCATTTAAATAAAAAATACTACTTTAGCTTTTCAATAAAGAAATTATATCAAGTTTATGTTACAGTTTAATTCAAATAATAATAATTACCTGCGTTAACAAAAACTTGTAGAGATAATGAAGCCTATCAAGTTATAAAACTTGATAGGTTTTTTTTTTAGAGTAATCTGTAGAAATAATTAAAAGTTCCCCGCTTAAGCGAGGACAATAAAAAAGATTTATTATGTGTGGAATTGTATGTGCATTCCGTTTAAAGGAATCAAGTGAAGTTTTAAGACCAAAAGTTTTATCAATGGCAAAATGCATTAGGCATCGTGGTCCAGATTGGAGTGGTATCTTTAGTAATGACAAGGCTCTTATGGCACATGAACGACTTGCAATAGTGGATCCTACTTCAGGTAAACAACCATTATTTAGTGAAGATCAAAACCTTGTTCTTGCAGCAAACGGTGAAATTTACAACCACATGGAACTACGCGAGCAGTTTGAAGGGCGTTACAATTTTCAAACTAAGAGTGATTGTGAAGTAATTTTAGCGCTCTATAAAGAAAAAGGAAATACCTTTTTGGATGAGCTGAATGGTATCTTTGGATTTGCAATTTACGACGTAGAAACCGACTCTTATTTAATTGCACGTGATCACATGGGAATTATTCCACTATACATTGGCTGGGATGAAAATGGGACCTTCTATGTTGCTTCGGAATTAAAAGCTTTAGAAGGTGTTTGTGCGAAAATTGAACTCTTTCCTCCAGGGCATTATTTGGATAGTAATGAAGGTGAACTTAAGCGCTGGTATAGCCGAGATTGGATGGAGTATGATGCTATTAAAGATAATGAAACTGATATTCTGAAACTTCGGAAGGCATTGGAAGATGCAGTACACCGTCAATTAATGAGTGATGTTCCTTATGGAGTATTACTTTCCGGCGGATTAGACTCCTCTATTACTTCCGCAATTGCAAAAAAATATGCTGACAAGCGTATTGAAAGTAATGATCAAGATAAAGCTTGGTGGCCCCAACTCCATTCCTTTGCAATAGGATTGGAAGGCTCACCCGATTTGGCAGCTGCTCAAAAAGTAGCAGACCATTTGGATACGGTCCACCACGAAATAAAATTCACCATTCAAGAGGGTATTGATGCTATTCGCGATGTAATCTATCACTTGGAAACCTATGATATTACTACCATAAGAGCATCCACTCCTATGTATCTATTGGCGCGTGCAATTAAGGCAAGGGATAAAAATGGTTTTGAGTGGTGAAGGAGCAGATGAGATTTTTGGAGGTTATTTATATTTCCATAAAGCGCCTTCTGCAAAAGACTTCCATGAAGAAAATGTTCGGAAATTAGACAAACTACATATGTACGATTGTTTAAGAGCAAATAAATCCTTAGCATCTTGGGGAATAGAAGGTCGCGTCCCATTCTTAGACAAGGAGTTTATGGATGTCGCAATGAGTATTAATCCGCAGGATAAAATGATCAACGGGGAACGTATGGAAAAATGGGTCCTTCGGAAGGCATTCGAGGATATGCTGCCTGAAAGTGTTGCATGGAGGCAGAAAGAACAGTTTAGCGATGGCGTTGGTTAC
>RCNB010001089.1_pt1 | contig 17366 bp, 13 predicted proteins | sample 2041321 | NCBI WGS metagenome assembly RCNB01 (sample SAMN09708232, study PRJNA481090) | Marine sediment metagenome, whole genome shotgun sequencing project. | reverse complement strand
CAGCGCTCGGCCGCGGCCGCAATGCGGCTGCGGATCCTCAGGTTCTCACGGTTCAGCGCGACCCACTCTTTCACCCTGGGCCAGTGCCAGAGCAGCGCTTCGTGAGCAACAGTAACAACGGCACTGCCGTCGTCCGCCAGCTCGGTGACGAACAAACGATTCTCAACAAACGTCTCAATGAACTCGCGGGTCTTGCCGGTCGCTGCGTCAGTCAAGGGTGCACGCTTTCGTCCAACCTGTTCGAAACCGTCGCGTTCAATGCTGACCAGGGCATTCAATACCTTTGGTAACTCCGCCTCAACGTCATCGGGCAAGTCCTTGAACACGGTTTCCGCACGTTTCGCGAGCGAACCCTCGACGCCGCCCAGGTCGCGATAGACCTGCAGGGTGAGCATGCCGTCTTCGGTGCGCCGCTGGTACAGCTCCTCAAGTGTGAACTGCAGCAGTGGCAAAACTTCCGGGTGTTCAGCAGCTGCGTCACGCAACATGTCATCGAGGCGCTCACTGCTGGACGGATCTTCCTCGAATCGCAACCCGGCTGCCCGGGTCGGCAGGCGGATCATCTGACCGATCTCGCTTGCGGTAGGTGGCAGCAAATCGTATTGCCCGTCGCCCTCCTTGAGAGCAACGAGTTTTCGCAGTTTGCCAACGGCCTGATAGAAGTCGCTGCGCAGAGTGCCGATGACCCAGACACGACCACAGCGTGCCAGTGCATCGAGCACATCGACAAACGCCTCGCGATCTTGCTGCCCGACATCTTCCTGCGTGTACATCTCCTCCATCTGGTCGACAACCAGCGCAAGTCGCGCATTGGCACTGCTGCCGTCCGCCAGCTTCTCGCGTGAAAGGGCGCCCTTGATCATCGAAGTTGCTGCCTGCGGCGACTCCCGCAGAACTTGCGCCAGTTCTTCAGGTCCTTCGTTGTTCTCATCGAGCGACGGCAACGCGTTCTCACGTAGTAACGCTTTTGCCAAACCGGTGAATAAGTCGTCACGCACGTCGGTTGGCCGGAATACAGCGCGACGCCAGATATCTACGCCCTCAATGACGCCGGGTTTGGTCAACATCGGCAATACGCCGGCACGCACGACTGACGACTTGCCACCGCCGCTCATTCCAAGCACCAGGACAAAAGAACGATTCTCGGCGTCCTGGTCCCGCAGAGCCTGCAGGATGTCCGACACGGCCTTCGTACGACCAAAGAACACCGGCGCATGTTCGTAATGGAAGGCCTCCAGGCCGCGGAATGGCGAGCCTTTCTTCCACACAGCACGCGCTTCCGATGTTGACGAGACGCTGGCAGGAATCTGCCGGTCGATCAGCCGGTGAAGATGGGTCTCCAGAATGACCTCAAAATCGCTGGGGGCCTCAAAAGCATGAAAGGCAGCAACCAACGTACCTTCGGCCTTGTCGTGAAACCACTTGTCGACGAACGTGTCGAGCTTTTTCTTTTGCGACAACCGGTCCAGCAATTCTTTCTCGTCATCGAGACGAACCGATGGCGGTGCGGTCTTGCGATACACCAGCAGGTCCGGTTTCCCATTCTTGCGGAAGCCCTCGATGGCTTCCTCGAATTCAAATTCGGTGCCTGACTCGTAACGTGAGCCGTCTGCACGTACGAATTCTTTTGGCAATTTGGTGCCGAGACGCGACCACAGGATTGCGACGACAACATCGGTTTCGGAAGGTTTGACAATCTGGTGCTGGAATGTGGACGTGGCAACGAGCGGTTCGGTCTCCCACAGCACGGGCTCGAGCACGACTTTACCGATGTACTCGCTCTGCAGACGCTCTATCACCCGGCTTGCAATTGCACGCTCTTCGAACACGTCACCGGGCGAGGATATGAAGAATCGCAATGTCTTCAATGTACTACCTTCTTGTTTTGTAGGGCATTTTAGTAGATCGGGACTGCAATAGATAATATGCGCCCTCATCAGACCCGGCGATTCGCACAATGCCGGTGACATTGCGGCGGCACATTGCGTTGGAGACGCCCATCGGAAAAGGCGGTGAGTTCGACGGTGTTTGATCCAAACTGCAGTCCCTTTTTCGCGTCCTGTATTGCCGCAAGATGATGTACCCTCTGCGCCGTGCTCAGATTCTTCCTCCTAATGGCGGCTTCGTTCGCCCCGCTCATCACTGCGGCCAGCGACAGTGAAATTGACGAAATCGTCGTGACCGCGACGCGTCGTGCAATCAGCAGCGAGCAGGTCTCGTCCGGGTTGACGGTGGTGAGTCGAGAGGATCTTGAAACGCAGAAGCTGATCACCGATGCGTTGGCATCAAAAGTCGGCGTGTTTCTTCAGCAGACGACGCCAGGTCAGGGCGCGGCGATCATTCGTGGCCTCAAGGGCTCGTCGATATTGCATCTCGTCGATGGCATGCGCCTCAACAACGCGATATTCCGCAGCGCGCCCACGCAATATTTCTCGCTGGTTCCAGTGACGGCGATTGAGCGGGTGGAGGTGCTGCGGGGAACACCGACTTCGCTTTACGGTAACGATGCTGTTGGCGGTGTCGTGCAACTGGTAACGCGTGTGCCGACGTTTGATTCGTCGGAAATGGAAGTGCGTGGAGACGTGTTCACCGCATTCGACACGGCCGAGCTGGCCAAGACAGTGCGGGCAACGCTTGATGTCGGCACCAGTGCACTGGCGTCATCGTTCAGTGCCGAATATATGACGACTGGCGATCGCCGCATAGGTGGTGGAGACCGAATTGGCCCCAGCGGATACGAATCGCAAGCCGCACGCTGGGTGCTCTCCGGCACGCCCACTGACGATCGCTCGTGGTTATTCGACGTTCAGTATCTGGAGCAGCCGGAGACGCCACGCATCGATGAACTGGTGCCCGGTTTTGGACAGACCGAACCGTCATCATCCGAGTTTTTCTTTGCACCGAATCGGCGCGTTTTTGCGCATGGCAAATATTCGGTGAAAGATGGTCTGGGTGGATTGGACTGGACTACCGATGTTGCATGGCAGCGCATTGACGATGACCGCGTAACTCGGGATTTCGAGGCAACGGATAGACGTCGAGAATCGAATAGCAGCGATCTGTCTGGCGTGGCGTTCAGCGCATCGCGTCTGACCGATGCTGGTTCATGGATTGTGGGCGCGGAGTTTTACGACGACAAGGTGCATAGCCAGCGACTGGAGGAAGACTTGCTAACGGGTACGACCCAGGCACTGGCGTCACGATTTCCGAACGGTTCTCGAGTCCGGCAGGCAGCACTCTACGGTAACCTGCAACGGCAGATCACAGGTCGACACAACCTTAGCTTCGGCGTTCGCGTCACCAACGACGATGTCACGTTGCCGCAAACTACCGTATCCAGCGCGGCGGCCATCAATAACACGGACTTGAGCGGTGACCTTGGGTGGATATTTAATGTGGCTGAACGCTGGCAACTGGTCGCCAACGTAGGGCTCGGTTTTCGGGCACCGAACGTCTTTGATCTCGGCACCTTCGGAAATCGGCCGGGCAATCGCTTCAACATACCCAACACCACGCTGGATTCTGAACGTGTCGCGCAGGCCGATATCGGAATGCGTTTCCGCTCGGATCGAGTTCGATTCGATCTGATGATGTTCGGGTTGCGCTATCGGGATCGCATCACGTCGGTTGGCACTGGCGATGTCACCTTGGAAGGCCGGGATGTTGTGCAAAGTGTGAATGCCGCGGAGTCTTCGATACGCGGAGTGGAAGCGGCCCTGGATGTTCGTTTCAGTGACATTGTCAGAGCGCGTGCGATTCTGAATTATACCTGGGGCGAACAAGCGGTCTTAGGCAGTGATACGGAGCCCGCCGGACGTATCCCGCCGTTAAACGGCAGTGTCTCGTTATTTTATGACGTCAGTAGTGACTACCAGATCGAGGGCTGGGTTCGATTTGCGAGTGATCAGGACCGACTCAGCGCACGTGACGTGAGTGACGTACGAATCGATCCACAAGGTACGCCGGGATGGGCCGTAATCGGTGCACGCTTACAAAAAGAGTACGCGCAGCACTGGCGGCTGACGATTGCTCTCGATAATCTGCTCGACAAACGCTTTCGCGTTCACGGCTCCGGGCTTGATGCGCCGGGACGCAACCTCATGATCAGCGCTCGCTATAGTTGGTAGACGGTAGGAGCATCCGCCGACCCCAGCGAATAATTCCTTAGAGAAGATCTGTTCCCCCGGTCTCAAATTGAATTCAGGATGCGAAGAGATTCGTTTAAGAAAACTGCGTTTGATGTTATGTAAAGAACATGACTTGACGAACCCTCATAGTGTTTCCTTCTAAGTTGCAGGGTCGGTTAGGTTGGGTTATAAACAGGGTCTACGCAGGCCAATGAACTAAGGCCAGCAAACAAAAAGAACTATTCCGCCCGATCAATTAAACGATAAAAGGGACGGAAGCATTAGGGGAAAGCGATCACCGACATCGTAGAAATTGCGGCGGCAATCCTGCTATTAGCGTGCACTTGATCTTGCGCGATTCAGTAACCTCCAAATGCTACCGGGACAGCTCGATTCCGGAATGATCTTTCGACGAGTAATCAGAGTATTTCGATTGTTACAGCCGGCTGTAGAGTCGGTATATCTCTGTACAGCAACTATTGGGGAAAAATAATGCGATACAAACCAACGAACGGAATCAGCATGCGCCTTTTCGCTATAGCGGGTGCGATGCTGATAGCTAGCGGCTCCGCGTTCGCTCAGGCTCCTGCTAACGACGATTGCGACACGGCTGAGTTTTTACCGAGTACGGCTCCATTCCCTCCCTATACCAGCATTGTTGACGCGACAGAAGCAACGTATGACGCTGCCGATCCCCAACTTAGCTGTAATTCGGACGATGGATCCCAAACCGTTTGGTATTCATACACACCAGATGCCAGCGGACTTGTCGACATCAATACCCTGGGCAGTTTGGACGCTGGGGGTGGTGAACTGGACACTGCGCACGGCGCGTTTACCGGAAGCTGTGATGCGCTGATCGAAGTCGCCTGTGTAGACGTAAATCTCACGGATCACCTGAATTTTGACGTGGAAGCAGGGACCACTTATTACATCAAAGTGGGTCAATTTGCTGGTGGCAGCGACGCCGGAACTGTCCAGGTTAACGTTGACGAAGGTGTCCCGCCGAGGGTGCCGTCTACTCTGATCATAGAGTCCTCGTACCATGGCACTTCCGAACCGCTTCGCACTATTGTGGCTGGCTTGGCTCCCGATCACGAAGCTCTTGCCATAGCCCGATCTGCAAAAGGGCTCAATGTGGCTAGGGAAGTGCCAAATTACATGAATCCTGCCAGCATGGCTGGCCCGTCTGATGGGGCTTCGCCTTCTGGCGCAGGGGGTTCTGGGTCAAAAGTCGCGGGCCATGAGCATAAAAAGTCAAAGAAAAAGAAAGGCAATACCAAGCTTAAGCGCGTGTTCGAAGGTGCTGCTAATGATGACAACTGGGACGTGCTGGGGACTTTGATTGCGCCACCTGACACGGTTGGCGATGTGGGTAAACATCACTACGTACAGATGGTCAATCTGCTGACAGAGGTCTTCGACAAGAACGGCAATTCTGTCCTCGGACCTTTCCCCACTAGCGACGTATTTAACGCATTGTGGGGACAATCATGGTGCGCACATTCTGACGACGGCGACCCGATCGTCATCTACGATGAGGAAACTAATCGTTGGCTGGTTTCACAGTTTCTGGCGTCTTACCAGGACGGACTATGTATCGCCATATCGACCAGCGACGATCCGACTGGAAGTTACAACGTCTATGAGTTCGACTTCACCGGTATCGGCTTCCCGGATTATCCGAAGTTCGGTTTCGCAACGGGTGCTGTCAATGTGATGGTCAACCTGTTTACGCCTTTCCAGGGTTCCGCGTTGGGTGCGATCGATAAGGCCGAAATGATGGCTGGTGGTCCGGCAACGATGGTGCTCTTCACCGGAGGCGAGTCTGCTCAGCTCTCGTTTGGCTGGGTTCCAGGTGACAACGACGGGCCGCGTTTCGACGATACGCCACCGACCTTTTTCACCAACCTAGGTGGCTCTGGCGATACGATCTTTGTTGCCGAAATTACAACTGACTGGGCCGACCCGGCGAACAGCGCGCTCAACTTTGCTGCAGTCCCCGTTTCACCATGGGACAGTCGCCTCTGTGATGGGCCTCGCGGCGCTTGTATTGACCAGCCGGGTTCAGGTACGACTGTTAACGGCGATCCTCGACTGAGCGACAGCAGTCAGACTATTGCGTACCTTGAGGGTATCACCGACCGCATGATGCACCGCGGACAGATGCGCGACTTCAGCAAGAAGGGCAAGAAGAGCAAGAAGAGCAAAAAGAGCAAGGGAAGTAAGGGCAAAGGGGAAAAAATTGCCATCCTCAGTCATACGGTTGACGTTGACGGCTTGGGTACAGCCGGTGTCCGCTGGTACGAATTGAGGAATCACAAGGACCGTGGCTGGGAACTGAAGAGGGAGAATACGTTCTCTCCTGACGGCGACCACCGCTGGATGGGTAGTATCGCGATGACCGCCAAGGGTGATACTTGCTTGGGGTACAGCATCTCAAGCGAATCAACCTATCCGAGCATTGGCGTTACCGGTCGGACAGGCAAGTCAGAAGACATGAATGCCAAAGAACTGGTGGCCTACGATGGCAACCTTTCCGCCGGTGTGCAGCGCGGTGTGGCCAGATGGGGCGATTACAGCTCGATGTCCATCGACCCGAAAAACGATAGCTGCTGGTACACGCAGGAAGTCCCCAGGCCAAACCAAGCAATTATCCCGGGTACAGACATTCCGTTCGGTGAGTACTTTGGTTGGGGTACTCAGATTATTCAGTACAAACTCCATGGTAAAGGTAATGACGACGACGATGATGACGACGACGATGATGATGATTAGGTCGTCGACTGACCGTTACTGACAAAAGTGATAAGGTTGGGGAGGGTTCTCGGTTGAGACCCTCCCTTTTCTTTTGGGGGTGAGCGATGAAGCGCAAGACGATGATGCCGGAGCGTCGGGGCCACGGAACTTACAGACGTTTCGCTCTTCTGACTATGATGATTTTCGTGGTCGGTAGCATGAGTACCTCGATATCGGCTTGCGCCGCCGAAACGGGCGTCAAGGGTACGGTTCTTTGGGGACCGGTGGCACCCGGGCCAAGCAAGCTTGGGCAAAACGACGAAGCGCCGTTTAGTGCAACATTTATCGTGTTCGCTGGCGAACACCAGTTGGCGCAATTCAAGTCTGACAAGAAAGGTAATTTTGAGGTGCTGCTGCCCGCGGGCGACTATACAATCGTTCCGGATAAATCAACGCCTATGCCTGCCCCACAGAGTCAGACGAAGAAAGTGACCGTGCCGAAGGACGGCTTTGCCGTTGTTACGCTCAGATTCGATACAGGTATGAGGTGAACCGACCAGTGTCTTGCTATAATTCGGCGATGAAAATTCTCCTTACGTTTGTAACTCTCCTTTGGGCTTTTAATGCTCCTCTTTTTGCCCAGACTCCCGAACCGCAACAGACTCCTGACGTGGCAAAGATCCCTGAGCCAGCCCAGACTCCTGATCCGAAAGAAGTTCCTAAACCCCTAAGTCAAAGTGACAATGCTCTTATTCAGAGCGCCTTCGATGGAAGCCTGGCGGAAGTTGAGATTCTGGTAGCGAAAGGGGCGGCTGTAAATTTACAGGACCAGAAAAAGCGCACACCACTGATCCTGGCTGCCAGTAACGGACATACATCAGTCGTCGAGTTTCTCTTTAGCAAGGGGGCCGACATAAATGCGAGGGACAGCGGTGGTCAGACCGCACTGACGTACGCCTCTAAACGCTCCTTTAACGAGACGGCAGCGTTCCTGCTGAAGAACGGTGCGGACGTCAATGTTCAAAGCAAGAAGAAGGGTATCTCTGCTTTGATGCTCGCCGCGGGATGGGGCAACGTGGAATTGGTGCAACTGCTGCTCGAACATGGAGCGGATCCGAGCCTCACGGATATTTTTGGAAAAACAGCGAAGGGCGTGGCCCAGGATAGGGGTAATTCGGCCGTGGTCGATCTGCTGCCTGATCCGCCGGCGCCGGACGCAACAACCCCCTGAAAAACGCCCATCCCATAGGCCGTGCAGACTGTGACGCAGTTCTCATTTAGACGTCACACATGGCAGCATGATGGGCTTAAAATATGTCTCGTTACCCGAGTAATTTGCTGGGGAGTTCCGGTGCCTGACCCCTCCAGGAGGAGAGTCCGATGAGATTTATCAAACAGAGTTTTACTGCATTTTTGTTCACGGTGCTGCTTGTCGCGTGCTCGGGTAGTGACGGCGGATCAGCTCCACAAACACCATCGGGCATGGCGAAGATCGATGCAAGTAGTGCCGCGCCGATTTCGCGCGGGGCTATCGAGGTTGGTTTCTCAAGCGATAAGGTTGCTGACGTCCTCGGTCATTTCATGCGCGTGCCCATATTGGAAGCGACTACACCGTGTGTCGTCGACGGCAGCGTTACCTTATCCGGTCAAGTCGCTGATCCAGCTACGCTATCAGCCGACGATCGAATCGTGCTCCAATTTTCCGATTGTGACGACGGCGCGGGCCAGGTTTTGAACGGCACTTATCAAGTCGACATCAACAGTTTTAGCGGCGATCTCTTGCTGGGCCTGACGCATCTCAATGCCGCGGTAACTTTCGATGGGTTCGAGGTCGCGGAAGGACCGGAAAGGACATCGCTGACTGGCGGCGTTACGTTGGATCTCGATACCACCACGCCGCCAACAACGACAATATCCGTGTCCGGCGATTCGGTATCAGTCAGCGGTAACACTTACGCGGCGACACTGACTCTATTTCGAGTCGACGAAACGCGTGACGCGGGTGTAGCGCCGGAAGCGTATACGGCAGCAGCAATGGGTACGCTGACCAGCACGCTCTTCGAGGGCGCAGTCAATTACAGTACGCCGGCCCCATTCATGGGGTATGCAGGCGAATATCCGTTCACAGGCGAACTATCGGTCGCGGGTGACGACGGCGCGTCGGTCAGCTTGTTTGCGCTCGACAATGTCAACGTTCGCCTGGAAATTAATTCGGGCAGTGCTTCCGGTATCGTCTCTGAGGCAACGACCTGGGAGCAGCTCGCTAACGCTGTGGTCGCCGGCGGGACGGGAATCAGGGGGCAGGTGATCAGGGGTCCTATCAATCCCGGGCCCGACATTGTAGGGGTAAGCAACGAAGAACCGTTTAGTGCCTCGTTTAGTGTGCTGGATTCTGCAAATAATACCGTGGCACGATTTGCGTCTGACGAAGACGGGATCTTTGAGGTTGCGCTGTTCCCGGGCGAGTACACCGTTGTTGCAGATCCGTCGGCGCCTATTTTATTCCCAGAGCAACAGACGATAGCGGTGACCGTGCCGGAGGCCGGCTTTGCCGATGTCGTTCTTGAATTCGATACCGGGATAAGGTGAGCTGAACCCCGGGTGCCTGAGATAATCCCACTAGGTTGGTTTCACACTGCGATGGGTATCATCGCCCTTGTCAGTGGCGGCTTTGCGCTCGCCAGGTTCAAGGAAATATCCCTGCAAACGCGGTCGGGCCAGATCTATCTGGTGACCACGTTGATTACCGCGGGCACCGCCCTGGCCATTTTTCAACGTGGCGAGTTTGGCCCGGGCCACGCCCTGGCGGTGATGACGTTGCTGGCGTTGGCAGTAGGGACGGTAGCTGAAAAAACGAAACTTTTCGGAAAACTTTCTCGTTACATGCAGGCGGTCAGTTACTCGGCGACACTGCTCTTCCATTGCATTCCCGCGGTAACGGACGGCTTGTTGCGCTTACCGGTTGGCGACCCTGTTCTGACGTCAATCGAAGATCCGATTTTAAAGATGTGTTACCTGGGTCTGCTGGTCATTTTCCTGGTCGGCGTTGGCCTGCAGTTGCGTTGGATCCATCGACTTCCCCCGACTATTCCTGCCATTGCACGGTAAATCGCGCACCGCCAAGTTCGTCTGACTGTGTCACGGTGACACTGCCGCCGTGCAGACTGGCGATGCGTGCCACGATGGCGAGGCCGAGTCCGTAGCCACCGGTGTCACGATTACGACTGCCGTCGATTCGCGTGAATGCCTTGAAGATCGATTCGCGATCTGACTCGGGTATACCTTCGCCATCGTCATCCACGTGCATCAGGTACCCGCTGTTTTGTCGTTTTACGCTGCATTGCACCCGGCGTTCTGCGTAGTGGCAGGCATTGACCAGCAAATTGCTGAGCGCGAGCGTCATCAGGCGCGCATCCATGTAGATGGTTTCGAGCGCGTCGTCTGCGGCGAAGGCGATATCCCGATCCGGCTGGCGGCACTTGTCCACCGTCTGCTCGAGCCACGGCATGACCGGTACCTGTTGCCAATTCATGCGCAGGTCCGGGTGATCCAGCCGGGCGTAATTCAGCATTGTCGCAATGAGCTCATCGATTTCCTGTACGTCACGGTCGACGTCATCCAGCGGCCCTTGCAGTTCGCTGTCGCTCTTGTTGCCGATGATCGCAAGTGCAAAGCGAATGCGCGCCAGCGGCGTACGCATTTCGTGCGATAGCGCGGCTATTAGTTCTTTCTGACTTTGAATCAGCCCACTGAGACGGGCTGACATATCATCCAGGTTTTTCGCGAGGCCCGTGAGTTCCGTGGTGCTGTCCGCCGTCGCGAGAGGTTCGCGATAATCGGCCGCAAATCGTTGTGCGCCACGAGAAATCAGGTTGACGTCCCTGAGTAACGGCCGCAACCAGATGCCAACGACAATGAAGATGGACAAGTAAAAGAGCGGCGGCAGCATGCGCAGCATGACACTTTCATGAGGTTCGGCAACCGGTCCGAGTCGAATGATGGCATCCACGGCGGTCGAGTCGCGTAGGTAGGACGTGTTGCCGTGAGCGTCGATAAGGGTAGGCATTTCTTCGTCGCCACTTGCATTGCTAACGACGTCATCGGCTTGCAGGACAGTTACATCGATGCCGATATCGGCACTCAATTGCGCCGCGACAGCGTCGCGTTGAGACACCGGGGACGCAGCGAGTTCTCGCTCGATCAGGTTGAAGGTAGTCGCAAGCCAGCGTTGGTCGGTGCTCGTCTGCGACGACTGTAAATGACCGAACCCGAAGTCCAGTGCCATCGCGACCAGCAGCAGGCCGGCGACCAGAAACAGGTAGGAACGAAACAGAAGTAGCCTGTGCGTGCCGCGAAAGAGCGACTTCACTGTGCGTCGCCCCACGCATCGGGAACCAGCAGGTAGCCCTTGCCCCAGACAGTTTTGATGCGGGCCGGTGCATCGGCGTTGTCCGCCAGCTTGCGGCGCAATATTGAAATGCGTCCATCGATCGATCGGTCCGTGCCGTCGTACTCGATGCCGCGGAGGTGACGGAATATATCCTGCCGACTCAATACCCTGCCGGCGTGATGAGCGAGCAGCCGCAGCAGTTCGAATTCGTGCGTCGTCAACGACACTTTGGCGCCGTCGAGCCAGACTTGCTGCGATACCTCGCTGATTTTGAGACCACCAAGCACGATATCGCCGACCTCGGACATGCCCTGCTCGCCGGCCTCGACACGCCGCAGCAACGCCCGCGTTCGCGCCAGCAGCACCATCGGATCAACCGGCTTTGCGACGTAATCGTCAGCGCCTGCCTCAAGGCCAATCACCTGGTCGATATCGGAGTCGCGCGCCGTGAATATCAGGATGGGTCCGCCGAATACCTCTCGCAGTTCCCGACAGATCGTCAGGCCATCGAGGCCTGGCAGCATCAGGTCGAGAAGGACAACGCGCGGCTGTTCGGAGTGAAAGCGAGCGATGGCGCGATCGCCGTGCGACTCGATGGCGACGCTAAAACCGTTCTGGCGAAAATACTCGGCGGTAAGGTCGGCGAGCCGAAGATCGTCCTCGATCAGCAAAATGTCAGTGCTGGATGTGGTCAATTGATGTCCCAGACGTGGCGAGTGCGCCGTCGGCGACGGCGGTCATCCGTGTCCATGCGCAGAACCTCGACCGTCACGGCCGCAAGTCGCACGCTGTTTGCGTCGGCTGTCATCCAGTAGCTGAACTCTTCCCGGACGCTACGATCGTCCGTCAGTCGGCCCGTGTCCTCGTCATTCCAGCAACGCAACGGAGTTTCGTCAAGGTCGCTGGAAAGGCAATAATAACCGCTTGTGCCACTTTGCCAATGAATCAGGAACGAAATCTCACAGCTCGGAGTGCGCTTGTCGGTTATGCACAACACGGGCTTGACGGTGAGGAGCAGCTCATCGCCTGCCTGATCCTCGGCAAGCGCGAGCGCGGGAAGAAGCAGGGCAAGTGTAACGAGCAGTCGCATCACTTCAGAACCGATACGCCACGCCGGCGAAATAGCCCAGCACGTCGCGCTCTTTCACGATCGAGCTGGCCGCCGCCTCGTCATTGATGCGCTCATATTCCGCCACAAGCGACAGGCCCCAGTGGCGCGACAGTTGATAGCCGACCATGAGCCGCGTATGCCAGTTGAGCCCGGCCTCGGCCTCGTAAGGCGCGACCACGACGCTGGCTTCGTCGTCGGTCACACCCCAGTAGTAGTTGTTGAGGTTCGAGCTCTTGTAGCTCGCGCCAATCGACGGTTCGATGTACAGGCGTTGGCGGCGCCAGCCGTAGCTGTAATTGGCGAAGAGTTCGAAGCCCTCGTGCGTGCCGGAGACATCGTGAAAGGCTGAGAACTGCAGCGCCCCCCAGGAACCGTCAGTCAGCATCTCCACGCCGAGTTCGACGGCGTAATCCCGATCCGGGACCTCGAACTCGACCGCCTCGGCCAGTGGCATGCCAGCGAGATCGACGGCGACGAAGCGCGTATCGGTGTTGCCGAAAAATACGCGGTCGCTGTTGACGCGCGCGACGAGGCTCGCGGTTATTGTGTCGTTGTCGGCAACGGTGAGCCCGAGGTCGCCATTATCGAAAAACCAGCGATCGCCGAACCACGCAATGTCGAGATCGACAACGATCGGAATGTCGTCCGACTGGATCAACGGATTAGTGCGCTGCCCGTAGCCGATCGCTGCGCCAAGTCGCCAGCGGGACTCTGTGGCCGAGTCCGCCATTGCCGTTGGTGTGGCGATGAGCAACAAGAACGCCAGGATGATTCGTGTTCGCATATGAGTGCTGCCTCCGGACCCCAATCCTTACACCGAGTCAGTGTGACATCTGCAGCCGCTTGAGCGATAGCAAAGGTGTATCAAAATTGTCATAAAGTGTAAATTGCTGCCGCTACAAATTCTGACAATCTTACGTAACAACCGCACAGACATCCCTAGGTCACCGGCATATGATCAAACCATGGCAAATACAGGAGATCGTCAAATGAACCGTCCACTCAGTGCATTAATAGGGTTTGTTTTCCTGTTGCTCGCAGGCTGTGGCAGCTCGTCCGACCCTGGATCAACGACCAATCCGAATGGTCCAGTCGGTCTTCTGCGCCCGGTCACGGATACCGCCGCGTTCGAGGCGTCGCTCAAGTCCGCCCTCACGACGATGAGCAGCGACCTGGAACTGGCTGTTGCGGACGGCATAGCTAGTGGCGCGGCCGCGAGCGGCAGTTTCACGGGCACCTATACGCAAGAGGCCAACGTCGATGAATTTGACGCGGTCCGTTATGACGGCTCGCACCTGTACGTCGCGCCGCGGCGTTATTTCAACTGTTGCTTCATCCTCGAGGCCGCGTCCGACGACGGCGCCACGAGTACGGGCAACGATCCCCAGCGATCGATCCGCATTCTGGCAACCGACCCCGACGGGGGTTCGGCTGAACTTGCGGGCACAATCGCCCTAGAGGACAACGTATCGGTCCAGGGCATGTACCTTGCTGCAGATCGCATGTTTGCACTGACCAGTGAATCGATTTATGGCAGCTACGGCGAGCTATGGGCCGACGTCGCGATATGGGCACCCGAGCAACTCGGCTATCAAGTCTATGACGTCAGCAATGTGGGCCAACCCACGCTCGAAGTGGACGCGAAGATCGACGGCATCTTCGTCGAAAGCCGGCGCATCGGTGACACGGTTTACATCGTTAGCCGGTACACGCCCTATATTGACGGGCTCCACTATTACGTGACGAGCGCGGCACAGCAGGTCGAGAATCAGCAGATCCTGGATGCCGTTTCGGTCGACGACATGTTGCCGAAAATAACGGTCAACGGCGTGACCAGCACGCTCGTCGCACCCGATCGCTGTTACGTCACGACAGCGGCCGATGCAGTGCAATCTGCGGTTATCACCAGCATCACCGCCGTGCCCATCAACGATCCGACTTCGTTTTCGACGACCTGTTACAACGACGATGCCTACGGCGTTTACGTGTCGGAAAACGCGTTGTACCTGACGCAGTTTCGGCCCGATCCGGCGTTAGCCCGCGACGGCACCCGCATCCATAAATTCGCCTTGTCGAATACCGACGTTCGTTACCGCGGCTCGGCCGACATCGAGGGCACCGTATGGCGTGGTGGCCAGGCCGACTTTCGCATGAGCGAGCACCAGGGTGACCTGCGTGTACTCGCGTCGCAGTTCGACTGGACCAATGAGGACTTTGTCGATCACACGCTGTACATACTGCGCGAGTCGAATACGGCTGCACGACTCGATCTCGACATCGTGTCCATGTTGCCGAACGAGGCGCGACCCGAGGAAATTGGCAAGCCGAATGAAGCGTTGTTTGGCGTGCGCTTCCTTGCAGACCGGGCGTACGCTGTGACCTTCCTGCAGATCGATCCGCTGTACGTTCTCGACCTGGCCGATGCGGCGGACCCGTACATCGCCGGCGAACTCGAAATCACGGGATTTTCGGACTTCCTGCACCCGGTCAACGACGATCTGCTGCTCGGTCTTGGCAGGGGCGGCAACGGCGGCGTCAAGCTGGAGCTTTTTGATGTGTCTAACATCGCACAACCACTGTCGCGTGGCAGTGCAACGCTCGGGGGCCCAGGCTCCTGGAGTGAGGCTATCTATGATCGTCACGCTTTCACGTACCAGGCGGACGTCAACGGCCTCGATCGGCTGGCCATTCCGGCCAACCTCCACAGCCTGGACGGTAGCTACGGCAATTACCAATCGGGGTTGTACCTGTTCGAGATTCGCGACAAAAACACGCCACCGATTGCATCGTTGAACAGTGTGGGCTCGATCAGACCGCCGACACTAAGTACGGCGAGACCGTTCTATTCCAACCGCAATCGCGCCTTCATCCACGACAATACCGTTTACTACGTGCGTGACGAGGATGTCTGGGCCGCTTTCTGGGATTCACCGACCATCGTCAACGGACCGTTCTGACGTCAATAGAAGATCCGATTCTAAAGATGTGTTACCTGGGTCTGCTGGTCATTTTCCTGGTCGGCGTCGGCCTGCAATTGCGTTGGATCCATCGACAGCCCGCGTAGTGTCGGCGGTTTTCGAGCATCCCTTTGCGACCCGTTCCGCTCCGGAACGCGCTAGAATTCCCTTTCCTTCAATCTGAAAGGAAGAAAAGCAATGAAACAGATGAAGCAGGTAATGAAAGTTATCACCTCACTGGGGGTGCTCATCTCGTTGCTGGCTCTGTCCGCTTGTGAAGAAAAACAACAGGCAGCAGCGCCCGCGGAGAGCAAGGTCGAGAAGGAAACCATTGTCTGGAAACTGGCCCAGACCTGGGGGACGGGATTCCCCATCTTTGGCGACGCGGTCATCAACATGGCCGACATGGTCAAAGAGATGTCTGGCGGCGAATTGGAAATTCGAATCGACTCGGCAAACAAGCACAAGGCGGCCCTTGGCATCCTCGACATGGTCAAGGCGGGTCAGTATGAAATGGGTCACTCAGCCTCCTATTACTGGAAGGGCAAGGACGCCAATACCATGTTCTTCACCACCATGCCGTTCGGCATGATCGCCCCGGAACAATACGCCTGGTTCTATTACGGCGGCGGTATGGAGTTGATGCAAAAGGTCTACGATAAGCACGGTGTCTATTCCTTTCCTGGTGGCAATACCGGTAACCAGATGGGCGGCTGGTTTCGTAAGGAAATCAATACCCTTGATGACCTTGACGGTCTGAAGATGCGAATCCCGGGCTTTGCCGGTGAAGTACTTTCCAAACTTGGTGTTGTGGTAACGAACATTGCACCTGGCGAACTCTATACAGCGCTGGATCGCGGCACCATTGATGCCCTGGAGTGGGTCGGACCATCCCTTGATCTCAACATGGGTTTCCAGAAGATTGCGCCCTATTACTACACCGGCTGGCACGAGCCTGCGACGGAACTGCAGTTCATGGTCAACAAGGCCGCGTTTGATGCCTTGCCCGAGCATTTGCAGAAGATCCTGACCGTTGCCATGCAGTATGCGGCCTATGATATGTATGCCCGCTCCTACCACGAAAGCGCAGTCAACTGGGCGTCGATTGAGAAGGAGTATCCGGAAGTTAAAATCCGCACCTTCTCTCCTGAAATCATTGCTGCAATGAAGCGGATCAACCAGGAACTCCTGGCGGCAAGTGCAGCCAGTGATCCGGCCTTTAAGGAAATCCTTGATTCACAAAATGCCTACATGAAGATGGCGCGTAAGTGGACCGAGATTTCTGATTACGCGTATCTTAAGGACAACCTCGAATAGTCCCGTTTGGACTCCCGGCTTCGGCCGGGAGGCCATTATCTGGTTGTAAAGGCTCTTCATGCTGCTGAGGCTAGAGAAGATCTTCGATCGCTTCTCCGACCTGATGGGTTGGATCGCCGGCATTCTCAACCTGGCTATGCTGCTCAATGTCTTCTACGACTCGATCATGCGGTATTTCTTCAACAGCGGATCGATTGCCCTGCAGGAGATGGAGTGGCATCTGTTTGCGATGGTCTTTCTGTTCGGCATTGCCTACGCGCTGAAAGAAGACGGCCATGTGCGCGTTGATGTCCTCTACGATCGTTACTCACCCCGTTGGAAAGCCATTGTTAACATCGGGGGCGTCGCATTGTTGTTGTTCCCTCTGAGCGTGCTAATCGTTGAGGGTTCCGTCTGGTACGTTAATGAGGCCTTTAGTTCGGGCGAGGTCAGTGGTGATCCCGGCGGCCTGCGGTATCGCTGGCTGATCAAGCTGGTTATCCCGGCGTCCTTTGTTTTTCTGATTGTTTCAGCGACCGGTTTTGTCATTCACAACATCAATATTCTCCTGGGTGTCGCCGGAGACCTGGATGCTGATGAGCGTCGACCGTTGGTCTGAAGGTAACAGGCTATGACCGGACTGATCATGTTCGGCGTTGCCCTGTTGATGCTGCTAGTCGGTTTTCCGGTGGCGTTTACCTTTGGTGGGGTCGCGGTTTTCTTTGGCCTGCTGGCCGAGGGGCCGG
>RCNB010001088.1_pt1 | contig 17401 bp, 19 predicted proteins | sample 2041321 | NCBI WGS metagenome assembly RCNB01 (sample SAMN09708232, study PRJNA481090) | Marine sediment metagenome, whole genome shotgun sequencing project. | reverse complement strand
CCTGCAAAAGGAGAGAATTCCTACCCCCAAATACAGGATATCCCCCATTGACTGGCCCTGACAACATTATATAGGCTGGCACATAAGGGAAAACTCAGCCTACATGACCGCGAGAGCTTTGTATAACTTCATTTCGCTGGAGGTTCCATTCATGGGAAAGTCAATAGGGACATTCAAGAAAAGAGAGCCAGTTGAACGAAGGAGACATGAGCGATTTGAAGTCCAAGATGGCGCCTTTGCCTCGCTCAGCCTGCAATTCGCCGTGCTGGGGCAGATCGTGAATATAAGTAAGGGGGGCCTTGCCTTTCGCTATGTTGCCAGTCGGCCGCGGTCAAAAGAGTACAATAGGCTAAATATATTGCTGACTGACGGGAGTTTTTTTGTTGATAAGTTACCCTTTGACAGCATTTGGGATATTGCGATACCTCAGGATTTCTCTTTTGGACCTATAGCGTTTCGGCACTGTGGTGTCAAATTTGGTCAACTGAAATCTACCCAAAAGCTTGACCTGGGATATTTTACAGAAAGCTACTCTCTATAGGCGGCCAACCTGTGGAGAGACCTTCTTTAGTAGCTCCTGGATGCTAAGGGCTCGTCACTCAATAACTGTTACATATTGCTGGTCTTTTGGGTCGTATTCTGCGTTGCTCGGTTGGTCATATACCTACCTCGGTATGCTCCCGCACGAGCGTCTTAAATACAACCCAAAATCCTTCACAATCTTGAGACACTTATTTCATGACGAACCCTAAGGCGGCTAACCCAAAATACCTTTCTGAAGAAATTTTCGATGTCCTCACCTTGATAGTTTCGTAAAAAACACAGGAAAAACGTTAGCGGCATATATTTGCCGCTAAAATGAAGGCGCACAATCTGAAATATGTCATGTAAGGTGTGTAAAATAAGTAGGTTAGCAGACATGCCATGGGTTGGTTTCTAGTGGCACGTGGCTTGCTTTGCATCAAAGCGTATGGGAGTTCTGGATATATAGGAGGCTAGGAAGCACTTCCGGGAAAAGGATATGGGCCGGGAAAAGGATATGGGATGGAGTAATAACGAAATGAGTGAAAAGCGCATAAAGGATTTGATGTTTGATCCTGACGCCTTTACACATATATCACCCAAAGCAAAGGTGGCAGAGGCGGTCAAGGTACTCAGCGAAAAATGGCACAATCAATTACCTGCCTTTGTATTGGTTGTAGATGAGGCAGAAAACAAAGAAGAGATTTTGGGAATGCTTTCACCCGATAATGTTCTTGGCCATATGGAATCTTCCGCAGAACTTGTGGACGAGCTTCCTATTTTCTGGCAAGGCCAATTTCATGAGGAATGTGAGGTTATCTTAGACAGTCCGATTGTCGATATCATGTCATCAGTAACTCGTGTCATTCATGAAAGTGGTACTCTCACAGAGGCGGTGCATCTGATGAATTTGCAGGGCATAAACTGGTTACCTGTGGTTGCGGATGAAGAGGTTGTGGGGATACTCCTCAAAGAGGCATTATTAAAAGAGGTTTTTGCAATAGCTGAAAAGGAAAAAGGTATGTGATTTTGTGCAGATCAGATTGAAACCGGGATGGCAATTTTCTTGACATTTTAGTCGCAGGCTGATACCGATACACTGTTATAGTGATTTTAACGGCCCGCGAAGGGTTAATACCACTGGAGGAGAAAAGATCTATGAGTGAGCAACCAAACATCCGAGTCCTGTTAGTAGATGATGAGGAAACCCTGATCGAGTACATGTCGAAGCGGCTTTTAAAACAAAGCTTCACCGTAAAAGCGGCCTTTTCTGGTGAAGCAGCCATTAAGGTGGCAGAGTCAACACATTTTGACGTGGCGGTTGTCGACCTTAAGATGCCGGGGATGGACGGGGTGGAGACCCAACACAAACTCAAGGAAATTCAACCGTTTCTCCAATGTATTGTCTTGACAGGCCATGGTTCCATAGAATCAGCGCTTGAGAGTGGTCAAGAAGATGCCTTTAATTACCTCCTCAAACCCGTTGATCACGACAAGCTTGTGGCGGCCATTAAGGATGCCTACAAGAAAAAGGTAGAAGTACAGGACAAAAAGTTCAAAGAGCAGGTCGAAGAGCTTTATGCCTCGGGGCTGGGTGCCCATGGGATAAGAAAAGCGATCGGTGAGCTGCGTAAGATCTATGGAATCGACTAAGTCGCTATCCAGTGAGCTGACAAAGGTTACCCGGGAGGTGGCCAGCTACAAGATAGAGCTGGATCAGACCAGGAAATATCTTCACTGTGTCCTACAAAACTCTACCGATATTATCTTTATGACGGAAATCACAGGTTTACTCGTTTCCTTTAGCAAAGGAGCGGAAAAAGCCCTTGGCTATGCTATGGAAGAGGTCATAGGTAGACCCGTTAAGGATCTTTCCGAAGATGCCGAATCGTTTGAGGCATTGATGGCGAAAAGCCGTCTCAAGGGGAATGTAAGTTCGCCGGAAATACATTTTCGACACAAGGACGGGACGCGCGTACATTGCCATATTGCTTTAATGGAACTGATAAATAGAGAAGATAATCGGGTGGGCACTATTGGCGTGTGTCAGGATATAACGCGGTGGAAAAAACTCCAGGAAGACTTGGTCCAAATCGATAGGCTGGCAGAAATGGGGCGTATTGCCTCAGGAGTGGCCCATGAAATTAACAACCCCTTGGCGATTATCAACGAGGCATCCGGTTGGGCTGAAGAGGTCATTACCGATGCGAAGGGGTTGAACCCCGATGATCGTGAGGAGCTAAAAGAAACGGTAAGAAAGATCAACCTTCAGACCAGGCGTTGTCGCAATATAACCCATAAGCTACTTGATTTTGTGCGTGATTCAGCCCCAAAGAGGGCCGAGTTCGACATACATTCATTACTTAAGGGTACTGTTGATCTTCTTCGTCCTGAGCTTAAGCATACTGCCATAGAAGTAGAATTCGCTTTTTCGCAAGAATCTTTGTCTATAACCTCAGATCCAAGACTGTTAGAGCAAGTCTTTGTTAATCTGGTTACCAATGCCATTCATGCGGTCCTGGAAAACGGGAAAGGCAACGGACACATAAAGATACAAACGATAAGGACGGACTCGGGGATTGACGTGAGTATTGAAGATAATGGAGGAGGGATACCGGAAGAGGCTCGGGCGAGCATATTCACTCTTTTTTACACAACCAAACCCCCAGGCAAGGGGACAGGGTTGGGTCTTTCCATCTGCCGGAACATTGTCAAAAACCTTGGCGGCGAACTCAGCTTTCAAAGCAAGATAGGTGCCGGGACCACCTTTACAGTCAGCATCCCTACATAGTAATAACTTTACCCCCTTTTTTCTTCGACATTATACCGTTTGCTGGTCTGGCGAATACGTTGTTCTTGTCCTGTCTTTTTGTCATAGGCTTGATTGATCTTAGATACCAATTCTTGGGTCTCACAAGGTTTTCTCAAATAGTCAAAAGCCCCTAGCTTCATTCCTTCAATGCCGGATTCCAGAGACGCATGTCCAGTTAACATGATCACCTCAACCAAGGGGGCCATCTTATTGATTTCGCGAAGCGTTTCTATACCGTCAATACCGGGCAAAAGCACATCGAGTACAACGACATCAAAGTCGGATTCTTCTATCTTTTCCAGGGCCTGTTCGCCGGAGAGGCACTTTATCACTTTATAACCCCGATTTATCAAGCGCTTGGATAGATATTCGAGATACATCTCTTCGTCATCGACAAGCAGGAGCTTAGGTTTCATCTCTGATTCTTCCTTCTTTCATCTTTTCTCAGCCGGGAATCAAGCCTATGTCGACGTCCTTTCCCGTGTTCTTCGAAACTTTATGTTATAATCACTCATCTTTTGTCTGAGGGTTCGCGGCTTGATTTCAAGTAATTTGGCCGCTTGAGCCCTTTGCCCCTTTGTTATTTCCAGCGCCCGGAGAATAAGTCCTTTTTCTGCTCTTTGCCTTGCTGCTCGCAAGGGTTCAATTCCACCCGGCACTTCGCAGTAACGAGAGATTCCTTCAGCCTCATGTAATACTGTAGCTTGATCTGTCTGTTTGCCGGTAGCACTCTTTGAAAATTCTTCCGGAAAATCGTTTGGTGTGATTACCGTTTTTGAGGTCATCAAAAACATATGTTCCATCAGGTTCTTCAATTGCCTGATATTGCCTGGCCATTCGTGCGACACAAGAAGTTTCATGGCCTCGGCCTCAAGGGTTACCCTTTCTTTTTGATATATCTTTGCGAATCGTTCCAAGAAATAGTCTACAAGATGGGGAATTGCCTCCCTTCGTTTCCTTAAAGGCAAAAGGTTGATGGGGATAACCTGAAGACGGTAATAAAGGTCTTGCCTAAAGCGTTTTGCCTCGACTTCTTCAGCAAGGTTTTTGTTCGTGGCCGCAACGGTACGAACGTCTACCTGTGTTGGAACTTCGCCGCCGATCCTGCGGAAACATCCGTCCTCCAAAACCCGAAGGAAATTTGCTTGATTCGATTGTGAGATCTCCGAGACCTCATCAAGGAAGAGAGTCCCTCGATGGGCTTGTTCGAATCTACCCTTTGTCCGCTTAGTAGCTCCTGTAAAGGCCCCAACCTCGTGACCGAATAGTTTGCTTTCAAATAATTCTCCAGAGAGTGTGCCACAGTTTACCGGCACAAAGGGCTTATCTTTACGCGCACTTCGTTGGTGCACGATACGTGCCAGAAGCTCCTTGCCTGTTCCCGATTCCCCGCTTATCAACACATTGGCATCAAAGCGAGCAACCTGGTGCACGGCCTTCATGACCGCGCGCATGTGTTCACTAACTACTACAAACTCCGGGAAAAGATCGGGTTGTATGTGACCATGTAAAGCGGCAACCCTATGGGTATGGGCGCTCATTGGGCACCTTCCTTTCCGTTTGTTGCCCTGTCTAGTGTCCATCCATAAATGGCTCTTTTCCGCAATCTCGGCGTCAATCTGCGGGATCGCTTGTGCGACGTACCACTTGTACGCCTCCGCGCAATCCCTTGAGTTGACTCGGGGCGTCCATGCCCCTGCCCTTGCGGGTCTGCCTTCGGCAGATCCAATTCCGCTATTCTGCGGAATAGTCTTGACCTTGCGAAAAATTGCTCATTTCTAAACTGGAAACTTACGCCAGTGCCCATTGATTTATGAAAGTTTCGTGGATGGGCACTATCTACGACTGACAACGGGAAACGCTTTGAAGACATGATGTCGTTTGATTAAACTCTCCGTCCGAATTTCCTATACCAAACCGGCACAAAAATGTCAATTCTTGATTGCTAAGGAGTTGGTCGGCATGAAAATGCCGATAGGCACGACTCGGTCTGTTGACGCAAATAGGGCATAAATCATGTAATAACAAAGTGTTGCCAGTTCATACGGCGACGACTTCTTGGTTGGCACATGACTTGCTCGGCCCTTATGCACAATAAAGCGTGTTAAGAACCTGAGTCGGCCAAGCAGATGATCTAATTCTTGTTATCTAAACATTCAAATCACTCCAACAAGGAGGACAACGAGGTGGACGGACAAGGCGAAGAGGGGTTGGCTTCGAAAGGTTCTCGTACCGGCAGTGGGAACGGTTCCGCCGGGGCCGAGGCCCAACCCAGGAGGCTTTACTTCTACCCATTTTTTCTTACCTTTATTATTATGTTTGTGGTTTGGGTTTTCCTTTCCGGCAAGTTTGACCCTTTTCATATGAGTCTGGGACTCGTTTCTTGCGCAATTGTGTCCTACCTTTCGGCAGACCTGCTCTTTCCGTCCCGTGTAATAAAGGGGGCGTTCGGCCAATGGTTGCGGTTTGTCAAATATATTCCATGGTTGCTGATACAGATTGTCAAAGCGAGTTTGCATGTGACCTACCTGGTTTTTCATCCAAGGATGATGGATCTGATTGACCCGAGGATCATAAAGTTTCGAAGCAAGTTGACCAGCGACCTGGCGCTTGTAACCTTTGCCAATTCAATCACACTCACCCCAGGAACCATTACTGTGTATGTGTCGGTTGACGGTGATTTTAAGGTTCATGCTATTGATAAGGCCTCCGGCGATCCCTTGCCGGGTGAGATGGAGGCTAAGATTTCAAAAACATTTGGTGAGGTCTAATGGACAGTATCTTTTTGTATTCTAGTATGTTCTTGGCTTTGTTAATGGTCCTGTCTCTATATCGTGGCGTCTTTGGTCCTACTGTAGCGGACAGGATGATTGGGGTAAATGCCATCGGAAGCAAAACGACAGTTTTGTTGATCTTAATCGGGCTGGTCTATCATCGGGTAGATATGTTTGTAGATATCGCACTGGCCTACGCTATGCTGAACTTCATTGCAGTGCTGGCAGCTTCCAGATATTTTCAGAAGCGCAAGGGGTTGTATGATGAAGCGTAGTCGCACTGCGTTTAACATCGGGAGGGATGGGTAATGGATGTCGTAGTAGTTTTGTTCTTGTTTGCCGGTCTGTTTTTCTTTACCGGGGGGGCCATAGGGATACTCAGGTTTCCTGATTTTTACTCCCGGCTCCACCCCGCAGGCAAACTCGATACGCTCGGTTTGTTATTGTCAATGATCGCACTAGCCCTTTTTAACCTTCATCATTTTTCGCTGGGCACAGTACTGACTAGTGCCAAGATTATCATAATTGTGGTTTTTGTCTTTCTGGCAAGCCCTACAGCTACTCACGCCATAGTAGATGCCGGTGTTAGAGCAGGGCTTGGGCCATGGACAAAAGGAGAACAAAGGAGGTAATCCGTGATCTGGCAACTAGATTTGGCCATTCTGACCTTGGTAGTAATTGCCGGAATTGGTTCCCTCATGGTCAAGGATTTACTGGGGGCCGCCATACTGTTCGGGGCCTATAGTTTTATGATGTGCCTGCTTTGGACTATTATGGGGGCGGTGGATGTTGCTTTTACTGAAGCTTCGGTAGGTGCAGGAGTGAGCACGGTCTTTTTTGTTGCAGCCGTTTTTCGAACCACAAGGAGGACAAAAGATTGAAGATCTTAGGCCTTATCATAGCAATACTTACTGGCGCATTCCTCATATATGCTGCAGTAGACTTCCCAGATTGGGCGGACCCCACCTCTCCTGCCAGCACCTATCTTTCTCCCCGTTTTATTGAAAAGACTATCGAGGAGACGTCTGTCCCCAATATTGTGACCGCGGTCTTGGCCGATTATCGTGGCTTTGACACCATGTTTGAGACCGCGGTGATTTTTTCGGCCGCTGTTGCCTGTTTTTTTATCCTGCGTATTTTTGTGCGCGGGGAGCCTGGGGAAAGACTATATCGACATGTGCTCACTGGAGTGACCATACGAGTGAAGGAGGGGAAAATACCGCCGTCTGACGACTTCGAGAGGATCGACGCCTCGTGGACACCACATGACTTGATCATAAAGACCATCTGTCGATTGCTGGTCCCATTCATACAACTCTTTGGCCTATATGTTATTGCCCACGGACATCACAGCCCTGGAGGTGGGTTCCAGGGAGGTGTTATCTTGGGGGCCAGCATTATCCTGTTAGCAATCTCTAACGATCTGAGAACCGCTGTTAAACGGATGGGAGAAAAGCTCGTCGGCCTCCTTTGTGCGTTAGGTGTTTTTATCTATGCCGGTACAGGGGCCTTGTGTCTCCTGTTGGGGCTGAATTTTCTCGACTACGCCGCTCTTGCATCGATCCTTCATGTGGATCCCATTACCGCAAGGTCTCACGGCATCCTCATTGTTGAGATTGGAGTAGGGCTTGCCGTTATGACGGCAATGATCTGGATTTATAACAACGTCTCATCAAACGGCGAATATGACGAGGGGCTTTAGGCTATGGGCGATTTAATTCAAATGCTTGTCGCCAAGTACAATTACTGGATTTATATCACCTTGATGATGATTGGCCTTTGGGCCATTATCGGAAAGAACAATCTGGTTAAGAAGATCGTGGGTATGAATATATTTCAAACAGCGATCATCTTGTTTTACGTGTCCATTGGTGCCAAGAAGGACGCCACCATTCCGATTCTGGAGCATGCCCACGGGGCGACTTCTCACGCTTTTCATGCGGTGGACTACATGAACCCCTTGCCTCATGTGTTGATGCTTACTGCCATCGTGGTGGGCGTGGCAACTCTCGGTGTGGCTCTGTCGTTGGCAGTAGCGGTATATAGGCGATACGACACCTTGGAAGAAGACGAAATCCTAGCAAAGATAAGAGAAAAATGAGCCAACAATACCCCGCACTTTTAGTCGTTGTTCCACTCCTATCCGCCTTTCTTATAAGTGCTGCCGGGTGGGCAAATAGAAAACTGTGTTTCCCCATTGCTGTTGTGGCCTTGAGTGTGGCAGTTTATTCCTCCTTTGGCTTGCTTTTCAGGGTCTTGAATGAGGGTGTCATTGTCTATCGCTTAGGGGGGTGGGATCCACCATGGGGGATTGCATATTATGTGGATCATCTAAACGGACTTGTCCTTACCGTTGTCTCGGTAGTCGCACTTGTAAACCTGATAGCAAGCAAGAAGAGTATTGAGCAGGAATTTCCGGAAAAAATGGGTGCGTTCTACACGCTATATGTCCTTCTGGTTACCGGTTCTCTCGGCATTGTGGTCACTGGTGATGCCTTTAATCTCTATGTATTGCTGGAGATTGCGGCGCTGTCAGGTTATGGGATGCTGGCCATGGGAGATAAAGATCGAGCTCCGCTGGCCACACTGAATTATCTGTATATGGGAACCATTGGTGCCTGTTTCTATCTGTTGGGGGTTGGTTATCTATATATCGTTACTGGTTCCTTGAATATGGTTGACATCGCACGGTTGCTTCCGCCTATCTATCAGTCGAAGGCAGTCATGGCGGCCTTTATTATCTGCATGGTGGGGGTATGGCTTAAGATGGCCTTCTTCCCATTGCATGCGTGGTTACCGAATGCCTATACTCATGCGCCTTCTGCTGCAAGCAGTCTCATTGCACCACTGGCAACCAAGGTGATGATTTATGTAATGATTCGCCTAATATTGACTGTGTTTACACCGGAGTATGCATTTACTGTGTTATCAGTGAGCAAGGCCATCGTCTGGCTTGCGGTTATCGCCATTGTGATGGGTGCTTTTCTTGCCTTAAAGGAGCGTAGCCTGAAAAAGATGTTGACCTACATTGTTGTAGCGGAAGTAGGTTATATGGTCGGCGGCGCTTGGCTTGGGAACAGGGCAGGGATGACCGGATCCATTCTCCACATTGCAAATGACGCCTTAATGACATTATGTGTCTTCCTGGCCGTGGGTAACATCGTTTACAAGACAAAGGGGCACAGATTCGAAAACCTGCAAGGGCTCTTCCGTAAGATGCCCTTTACCATGGGAGGTTTTGTAATCGGAGCCCTTTCTATTATAGGGGTGCCTCCCACCTGCGGGTTTTTCAGTAAGTGGTATCTTATCTCAGGGGCTATTCAGGCCGGGCAGTACCATTTCATGGTAGCGCTTTTGTTCAGCAGTCTTGTCAGTGTGGTCCTGTTCTTTAGGGTCATAGAGATTTGTTACTATGAGCCATTTAGCGAGGGTCATGGCCACGATCATCATCCGGCGCCTATGGATGAGGCGCCCCTCAGCATGGTGCTTCCACTCTTGATTGTGGCGGCCGGATTAGTCCTGGTCGGTTTGTATACAGGTGATATAGTGGACCATATTATTCGATTTGCCATCCCAAAGGGACTTATCTAGTGATAGAAACAGTCGTATCAATAAAACCGTTGTTGGCTGTCTTGGCCTCCCTTCTAGTTACCCCTATTCTGGCCTCAAGCAGGTCGCCGAATGTTCGTGAGGTATGGACTTTTATTGCGGCCGGTGTGAAGTTCTTGCTTGTATTGTCAATGCTCCCAACGATCCTAAAGGGCACGGAAATCGTATATACGGTAGCCGAATTCATGCCCGGAGCCGCAATCAAGTTCAGGGTTGATTCCCTAGGGATGCTCTTTGCCCTTGTTTCCTCATCATTATGGATTGTCACCTCTGTCTATTCGATAGGTTATATGCGGAGTTTAAAGGAACACAGCCAGACCAGGTATTTTTGCTTTTTTGCCTTTGCCCTTTCAGCAACAATTGGTGTTGCCTTTTCTGCAAACCTGCTGACTATGTATCTCTTTTATGAGATGCTATCCCTTGCCACCTATCCACTGGTTACACATCATCAAGACAAAGAGGCACGAAGCTCGGGACGGAAGTATCTGTTGTATATCATGGGTACATCTATCGCGTTTGTCCTGCCGGCGATGCTTATTTGCTATGACCTATCAGGTACGCTGGAGTTTGGGAGGCAGGGTTTTCTGGCCGGGGCCGGGGCTTCTAAACCCTTAATGGCGGTCTTGCTGGTGCTTCTGGTTTTTGGGTTTGCAAAGGCTGCGATCATGCCGCTTCATTCATGGCTTCCCGCAGCCATGGTTGCACCTACACCGGTAAGCGCTTTGCTCCACGCAGTGGCCGTTGTAAAGGTGGGCGTTTTTAGTGTTGTTCGCGTCATAACAGGTGTCTTTGGAGTTGATCTATTGCTGTCCCTCAATTTAAACTCGATTATCCTCTTTGCCGCCTCGGCAACTATTCTTATAGGCTCATTCATCGCCCTTTCTCAAGATAATCTGAAACGACTTTTAGCCTTTTCAACCATTGCACAACTTTCATATATCATTCTCGGGGTTGGACTGCTCTCCCCAAAGGGGATGACAGGGGGTATGCTTCATATCGCCATGCACGCCTTCGGTAAGATCACTCTCTTTTTCTGCGCAGGGGCGATCTTTGTGGCTACAGGAAAAAAGAACATCAGCGAGATGATAGGGATCGGCAGAAGGATGCCCGTAACGATGGCCGCTTTTTTTATAGCTGCACTAAGTATCACGGGAGTGCCTCCATGCGGCGGATTTTGGAGCAAGTGGTATCTTCTCTTGGGAGCACTTGAGGCGCACCAGATGGCCATAGTGGTCGTTTTGCTTTTCAGCTCTCTGCTTAATGCCGCATACTTTATGCCTATTGTCTACAAGGCATTCTTTTGCAGACCTGAGGAGTCGCAGTTTGAAAATAAGTTTAAAGAGGCGCCGCCCTTTTGCGTGGTACCTTTGGTGATTACTGCGGTGATCTCCATTATCCTTCTTATCTATCCCCAGCCTTTCCTTAGGTTGGCTACTATGACAGTAAAAAACATCATGGGGATGTAGGCATGACTATCAATGAAAGAAGTGATGAAATAGAAGGTAAGATGGAACTTTCTCACGAACCGGTCCCGCCTTATAAGGGAGCCTTTTTTATAGCTATTACCATAGGCGTTTTATATCTTGGCCTTATCCTTGTTATGACGCTTTAAATATTAAATAACAGATAGGGGACATGAGAATGGAAGAAAAACGGGATAGAGGGGAAAAGTACCTTTTTGACAATCCGAAAAATGTGAAGAGGCTTCTGACAATATTCTTCTCATCGTTGGGTGTTCTCTTATTTCTAGAGATATTTGTTCACAAACATGCGCATTTTCGTTGCGAAGAATGGCCTGAATTCTTCTGTGTGTATGGTTTTGTGGCCTGTGTGGTACTCGTTATTGTAGCAAAGTATATCTTACGTCCCCTGGTAATGAGGCGAGAGGATTACTATGATTGATGCAGTTCCGCCGGCGGTAATTTTCATCATTGGGGCATTATTGGTTCCCCTCATAAAGGGAAAATGGAAAGGTGCGTTCCTGTTACTTATACCGATAGTCGGGTTCATAAATCTTATTCATATACCCGAAGGGACTCACTGGGTTGTCGATTTTGCCGGTTACGAACTTGTTTTTGGTAAAGTCGATAGGTTAAGCCTTATCTTTGGCTATATCTTCCATCTCATTACTTTCATAGCGCTTCTTTATGCCCTTCATCTAAAAGACGATCTACAGCATGTGGGGGGACTTATCTACGCGGGCAGTGCCCTGGGGGTAGTCTTTGCAGGAGACCTTGTTTCTTTCTTTATATTTTGGGAAATGCTTACCGTTAGCTCCGTACTGTTGATTTGGGCACGTAGAACTAAGGCATCTACCGGCGCAGGTTACAGATATCTCCTTATCCATGCTATCGGCGGGCTGTGCCTTCTGGCGGGGATTGTCTTGTATGTTGCCCAGAATGGTTCTATCGAGTTTGGCTACATCGGATTGAATGGGCTGGCCAGTTACCTCATATTTATTGGTTTTGGCATCAACTGTGCTTGGCCTATCTTCCACCCATGGCTGACTGATGCCTATCCTGAGGCAACGATCACCGGCGTAATATTTCTGAGTGCCTTTACTACAAAGACTGCTGTCTATGCATTAGCTAGAGCCTTTCCTGGTACGGAGGCATTGATTTGGATCGGGGCAATCATGACTGGATTTCCTATTTTCTATGCGGTTATTGAAAATGACCTCCGGAGAGTTCTTGCTTACAGCCTTATCAACCAAGTAGGATTCATGGTGTGTGGTATCGGTATAGGAACAGCTTTAGCCATTAATGGAGCCATAGCTCATGCCTTTAACGACATAATCTTTAAGAGCCTGTTATTTATGTCCATGGGCGCTATCATGTATCGTACCGGCAAGATCAACGGTACGGCATTAGGAGGATTGTACAGGACCATGCCGCTCACATGCATATTTTGTATGGTGGGAGCAGCGTCAATTTCAGCTTTTCCTCTGTTCAGTGGCTTTGTCAGCAAGTCGATGGTCATGAGTGCGGCAGGCGCTGGTCATCTGAAGATTGTGTGGTTCATCCTGTTGTTTGCTTCTGCAGGCGTGTTTCATCATGCAGGTATCAAGATCCCGTTTTTTGCATTTTTTGGCCACGATTCCGGCATGAGACCTAAGGAAGCCCCGCTGAATATGCTTCTTGCTATGGGCATTGCGGCCTTCCTGTGTATCTTTATAGGTTCGTATCCCGGTCCTTTGTACAGTTTGCTTCCTTATCCAGTTGATTATCTTCCGTACACAATGCCACATGTGGTGGGCCAAACCCAGATATTATTCTTCTCAGCCCTGGCCTTCACTCTTTTACTGCTTGCCGGGATCTACCCACCTGAGATGAGATGTGTCAACATCGATGTTGACTGGTTTTACCGCAAGGGTGGCAGACTCTTTTGCTACGTGACAGATAAGGTATTCAACGGTATCAACGCGGTTTCGGATCGATTCATTGCAAGGGGGTTACCTCGGGTCCTTGGCCGGCTTTCGAGACATCTCCCTGAGATTCTCACCCTTGGCGCCATGCTTCCCTTGTGGACTGCCTTTGGCGCTAAAGGCGAAGAACTTCAAGTCAAAATCAAAAAGGCGCGATTTGCCCTAGAGACAGGCACAGCACCGATAGGAATCAGTGCGGCTGTAGCCACCATTTTTCTGGTGGTCATCTTCTTCTTGATATGATATGAACAATTCGAGGTGAGTTGGGCTTCAGGTGGACGTAGTTTCTCAAAAAGTTCGGGGCATAAGATTGATATAGAGCATACCCGTGGTTATTGAGAGAATACAGGCGGACCAAAGAGTTGGGCGGGGAGAGGAGAGATATATGGCTTCCGTACAAGACTTAAAAGAGATATTGCTGTTTGAGGACTTGCCGGACAATGTGCTTGAACAGTTGCTTCCTATGGTTGAAGAGGAATCCTTTGGAGAAAGACAGGTCATCTACGAGGCCGGCAGCGCAGCTGATAAACTCTATTCTCTGAAAAGGGGAAAAGTGTTGTTGGAGTCAGAGCTGGCCCCCGCCTTTATTATTTCTGTGGGTTCTATAAAGCCCGGATATTCTTTTGGTTGGTCTGCCCTTTTTCCACCTGCTAACAATACCTCCTATGCTGTCTGTTCTGAGCCAAGCGAGATTCTGGCGATGCCGTGCGGGAAGCTTTCAGCTTTTCTGAATAGTGAGCACACCACAGGGTATATGGTTATGCGAAAGGCAGCCACAATCCTCGAAAACCGCCTTGAATATAGAACATCGCAGTTTCTAAAGGTCATGAGTAAGCATCCCGAGATTGGCGCTCTGCTGGGCATGTAGACTTGCTTGAGTATCGATTTAGGGATTGGTTGATTTCGCTGCTTCTTTGAATCGAACTGAAAAGGTGGTTCCTTTCCCGCTTGCGGATTTCACACCGATTTTACCGCCATGTTCCTCGATAATCTTTTGTGTAATAAGTAAGCCCAGCCCTGTGCCTCTACCTTGTTTGGTACTAAAAAACCTACCGAAAAGTTTTTCTCTAATCTCTTTGCTCATTCCGACACCGTTGTCAGTGATTTCAAAAACAAGGAACTGATCGCCATTTGTTTCGAGTTTGGTTCGAACTGTTACCTCCCAGTCTTTGGAAGTGTCGGGATCATAAAGACATGCATCAATGGCGTTTGATACCAGATTCAAAAGGATTCGATGGATGCCGTTTTTGTCCAGATATGCGTGCTTGAGGCTGGAATCAAGATCTTCTTTCAGTTTAATATGGTGCTCGGCTGCGTTGTCTTTGACAAGTTCTAGTACCTCAGAGACTATCTTATTCGGGTCACAATCAGTCAGTTCCGGTTTTCTTTCCTTTGAATATGTCAATAGATCCAAGACAAGCTCAGAAACTCGCTCGACGTTTCGGCTGACCACACCCCAGCCTTCACGCAACATGGCAGCCTTGTCTTTTTCCAAACCCACATTAACCATATACATGCCGCCACGCAGGCCTGTTAAGATGTTCTTTATATAATGGGCTAGCCCTGCTACGGTCTCTCCAATGGTGGCAAGCCGCTCGTTCTTTATAATTTCTTCCTGGGCCTCTTTCAGCTCTTGTTTGTATTCTTCAACCTTTTCTTCCAGGTTTTCCGTGTAGTCTCTCAGTTGTTGCGCCATGGCCAATTTCTTCTTGGCCCTATCGAGCGAAAGCATGAGGACTTCATCGCGAATCGGTTTTGTGATAAAATCCGAGGCCCCATTTTGGAGGGCTGAGATCGCCGAATCCATGTCACCATGCCCTGTAATGACGATAACTTCAGCTTCGTCATCTGCGACCTTGATCCTTTTGAGCACCTCAATGCCATCCAGGCCAGGCATCTTGATATCGGTTATAACAAGTTTTGGCGCTTGATCCTCAAAGACCCTCAGTCCTTCCTCACCACTTTGGGCAATATAGACCTCAAAGCCCTCGCTGGAAAGGCTAAGTTCCAACATTTCCAGTACCGGCTGTTCATCATCAATAATGAGAAGCTTAGTCATTGCTCTCTCCTAAGGAGTTGGAAAAGCAAGCCTGAATGTTGTTCCCTCATCCAGAGTAGATTCGACTTCTATATCGCCGGAGAAGTCTTTTACTAGGTTGTAGCTAATAGATAGTCCTAGGCCGGTTCCCTTCCCCGCTTCCTTTGTGGTAAAGAAAGGTTCAAAAATCTTCTTCTGGGTTTGTTCTGACATTCCCTTCCCCGTGTCAGAGACCATTGCAACAACCTTGTTTCCCTCTTGATGGGTAGAAATTGTAAGTCTTTTCGGTGTTCCTACCCCCTCTGCTTCCATGGCATCCCGGGCATTGGTTACCAAATTGAGAAAGATTTGTTCCAATCGGTTTTTATCGGCCCGGATTTCAGGTAACCCTTCGTCGAGATCGAGTTGCACCTCGATGTTCCGCAAATTGAGCTGCTGGCCCAGCATAGTAAAGACATCTTGAATCGGTTGATTAATGTCTACCGGATAAACGTGGAAATCGCTCTTCCGTCCAAACTCTCGCAGATGGTTGATGATATTACTAGACCTGTTTACTTGTTCGCTTATGTTACGGCTAACCTTTAACAGTTGTTCCTCGGTGATTTCTTTACCACGTTTTATCATTTTGGCAAGAAAATCGGCCCCAACTTGTATTGCATTTAAGGGTTGATTGATTTCGTGGGCAATGCCGGTAGCCATCTCGCCGAGAGTGGCTAACTTGCTCGCCTGGGTGAGCTTGGCAGCCTGTTCGAGGCGCCTGGTTATATCTACTGTCCGGACTATCAACGCACCACCAGCGCTTCCATTCTCTGTGTCCTTGAGTTTTCCTGAACGAGCGTGGAGATTTATTACAAGATGGTCTCCATTCTTTTTACTTGCCCATGCTTTGGGCACAAAGACATATACATCCTCAGGGGGGTGTTCCAGTTCTTTCCATACCCGTTCTCTCTCCTCAACGTCAAGGAGATCGAGAAACGACATTTTCAGAAGTTCTTCGCGTTCATATTGGTAATTCTGGCCGGCCGAATAGTTTACATCCAGGATCTTGCCGGAATCGTAATCGATCATAAAAAGTGGATTGGGGTCATTATTGAACAAAAGACGGTATTTTTCTTCACTTGCCTTTACCTCTTCTTCTATCCGCAAACGATCTTTTACTTCCTGTCTAAGTTTTTTATTTGCCACGCTCAATTCGATGGTGCGCTCTTTTACGCGTTGTTCCAGCTCATTGCGGGCCTTTCGGAGTTCTTTCTCGGCTTGCTTGCGGGCAGAGATGTCCACGACGTTACCCAAGATAGCGAATTCGCCCTTATAGTGGATCCGAACATTTCTCCTTGTAACCCATATGATTTTACCGTCTTTCCTGAGCCCTCTGGATTCATATTCAGATGGAGCCTCTTTGCCGCTTAGCCTCTGTGCCCTTATTTCTTTTACAAGACTTATGTCTTTAGGATGAACCAGTTTTAATGACTCAATGCCTATCAGCTCAGCTTTTGAGTACCCATAGATCTCGGCAAACCGTTTGTTGGCAAATCGAATCTTTCCGCCTTGATCCGTATAGGTGCCTATGAGTGAGTTTTCAACCAACGTGCTGTATTTTTCCTCCGACTCTCGAAGCGCCCCTACAGCCTGTTTTCGCTCGGCAATCTCAATAGATACATTCTCAATCATCTGATTGGTTACTTTAGCTAAGGATTGTAAGAGTTCTACCTGGGAAATCCCTGATACCCTGGCAGACAAGTTACCTTTTGACACACGATGTAACACGTCAAAGTGTTCAGCAAGACCTATGGCGAAATCGTGCGAAAGGTTGACAATTTCTGCAAGGTTTTCTGCCGTAAGGTTGACTATGTGTTTCAATTTGGAGAGCAACTCCAGTTCTGATGTCTCCGAGATTCTAACCTCGGGATCTCCTGCCGAGATCTGCTTCAAGGCCTCAAAAACCTCAGAAAGGCCTAGGGCCAACTCCATGCTGGTGCTTTCAAGCTCCCTGTCTCTCTGCTCAACCAACTTCCTGTATTCATCAAACTGATCATTTACAACCGTTAGGGTTTCTTCCATAGAGTCGAGATCTACGTTTGCCTTAAAGGGCTCACAGCTAAGACACATCTCTATCTTTTCCAGGAACTTGCCTTGGATTTCTTTCCTACAATGTGTCCCCGAAACCAGCCAACAATTTAACTCCTTTGATTGGTAGACCGGACATTCGGGTTCATTGCATT
>RCNB010001086.1_pt1 | contig 17413 bp, 12 predicted proteins | sample 2041321 | NCBI WGS metagenome assembly RCNB01 (sample SAMN09708232, study PRJNA481090) | Marine sediment metagenome, whole genome shotgun sequencing project. | reverse complement strand
CAGGCAGGCTCATGTTTGACGATTTCGTCAAAAGTTGTAAAATGCTTTTTTACTCAGCGGTGGAGGGCTGCCCCCCCCGCCATTTGAAGTGAATTCAAATGGTTCCACCCTCACCCCATGCCGGGGCTTAACCGCCCTCGGCCTGTTGATGGACTTTTTACTAGTCCATCATGTTTGCGGCAAGATCTCAGTTAGATGTTACGCACCATTAGATTGAAAGAAAGAGGCCATTTCAAAAGATTTGCCACAGGTTTCAAAAACAAGATCCCGAACATCTGCGGCACAACATTCTGTCATGGCTCTTTGCGCCAAGATCTTTGAGTCTTCAAAAGAAAGCCTACGAATTGTCTCCTTGATTGCGGGGATCGAGACCGGATTCATGCTGATGCTGTCAAGCTCTAGGCCTAGCAGGACGGGAAGATTTATTGCATCGCCACCCATCTCACCGCACAAAGCAACGGGGATACCCGCTGTCCTGCCTGCCTCTACAACACGATGAATCATCCTGAGTACTGTTGGGTGTAGTGGTTGATAAAGGTCTGCTACATGTTTGTTGACTCGGTCAATAGCAAAGGAATACTGGATGAGATCGTTGGTGCCAAGACTGAAAAAATCTACTTCCCCCGCAAGTATATCGGCCATGAAGACAGCGGAGGGCACTTCGATCATCGCTCCTATCTGAATGTCCCGCTTGAAAGGTATACCCTCTTTGTCCAGAGATTCCGCAGCCTTGTCCAGCATCTGTTTTGCTTGTACAATTTCTTCTACCTGAGAAATCATCGGGAACATAATACGGATATTCCCAAACCGGGCTGCTCTGAGTATGGCTCGCAGCTGGGCCCTAAAGATTTCAGGGCTCTGAAGGCAAAACCGTATGCCCCTGACACCCAATGCGGGGTTCATTTCATCGGCCCATTGAATGGAGCTTGCAAACTTGTCTCCGCCGATATCAAGAGTGCGTATTGTGACTTTACGCTCCCCCATGAGTTCGGCCAAGTCTTTGTAGTTGTCAAAAAGATCCTCTTCGGATGGAAGAGTCGACCGACTCAAATAGAGAAACTCGGTACGATATAGACCGATCCCCTCTCCTCCATGATCAATGACTGAAACGATTTCTTCCAGTACGGTAATATTGGCGGTTATGGCTATGCGGTGTCCATCTGTTGTTTCGGCAGGGAGGTGACTGGTTCGCGTAATTTGTGCCTGAAAGGTTTCAAGCTGCTCCTTGCGTTTATAATACTTGGCGAGTGTTTCCTTGTCAGGATCAACAATTACAACGCCGGTGCCGCCGTCTACAATGATGAGGTCACCCGTCTTGATTGATTCAGTGGCATTTTCAAGCCCCAGCACCGCCGGTATCTCAAGGGAACGGGCAATGATTCCGGTATGTGAGGTAGGGCTGCCCACCTCTGTGATAAGTGCCTTTACTTTTTCCAGCTGAATCTGTGTCGTATCTACAGGAGAAAGGTCGTGTGCTACGATTATAACGCGTTTGTCGATGTTGGAGACATGTGAATGGCTTGTTCCAAGAAGCTTTTTCAGTATGAGATTTGACACATGGATGATGTCTGCTCTCCGTTCCTGGAAATACGGATCAGGCATCTTCTTGAAGTTCGCGGCAGCCTTGTCAGTGATTATCTTTAAGGCTTGCTCGGCGTTTATGCCCCTTTTCTTGATTTCCTCGATGGTCCCGTCATAGAATAACCGGTCTTTTAGGATCATCATATGTGCATCAAGGATATAACTCTGATCTTTGTACTCGTCAGGGATTTCCCGAATTATCTTACGGAGGTATTCCCCGGCTTTTTGAGCAGCTTCTCTAAAACGGTTTATCTCGGGGCCAATTTCTTCCGGCCCAAGAAAGCGCTTCTCTATAACTTGACTGTCTTCACGTTCTAATAGGTAGGCCTTGCCAACAGCAATGCCGGCAGAGGCGCCAATGCCATTAAACACCAGATTATTTGTTGTAGAACCAAACACTTTTAGGATTCTCCGAAGCCGGACTCTATTTGTTCTGCAATGCGGTCTAACACCTTCATGTCAGCAGGGTCGGCTATTCTTAGTATTATCCGTGTGCCACGAGGACAATAGAGGCCCATAATATCAAGGATATCTGTAGCGTCTACTTCCTGACCATCCTTAATGATGTATACATTGTCATCGGCCTCTTCAGCCAGTCGAGCGATTTTGGCTGCAGTACGGGCATGCAGTCCCAATTCATTAGTAATGGTTAGGCCTCGAGTCAGTTTCATCTCTTTTTCCCAACTCCCCCTTCACCCGGCCGACAAGCTGCGGTTTATATAAATATATTTGTGAAGTGGGAGCCGATAGGCCAACAATAGCTGGTTTTGCTCAACCCTTAAGCATAATACCTAAACGAGAGATGTCAAAGTCGACGGTTTCGCAAAATGATTTTTACGAGTCTGTCAAAGTCGTTGTTGGTAAAGTCCTACCTGATGCATAAAGGCCTCGATTCTTGTGAGCATATTGGTCCCTTCTTGTCCATCATAGACGGCATGTAAGATGGGAAGGCCGTCATAGTTGCTGAGCGCTTTTTTGAAGATGGGTACCGTGATGTTTCCCAGCATGCAGTTGAGGACAAAAAGATTGCAGATACCTGAGACTCCTAAAGTGGCGAAACGCCTGACACGAGCAGTAAAGGTTGCCAATACAGGATCTATATCATGATGGATGAAATCTTCAGATTCACGGACTATCTCCTTAGCGCTGAGAGTGCCCAAAGGGCGAAGTCGTCGGGGCAAGGATGCTTCCGCTTGTCTGACCCGCGACATCATCCATTGATTTCTGAGCAGATAATATGCGGCAGAGCCAATCTTTTTCTGTCGAAGGCGACTTTTTGGGTAGTAGTGCCCGGAAAAGAGGGCATAAAAATTTGTAACAGTTAGTCCGTGAATCGCCGTTTCAGCACCCAAATCTTCAAGTGTTCGTATTAGGTTTTGATTGGCCCAACGGTTTAGAACCGTATAGAATTCTCCTACAATACCGACCATTGGACGAGGGTAAGACCTGTCAACAGGTATTGCCCCAAGGACTTTTGCTGACCGTTTTAGGGTTGAAAGCACCCCGGTATCCCACACAAAGGTCCGTCCGTTGCGGCAACCTACTGCCTCGGCAATGTTTCCTATGCCGTCGGCAAAAAGCCTGTCGGTAAGGCCTGGGCTTTTCTCATAGGGACGAGTATGAAGGCGAATCCTTTCTAACACCTCAGCGGCAAGCCAGCCTTCCCAGAGCAACCTGGTAAAGTGCAGACCGAAAAGGGCTGAAAACTCGTCAAAACGATTGGACGTAACAGGTGCAATGACAGGCATTTGGGGTATTTTCAGGCGCTTGAGAAGGTCGGCATGACCTATTGCATATTGGGAAAATCTGCACGCCCCGTCATAGTTTTGCATCAGGATTGCGCTGCGATCAGGATCGAATCCCGGCAGGCGAGTTAACTTTACAAACTCTCCACATGTAACAATAAATGGATGGCACTCCCGACCAGAAGTGACCTGTCGCCCAAGGCGCTCCGTTTCATCGTCCGGTGCGGGAAGTACCTGTGATTTGACACCAATAGCCCGAAAGGCTGCGCCAACCACCTGACTAAAGGCTCTTGATACATAAGGAAAATAGAGCGTACGGTTTTCGAGGCGCTTCATGATTTCTGGGGCAGGCCCCCAACCGTGGATCCCACCCCGTTCTTTTCTGATAATCAAATTGAGAGGACTCGGCCCTGGTTCCGCCGAACTTCGTGCAGCTTCTAAGGTATCTAGAAAAGCCTCAATCCGTGTAATCATTCCGGCATCGCCTGTGTGGTCGTCTACCTCTAAGACAAGGTGAGGCTTGTCAGGAAGTTCTGTTTCCATGTATTTCATTAAGAAGGAATCCGGCCCACAACCAAAATTGGTCAGAAGCACCGGATAAAAGCGCCGATCTTTGCGTATCCAAAAGAGCGCTTTCAACAGATCCCGGGTGTTTTTCCACACCACATTGTCGTAGTGGTCGGGGAGACGGACTTCATCTAAGGGAAGCATATCAAAAGGTATTGTAAGTTGTCCCGCCCGCCTAAGTTTCCTTGCAAGGTGGAGGTTTAGACCAGGATCAAAGATATTGTGCGTCTTGCCCAACAGCACAACACCGCGATCGTTTGGTCCCATGGCGCCAAGAATTTCTTTGCCTCGGTTTTGCTGCCACCTTTCAAAGTGTGTGCGGGCCTGCCAGGCAGCTGCTATAGCCTTGTCACTTTTCTCAGGGCTGTGTCCCAGGAATTTGGCAAGGTTTCTGAGTTCACGGTTGATCCGGGGTCTTGGATAACTCCAGCGTATGATAGGTGCTAACACGTTAACGCTTGAACCGATGGCGGCCTTTACCATGTAGGGCATAGATTGTACGTAGGGGCAATTAAAAGAACGAACATGTCCACTTTCAGTTTCTTGATGATCGATTTCACAGGGCAGCAAGACTTGATTTATCCCTTTTGATTTAAGATCGGCAATATGGCCATAGACGGCCTTTATGGGAAAGCAGGTCTCTGATGGTACATGTAAGAGTCCTCCTTGAATCAAGCCTTTATTCGTTTCGTCGGAAAGGACTAAGGGGTGCCCCAGTGCCTTGAAGTAAGCGCTCCAAAAGGGGAAATAGTCAAAATAGCTCAGGACCCGGGGAATTCCCACGGCCTGACGGGGGTGGTGCGATATGTCCGCAACTTCCTGGAAGCCTTCCATTAGTTGAGCTTTACGTTCTGCAAAAAGATCCGGCAGGTTGTCATGGGTATGACAGTGAGAGGATCTTTCATATCGTCCGCATAGGCCACCGTAATGTGAGCTAAGTTTATCATTAATGTAGATTTGGTTGATACGGCAAACGTTTGGACATTTCTTGCACTCAAAGGTCTTCATCTTGTAGGGGCGATTTTTCAGACGAAACCCAGCAAACTTGCTTGTAGTAATGCCATGGTCCCTCGCCGCCAATGCCGCACCCATTGCTCCTGTGACATTGTGATGTTCAGGTATGATTATAGGTTTTTTTAGGATGTTTTCAAATGCGGCTGCAACACTTTGATTTCCGGCCACACCTCCCTGAAAGAGAATATGACGGCCCACTTTCTTGCTGCCGATAACTTTTTCCTGATAGTTTTGGGCAATTGCATATGAGAGCCCCGCCGCCAGGTCGTTGACACTTTTTCCTGTCTGTTGATGATGGATCAGGTCCGATTCCATAAAAACCGTGCAGCGTGCACCAAGATTGGCGGGCCGCGTTGACGAGAAGGCAAGAGCACTAAAGCTCTCTCGGACCGGGAGATTAAGCCGAGCTGCTTGTTCTTCCAGGAATGAACCTGTACCGGCGGAACAGACCTTGTTCATTTCAAAGTCTACAACTCGTCCATTCTTGCATCTGATGTACTTGGAGTCTTGTCCGCCGATCTCAATAATAGTGTCAACCTCGGGGTCGAAGTGCATAGCTGCTTTAGCCTGTGCAGAGATTTCATTGATTACCACGTCTGCCCCGACGAATTCTCCCACGAAATAGCGACCACTCCCCGTGACCCCCACACCGCAAACCTTAACTCTGCTGCCCACTCTATCGGCTATTTCCTCAAGCCCGGTTCTAACCGTCTTGATTAGTTCTCCTTCGGTGTACCAGTATTGTTTTGCCACAACTTGTGCGTTCTTGTCGATGAGCACAATATTGGTACTGACAGCACCTATATCAACGCCCAAGAATACCTGTGTGGTTTCTTCTAACTTCAGATAATCCTTGTCCAGGGTTTCCATGTGGCCCTTAGGGGCTATCAAGGGCTTAAGGCAAGTTTGGTCATAACACTGTCTGGTTGGCTTGATGGCATCCTTGATCTTCTTAGTAAGGGAACTTAGATCTCGGCGTGACTTTGGGATTCCATTTTGGGCCATAAGGGCAGAACCGAATGCCCCCATGACAAGGAAATTCTCAGGGATAATAAGATTACCCGAACCCAAGCCTAAGCGGTCTTCAAAGGCCTTTACCACACCAGGATTGGCAGCCACACCGCCCTGAAAGACAATCGGCCCGGAAAACGGTTTGCCTTTCCCTAAATTAGTTATGTAATTTAGGGCCAGTGCTTGGCAAAGCCCTGCAACGATATCAGATTTTGGGGTGCCTTCTTGCAGAAGGTGTACCATATCACTTTTGGCAAATACGCTACACCTGCCGGCAATCCTGGCGGGGTGCTTGGATTGCAAGGCAAGAACCCCGATTTCCTCGATACTTATCCCCAAGCGGTGTGCCTGCAAATCAAGAAAAGAGCCTGTCCCTGCCGCACAGACTTCATTTAGTACATGATCTACGATTATTGGTTCTCGGGTATTGTCATCTTGAGACATGAAGATGAGTTTGGAGTCCTGCCCGCCCATTTCGATTATCGTGCGAACGTCAGGATAGAGATAACCGGTGGCTTTGGCTTGGGTGACGATCTCATTAATGTCCGGCACTTTTAGGATATTGCCGAGCAGTTTTCGCCCACTGCCTGTAGCTATAACCCCCTGAAAGGAATCAAACTTGTTGCCGAACTCTTCTAGAGATTCCAACAAAACCGCCAAAGGTTTCCCTTCGGTGCGTTTGTAAGTAGATGCCTGGATACAAGTCTCATCATCGATAATAACCAGATTCAAGCTGATAGAACCGAGATCGATTCCCATGTAGTAATGCGAAGTTGTCATAATAAAGGTTAAATATTTATCATGCCCTATCCTTTTTAACAAGGCTGAAAGATATTTGACGGTTTCAGGATTGTTTGGTACACATACACGTTAATCGTAGGTATAATAAGATAAAAAAGGGGGTGTTTCGACCATGAATGACGAAGTTCTTATCTTTGGAAAGGATACTTGACCTTTCACAAAGGCTGCCCGTGAGGCCTTTGCTCAGAAAGGAAAAGATGTGAACTACTTTGATGTAACCAAGGATGCAGCCCATTTAGAGCAGATGCTCAAGCATTCTGGTGGGAAACGTAAAGTCCCGACAATTGTTGAAGGTGAAGCAGTTACAATAGGTTTTGAGGGTAAGACCTGAGGTGTCTAAGATAATGGCCATCCTGGAAGGATGGGCGCCTTAATTTTTTATGGTAGGCGCTTGTATGTCTGATAGAGGGAAAACGCCATCCTGAGCCTCTAGGGGTCTTACATGACCATTTAGCTTGCCCCCTGCTTCAAGGCTTAAACTCTTACAAGTGATGTTTCCGGCAAAATTACCGGTTTTTAGTATTTGTAGGCTGTTATACGCAGTAACATCACCTTGAAATTCTCCGGCAATGACTATATTTTCAACCCTTGCCTCGGCCGTCACACGACTTCCTTTTGCCGTGACTATTGCATTTCCGATAAGCGTGCCTTTCAAGGTGCCAATGATAATTAGTTTGCCATCTGCATTCAAGGTCCCTTCTACGTTGAGACCCTTGTCTATGATAGAAAGGCTTGCGCCCTTATCCTTCATGGTGCCCCCCTTTTTTCTTAAAGTCTAACAAGATTGAACCAAAAATCATACGTTCTCTCTGCACTACAACCTGGCAGTGATTAGCCCTTTGTGTGGCCTTGTTCCAGCTGATCCTTTGTGGATATGCCGAGCCGTCAGAAAACAGACGGATTTTCGTATGTTCGCCTTTCAAGAAGGCCTGGACTCCGGCATTGGCAGGGACGTTTGTCTTAATATCAAGGATGTGGATCGTATCATTGGGGCCAACACTCATAGAATCCCCAGGATAGAAGCAACGTTTGACACCGCTGTTTACCTGGGCAACAATATAGTCAAACTTCGGTTCTACCAGCTCAACGAAAAGCTGTCCTAATACCGTGTCGTTATGATTAACCACGACATGGTATTTTTCTCCTTTGCCTTCAAGGGAATAGCGTTTCCACAAATCCCTGTCGGTGTGTATCACATAACCCCGATCCTCGCCCGTATTGTTTTTCCTGTTTCCAACAAACCCCTTGAAATTCACCGTTATTGCAGGTGGCTTTGCCGGGTTTGTCGTAACATCTACGAGTTCAAACCTATCGCCCTTTATTAGTTTTACAGAGGCGTTATTTACAAAAAGCCTTTCTTTGCCATTCGTCTTAATCTTGAAAAAGAGCACTTCGGGCAATGCGTAGACGGTACCGGTTGATTCATCAGCTTTATCAAGAACTATGTTCACGACCCCACAAGAGTGATGGTCCTTACGGACTATAACCTGAGTTGAATGTGTAATAGGAACCGGCTTTCCCATATCGTTAAAAGTCCCATGGTCTATTATGTCTGCACTAAGCCCTCGTTTGTAATTTGCCTCAATATAAGAGACATTTATAGTATCACCCCGTCTAATGTGCAACGTCTCTCCGTTTGAAATAGCAAAAGGGATGTTATCATTTACTGCCATGATTATGTGTCGCACGGTCGGCGGATCAAGGTAGATCCCAGGTGTTTCTGGTATAATGTCCAATAGCTCCATGAAGGCATTGATGGCGTAGTTGTGCTGAAGAACTTTTAACTCCAACGGCAGAGACTTGCTGGTTTCAATGCCAAAGGCGGGAATACCGCATTCAAACACCGCATAATAGGTTGCCGATTTTCGTTGTTCAGCATGAATAGTGTCCGGTGTACTAGTACGATGGTTGTTGAATCGGAACAGATGGCTTGGATTCTCAATATAAGAATTGACCTTTTTTATTGCTTGTTCCGCCATTTCTTTCAAGTAAAGGACCTGCCCTGTTTCCGGCACCGTGTATGTGGCACAATCTGCAATAATGGATTGTCCATAACGTCTTGGGTTTTTCATCGGCCCTTCCCAGCGAGGGTAATAGAATCCGGAGCCATCATGGAGATTTAAGAGGCAGTCACTTTCAGAGATGAGTTGTTTTAATATTGCTACAATCTTAGCTTCATAATTCACCCCGGAGCTACGGGCGAATTTTCGGTTCATGTCTTCGTTGATCAGACGGCGGTTTAGCACTATGGAATGAAAATTCGCCCTAGGTACTACAATGAGACTTCCTTTTGCCAGGGCCATGTCTGCATAGAGATCGGCAGACAAGAATCCGCCAGGTTCATTGCCTTGGATACCTCCTATCAAGAGCAAGGTTTTGCCCGGTTTTTTGCCGTGAATCCTGTAGACATGAAGTTCATGGTCACTGCCCTTAAAAAAGGTCTCATGGGTTCTCTTGGCCCATAAAGTACATGGCATCAGACAGAGGGCAATAAGGAAGAAGATCAGAATTCCGCCCCACCTTGTCGTTGTAGACACTCTAGTTCCCTTCATAGATCAACCTCTTAAGGACTCAACACGATAGCAACATCGTAAACTTTTTTAGTCAACAAATCTCCCGCCGGCGAATAGACGTAGACCGTGGCATTCTTGAATCGGCTCACATCCATGATGTCAGGTAATGTACCCCGAACATACTTGAAACGGGCAATGCCAAAATACTGCCCCCGTCTGATTTTGGTAGGTCTTCCGTCTTTCAAAGGCGACCACGGAGAAATCCGGGCGTGTTCCTTAGAACCCTTTTCAGGTTCTAGAAGTACAAACGTATACCCCGCGATCTTCTTTTCCGGCGGACCAATGTTTTCCAGTTTGAACTTGAATCTTAGCGAAGTACCATGATTTGCTGTTTGTATCTCAAATTCTTGAACCAAAACCGTCTTTGATATGGCGGACTCAGCAACTCGGGTGGTCTCAGATGACTGGGTTCCTGTACTTTCCTTGGCAGGTCCTGTTTTTTCAGAGGAGATATCACTTGTGTCTACTTCTTTTATGGCAGGAGCTGAGGAAGTATCGTTTGAGTTCGGCTTCCTTGCGGCAGGCGTTTCAGTCTTCTTAGATATGACCAACTCGGATTTCTTGTCAATCCGCGGCTCCCCCTTTTTTTCTTTGGCAGGCCCTGTTTTTTCAGAGGAGGTATCACTTGTGTCTACCTTCCTTGCGGCAGGCGTTTCAGTCTTCTTAGATATGACCAACTTGGGTTTCTTGGCAATCTGCGGCTTTCTCTTTTTTTCTTTAGCTGGTTTACTTCCCGGCTTGCCCTCTTTTGCGAGGAGCATCAGACGCACCAGAGCCTTATCCTTGGCCTTATTGGCGCTGACCAGATCATCTTCGGTCTTATGAAGGCTGCCTCTCAATGCATCGTTTTCACCGCGAAGCCGGTCATATTGGACCGTAAGGAGAATGGTATAGCCCAAGAATACGATTAGTGTGACCACAAGAGACAACAACAATACTTTGGACACACGAAAAGAGGCTATCTTGCCAAATTCCCCCACCAACAGAAAAGTCCATGATTTGGGTTGCCCGCGATTGTCGTGTTGTTTTACCGGTTTTCTGTCTTGTACCATGTTTCCCTGCGGATCTTCCATAAACCTTTAACGAGCTTAAGGCGCAAACGTTTAATGCCTACAGAATGAAGGCCACTTGAATTGTATCGCTGCAAGAATGTTGCAGTGCTTCGGGCGCCATCTTGACGGATCTTCAAGTCTTCCACAGACACCCGGATCCAATCGTAGCGCTTATGAAGCCCTTTCTTATAGCGGATCCACGCCTTTAAATCCATCCCCTTGGCACGGAAATCCTTTGCATAGCAGGCTTCGTACTGTTTAATGTCTTGTGAACTCCACGACTTAGCCCATTCAGTTACAAGTTCGGCCACAGTCTTGTAGTCCTTCTGGAGCTGATCCAGGTGAACCAAAGAGACAACTAGTGGTTCTTTTGTTCCATCAACCAGCTCGGTTGGTTGATATGTCTCGGCAACAATCTTCCATGTGCCCCCCAGTCGTTGCAGAAAGAGCTTTTTCGCTCCCACCGTAGTTGTGTGATGGTCCAGGTGGAGAACCTGGTCGAACAAGACTACAATGCAAGGATTTGCCTTCGCTATAACCATATCTTTAAAGCTCATGCGAAAAGGAATTTTGGCGCTTTGCCAAACGGTATGCATAGGTTCCCATGTCTCCCACAACCTCTCGATGTTACCGGAAGGCAAATCGTAACAAGCCGAATAATTCTTCTTGTTCCCCACAACAAAAGCAGTCTTCCAGCTTTCCAGAAAGTTCAGCAATCCATTTAATGCGGAAGCGTTACTCTCAGGGGATACCATACTAAGCTTTTTCTTGATGATGATGGGCGTGCGGTTTAGGTGAATATAACGAGCTAATATATCAATGTTGCCATTGGCTACCGCCACGCATCCGTTTGTATCTCGGGGTTTTAGGGGCTTGTTCGTTCCATGAAGCCAAATGTTATCGCCATTGCGGCCGCTTTTGATGTCTAGTAGGTTCGGATAGTCCATGATAAAGGCTCTGTTACCGTATGTAGGACTCAAGTATCTTTTCTTGGAGGTTTTTGTAAAAAAATAAACACCTTCCGGAGTCTTTTGGTCCCCAGTTTTTTCCTTTTTGCCTGTGACTTTACCAGTAGAACAGGGGAGGCTGAGTTTTAGGGTAAAATTGTCTTTGCACTCGTATACGTTGATGGTTTGTGATTCCATTTCAACAACAAGGGCGTAGCCTGGGTTGTTACTAGAGTCGAGATAGATCAAGCTTTCGGGGACAAGATCCCTGTCCGGCTTTTTGTGATCGGCGGCAATGTCAGCATGAATTGCCGAAGCCTGGCCCAAAAGAAGGAAGCAGTATAAAAAGAAGGCTGGGACGACCCAGTAATGTTTTGAAATGGTTCTCATGACAAAAAGCACAAGGTTAGATTGACGGTTTCGTAAAAAGTTAACCAATTTGGTTTTGGCATTGCAATATCTGTGCCCTTGCGGTCACGCTTCGTATAAGGAAGTCTTAATCCCATTTCCTCCTGTCATCAATTTTCTTATAGTCCTTTGGCAGTGTTCCCTTGTCGATAAATTGAACCCGTCCGCGTACTCGCATACTTTCCGGGATCACAGCTTCTATTCGCCCGGCCAGCTCTTCAGTGGCTTCAAATCCATTTTTAAGTTCAACAGAAAATGTCATTTGGTCTGTATGAGCCTCTCTGGTTACAACTACCTGGTAGCGATCAATCTCTGGAACCTTGGCCGCCACTTCGTCAGCATTTCCAGGATGAATAAACATTCCCTTTACCTTGGTCGCCTGATCCAAGCGCCCCAGGATCTTTGCCAGTCGGTTTGCGGTACGCCCGCATTGACAAGGTTCGTCGATGATGTAGGATAGATCGCCCGTGCCGAAGCGGATCATGGGATAAACTTTGTCAAAGACTGTCACTACTACCTCTCCGGTCTCGCCGGAGCCAAGCTGTTTTCCTGAATCGGGATCTACAATTTCCACAATACAATTATATGGGATATGCATACCATTTTTCTGAGAACACTCATAGGCCAAGCAGCCTACATCAGCCGTTCCATAACCCTGTCGGAGAAGCATGCCGAAGTCTTGTTCCAACTCGTCACGCAGCGATTCAGCAAGCATTTCACCCGCCACAAAACCAACCTCGAGACAAAGGTCTTGTTTGAGGTCATAACCAATCTCCCGTGCCTTCTTGGAAATGTTGACAAGAAAACTGGGAGTGCCGATATATCCTGTCACCTTGAGGTCATGAATCATGCGTACTTGTAAATCCGTATTACCGACGCCGCCCGGGGTTGCGATACATCCCAGCCTGTGAAGGGCATCTTCAAACCAGAAAGCCGGGGGTACCAGATGATAGCTAAAAGTGACCTGGCCGATATCTCCCTTTCTGAAACCGGCGGCAAAGAAGGCCTGTGTCCAACGATCATTTTCACTTTGAATATCTTCGGGTTCATAGATGGGACCGGGAGACATACATATTCTCTTGATCCGATCCAAAGGAAGTCCGAGAAAACCCCCGAAAGGCGGATGTTTTTCCTGGAGCGCCGACAATTCGTGCTTATGGGTAATGGGTAGCCTTTCTAGGTCCTTGATTGCCTTGATCTCATCAGGCTTTACACCGCTAACGTCAAATTTCTCACGGATTGCAGGGGCATTCTCGTAGGCGTGTTGAACGATTTTTTTTAGTTCTTTGTTCTGATACTCAGCCCTTTGTTCTGCCGCACAGGTCTCCAGGGATTCATTGTAGTAGCCTGATCTTCGTTCATTTCGCGTCGTCATGATTGTCCGGCTCCGCAGTTAAAAAAAGGCGCGGGCACGAACCATATACATGCCCGCGCCATTTTGCATTGCTACTATTCAGGAAACGTCCCGCTAAATGTTGTTACAGTCATGAGACCGTCTGCCTTGAAAACGGCCGCCCCTCCCTTGACATAGATCGGAAAACCGGCAGCAGGAACTGCTTCCCACCACTCGCCGAGTTGTTTAAGGGCCGCCCCGGCGCCGGCCGCCCCCGTCTTTTCCTTCAGCTTAAAACCACCCGTGACCAGCAAACTCAACAGGGATTGTCTTCCGTCAAACATCGCGTGTACACGGACCTGGTTGGTCTTACCCGCAGGTATCCACTGAGTTTCTGTGGAGCTGACCGTATTGAGATCAAATTCCTCAAAGGCCACAGTAAATTTGAGGTCCTCCATCTTCACCGGATATGGATTGGGATTTTCGACATCAAAGACAAACGCCAGATCCAAGGGCGCGCCATAGTTACCTGCTTTTCCCATGGTCGGTTTTACCTTGTTTGAAAAGTACCACCACCCCCAGTAATGGGCTACCTCAACGTAGTCCAGGGTTACGACCGGGTCCTGAAAGTTTTTTTCTGTTGGTTTGGGCGCCATTGCGGCACAACCAAACAAAAACATCGTAAGTACTGTTATAACGAAACCTTTTACTATGGCTGATCTTTTGTACATATTATACCTCCCTACTTGCGTTTCAGGGCTAAGCAAGCCATCGTTTTCTACGTTTGTAGTGTTTGACATCTCGAAAACTCTTACGACCTCCAACATCGGTCAGACCCAAATAGAAATCCTTGATATCGGGATTTTCTCGAAGCCTTTCTGCGGTGTCGTCCATTACGATACGACCGTTTTCCATGACATAGGCATGGGGGGCAACATTTAGGGCTAGTTTGGCATTCTGCTCTACCAAGAGGATAGAGATATTTTCTTCTCGGTTAAGTCTCATTATAATATTAAAGATTTCATGTATGAGAAGAGGAGCAAGTCCCATGGATGGCTCATCTAGAAGGATAAGTTTAGGGTTGGTCATCAATGCACGGCCAACAACGGTCATCTGTTGTTCCCCGCCGCTAATCAAACCCGCAGTTTCATTGCGTTTTTCCCTGAGCCGCGGGAAGTAGTTATAGACCATTTCCAGGCCTTCCTTGGTTGATTTGTTATCATCCCTAAGGTGTGCTCCGACCCTGAGATTTTCCTCTACAGTGAGGTGCTCAAAGACCCTGCGGCCCTCAATTACCTGGACAATACCCTTCTTGGCAATCTTTTCGGCACGGAGCCTGTCTATCCGTTCACCCATGAACTCAATAGACCCATCGGTGACGTGACCGTCTTCGTGTTTCAATAATCCGGAGACTGCTTTTAACGTCGTGCTTTTTCCTGCCCCGTTGGCTCCGAGAAGGGCAACAACGCCCCCCTTAGGCACATCTATGGAAACACCTTTTAGGACAAGAATCACCTCGTGGTACTTGACCTCAATGTTGTTGATCTTTAAGAGTGTTTCGTCTGTTGACAATTAAACTCTCCTCTACCAACCCATCCATTCATTAGCCCACTTTTTCGGCCAGCGACCTTTCAGGTCAACCCGTTCAACAAGGCTGAATTGTCCATCCTTCCATTCATAGATGGGTACTTTCCCTGCTATACGGTGATCTGTAGCCGTAAAGGTGACAGGGGTGACTCCTAGGCCCACGTCAAAACCTCTCATGGTCTCAAAACCATTTTTCAATATGCTCTCACCACTAAGATCCCCCGCCTTGTCAGCCCGCTTTAAGGCCTCGGCGAGGCCCAAGACATTAGCCCATGCCTGTACCGTCCTGATGAGCCTTTTTTCCAAAGGTACTCCCGGGTTATACTTTTTGGCATATTCTACCACCTTGTCCATGCCCTTTGTTTTTTCACCAAAAAACGCCACAGGCGCAATTCCCATAACACCTTCGGCTGCTTCGGCCGCAAGGCGAGGTAGATTCTCGTCATAGCCCCAGTTATTTACAATATGATCTGCACCCAAACCGAGGGCATAGGCATCTCTAAGTGTTGCCGATACGGACATGGTCGTATTGCCATGCCAGACCAGGTCTGGGTCAAACTTTTTCAATGCCAGTATCTGACTCTTTGTATCTACGGCAAAAAGCGATACGTCCTGATCCGGTCCTATCTCAAAGCCCAGTATCTTTGCCTGGTCCTTGATCGCCTTGATGGGGGCGCTACAGTACGGAGACGCAAACATGTAGGAACAGGAAAAACGCGGTTTTCTGTTTTTATGCTTTGGCTTCCATTTATTATCATACCAGGCCGTAATGGCGGCCCTAGCATTACTGGAATAGTCGGTAGAAAAGAATAGGTTAAATGGGGTCTTTTTCGGATCCGTAAGATGGCCGGAATATGAGGCCGACACATAGGGGATCTGATCCTTTGTTACAGTGGGTGACAGGGCCTCGGTATCACCGGTTCCCCATCCCAAGATTGCAACACATTTGAGTCTTTTAAAGAGGTTATACTTTGTAAGGGCTTCCGGTATGCGGTAGCCATAATCAAACTGGTACAGCTTGATCTGCTTGCCATTGATTCCGCCCGTATCATTTACATAATGGATAGCTTCAGCAATTCCCAAGGCATAATCCTTGCCGACATCTGAGGTTGCCCCGGTCATGTCGTTTAGTGCGCCGATGTTGATTGTGCCGGCTCCGGCCGAGGCGCAAAAGCCGACCACTAGAGCTACCGCAAATAGCGGTACGGAGATCTTGAACAACAAGTTCTTCATTTTCATATACTCCTCCCTTTGTTGTTGAATGAAGCTTTTTCTAAAGTTAGCCGCCACGCAAACCCGTCTTTCACCTCCCTCCCTGTTTAGGAACTGGAAACAAATAACTCATAGTTTTCACATCCCATCTTCAGGCCATCTTCGGCTGATCTTCAATCACACAATCCTCAACTTAGCTTGCTAAGTCTGCGGTTTTGTTCAATCAGATCAACCAAATCTGACCTAAATCTGGGCGTGAAACTCAACGAGTTATTTATTTTCAGTTCCTTAGTAAGAAAACGGCCACAGATTAAAATAGTTCTTTACTTGCCACCACCGATAGGCCAAGCCATTTGGTTCAAATATCAAAAATATACATATGGCCAAGCCAAAGGCGGCTTCTTTAATAAACAAAAAGTCCATCAAGAGCTTCGGATATGTGTCTGCCAATGGAATAACAGCTAGTTGCAGTAATTCCATGACTACCACCATAAAGACGGAACCAAAAATCGCTCCGTGTATGGAACCGGCGCCGCCGATGAGAATAACGCCAACCAGCCACAAGGACCAAAACCATGGAAAGTGTTCGGGGCTTATGGCAGCCAGGTTACTGATCCAAAAGGCCCCTGCGATTCCTCCAATAAATCCCGCCACAAAAAAGGCGAACAGCTTGTACTTAACGACATTGATCCCCATGACCTCCGCGGAGATGTCGTTATCCCTGATAGCTATCCACGCCCTGCCCACCCTGGATCGCAGAAGATTGGCCATGATCGCCACACACAGAATGACCAGTGCAAGCATCATTAAATAGACCTTCAGATTGCTGTCAATAATCCACGGCCCCACCTTGATTGTCCCGGGAGGCAAGGAAAAAGCCTGTCCCCTGCCGCCAATCTGGCTTACATATTGTGTGATGACAAAGTCTACAGTAATAAACTGCGCCGCCATAGTTGTAAGGATAAGGTAGAATCCCTTGACCTTGGCAGAAGGCAGTCCGAAGAGTACACTCCACATACCAGCAGCGATTGCAGCAACGATGATACTGGCAGGATAGGCAAGGCCCAAGTCAAGCAGGAACTTGGGCCAGGGAAATTCGAGTACCAGCAAAGTGCTTGTATAAGCGCCCACTGCAATAAATGCTGCATGGCCAAGGGTCAACTGACCGCAAAAACCGATTAGAAGCTGTACGCCCAAGGCCCCCAGGACAGTATAACCTACTAGATTACAAACACTAAGCCAATAGGAATCCGCAAATAGAGGGATACCTACAAAAAGAATGGCAAAGAGCAGGATCATCTTCAATTTGACGAATTTTGTTTGCCACCATGCATGATCCTGCTTGTAGTTTTCATGATAATCACCACAAGGCAGAAAGGTTGTTGACATAAGAAAATTCCGGTTGAATGGTTTAATTTAGTTTTGTTATAAATACTAAGTCGTTTTGAAAGATGAACTTCGAACATTGAACATCGAACGTCCAACGTAGAATGAAAAACAAGGACCCAATTCAACATTCGATGTTGGGCGTTCGATGTTGGACGTTCATCTTTTTCATTAACCTTTCAGTATTTACACTCTT
>RCNB010001304.1_pt1 | contig 17415 bp, 17 predicted proteins | sample 2041321 | NCBI WGS metagenome assembly RCNB01 (sample SAMN09708232, study PRJNA481090) | Marine sediment metagenome, whole genome shotgun sequencing project. | reverse complement strand
CTTTGTACGGAACGATTCCATAGAAATTGATTATTTTAGAGGCAAATCGGACACATCTTCGGTCCGTTGGATTAACGATTGTGAATATATCGTCAAGAAGATAAACCCGAAGAATCGCGCCGAAGAAAAGGCAATTCATATGAAAATACTGACCACCACAGCAAACACCTACCTTTTTGAGTATAATATCGTGGGAGATTCGAATAAGAAAAGAGGAACGGCGAAGCGGAAGTTGTAACCCTACTTCGTTAAAGATACGGAGGACAGGTTGTTGATTGTTGATTGTTGATTGTTGATTGTTGATTGTTGAAAAGTAATATTTCTCACCGAACAACTAAATTGAATTGACAAGCAATTGTCCCCTTGAGTGGACCCTGCCTACCGGTAGGCAGGTTTAGGGGTGTTTTTCAAAGTAAAGGATGATTAAAAAAATACTAAATAAAAAATATTTAATTAATAATATTCTATTCTAATGTTTGAAATTTTAACCACCCCAGACGCTCTTGTTGCCTTACTAACGCTTACTTTTCTGGAAATTATCCTTGGTATCGACAACATTATTTTTATATCGTTAGCGGCTAGTAAATTACCAAAAGAACATCAAAAGAAGGCTACCAATATCGGTTTGATGCTCGCTATGGTTATTCGTATCATTCTTCTGTTTGGAATATCCTGGTTAGTTGCCATGGAAGCCCCTTTTTGGCATATCAATTTGTCGTGGGTAAAAGGAGGGATTAGCGGTCAAGGTATAATTCTTTTTATAGGTGGCTTGTTCCTCCTATACAAGAGTACGAGTGAAATTCACGAGAAAGTAGAAGATAAAGGACACGACGAGCGACAAATTAAAAAAAGCAGATCTACTACCCTTACCAAAGCTATTATTCAGATTTCATTAATTAACATTGTTTTTTCATTCGATTCTATACTTACTGCGGTAGGTATGACCAATGGAATCGGGAATAACCCAACGGATGCGCTCATTATAATGGTTATTGCCGTTGTAATTTCCGTTCTTATCATGATGGCTTTTGCTGCTCCTGTTGGACGCTTTGTAAACGAGCATCCCACGGTGCAGTTACTAGGTCTATCTTTTTTAATCTTAATTGGGTTTATGCTTATTGCAGAAGGTGCTCACTTGTCTCACTTAGAAATATTTGGATCTCAAGTTGGTACGATTCCAAAAGGTTATCTTTACTTTACAATTGCATTTTCTTTGTTTATTGAGTTTATAAATATGCGTTTTCGTAAACGCACCTCATCAATTGTTAGCAATGAGCCTGAAGATGAGACAGAAGATTAAATAAATACTAAAACTATGAGTGATTATAATACAAATTGGACGAAAACAGAATTAAGCGCCTATGTTCTCATGTATTGCGCGAATGCAAACTTTACTGAAACTTCAGAAGAACTAGAGTTGGTTAAGGCCAAAGTAGCGTCCGACAGTCTTATTTCAATTCGGAAGGAATTTAATAGTGATAATGACTACCAAAGTATTCAGAAAATACAATCGGCTGTTCAAAGATTAGGTTACAATTGGTCTCAGATAGACGATCTTATTTCAGAAATTAAGACACTCTTCTTAGCAGATGGAAAATTTGACGCAATAGAAAAGTCTATGTTTACAGGACTTAAGAAGCTTTTGTCATAAACGAATAAATTAAACTTTCTTTTGTTTCATCAAGGCATTCTGCTCCTCCATCAACTTTTCAATATTTGAGAGCAGCTCAATGTCCTTAGGGGTTACGACTTCCTTATTTTTTGGATCTTCAGCCTTTACCTGAAAACGATTCATCATTTTAACCACTAAAAATACCGTGAGTCCGATTATTAAAAAGTCAAGCAGTACCTCGATCAAGAGACCATAGCCAATCGCAATCTCCTCCATACCTTCGGCGGCTTCCCGAAGTACATATTTCTGATCAGTAAAGCTCACCTGATTGGTCATTAAAAGCAACGGAGGCATAAAAATTTTCTTCACTATAACATTGACCACATTGTTGAATGCAGTCCCCATTATAATCCCTATGGCCATATCGACCATATTTCCTTTTACAGCGAAATTCTTAAATTCTGAAAGAAACTTTCTCATAGCTTATTTTAAAAAAGGAGCGTCTGACCTTCATCGTCTGTAGGCGGCTCAGGGTCGTTTGACTCAGTTTTATTATTATCTGAAGATATCTTTGAAGGGTTGTCATCTGCCTGACTTTGCACATTTTCCTCATCAACCACCTCAATCTGCTCCGCCGCAATTGGCTCAGGCGCTTTATATTCTAAAGAATCAAGGGCGTTTATCTCTAAAACCTTGCCCTTCGTGAGCCGATTTCCCATTGCCGAAACACCTTTGACTGAAATAAATTCTTCAAGATTTAACTCCAAATTATCCTCCCGGTCTTTTCCGCGACTCTTTGCGAAAACAACTTCCGCCATAGGCCGATAATCAACAAACACCTTCTCTAAATACGAGCTTGGATGCTCTGTGATAATCATTTCTTCTTTATCCGGATTCTCAACAAGGAAACGTTTGACATAGAAAAGTTCCTTTTCACCCGCCCAATAAATAGCTGAAATTGGCTTTTGAGGATCCCATTTTTCTAAGACAATTACATCGTCATCAAAACGTAAGGTCAATTCTGGGATAACGGTCTTAACTAATCCCTTTTGATTGATAATAAGCAACCTGTCTTCCTTCCTGAATTCTCCCAATAACTCACCTCTAGCATCTACATTCAACCTTTGAACGGTATCATCGAACCAAATACTACGCGGCTTAAGAGTGGATAAGCCTTTTTCTTTCAACTCAATTCGTTTCACCGAATATTTTGTTACTATATTTCCCTTGGCAGCCCTTCCCTTCACTAATAAATCGGCGAAATCCAGATCAAATTTTAACTTCTTAATACTTCCACTTTGTCTCAATAAAACCGTTACAACCTCTGCCTCACCATTGTGATTAGCCGTGAAATAAAGCACTTTGGACCCCTTGTTACCAATGGTTAAATCGTATTCCTTATCTCTGGTTATAGCGGTTACTGAGAACCTTTTCACATAGGTAGCTCCTCTCGCACCATCCTTATAGATTAGATTATAGATCGTACGCTTGTCTTTCTTTTTAAACACAGCTACATGGAAAATCCCCTTACCTACAAAGGTCTTAGCGCCTACTTTCGTAATCATTACTTTACCCTCTTGCGTAAAAACAATAATATCATCTATGTCGCTGCAGTCGGTTACATATTCATCTCTTCTTAGACTCGTACCAACAAACCCCTCTTCACGATTTACATATAACTTTGTATTTCGAATAACTACCTTAGTTGCCTCAATATCATCAAAGACACGGATCTCTGTTTTTCGTTCTTTCCCAGCTCCGTAAACCTTCTTTAAACGCTTAAAATAATCAATTGCGTATGTGATTAAATTATTCAAGTGATTCTTTACCTCAGCTATGTTATCTTCTAGTGAATCAATTCTTTGCTGTGATTTATCAACGTCAAATTTAGAAATACGTTTGATTCGAATTTCAGTCAGACGTACGATATCATCTTCTACGACAGCGCGCTTCAGATGTTTAATAAAAGGCTTCAATCCTTTATCAATTGCTTGTATCACACCTTCCCAAGTTTCTTCCTCTTCAATATCTCGATAAATTCGGTTTTCAATAAAAATACGCTCCAAGGAAGAGTAATGCCATTGTTCTTCTAATTCATGCAGCTGAATTTCAAGCTCACTTTTCAATAATTCCACAGTTCTGTCTGTCGAACGTCGTAGCATTTCAGTAACACCTACAAATAGCGGCTTGTTGTTTTCAATAACACAACCTAATGGCGAAATTGAAATCTCACAATTGGTGAAGGCATAAAGCGCATCAATGGTTTTGTCTGGAGAGATCCCACTAGGAATGTGCACCAATATCTCAACATCGGCGGCTGTATTATCCTCAATTTTTTTAATTCTGATTTTCCCCTTGTCGTTTGCCTTCAAAATTGAATCTATCAAAGAAGACGTATTTGTAGCAAAAGGAATCTCATTAATTACCAACGTACTCTTGTCAAACTGATTGATACGCGCCCGACATCTAATCTTTCCACCGCGCAAGCCATCATTGTAATTTGCAACATCCATAATCCCACCCGTTGGGAAATCGGGATAAATAGTGAAGCGTTTTCCTTGTAAATGTTTGATAGAAGCATCGATCAACTCGATAAAATTGTGTGGTAAGATCTTCGTTGACAGCCCAACCGCTATACCTTCAGCGCCTTGAGCCAGGAGCATAGGAAACATCACAGGTAAATTAACAGGCTCTTTTCTTCGTCCGTCATAAGACGATTGCCAAGGAGTAATCTTCGGATTGTAAACAACATCCAAAGCAAATTTCGACAAACGGGCTTCAATGTAACGGGAGGCCGCAGCGCGATCTCCTGTAAGTATGTTTCCCCAGTTCCCCTGAGTATCTATCAAGAGGTCTTTCTGCCCAATTTGAACCATCGCATCGGCTATACTGGCATCCCCGTGAGGGTGATACTGCATTGTATGTCCGACGATATTAGCCACTTTATTGTAACGGCCATCATCCAGATCCTTTAGAGAATGCATTATACGTCTCTGTACGGGCTTAAAACCGTCTTCTATTGCCGGAACAGCGCGCTCGAGGATAACATAGCTCGCATAGTCCAAAAACCAGTCACGATACATCCCCGTCACTTTGGTAATCGTATCCCCCGAGGTATCTTCACCTTCTCCCAAATAGTCGGGAGTGGCATCTATTTCGTCTTCGTTGTTGTCGAGTTCGTCACTCATAGTTTTAAATCAAGAACATTGAAAATGGAATTTAGAATATGGACTAACTTAGCCTGTCAATAAAACTTCCAATTCTTTTCTGTAATGACTGTATTTTAATTAATAGTTGATTATAATCTTCTTCCGGTACAAATTTTTCGCTTTTAGCAATTTCCAATTGCGTCTCCCATTCATAAGCTGAACCTAAACTAGTTTCAAGAAAAATTTTAAAATGTTTATCGGATGACTTCGCAGAGCCTTCTGAAATGTTTGATGGAATTGATACCGCAGCTCTATTCATTTGACTTATCAAGTTAAACCGCTCTTCTTTTGGGAACTTTTTCGTTAATTGATAGGATTCCTTTGCAAATGAGACCCCGTCAATCCAAATAGTCAATTTTCTAAAATTATGTCTTGCCATAATTAAAACCCCTTATAAAAAACTCATGCTAACACATCGATATTCCATTTTCCATATTCCATTTTAATTACTCCTCAATCCTATCTAATTCAAATTTCAAGTTATCTATAATAAAACGCTGCCTGTCCGGAGTATTTTTACCCATATAGAACGAAAGTAGTTCTTCAATACTCATCGCTTTATCTAACATAACTGGATCCAAGCGGATATCGGCTCCAATAAAATGTACAAATTCATCTGGAGAAATCTCTCCAAGCCCTTTAAAACGTGTTATTTCAGGATTTTGTTTGAGTTCTACCATTGCACTTTTTCGCTCTTCCTCGGAATAGCAATAAATGGTCTTTTTCTTATTTCTCACTCTAAATAATGGCGTTTGAAGGATATACAAATGCCCTTCTTTAATCAGTTCCGGGAAAAACTGAAGGAAAAATGTAATCAGCAATAATCGAATGTGCATCCCATCAACATCGGCATCGGTAGCTATTACTATATTGTTGTACCGAAGATCCTCCATCGATTCTTCAATATTTAAAGCCGCCTGTAGCAAATTAAATTCCTCGTTTTCATAAACTATCTTTTTTGATAGACCGTAGCTGTTTAAAGGCTTCCCTTTTAAGCTGAAAACTGCCTGGGTGTTCACATCACGGCTTTTGGTTATACTACCACTCGCCGAATCTCCCTCTGTAATAAAAAGTGTAGATTCTAAGTTGCGTTCTTTTTTTGTATCACCTAGATGAACTCTACAATCCCGAAGCTTTTTGTTGTGTAAATTTGCCTTCTTAGCGCGATCCTTTGCTAATTTCCGAATCCCAGAAAGCTCCTTCCGCTCGTGCTCTGCCTGCATAATCTTCTTTTGCAACTTCTCGGCAGTATCCTGATTTTTATGTAGAAAATTATCGAGCTGTGTTTTTACAAAGTCATTTATAAAGGTTCGCACGGTAGGTAGATTCCCACCCATATCGGTAGAACCTAATTTGGTTTTCGTCTGACTCTCAAAGACCGGCTCCATCACTTTAATACTAACAGCAGAGACAATAGATTTGCGAATATCACTCGCATCGTAATTTTTTCCGTAGAACTCTCTAATAGTTTTTACGAGACTCTCTCTAAACGCCGCCTGATGCGTCCCTCCCTGCGTTGTATTTTGTCCATTTACGAAACTATGGTATTCCTCACTATACTGAGTTCTACTATGCGTTATCGCAATCTCAATATCTTCTCCTCTAAGATGAATAACGGGATAAACCATATCTTCCTGAGAGATATTATCCTCTAAAAGATCTTTGAGTCCATTTTCAGAAAAGAACTTTTCACCATTAAAATCGATAGTCAGTCCCAAGTTGAGATAGACATAATTTTTAAGCATTTTGGCTACGTATTCAGATCTGTATTTATAGTTCTTAAAAATTTCCTCATCCGGAATAAAACTCACTTTCGTCCCTTTGCGTTTCGGACTCTCCTCAGGACCGGGATCATTGGTGAGCTCACCTTGTGAAAATTCAGCAATTTTAATTTTACTATCACGAACAGATTCTACCTTGAAGAACGAAGAAAGCGCATTCACGGCCTTGGTACCAACACCATTTAAACCAACAGATTTTTTAAATGCTCTACTGTCATACTTCCCACCGGTGTTCATTTTAGAAACTACGTCAACCACTTTACCTAGAGGAATTCCACGACCAAAATCTCTTACTTTTACTTCTTTATCTTTAATTCGGATTTCAATGGTTTTCCCTGCCCCCATCACAAACTCGTCAATACTATTGTCGAGCACTTCTTTTAGAAGGATATAAATACCGTCGTCGGGGGAAGAACCGTCTCCCAACTTACCAATATACATTCCGGGACGCAAGCGAATATGCTCCTTCCAGTCCAGTGAACGTATATTGTCTTCTGTATATTTAGTTTCCGCCATAAGATAAGGGTGTAGTTACGAATATAAAATTATCGTTCACAATTAAAAACCCTATTGATGGAAAGTAATTAACAATAAAAAAAATCTATTGTTAGTAAAGTCTGGTGTATTGATTACTAAATAATTGGCTGCTTAGTAGGTTTTGAAGCTGAACAGATTTAACTTATAAAACATCCCTCTAGCCCCCTTCGAAGGGGAAATCCTTCTAACAACTTTGAAGCAAATTGTCCCCTTGAGGGGACTTTAGGGGTGTTTTTCGAAGGGAAGGGTTTAGATTAGACTGTTGGATTGTTGGATTGTTAGACTGTTAGACTGTTGGACTGTTGGACTGTTGGACTGTTGGACTGTTAGACTGTTAGACTGTTGGACAAAACTATTTATTTGAAACTCTACAACTTTAGCTCATAAAACATCCCCCTAGCCCCCTTCGAAGGGGGAATCCTTTTAACAACTTAGAAACAGTAAAACTTTGAAACTAAACGTTAAATCTGAAATGCATGACGTCACCGTCGCAAACGACATATTCTTTGCCTTCAACGCCCATTTTTCCAGCTTCTTTAACTTTCGCTTCACTTCCGTATTTTATGTAATCTTCGTACTTAATAACTTCTGCACGGATAAATCCTTTTTCAAAATCGGTATGAATCACTCCAGCTGCTTGTGGTGCTGTTGAACCAATTGGAATCGTCCAGGCTCTAACCTCTTTCACTCCTGCGGTAAAGTACGTTTGAAGGTTTAATAAATTATATGCCCCACGAATTAATTTCGCAGAACCAGGTTCATCAAGGCCTAAATCCTCCAAAAACATCTGTCTCTCTTCAAAAGTTTCTAGCTCCGTAATATCTGCCTCAGTACCCACTGCCAAGACTACCACCTCAGCATTTTCGCTAGCAACGGCTTCTTTAACCTTATCAACGTAAGCATTCCCAGCCACCGCCGATGATTCATCGACATTACACACATACATAACAGGTTTGTCTGTGATAAACTGCACCTGATTAATATAATCTTCTCTCTCGGAAGAAGCTAAATCGATCGCACGTACAGAAACACCTGCTTCTAGTCCTGCTTTTACTTTCATAAGAGCAGATTCTTCCTTTTGCGCCTCTTTATTTCCAGTCCTAGACGCGCGCTTTACTTTCTCTAATTTCTTATCGACAGTCTCAAGGTCCTTCAACTGCAACTCTATATCAATAGTTTCTTTATCTCTAATTGGATCTATATTACCATCTACGTGCACAATATTATCATCATCAAAGCAGCGAAGTACGTGCAAGATTGCATCTGTTTCACGAATATTTCCGAGGAACTGATTTCCAAGACCTTCACCTTTACTGGCACCTTTAACCAAACCTGCAATATCGACGATATCAACAGTTGCCGGCAAAACACGCTCCGGATTAACAAGTTCTTCCAACTTTACCAATCTAGAATCCGGCACGGTTACAACACCTATATTTGGTTCTATAGTACAGAATGGGAAGTTTGCACTTTGAGCTTTCGCATTGGACAGACAATTAAAAAGGGTGGATTTTCCAACATTTGGTAATCCTACGATTCCTGCTTTCATAAAATTTTAATATTAATGTAATACCAACCTATCCATATAATCAAATTGGTATAACTCGTGTTTCAACTATTGCATTCAAATCAAATAAAAAGCAAAAGCGTCTAAATTATTAGCGTGCAAATATACAGCTTCATTCAAACATGTGCGCTGTTTTATTCAAGAGGTTTTTAAGGAGTATCAGTATTATTTTATGAGTAGTTTATGTTTAATCAAACGAAAGAGTGTATATTTAGCGAACAAATTAAAAAAACTTAAGAATTATGAAATTATTTTTATGCGCCGTTGCTGCCCTAACGCTTTCAGTATCTACTATGAGTGCTCAGGAAAAAGCAGATGTTGTTAACGCAAACAAGACCCAAGTTGTTAAAAAAGCTAACAAAACTCAATCAATTGAAAGCTCTAGCAAAACTCAATCAGTTGAAATGAAGAAAGTAGCTAAGAAGAAAAATGAATCTTCGAAAACTGTAATGAGGGAAGACGCTAAAGACGCTAAAGGCAGCTATGCTGCACCAAAGAAGAAGCAAGTTAAAAAGACTACTGGAAAGACAGATGCCGAATTGGTAAAAGAAAAGAAAGCCAAAGAAAAAAAGGTGAAAAAAAAGAATAAAAGTATAGATAGCTAATTCTAAATTATCAAACCTAATTTAAACCCTGCCGTCGTGCAGGGTTTTTTATTTTAGGGCCGTAACAATTCCTTGTTTATATTCCTTAAAATTAACAAGATTATTATGCTCTCCACCTTCGATACTGACAAAGGTCAATCTGTCTTCAGCAACCAATTCTGATAGCTTTTTCCCAGAAGTATATGGCACTATGCTGTCGTTGGTACCATGAAAAATTACAACCGGACAACTTGCCACCTCAATATAGTTATTCGATAAAAAACGATATTTCAATAAATACTTGACTGGTAAAAAAGGAAAACGCTTTTTTGCAATTTCCTCCAAATTGTAAAAAGGAGTCTCTAAGATTAATTTTCTTGGATTATTCTCTGAAGCAACAAAAGCAGCAAAAGCAGTACCTAGAGATCTACCGTATACGATGATATCATCTTCTGAATAGCTCTTCAAGGCGTAGTTATAAAATAGGTCGGCATCATCGAATAAGTTCTTTTCTGAAATAAGACCTGTACTTTTTCCGTAAGAACGGTAATCCATAACTAAAACATCATAGTGATAACTGGTGAGTTCTGAAGCAATCTCCCCCCATCGCGACAAGTCTCCTGCATTTCCGTGGAAATAAAGAATGAGCCCTTTTGGATTCTCAGTTTTAAAGTGGACGGCATTGAGACTTGCTCCGTCCTCAGTTTCAAGAAAAAGTTCCTCAAAAGGTTCGGAAAACTGATACTCATAATCCGCCGCTAACTTGGTTGGTAAAAAAATAAGCTTCTCTTGCATAAAATAAACTCCGATAATAATTAAAGCTGATAAAGAAACGATAAAAAGAAGTCCTTTCTTGAAGTTTAACATGTCATTCCAAATTAATTTTTAAATGTCGTATTAACGCTTGTAAGAATGTTTTACTCCAATACTTGTAGTGCTAAGATCAATATCCTGTTCCTCGGCCTCGATAATTTCTCCAAGTATCTTGTGATACTCCTCAAAGGTATTCATGTTCTTATGACCGCCCCCAATGACTGGGTATAAGCGGGTTTGCTTTGGTTTAATCTGAGATAATTTTACACTGCTCTTAAATGGTATTAGCTTGTCTTGTGTTCCATGAATTATACGAATTGGACAGTTAACATATTTCAACCATTTGTAGGTGGGCATCGGATATTTAATGATAAGTGATAAGGGCATAAAAGGCATATACCTTCCAGTTACGTTCGTTAGACTATAATAAGGAGCGTCTAGAATTAACATTTTTGGATTGTTTAAGGAAGCAAGTTTTGTTGCAAATCCTGAGCCTAAAGACCTTCCGTAAAGAATGATGTATTTTTCGTCGACCTGTTCCTTCATTTTATCATAAACAAACTGAAGGTCTCGCTTCATCGCCTTTTGGGAACGTTTCCCTGTACTTTTTCCGAAACCGCGATAATCAACCATAATCACGTCGTACTCATTTCGTGTGAAATCAACCGCAAACTTTCCCCAGCCTTTTATACTCTTCGAATTGCCCTTCAGATATAACACAACACCTTTCGGCTTATCTACTTTAAAATGAAGCCCATTTATTGTCGCACCGTCCCGGGTCTCTAGATTATACTCTTCAACAATCTGATTGTCATATAAAAATTGAAAGTCCTTAGGGAGTTTTTCAGGTTTAAATAAAAAATAATCCTGCAAATAGTAGAGCGCAATGCTAATAGCCAAGTAGATTGCGAATACAAGAAGAAGAACAGAAAGCCAGTTTGGCATAAATCAGTTTTTGTTTAAAAATACAAAATAAAAATACACAAAACGGATTTTGCCTTTATAGAGACTGTTGGTTCATATCAAAAATTCAACTCTTGTCAATTGTTTTGACTTCAATGAATTAAAAGCATAATAACTTACTTATATTTTGATATGGTCGTGTTCGAATTAGATGTAAGACCGCTCCGTTGAAAGATGTAAGTCGTAAGACTCAAGATTCAAAACATAAGACTCAGGACTCAAGACTCAATTAAAGCGAATTCAAATTTAGCATAACAAGTGCAAAATCTATTTATGATGCATAAAGGCCTGTTTTCCTAACAAGACTTCTTCTGTTTCAACATTATCATCATCCGGGATACAGCAGTCTACAGGACAAACAGCCGCGCATTGTGGCTCATCGTGAAACCCTTTACATTCGGTACACTTATCCGCTACTATATAGTAAATTTCATCACTTACAGGTTCTTGTGTCTCACCTGCATCCACCGCTTTACCATTTGGCAATACGAGGTTCCCTTCCAGGTCCGTACCATCTGCATAACGCCAATCATCGGCGCCTTCATAAATTGCAGTATTCGGACATTCCGGTTCACACGCACCACAATTGATACATTCATCAGTTATTATAATTGCCATCGATTTTTCTTTTTCTAACTTTGTGCAAATTTAAAGCCTAGAAAGGGCAACTCCAAACGAAGTATGCAATTAGAAGAAAGAATTAACACTTTTGTACAGTTAGGAAAGTTTTTAGGGCAGTTTTCTTCGGAAAGTCCCGAGAAACGATCCGACATTTTACACAATGATGAATTTTATGAGGGTATGCATCAGCAATTGGAGGCTGCCAAGAATCACAATGGTTGGTTTACACCAGACAACCTATCATTCGCTTGCCACAGCTGGTCTGAAGCACTTTCCGAAGCAAGTATTCGAAAATGGGTTTCAGCATATGATTTTAATATTGTAGCCCAAAAAAAGGTGGCGATTATTATGGCAGGAAATGTACCCCTAGTTGGTTTTCACGATTTCCTTTCAGTATTAATGAGTGGTCATAAAGTAGTCGTTAAACTCTCAAGTAATGATAAACAACTGCTTCCTTTTCTTGCCAAATATTTAACCGCTGTAGCACCACAATTTGATGGGAGTATTTCATTTACTGAAAACAGACTTCAGGATTTTGAAGCAGTAATAGCCACTGGGAGTAATAATACTGCGCGCTATTTTGATCATTATTTCGGGAAATACCCGCACATAATTCGGAAGAACCGAAATTCAATAGCTGTACTAACTGGAAACGAAACTAAGGAGCAAATGGAGGCTTTGGCCGATGATATTTTTAGATACTTCGGATTGGGGTGTCGCAATGTTTCCAAATTGTATATTCCGACCGATTTCAACAAAGACCTATTCTTTAATGGAATGTTTTCTTGGCAACGGATTATTAACAATAACAGATACATAAATAATTATGATTACAATAAAGCGGTTTACTTAATGAGTAACTTCGATTTATTAGACAATGAGTTTATGTTGTTAAAAGAAGACGAAGGCTACTCCTCTCCTATCTCGGTAGTTTTTTATGAAAATTATTCCAGTTTAGATTCCATCGAACAAAAACTAGAACAAGATGCCAATGGAATTCAGTGCATTGTCTCTTCAGCTGGTCTTAAAAATGAAATTCCCTTCGGAAAGGCACAGTCTCCAGAACTATGGGATTACGCAGATAATGAAGATACTATAAAGTTTCTCCTCGATTTATAGAAAGAATTACGTTTTTAATAAAATTTCAATTCCAAATTACGAAGTCTGTAATTTATGCGTTTGTTGAAAATCTCTTAATAAATTATATGATTTATTGATATTTAATAGGTACATATTTCAGACCTTTGTGCTTCGAAAATACGTACTATGAAAAAACATAATTTTAGCGCCGGACCTAGCATATTGCCACAGCCGGTATTAAAAAAAGCAGCCGAAGCAGTTACCAATTTTAACGGATCAGGTCTTTCTATCTTGGAAGTCTCACATCGCAGTAAAGATATTGTTGCTGTAATGGAAGGTGCGCGTGAATTAGCCTTAGAACACTTAGGTCTTCAAAATAAGGGCTATAAAGCGTTGTATTTACAAGGTGGAGCGAGTTTAGAGTTTCTAATGGTAGCCTATAATCTTTTGGAAACAAAAGGCGCTTACCTGAATACAGGAACTTGGGCCGATAAATCTATCAAAGAAGCCAAATTAGTTGGTTCTATCGATGTTGTAGCTTCTTCTAAGGATCAAAATTTCAATTATATCCCAAAGGGTTTTACAATTCCTTCGGATGCGGATTACTTTCACTGTACAAGTAACAATACCATCTTTGGTACCCAAATACAAGATTTCCCAGATACCGATGCTCCATTGGTATGTGATATGAGTAGTGATATTTTCTCACGTGTATTAGATTTCTCGAAATTTGATTTGATTTATGCTGGCGCTCAGAAGAATATGGGACCTGCGGGAACGACACTCGTTATAGTAAAGGAAGATATTCTAGGTAAAGTTTCTCGTGTCATACCATCTATGTTAGACTATAAGGTTCATATATCAAAAGACAGTATGTTTAATACGCCTGCTGTTTTCCCAACTTATGTATCCATGCTTACCTTGGAATGGTTGAAAGAGATTGGTGGTATTTCTGAAATAGAAAAAATTAACAATGCCAAGGCAGCCTTATTATATTCAGAAATTGACAGCAACCCCTTATTTAATGGTTTTGTTCCTAATGCTGAAGATCGTTCTAAAATGAACGCTACCTTCACGCTAAATGATGAAAATCTGAAAGATAGGTTTGATTCTTCATGGAAAAGTGCTGGTATTTCTGGGCTAAATGGTCATAGAAGTGTGGGCGGTTATCGCGCATCGATGTATAATGCTATGCCGTTGGAAAGCGTGCAAGTATTGGTAGATGTGATGCAAGAATTGAAGCGTAAGGCTTAAGTAGAGGCAAGAAGAAAGACCATTCGCTTTGCTCATTGAAAGAAGTGTTAGTTTAAGATAAAAGTTTAATTAAAAATACCCGCTTTGGCGGCAAGCCTATGAAAGTATTAGCAAACGACGGAATATCCCAAACAGGTGTAGAGGCTATGGAAAAAGCTGGAATTGAAGTCATAACCGTAAAAGTAGCTCAGGAGCAACTTGTAAATTATATCAATGAAAATCAGGTAGATGTCCTATTAGTACGAAGTGCTACCACGGCACGTAAAGCATTAATCGATGCCTGCCCAAGTCTTAAAATCATTGGACGTGGCGGTGTTGGAATGGATAACATCGATGTTGAATATGCTCGGGAGAAAGGATTGAAAGTAATCAATACTCCAGCCGCTTCTTCATCGTCTGTTGCCGAATTGGTTTTTGCGCATTTATTTACAGGGGTACGTTATTTACACGACTCCAATAGAAATATGCCTTTGGATGGCGATAGCCGATTTAAAGATCTTAAGAAGAACTATGCTGCCGGGAGCGAACTACGTGCTAAAACTATTGGAATTATCGGTTTTGGACGTATTGGTCAGGAAGTGGCAAAAATCGCTATTGGCTGCGGAATGAAAGTAGTTGCCAGTGATCTATTTGTTCCAGAAGCGGATATTCAGCTTGATTTCTTTGACGGGCAGCAGGCTACGTTTAAAATAAAGACGGCGCCGATTGCAGAAGTTATAAAACAGAGTGATTTTATCACCTTACATGTTCCAGCTCAAAAGAAATATGTGATTGGTAAAGCCGAAATTGACCAAATGAAAGATGGTACTGCGATCATCAATGCCGCCAGAGGTGGTGTTATTGACGAAGTTGCCCTGGTTGAAGCGTTAGACAGTGGAAAACTTGCTTTTGCTGGCTTAGACACCTTTGAGAACGAACCTATCCCAGCAGTGAAGGTATTAATGAATGGTAAAATATCGTTAACCCCTCATATTGGGGCAGCTACAAACGAGGCACAGGACAGAATTGGCACAGAACTAGCGAGTCAGATTGTGAAAATAATGGGGAATGCTTAGTCTTTTTCTGTATATTTATTGATTAATAAAAAACCATAAAATTATGTCTTCAATATTAGATTTATTAAATAGTGACATGGGGAAACAGCTTATCGGTGGAGCCAGTGCTCAATCGGGTCAATCTGCTGAAAAAACGTCCTCTGTGTTAAATATGGCCCTTCCCTTTCTTTTGGGAGCCATGAAAAAAAACAGTTCTACTCCAGACGGTGCTGCAGGCTTGTTAGGAGCTTTAAGCGGAAAACATAACGGTAGTATCTTAGATAATCTAGGAGGCCTATTTGACGGCGGTGTGGATGACGCAGTGCAGCAAGATGGCGCAGGAATTTTAGGACATATTTTAGGCGGAAGCCAACCAAAGATTGAAAATGCATTAAGTCAGAAATCAGGGATGGACGCGGGGTCTGTAGCGCAAATATTAAAGGTTGCTGCTCCGATATTGATGGGCGTTATTGGAAAACAAACACGAGAAAACAACGTGAGTGATTCCAACGGACTTGGAGACTTGCTTGGCGGATTGATGGGCAAAGGCGATCAGAAAGACCAAAGTTTTCTTCTTGATGCCGACGGAGACGGAAGCATTATTGATGATGTCGCAGGAATGGTCCTGGGAGGTCAGAAGAAAAAAGGCGGCATAGCTGGTCTTTTAGGAGGATTATTCGGAAAATAATTTTTATAGAATAGAAATTGAAAACCATCCCGACTGAAGTCGGGGTGGTTTTTTTGTTAAAGGGCGTTAAAAGATGGCGTTACAAAGGGCAATTTTGTAATTTTATAAAAAAGTCATGAAATATATACTTGTAATTTTAGTAGCGATAGTCGGCTTTTACAGCTGCGATTCAAGCAAGTCTGCTATGAAGGGTACTGCCGACGCAGTCACTGCAAATGACACGATACGTATCGCAAACGACAGTTTAGAATACGAAATACTTATCATTGAGCCCGGCTTCAACACTTGGATTCTTACCCAGCCCCCAAAAGGCTATTATGGAATTCCCTTTCTAGAGGCTAGAAATCGGAACTTTGTTATTGAATATAACAACAGGGTGTTAAACCCACAGCGTTATTCATCTATATTATACACGCAACAAATTAATTATGAGATGGGTACGCATTACGGACTTGAGGTGAATTATATGTTATATAATTACTTCCTCTATTTTCAACAGAGGTATAAACAGAAATTTATAGGCAGTAGAAATTGAAGAGACTTAAAAAGAAATGGGGCATTGAGAGCAACTGGCAGCTCTTTATAATATTACTGGTTTTTTCAGTAACAGGCTACTCGTCACTGCTTGTAGCAAAACCGATATTAGCCTTTGTCGGACTCACACAGGAGGCAACAAACCCTTGGATTTATAGGCCTTTACGCATTTTATTGATATTTCCATTTTACCAAATATTAATTGTTCTCTATGGATGGCTTTTTGGGCAGTTTCAGTTTTTCTGGGATTTTGAGAAGAAGATGTTGCGGCGCTTAAAACTCGGATTTTTACTAAAAGACAATTGAGTCAGAAGAACGAAATATCGTCAAGGTTTATAGCATTGATGCTCGTCTTTGCGCTGCTTATTCCGGCAGCCATTCAGTTTTCACATGCATTTGAGAATCATAAGCACGAGGTATGTACTGAAGTTGCGACTCATATTCATCCTGAAAAGATGGATTGTTCCCTCTGTGACTTTCACTTTTCAACCTTTAATTTTGAAGTACAAAGCTTTCAGCCTTTACTAGTTCCCAAGACTTTTCTGAAAACTATTACTGCCGAAGTATCTTCTCTCAAAAACACAAAATACGGTCATTCTCAACAGCGAGGACCACCTTCTTTATCTTAGATAATTAGTTTACATAAAAGTATTTAATTAATTTAAGATTAATAAGTTATGAAATATATTTATTTATTTCTATTTAGCTGCATCATGGTTTTCACATCAGAAGCACAAAACAGTCTTTCTGGCACCATTACCGATAAAAATAACAACGAAGCATTAATTGCAAACGTCTACTTTCCGAAGTTAGGGAAAGGAACAGTAGCCGATATTAATGGAACATATACTATTTCCAATATTTCTGAAGGAAATCATTCGGTCGTCTTTTCGCTTCTTGGATATACAACCATCTCAAGAAGAATAACAATTACTGAAAACACAGACCTAGATCTAGACATTCAGATGGCAGAGACTGCTGTTGAAATGGAACAAGTAATCGTCTCTACCCCTTTTCATAAATTACAAAGTGACAATGTTATGAAAGTAGATCGCGTTGCCATCAACGACCTCCAGGCGAAGGGTGCAATAACGCTATCTGAAGGACTTTCAGACATTGGCGGTGTTTCCATAGTAAG
>RCNB010001085.1_pt1 | contig 17419 bp, 19 predicted proteins | sample 2041321 | NCBI WGS metagenome assembly RCNB01 (sample SAMN09708232, study PRJNA481090) | Marine sediment metagenome, whole genome shotgun sequencing project. | reverse complement strand
ATTGCACCATATCGGCTTACCCATCCATATGTGGGTCTTAAACCAGTGATCCTGCATCTGCTGGATGGAGATATTATACTTCCAAGAGTTTCAGTTCCTATAGCAAACCCAACAAGACCACCGGATACAGTTGCCCCGGGGCCAGCTGAGGAACCGCTGGATCCCTGTTCAAGATTCCATGGATTCTTGGTTTGACCTCCGAACCAGTAGTCCCCCATAGCTAGGGCACCCATACTGAGTTTTGCTACTAGGACTGCACCGGCATCATCTAATCGTTTGAAAACAGTTGAGTTTACATCAATAACTTGGTTTCTATAGGGTTCAGCCCCCCATGTGGTCGGATATCCTTTAACGGAAAGTAAGTCCTTAGCTCCCCAGGGTATTCCATGAAGTGGTCCCCGGTATTTTCCGTTTGAGATTTCTTCATCTGCTCGTTTAGCCTGTTTAAATGCTAGCTCCTCTGTGAGTGTGATTACGCACTTTAGATAGGGATCATAGCGTTTGAGTCGTCTTATGTAGATGTCAGTTAGCTGGACTGAGGATATTTTTTTTGTTTTTATTAATGAGGATAAGTGAGTTACAGGAAGAAAAGCGATGTCTTTCTGTTTGCTTGGAAGTTTTATATTCCTAATTTTTGTGTATTTGGTTGGTTTGCGGGTTTTGCTTCGATGTTTATTCTGCTCGTTAATGGGGGTTAGTGGGTTAAATTGAATTGCTGGGAATATACTGTTGTCAATAGTGTATGATCTCATTCGCTCATAATTGTATAGTCGTTCATCCAGTCTTTTCAGAATGCTTTCTCTTTCGGAGTCCGTGAACTGAAGAGCCATCAGTTTCTCTACTGACTCCAAGTCTTCCTTCTTCAATCTTAGGGGTTTATCCTCTGTTTTACTTTCCTTGGACAAGGCTATCGGTTTATATCAGATCTAAGTCTTTAAGAGATGAACTCCTCAGCGGGATCTGTGTAGAGTTTTACGGTTTTAAGAGCTTGAAGGAATTCACCGCCTCTTGCAGTCATTATATAGCCTTTAATATTACCGTATTCTTCTTCCCGAACCAGATCTCGTTGTATAAAGAATTCAATGATCACTTTAGCTCTGTCAACGGGAAGATTAGCTCCATATGAGATCCGAGTGATTCCGCTTAATCCTGTTCGACGTACTGTCTCCAGTGTGTCCATGTATATGTCATAGCGGGTACGGCGTTTCATGGTTATAGACCCTGTTTAAAAGGGTGGGTCAAGTAGTTTTTCAATCTTTTCAGGGTTCACTCGGAATTGGACATTGCTATTAGCGTTAAGGGATTCTGTATAGTGGACTTCTCCAGATATTATGCATCCAGACTCTATCTTGATGTTATTCGCGTATACGTTATTAACTCGACAATCTCGTTTTATTATGACATTCTTAGCATAGATGTCTTCAGCTTCAACTTTTACGCGGAGGAAAACTTTCTCAGCAATAAGAGGTCCTTCAACTTCTCCCTTTTTACCGATATCTATTCTGTTTGCTTTTGCACCGTATCTTGTTCTTAGGATATGGGTAGCAATTTCATCAGATGCCTCAATTTTCGAGGCTTGAATTTTTCCTCCTGCTTTTACAGATTTTGCATTTAGGTTTTCGTCGACTTTTATTGTTCCACCTACATTGATCGAGTTAGATAATGTTAGATTTCCTCGTACTTTGACTGTTCCTCCAACGTCTATACCATGACCCTCCCCATTCCCATTTATCTTGACTGTGCCACCCACGTCAATATTTTTAAATTTCAGGTTTCCATGGCTTACAAAGGATCCTCCGACATCTATGTCTCCACCTGAACCTCCTTCTACAGTTATGGATCCTCCTGCTTTGAGTCTATCAAAATTCAGGTATCCATTCGAACGGATTGTTCCTCCTGCTTTTACTTGACCCTTGATGTCTCCACCACATATTTTGATTGTTCCACCAGCATTCATTTGGTTAGAGGATACGTTTCCTTGGACATTTATTGTTCCACCAACGTCAATTTCTTCGACCTCAGCCATATCTTCGACCTTGAAGGTTCCACCAACACTGATTGTTTTACCTTTTAATGGCCCATATGCTTTGTAATTCGAGCCAACACTGATTTTGTTGAATTCAAAAGATGCTGACTCGAAGGTTCCACCAACACTGACTGACTCTGAGTAGCCTACTCCCTTAACACTTAACGTGCCTCCAACTTGGATTTCTTCAGTCTTTAAATCTCCAAGAATTCTAGCCGACTTCTCAATTTCAATTCCGGAAGAAAATACATTCCCAGTGACCTTCAGCTTACCGTTCTTAACTCGGATTCTTTTTTCTACGATTAGGTTACCGTTTACTTCAAGATTTCCATCATCAACATTGAAAGAGAATGTTTTCAGGTTTCCCTCAAAGGTACAATCCCCACGGCATATGGTATCCCCTGATACTATTATCACCCTGTCAGGATTACCTGCTTTCACTGTTGCTTCGTTTACCAACAGGTTGCCATTCACAGAACTAATTTCTTTTACTGCCCTGCGGGGAACAACCACATCTTCACTCATTTAGACCACAGGAAAGAGGTTCCATTGTCCTCTTTTAAAGGTAAAACACATTTAATACTCACAATTTGTGAGTGTTAGTTCCCTGCTTCAAGTTTGTTGGCTCGTTCAACAAGTTCTTTGAGTTCAATCAGAGTCATACCTTCAGGTAGGTATAGAGGGTCGTTAACATCTCCTTCATCATAGCGTCCCCAAGAAATCTCACCAAGATTACCCTTGATCTCATCCCAGAGGGGGGATCCTGGATATGGAGTGCACACTGAGAAGTTAAAGTTATAACCGCTTTCCTGAACCAGCTTGAAGGTTTTTTCAACTGTCTCAATGGTGCTACCGGGAAGTCCAATCACACAAAAGAGAGTCATCTGAAATCCGACTTTCTTCGCTATCCTGAAAGCTTCCTTTATCTGGGTTACTGTTGTTCCCTTCCTTATTTTTTTCAGAACCTCATCATCACCTGATTCTACACCGAGGTTGATGTTATAGAATCCTGCATCATACATTGTGGACATAAGTTCCTCTGTAAAGTGGTTAACTCGCATACCATTTGGTAAATCAAAGCTCAATTCCAACTCCCTCTCCTTGATTAGTTTACAAATCTCATAAACCCTTGATATATCATGAGTAAAGTTATCGTCAACAATCTGTATCTCCTTGAAGCCCATGCGGTAGAGTTCTTCTATCTCTTTGACCACATTCTCTGGGCTTCTTGCACGATAGTTTAAGCCGTTATTGCTTCTAGTACAGAAGACACATTGATGAGGGCACCCCCTGGAGGTAATCATTGATGCTACAGGGGTATTCTTAGCGTTGAACGAGTTGGATACTTCAACATATTTGGGGATATTATAAAGGTGCCGTGCAGGAAAAGGTATTTTATCAAGATCTTCGATGTAGGCGGGAGTTGGGTCTCCTTTTATGGAGTTACCCTTCCTGTAGACGAGTCCTTGAAGTTTGTTTAAGTCGTCTGAGAATCCCTTTCGGAAGAAAAGATTAAAGAAATCACGGAGAAGGAGCTCTCCCTCCCCAACAATAGCAGCATTAATTGAAGGGCACTCTCTAAGGGTTCGTTGTGGTAGAGCAGAAACATGGGGGCCGCCGACCACTATGGGTATTTTCTTATCAGCAGCTCTGATAGTATTAGCCAAATTGTATGTGTTGGGTATTGTCCAAGTTAACGCTGATAAGCCAATTATATCCGGTTTGAGGTTCAGAATAGCACTACCAATGAATGCAGGATCAAACTTCGAGTTATCCATGAATGTAAGATCAACTATTTTTACATCGTAACCAGATTTCTCAAGTGAGGCTGCGAGATAGGCGGGACCAAGGGGCATTAAAGGTGTGGCTACTGTAACGGGAACAATCTGATTTGGTAAATAGGGATGGGGAATATATTTGATTGGAAAAGATGATGGTGGGGTCACAAGGGCTACTCGACGTTTTCGTCCACCCCTAACTCGTCTCAAGAAGGACATTGAAATCCTCGTATATGGCACCTAGAATGCTATATAACGCTTCTCAGCAGGAACTTGAAACCTATTTTCTTATTATATGTGCTGCTGTTGCTTTGAACGATGCATAAATTTGTGATCCTTTGACTAGTTCAAGAGTTTCAACAGACTGTTTTGTCACCACAGAGCTGAAGCCCTTATCCACACGGATATGGTAGACCAAACCAAAAGGGGATACTTCAGTAATGGTACATTCTAGCATGTTTTGGGCACTGCTCTCCAGGGGAACCTTAGATAATATGATGTCTTCAGGTCTAATAGCGACATAAACATGACCTTCACGGATAGGGGAAGAGACTTTAAAGCTAAAATCCTTGATACCGATTGTAGCCACTCCATCTTGATACTTTGTTATTTCACCTTCCAGAATGTTTTCAACTCTTGTGAATTCAGCTACTTTTAGACTTGTAGGCTCATTATAAACCTCCAGAGGGGATCCAATCTGCACTATCTCACCATCTATGATAACGGCGATACGATCACCAAGAAGCAATGCATCATTTTGATCATGGGTTACATGAACAGTTGTTATACCTTTAATTTCATGAAGTCTCTTGAGCTCCCGTCTCAAGGCTTCACGTGTCCTAGTATCCAATGCACTAAGTGGCTCATCAAGAAGCAATATTTTAGGCTCAACTACGAGAGCCCTTGCTAATGCAACCCGCTGCCTTTCACCACCAGAGAGGTTTATAGGATATCGAGCATTCAGTTTGCTGATCTTCAAGGTTTCCATAGTCAGGAAAACTTTTCGTTCAATTTCCACAGGGGATAAACCTTGCATTTCCAATCCGAATGAGATGTTCTCTTGTACGGTCATATGGGGAAAAAGGGCATAGTCTTGGTAGACAAAACCTATATTCCTGTTTTCTGGTGGCAGTGTTAAGGCATTCCGGTCGTTTAATGTGATATTACCTTCACTTGGATTATAGAATCCTGCGATTATTTCAAGAATAAGTGTTTTTCCAGCTCCTGTAGGCCCAATTATTACAAAGTATTCACCATCATCAACGTGGAATGTTACATCCTTCAGTCTGAATGCTCCGAAATTATGACTCACGTGGTTGAATGATATCAGGATATATCCCTCCACCGATCAGAGAAGTATCTTAACCCGAAGAAAACAGTAAGACATATAAGAATTAATAATACGGCGATAGGCTGCGACCCATTTAATCCATGAGTTGTAAACCGGTAATAGATCAAAACAGGGGCAATCATAGGGTAGAATGCAATTATTATTACTGCACCGAATTCACTAATCCCTCTTGACCATGACATAATCGCTCCAGAGAGAAGGCTTCCCATCGATAAGGGTAGAGTAACTTTGGTAAAGGCTTTCCACTGGTTAGCTCCCAGAGTTCTAGCCACCCTTTCAAGTTGGGGATCTACTGCCTTGAAGCCATCTCTTGCTGAATTTATGTAGAAAGGGGTGCTAACAAAAAGCATAGCCGCTACAATTCCCCATATTGAGTCCTCGAAAACTATACCGATTCTATCGAATGCCATACCAACGGCACTTCGACTATTCAGAAGGGTGTATAGGGCTATACCTGCTACACTGTGGGGAATAATTATTGGGACGTCTATGAGGGCTTCTATCACGATCTTCCCTGGGAAATTATTTCGCGCAAGAACATATGCTAGAGGAGTACCAAAGATAACGGTTATCACTGTAGCCAAAAGGGATGCGAATAGAGTTAGTGTAATTGATCGGATTACGATTGGATCAGTGATGGCTTTGATTAGTCCATCTGGCTGGTATAATATCTGCTTGAAGATCATGTTTAGTAGAGTGAATAATGTGAAGAGGATGAGAATAGAACCAGCAAGTGCAAATAGGGCAGAAAGTGGATTGCGGGATACCCTCTCCCTCAGTTTCATTCTACTCCAATCCTTCAACTAGACTCCTAAGACTCTCTGGGAGTAATTCAACATCATTAGCTAATGCAGGTAAAAGGGGGAGTTGCCCATTTTCAGTGAATATCTGTTGTCCTTCATTCCCAAGTATGAATGCAATCAATTTCTCAGCAAGATTTGGGTTTGGTGCATTATTAGGGATGGTTAATCCGTATACTATTGGACTCCCAGTGCTGTTCCCGTCTAGCCGAACAACCTTTACTTTTGAATACTGATCGTTATAATTGATATTCCCTAGGTTAATGGATGCAGACAGATTAAGGTAGTTTAAGTCATGCTGCTCAGCAATGCTCGTATATTCGAAAGCATAGTCCAAGCCTCCGTTCTGAAGCATGGAGACAAGATCTACTGATTTAGCTCTAATAACAAGCTTTTCTGTGTCAGGAGCAAAGTCCTCCAAAGAGGCTATTATTGAATATATTCCGTTTTCATAAGTAGATGTTATTGCAGAATATTCAGAAACTAACTCATCGAATATTGAGGAGTCATTGTAAACTTGCTCAGCAAGCTGGATGACCATAAGGCTTCTATAACCTGCTGGATCCTGATTAGGATCCGCAAATCCCCATTTAACATCGGGTTGACGCAGAATTTCATACCAATTGTCAGATGTGATCTCATCAGAATATCTGCTCTCATTAGTATATGTAAGAGTCATCTGATTTCTTGCGAATATTATGTACCAATCTGTATAGTTAGGAAACATCATGGATTGGATAAGGTTGTAATCAGCAACAGCCAATAGATCAGCCTGTTTACCTAACTCAGTAACCTTCTTGACAGATGTAACACTACCATCTGGTTCAAGTAATATAACTACAGCATTTTGACTTTCAAAATTTGCTTTGATTCCCTCTAAGGGTATAGTAAGACTACCGGCATGATACACTTTTATTTCAGTAATCTCAGATGGGGCAAAATAATTGTAAGCGAGAGAAAAGACTAGAATGAATATTATTATCTGAAGCAATTCTTTGCCCCAACTAAATTTTTTTGGTGACTTTTTTTCTCCCATGAATATCCCATTTATAATATTATGAGAATGTTTTAGCACTTACCATAATATAAGCCGATATGTTGAGCCGTGCATAACAGTTTTAATAATCCCAACCATTAATGACAGAGAGATATGGGGACTTTAAACAACATAGAACTCTTTGATCCAAGTAATAGGCCAATTAAGAGTCTGCGCATTTCCATTACCCAAAGATGTAACTTCAATTGCTTCTTCTGTCACCAAGAGGGAGAATCTAAATCAGGTGTTGAACTCTCCATCGACGAAATTGAGATCCTGGTAAAAGTGGGAGCAGGGCTTGGTATTAAAAAAGTGAAGATAACGGGGGGGGAGCCCCTACTTCGTGAAGATATTATTGAGATCATTCAGAGAATATCCCCTCATGTCGAAGAGGTTTCCTTGACGACCAATGGATATCGCCTAGCTGAGCTCGCATGCAAATTGAAAGATGCGGGGTTATCACGGGTGAACATTAGTTTCCATTCAAGTCATCCAGATCGTTTGTGTAAGATTATTGGTCTTGAAGCCTTTGATGAAGTCTCCTTGGGTATAAGAGCTTCTTTAGAATGCGATCTGAAACCAGTCAAACTTAACATGGTTGTCATGAAGGGCTTAAATGATGGTGAGATAGGTGAGATGATAGCGTACTCCCGGGAAGTTGGAGCTACATTACAACTCATCGAGTTTCAACCACTGGAAAAAGGAGAGACAGGCTGGGAACAATACCACTTTGACTTGAAGCCTTTAGAGAATGAGCTTGAAAAACGCGCTAAAAAGATAATTACACGTGAGATGCATAGGCGACGCCAATACGTTCTGGAGGATGGTGCAATAGTAGAGATAGTCCGTCCAATGCATAATACAGAATTCTGTCAATATTGTACAAGGTTGCGTGTGACCTCTGATGGGTATCTTAAACCATGTTTGATGAGAGATGATAACTATGTCGATGCAGCATCAATAATCAGAGAGAATAAGGGTGAAGAAGTTCTAATTAAAGCATTCAAAGAGGCTGTGAATAGGAGAGAACCATATTGGAGGAACTGAAATGAAGATACATGTCAAATATTATGCAGCTGTCCGAGACATCATCGGTTTATCTAAGGAAGACATTGATGTAGAAGAAGGTATTCAACTCGATTCTTTTGTAAAAATTATAAAAGAAGGTTATTGTGATATCAAGGATCTTGTTTTATTGGTTGCTGTGAATGAAAAGTATGCAAAACCTGATAAAATTCTAACTGAGGGGGATAGGGTAGCGTTATTCCCTCCCGTTAGTGGTGGTTGATATGATAAAAATACAGGAAGAAGATTTCTCCGTGGACCAGATTATGAGGGAGATTCACAGAGACTCTATGGGGGGAATTGTATCCTTCGTTGGTGTTGTACGTAATGTGTCGGATAGCAGACCAGTAGTCAAAATGGAGATTGAAGTTTATAGGGAGATGGCAATCCAACAGCTTTCTCAGATTCGTGAATATACGATTGAGAATTTTAAGGTTGAGGAAGTAGCTATCATTCACAGATATGGAGAATTAAATGTTTCAGATAACATTATGATGATTGCAGTCGGAGGCAAACATAGAGCAGAAACGTTTGAGGCTTGTAGGTATATCATTGAAGAGATTAAAGAGAAGGTTCCTATATGGAAGAAGGAGTATACTCCGGGTGGAGAATCATGGGTGAAGGGAAAAAAGCATGGTGAAAGTTGACCCAATTCGAATGATTGACGTATCCGACAAGAAGATTGTTCATAGGGTAGCGATTGCCTCAGGCAGAATATATTTGAAACATGAGTCGATTCAAGCCATAAAGGAGGGTACTGTAAAGAAAGGAGACCCCCTATATACAGCAGATATTGCCAGCATTCAAGCGGTGAAAAAGACACCACACTTAATTCCATTATGTCATCCTATTCCAATTGGAGCAGTCAATACAAAATTCAATATTGGACTCAATTATGTTGAGGTAACATGCACGGTAACTGCAAATTATAAAACAGGTGTCGAGATGGAGGCGTTGACCGGAGTCTCTGTTGCATTACTCAACATCTGGGATATGGTCAAGTATCTGGAGAAAGATAAAGATGGACTGTACCCCTCAACAGAAATCAAGGATATCAAAGTAGTTGAAAAAAGGAAGACCCTAAAATGAGTGAACATAGGAGAGACCAAAAGGTCAACGCGAATATTGCTTTGATTATAACCAGTAATACACGAACAATTAACACTGATGAAACAGGAAAATTGGCTATAGAACTACTTGAGAAAGAGGGACATGAGGTTTCATCATATGTTATTGTCCCTAACGAGGAAGACAAGATAACTGAAGCCTACGATGAATCATTAAGATCTGAGAAAATTCAAGTCATAATCACTAGCGGTGGTACAGGTATTAGTATCTTAGATAAGACCGTTGACACTATATCGACCACATTCGAAAAGGAAATGCCTGGATTCGGAGAATTATTCAGAAGACTCAGTTTCGATGAGATTGGTCCATCCTCAACATTCAGTCGCTCAACTGCTGGATTAAAAAATGGAAAACTGGTCTACTGCCTACCTGGTTCAAAGGGAGCCATGAGAACGGCTCTAAAAAAAATCATACTACCCACAATTGGACATCTAATATGGGAGGTTAACAGATGAGTAGCATGAAGCCTTTCAAGAAATTAATATCTAGGAAGGATGCTATAGCCATTATACTGAAAACAGTATCAAAGATAAAAAGAAAAGAAAAAATTAGCATAGAAAATGTATCTAGAAGAATTCTAGCTGAAAATATAATAGCTAAACTCAACGTACCCCCATTCAATAGGTCAGCTATGGATGGGTATGCAGTTAAGGCTGAAGATACTTTTGGTGCATCTGGGTTTAACCCTATAAAGTTGAAGCTGGTAGGAGTCCAGCATGCAGGGGAGCAGTGGAGTGGAGAAATAAAACATGATGAGTGTGTTCAGGTTGCTACTGGAAGTCCTGTACCAGGTGGTAGTAACTCGGTCGTAATGGTTGAATATACAAAACTGGATGGTTCGTTTGTTGAAATATTAAAGCCAGTATATCCCAAAGCGAATATTTCCCCTGAAGGTGAAGACTTGAAGGAAGGAGATCTTGTACTTGAGTCGGGGGAGGTTTTATCACCTGCAAAGATTGGGGTTCTTGCAGCATTAAACATACAAATAGTTACAGTTTTAGAGAAACCAAAAGTTGGCGTATATTCTACAGGAACTGAGATCATACCTCTTGGTACAGACTTGGAACCAAGTCAGATTTACGATGTTAACTCATACACAATGGCATCTGTAATATCATCAATGGGATGCATCCCAATCAGACATGAGATAGTTGGTGACGAACGAGAAGCCATCGAAGCTGCAATTAAACAGGCGTCAAAATATGACCTAGGGGTCTTTTCAGGTGGAAGCTCAGTAGGAGTTAGAGACCTTTTCGCTGAAGTCATCGAGGATCTCGGAGAAATATTCTTTCACGGAGTACAAGTAAAACCTGGAAAACCAACACTATTTGGAGAAGTTAATAGCTCCCCAATTTTCGGTATGCCCGGATATCCCACATCCTGTCTAAGCAATTCCTACATATTCTTAGCCCCAGCACTAAAAAAGATAGCAGGACTCCCAAACATACCACCGATACAGGTTAAAGCAAAAATGGGTCAACGTTTTGTATCGAGCTCAGGAAGAGAGCAGTTCCTAACAGTAAAGATAGAACATAATACAGCTATTCCGGTCTTTAAAAAATCGGGAGATATTACGAGCATGGCAAGCGCTGATGGGTACATCATCCTACCAGTTAACCTTGATGTTATCGAAGAAGGAGAAGAAGTGACAGTTACACTTCTCTCCTAAAACCATATGAGCGTATACGCGCGAAAAAAAAATTAGTATTCGAAACCATTTATTTTGTAGTATAATTTTTTTGCTATATCCCTATTTATATGCTAGTATAGAGGTTGTAGGGTTAGGACTGTAGTTTGAATGAGTGAGGCAGTAGAGAAACTAAGTTTTAATGGTGGTGACTTCAAGTTTGTCATCGCCTACCAAGCATATGAAAAAAAGTTTAGTGAAGTTGAAGAAACTGATAAGATAAGAATGAATGAAGCAGTACAGAATCTTTTCGATGGCTCAATATCATACGAGGACTTTTACAGAGTGATAAATCAGGAAGACTCCAAAAATTATGAATTCCATAGAACCAAAATATCAGGTTCAAGAAAATTTTCATATAGAAAAGAACAACAGAAAGTAGACCGTATTAAACGGCACAAATAACCTTTCTGTATTTATCTATCTTTAACTATCCCTGGGAAGATGAACTCTAAGGCATCAGGGACCACTTTTAGGGGTAGGTTGCTGTGGTCTGCACTTTCTACTCGTTTATATCTCCATTCCAATCCTTCCGGTTCAAATATTTGCAGTAGTTCTACTAGGTTGTTTATTCGGTCTTCTATTCCTGGTCTGCTTATAGGTTCATGAGCCATGTAGATAATTTTAGATGGAGAAACACCCGTCTTAAGATAGTATTCAATCTTAGAGAGTAATATATCATCTTCTGATCCGAACCATGGGCTTAAAGCCATATATGCTCTGAACATTGTGGGTTGTGAAACAAATGCGTAAACAGTGAATAAACCACCAAGTGAATGTCCGATAAGCGTTCGATAGTCTCTCGTAGAATACTTGGATTCTATGAGGGGGAATAATTCGTCAGATAGGAATTGGAGGAATTTATCTGCTCCGCCTCCAGAACGGGGTCTTCCTCCTATACCACCTCTTTCAGAGGGGGTGAAGTCATGCATTCTATCAGTACTTGCTATACCAACAACTATCATAGGGGGTATTCTTCCTCTTGTTGAGTACATCTGCACAATACTCGAAACATAATTGAATAAGCTGTGTCCATCAAGGAGGTAGATAACGGGGTAGATCTCTCCGGGTTGACCTTCCTCGGGTAAATATATGTAGATTTCCCTCTCCTCACCTAGGACTTCTGATTTGACATTCAATGTCTCAGATTTTAATGATCTCATGATGGCTCGACATAAACAGATTCTTTAGGAGTATTTCATAACTACTATAGAAAATGGTGCTCCTGCCGGGATTTGAACCCGGGATCTCGGACTCGAGAGGCCCGCATCCTTGGCCGGACTAGACGACAGGAGCACAGCGTAATACTCATTACCAGAGGTCTCAAATTTAAATCTTAACTACATATAAAGTTGAAAATATTCAAGAATTTTGTAATAAATGAGTGAAATACTGGGTATTTTTAGGTTATTAGAAATAAAAGGAGGAGTTTTAGTATTCCTCGTCGCCACCTGGCATACCTGGTCCACCAGGGGGTGCACCGGAGCCTTGAGATGCGACCACATCGTCGATCCTGAGGATCATGGATGCAACTTCAACAGCAGATTTGATTGCCTGTAACTTGACGGCCATGGGTTCAACTACGCCTTGTTCTAGCATGTCAATGACGCCTTCGTCAAAAACGTTGACGCCCATTGCGCTGCCATCAGCTTTCTCGTGGGCTGCTTTTATTGCTACCATTGTATCTATTAGGTCTAGTCCTGCGTTCTCTGCTAAAGTTTTTGGGATAATTTCAAGAGTATCGCCGAATGCTTCGATTGCTAGCTGTTCCCTTCCGCCAACACTACGTGCATAGTCACGAACATGTTTGGATAGCTCAATCTCGATTGCGCCTCCACCTGGAACCATTTTGGGTAGCTCCATAACGTCACTCACTACGAATAACGCGTCGTTTAAAGCCCTCTCGGCTTCATCAAGCATCCTATTTAATCCTGCTCGGATGAAGATAGCAACTGCCTTGGGATCCTTGCAGCCTTCTACAAAGATCATCTTGTCATCAGATACTTTCTTCTCTTCGACAGAACCGCATGAACCAAGATCTTTTGGTTTTAGGTCTGCAAGATTTGAGATTACTTTAGCACCTGTAGCTTTTGCTAACTTTTCCATATCGGATTTTTTGACTCTTCTTGCGCCCAATATTCCAGCTTTGGCGAGGAAATGCTGTGCCATATCGTCTATTCCCTTCTGGCAAAAGATGACGTTTGCTCCGCTCGATATAACGTCATCGACCATTTTCTTTATCATATCTGATTCTTGGTCTAGGAATGCCTTAATCGCATCAGGGCTTCGGATACGGATCTCTGCGTCAAATTCGGTCTTCTCAATTTCAATAGCTGCATCAATTAATGCAATTTTTGCATTAGAAATCTTCTTGGGCATGCCATTATGAACGACTTCTTTATCGATAATGATACCTTTGATGAGTTCTGTTTCATCGATGCTCTTACCTTCTTTTTTAACGACCTGAACGTTTTCGACATCAGCAATTAATTTACCGTCTCTTTCCTCCACAATAAGCTTGATTGCATCGATTACGATGTTTGACAGATATTCCCTTGACTGACTGACAGTCTTGCTCCTCATAGAAGTTGATGATATATTCATCAGGGTTTCTCGGTCATCTAAATCGACATTTAATGCAATCTTGTTGAGAACCTCAACAGCTTTTTCCGCTGCCTTTTGATATCCAGAGATTATTATTGAGGGATGAACATTCTCCTCGATGAGTTCACCAGCTTTCTTCAACAGTTCTCCGGAGAGAATGACTGAAGTGGTTGTACCGTCACCGACTTCATCATCTTGAGTCTTTGCGACCTCAATGATCATCTTAGCGGCTGGATGCTGTACATCGATTTCATCTAGAATAGTTGCACCGTCATTTGTGATGGTTATATCACCGAGGCTATCGATAAGCATCTTGTCCATACCTCGTGGACCTAGAGTAGATTTCAATACCTCTGAAATTATCTGAGCTGCCATCATGTTAGCCTTACGGGCATCTCTCCCGCGGCTCTGAGTGGCGCCTTCTTTCAAAATATACACTGGTTGCCTAGTCATGTAAGCCAAATAGTTTGTCTCCTAACGAGTATATTGACTAACACACACAATTGTGGTGACAATATAAAGGTTTTCCAGACGATGAAAATATTGAGAAAAATGTTTTGGTAATTAAGGAAAAAGAAATTCTCACCTAATATATGTTGACATTAAACCTATTACTCCTCGGGGGGAACGGGCTATGAGTTTAGCAATTGTTCGTTTGACGTTTGTTCCATTTGTCATATTTATAATATCATCAGGTTCAATGATTTCAACGATAGCGTTAAAATGTTTATCTTCAAAGCTATCAAGCATTTCAAGGACTTTTCCAGCATCACGAATTCGTTTGCCCCAAGCATCGTCGAATCTTTTTACGTATTCTTCAAGGCGTTTACCTGAGGTATCTCCTTCACTGATTGCCTTTGCAGCTACCTCTCCACCAATCTTACCGGCCTCAACACCTGTATGTATGCCAGCACCGGTCATGGGTATCATTTGACCAGCTGCATCTCCAACGAGCATAACTCCATCATCTACAATTCTCTCGAAAACTCCAGATACCGGACATACGCCCCCAGATACCCTCAAAATCTCAGCATCCTTAAATCGGGGTTCAGATTCAACCCACTTTTTAAGGTAATGAAGAGCTGATCCTTCATTAAACAGTCGTACGCCCAATCCAACGTTTGCTACGGTTTCAGATTTTGGGAATATCCATCCGTATCCTCCAGGGCATATTTCTCTACCAATATGGAATTCATTGGAATGAGGGTTTTCTAGTTTTAATCCACTCAACTGGAACTGTGCTACAGGTGTAGCATCTTCAAACCATTTTTTGAATCCAGCTGTTCTTCGAACAATAGATGAATGCCCTTCTGCTCCTATGACGATTTTTGATTTTATCTCAATGGTTTTACCCATACTTACTGCTTTGACACCAACTACTTTGATACCATTTTTTATTACACCTGTTGCTTTCGTCTCAAGCATCAATTCTGCTCCAGCATTGACTGCATTCTGAGCGAGGGCTCCATCAAATTCCACCCGATCTTGATTAAAGCCACTCCACTCTTCACTTGATAAATCAATGTACTTTTTATTTGGCGCATAAACTCGTGCTTTGTTTATCTTCTGGCAGACATAAGGGGGTACTGGCTTCAAACCAGCATCGCGGATTCCTCTAATACTTAATCCTTCTGCACAATATACAGGATATCCTACGCGCGGATGTTCCTCTATTAATATTACATTTGCACCATGCTCTGCGGCTGTCCTTGCAGCTAGACTTCCTGCGGGACCAGCACCAACGACGACAATGTCACAATTGAGCGAACGCATACAGCTTCAACATTATTTCGAAAGGATTGATAATAAAACCCTATCGCTCTAAGACTTTTTGTGCAGCTATCTCAATGTCTCTGGCTTTTACGGTTTTACGTCCAGCGTGTTTTGCGTAGTCGATTGCTTCCCTAGCTACTTTAAGACCTATCTCTTCAAGGGCTTTTCCCAGGGCAGTTGCACTCTCCTCACTTACTCTTGCTGCACCAGCTCGCTTGATTAATTTGTGCATTGGTGCGACCTTTATCTCATCAGTCATTCTATAACCCTTCAAATTCAACTCTTATCGCCAAATATTTAATACTTATGGCGTTTTTAGGCCAGAGAACCAGTAAATCGTCTCTTTTGTTACAAGAAAAGAATTGAAGCCGAATGAATTCACTTGGGGGATTAACAAGCAATAATAAGCGGTAACAGGATAAAAAGGGCTTATTGAGATTCATGAATAAATGAACTCCCTAATTTATGATAAATTTCTAAGTTTGACTCTTTTTTGAGGTAACATTTAAAACAAGGATTGTATTCCATTGTTGACGAACATGGGTAAAGTAAGAACAGAGCTGATTAAGCGTGTCTCGCTTGAACTAATTGAAAAATACCCTAAGAGCTTTACATCTGAGTTTGAGCCTAACAAACAGTTCCTTAAGGAAATAGGCTTTGATGTATCCAAGAAACTTAGGAATAAAGTTGCAGGATATGTAACTACGCTGATAAAAATTGACAGGGCACCTGAGATTATTGAAGAAATAGCATAAAAATTATCTCGATATCCATAAATTTTAACAGTTTCATAACAAATTTTCAAGTGGTCAACTATCTTAATCCGTTACGTATATATCTGTTGACCAATATTTTGACAGGAAATGAGCGTAAGCCGTCCGATCGCCTATATAATCGAGGGAAATGGATTACAGCTCAATATTGCACTTATTGAAACAGAGAAATTAATTCTGCATGAGGAGATTATACCTGAAAGCTTAGAGAGACTAAGGAATAATATAAAATTTGACAATGTTATTCACTCACCTGTTATAGTGGATTCAAATTCACTAGTAATCTTAGATGGTGCACACAGAGTAACTGCATTGAAAAGCCTTGGATGTAGATATACTCCAGTATGTCTGGTGGATTATTACAATCAGGAAATTAAACTGGATCGATGGTGTAGGACATTTAGAGGCGATATTAACACAGATGATGTTATCTTCAGGGCTCAGGAACTTGGTGTTACTATCACCCTTATTGAAGATGATGTTTATGATGAATCGAAGACTCTGATAATCTCGAATAGTCAATCTTACCAGTTGAAGGCACCTTTTGATGGTATTGAACAAGAATTCAGTGTAGTCTCAGAGCTTGAATCGTGGGCAATATCAAGGGGAATAAAAGTGAAACATGAAACATATCAGGATGCATTAATGAAGCTAAAACAGGGGACATTCCCCCTAATATTGTGCCCACCGAAAGTAAGCAAGAGTCAGGTCATCGAGGTTACTCAGAATGGAAATGTCTTCACACATAAAGCGACCAGACATAGGATACCCGCAAGACCGATGGGTCTCAATATACCATTGAGTATACTACAGGATCCAAACCTGACTGTTGAAGAAGCAAATGAACTTTTGTCCCAGTACCTTCATAATAAAAGTTTAAAGCGTATTCCCCCTGGAGGAATCCTTTTTAATAGAAGATATGATGAAGAAGTCTTTATTTTTGAGGACAAGCTGTCGTAGCTTCGTAAAATATAATAAAATGACACGATTATGCACCCAATATTACGGATAATTCGATGATTACAGTTACAATCCCAAGTCTTATCCAAACTATAACCTAACCATAATTGTGAATGTAAATGGTTGATCAAGCAGTACACTACCAAGAGGAAGGACACTAGATATTCAAAAAGAAGTTACAGACTTAGAGGCATCAACAGGCCAACACACCACAAACATAAACATCGAAGCCACAATCTAACCCACCCTTTTTATGTTGTTTACAACACTTAACCGTCATGAACAGCACACTAAGAAACAGACAGTTGACCGTATGGTGTCCAATAACCTACGTTCATAAAGACAAAACAACAAACACAAATGGAAAAAGAACAGTAAACACCATGACAAGACCAGGAAAATGGGTAAACATAAACAAAACATGCCGAAACTGCAAAC
>RCNB010001084.1_pt1 | contig 17420 bp, 19 predicted proteins | sample 2041321 | NCBI WGS metagenome assembly RCNB01 (sample SAMN09708232, study PRJNA481090) | Marine sediment metagenome, whole genome shotgun sequencing project. | reverse complement strand
GGTAAAGGCGCTGAGTTTGGAGAAAAGGGAATTTCCGAATCCAAATGGCGTACGGAGCATTCCGTTAAACGAAACGCTGATGTGTATCCAACGCATGGTTTAGGTCCAGTTGCCATAATGGCCGATGTAAATCGTGGGAATCGATTCATGTCCTTAACATCGCACGCTAGTAAAGGTATAGGTTTGCATAACTATGTTGTGGATGTAGGAGGAAAGGACCATCCAAATGCTAAAATAAAATTCAAACAGGGCGATGTCATTACTACGACTATTGATACGGCCAACGGTGAAACCATTATTATTACCCATGATTGTAATCTGCCCAGACCGTATTCTTTAGGATTCAGAGTACAAGGAGCAAATGGTTTATGGGAAGTAGACGGGAATAGAATTTATGTAGAAGGACAATCGGAGTCGCATAAATGGGACGAGGCTACGGAGTGGTTGGAAAAATATGACCATCCACTTTGGAAGAAGTACGGTGAATATGCTTTGAATGCTGGACACGGGGGAATGGATTACTTCGTCATGAATTCTTTTATTGAATCTGCGAAGGCGAATATAGCCCCTCCAATGGATGCTTATGACGCAGCCGCTTGGAGTGCTGTAACTCCTTTATCCGAACTCTCAATCGATAATAACGGTGAGCCGCAGGATTTCCCTGATTTTACTAGAGGACTTTGGTTGAAACGCAAACCTTACCAGTGGATGAAAGAAACGTATTAATAGGACCTCCGATATAGATTACTCCACTTTTTAGATTTTTCGGTAGCCGGTTATTATGATAATTGTCATGTTTTGCAATGTGCTTAGGGTATACCTTTGTGTTAAATCTAATAGTAAAATGTGTAGCCTTATCCAAAAATATAATGTTCCCGGGCCTAGATATACAAGTTACCCTACCGTACCCTATTGGGATTTAGATTCTTTTTCAGGCAAAAAGTGGGAAGTTTCCGTTCAAAAAAGCTTTTCGGAATCAAATACTAAGGAAGGTATTAGTCTTTACATTCATTTGCCTTATTGTGAAAGTATGTGCACGTTTTGCGGATGCCACAAAAGAATAACAAAAAGGCATGAGGTAGAATTACCCTATATACAGTCTGTTTTAAAAGAGTGGGCGCTTTATGTAAACTTGTTTCAAGAAAGACCCCTTATAAAGGAACTTCATTTAGGTGGTGGTACCCCAACATTTTTTAGTCCAGAGCATTTAAAAATACTAATTCAGGGCATATTTGAAAAGGCTGATAAGGCTCCAAATCATGAATTTAGTTTTGAGGGGCATCCCAATAATACGACCAAGGAGCATTTACAGGTTTTATATGATGTTGGATTTAGAAGGGTAAGTTATGGTGTTCAGGATTATAACGAAAAAGTGCAAAAGGCGATTCATAGGATACAACCTTTTGAAAATGTAAAAAAAGTAACAGCATGGGCTCGTGAAATCGGATATACTTCGGTGGGACATGATTTAATTTTTGGGTTACCATATCAAACAAAAGAAGATGTGGCCAAAACCATTGTGAAAACTAAATCTTTAATGCCAGACAGATTGGCTTTTTATAGCTATGCCCATGTTCCTTGGTTAAAAGGGAACGGTCAACGTGGGTATAAAGATGCAGATTTGCCAACTTCCGATGTTAAAAGGGAGCAATATGAAACTGGTAAAACCTTGCTTGGCTACCTAGGATATAAGGAAATAGGCATGGATCATTTTGCCTTGGAAACGGATGAATTGTACATTGCTGCACAAGAAGGACGTTTGCATCGTAATTTTATGGGGTATACGGCTTCTAAAACTGAGTTAATGGTAGGTTTGGGGGCATCTAGTATCAGTGATAGTTGGTATGGTTTTGCTCAGAACGTTAAGGATTTAGAGGAATATCAGCGGCTGGTAGCCAACAATGTGATACCTGTGATTAAAGGTCATATGCTTTCTGCAAAGGACGAGGCTATCCGTAAGCATATCCATAATTTAATGTGCACATTGGAGACCTCGTGGTTTAACGAACAAATGCTTTTTTCCGAATTACCGGTTGTTTTACAGCGATTAGAAGGGATGCGGAAAGATGGCCTTATTGAAATAAATACTCATCAACTTAAAGTTACCTCAAAAGGGCGGCCTTTCGTGCGCAATATATGCATGGCCTTTGATGTAAGATTACATAAAAAAATTCCCAAAACAAGATTGTTCTCGATGACGGTCTAACGTATATAAACCTTAAAATTACCGATATGGAAAATATTGTAGTACCTATTGATTTTTCAACGCAATCAGAATATGCATTTAAAGTAGCGGCGTCTATCGCCAAAAAACATAAAGCTACAGTATATGCCTTGCATATGTTAGAAATTAACGAGGCATTAATATCTTCAAATGAAGGAGCACAAATGCAGCAAACTGTGTTTTTAATGCGACTTGCAGAGAAGCGCTTAACAGCGTTTCTTGATAAACCTTATTTAGAGGGTATTACCGTAGTTCCTATAATAAAACATTTTAAGGTGTTTAGTGAGATAAGTAGCGTGGCCAAAGAGCATAATGCTGACCTGATTGTTATGGGTAGCCATGGTAGTGAAGGGCTTAAGGAAATCTTTGTAGGCTCTAATACACAAAAAGTTGTGAGACATTCCGATACACCCGTATTGGTTATAAAAGAAGATGTTGCTGATTTTGACCCTAAACAAATGGTGTTTGCCTGTGATTTAAAGGAGGAAAATATACATGCTTTTCAGCGTGCCAAATACATTGCTCAAGTTTTTTCTACCGAACTTAGATTGGTATATGTAAATACACCTGGCGATGCTTTTTTAAGTACAACTGAGATACAGGAGAAAATAGTTTCTTTCTGCGACAGTGTTGGTTTTGACCTTCTTATTGCCATTTATAATGACTACTCTGTAGAAAGTGGTGTGCTGAATTTTGGTAAAGAAAGCAAAGCTGATATTATTGGAATCCCTACCCATGGCCGTAAAGGTTTTTCCCATTTCTTTATGGGAAGTATTGGCGAAGATGTCGCCAACCATTCCACATTGCCGGTGGTCACTTTTAAGATATAGGCTTTACAGTAATTTCATATTTGTTGGATCCCAGTCTACAGGCTGTTTTTTATAATAACTTTCATTGGCCAATAGGGCTGCACCCGCAGCTCTTAGTCCAAAAGTTGGGTCTTGCACCACCTTACCCTCTGCCCGAATGGCGGTAAAGAAATTGTTGAAATGATCGTAATGCCCTCCTTTGTAGTCATTAGGGGCTTGCCAAGTTGTAGTTCCAGTATTTAAAGATTGTACTCTAGAAGATGATTTATTCTTGGCGTAAGCTGCCTTTATCTTTTGCTGTGTTTCTTCAGTATAGGCAACTAAAGAATAACCGCCTGGTGTCATACCTAGTTTGGATCGCCTTAAAGTCACTTGGTTCTGACTCACTTCCATCTCGCCCTCCGTACCTATCAATTTAAATCCGCCACCGCCGCCATTTCCAGCGATAAAATTAATTCGGAATGCGGCATTGAAAGCGGCGTGGGTATCTGTTTTAGGGTAGTCATAAAGGGTAATGCTTACGTCTGGCACATCGCGGCCATCCTTCCAATATCTTAATCCTCCTGTAGCAAATGCCCTATTAGGACCGTGTGAACTAATAACATGATTTAAAGTTGAAAAAGCATGTACAAAGAGATCACCTGCGACACCGGTTCCATAATCTTGATAGTTCCTCCATCTAAAAAAACGTTTGAGTTCAAAAGGTACTTTTGGAGCCGCACCTAAAAAGCGGTCAAAATCTATGGTATTTGGGTCGGCATCCGGTGGAATGGGATATTGCCAAGCTCCTTCGGCAGAATAGCGGTCATTGTACATATCCAGCATAACTATATCTCCTATTGCCCCTTCTTCATATAATTGTTTGGCTTTTTCATTTCCTAAAGAAGACATTCCCTGACTACCTACTTGGCATATTTTACCGCTTTTCTTTTGAGCACTAATAATCGCTTCACCTTCCTCGTATTTTTGAACCATAGGCTTTTCGCAGTACACATGTTTACCCGCTTTTAAAGCTTCAATCGTTATTTTTTGATGCCAATGATCAGGGGTAGCAATGATAACTGCATCAATATCTTTGCGTTCCAGTATTTTTCTATAATCCCGTGTCACAAAAATAGAATCTCCCCATAATTCCTTTGCTCGGTCTAGTCGGCCATCATACAAATCGCAGGCCGCTACCAATTTTACGCCATTTACACCTAATGCAGCTTTGGTATCGTAGATTCCTTGTATTCCCGAACCAATAAGTGCAATATTTATATGGTCGTTAGCAGCATACAAGGTATCTGAGTATGACCTTATGAGGGGTTTTTTTTCCGATTGGCCTTTTGCAAACAAGAGGGGTGTCGCCGTAATGGCAGCTGTGGTAAGTGATGCTTTTTTAAGAAAAGACCTTCTAGATTCGTTTTTATTCATTTTTCAGGAGTAAAAATATTATGAGATGTATGCTAAGCCCTACGAAAATAGCGATTTTGCGTAAATTTTCGCACAAGTTCTTTTAGAGATTATTTATGATTTAATAAGTGGTTTATCGATTTGAAGAATGTAATTTTACAGATTGATAAAACTGGAAATTTGATTTTAGATTTAGTCATAGCGATGCTTTGGAGCCTTTCTCCTTTTGGGGAAGCAAAGGTGGGTATTCCGTACGGAATCTTAAAAGGAGTAAATATTTACCTAGTATTTTTAGCTTGTTTTTTGGCTAATTTACTGGTATTTCCAATCATGCAGTTTTTTCTAATTAACATTAATAAGTACCTTCTTAAATGGCATTACTACAAGAAATCTGCTATTTACGTTGCACGTAAAGCTAAACTAGGTTCTGGCGAAAAAATAAAAAAATATGGTTTTATTGGTCTCATTTTCTTTGTAATGCTTCCTGTTCCCGGTACAGGAGTCTACGCGGGCACCATAGCTAGCTATCTTTTTAAAATGGAAAGAAAGAGAGCCTTCGCGGCAAATGCTGTTGGTATTTTCTTTTCCTCGGTTATTGTTTGGCTTACCACAGTGCTGGCAATGAAGGGAGTTGCTTAACTGTAGTTCTTACCAAGTTAATATATTTTGTTTCCTAGATAATCCTCTTGTGGTTTACGCTAATATTAGAGGTTTAAAAAGCTTTTTCCTTCCTTAATGTCCGCTATCAAATCCTGAACTTTGGTCTCTTCAAGCTTCCTTAAAAATTCACTTTTGTTATTACCTATTAAATAATGTAGGGGACAAGGGTGCTCTGCGTTGCATTTATCTAAACTAAGAATACAGGTATTAAGGCGGTTTTCACCATCTATGATATTAATAATAGTAAGTAAACTTACTTGTTTATTTTCATCAGTAAGGTAAAAGCCCCCATTGGGTCCGCGTGCAGAAGATATTAGATTATGACGTGCTAAATCTTGCATTAATTTAGAAAGATAAGCCTTTGGCACCCTTGTGTTACTGCTTAAATCTGTCGCTAAAATCTTTTTTTCTTTCGAAGAATTTACGGCGAGATACAGTACACCAATCAAGGCATATTTAGAGGAATTTGAAATCATAAAAGCAATTTTTAGCTAAAATAGGAATCCTTTTGGTATTCATATTAAATATAAAAAGATGTTTTTATCCTTTATATGATAAATATCATGTTTTAGACTCTGCCTAGCTTGTATTTTTGGCTTTAGAAATTTTAAACCACCATACTATGAGCATAACAATTAGAAGTTTGACAATCATTTTTTCCGTGCTCCTTATGAGTTGCGGAGGAAAAGAGAAAAAAGAAACCGATGGCTTTAGTGTTAATCGTAAAAGTGCGACTGACAAACCTATTGAAACTGCTCCGGCTAGTGATGCAGTGCCGGCCTCTCAGCGTGTAACGCTTGGTGATAAAGGAGTAGGTGAAATCAAAGATATTACGCTTCAAGATGAAATTGACACAGAAATGGCAGCCGCTGGCGCAGCTATCTACAAAGCGAACTGTACGGCTTGCCACAAACTGGATAAAAGATTTATAGGTCCATCGCCAAAAGGAATCATGGAAAGAAGAAGTCCTGAATGGATTATGAATATGATTTTAGATCCCAAGCTAATGACCGAGCAAGACAGATGCGCAAAAGATCTTTTAATAGAATTTAACGGCGCAGCAATGGCCAATCAGAACCTTACAGTAGAAGAAACCAGATCTATATTAGAATATTTCAGAACCTTATAAATACTTATATAATGAAAGCAACCAAGTTTAGATTACTATTAAGTTCGTTTTTAATACTGTTTTTTGTTTACAGTTGTAAAAATGATGAAAAGAAGGGAAGTACCTCTGCTACGGATTCGAGTACTACAACGGCAGATACTGAAGATAAAGGCCAAGCTTTTATTCAAGATGATGGTTCTGCGCCCAACGTGTTACAGATAGCTATAGGTTCTCCCGACCATACCACTTTGGTAGCTGCGGTGCAAGCCGCGGAACTGGAAAACGTTTTGGTAAATGCAGGCCCCTTAATGGTCTTTGCACCTACCAACGCAGCCTTTGATGCTTTACCCGAGGGTACGGTAGAAAATTTGCTAAAGCCAGAAAATAAAGAGGCATTAGCGAATATTCTTAAGCACCATGTTACAGCGGGCAATTACTCAAAAGACTTTCTGAAGAAGTTTAAGAAATTGGGACAGGCGAATGACCAGAATACCACCATTGAGGTCAGAGGAGACGATGTATATGTGGGTGGGGCTAAAATATTAGCTAGTATTCCTGCAGGAAACGGAATCGTGCATGTGGTGGATAAAGTTATTTTACCTCCATCCGAATAAACAGAACAATCTTAACAACCAAATAAAATAGAAAAAATGAAAAAGTATAGTTTTTATGTAACGATGCTTGTGGGCGTAATGGCACTTTTGTCAAGTTGCGGTAACCAAGGCGATGGAAAATCTTCCAAGGGTGGACTTTCTTCCAATGCAGCAGAAAAAGTGTATGTAGCTCCTGGAGAACATGATGAATTTTATGCCTTCATGTCCGGTGGGTATAGTGGAAATATTACGGTTTATGGTCTGCCATCTGGTAGAATGTTTAAGGAGATTCCTGTCTTTTCCCAGTTCCCTACATCAGGGTACGGATATTCCGAAGAAACTAAGCCTATGTTGAATACCTCATTCGGATTTGTTCCTTGGGACGATTCCCACCATCCGGATATTTCACAGACAAATGGAGAGTTGGACGGTAGATGGCTTTTCATCAATGGCAACAATACACCTCGTATTGCAAGAATAAGCTTGTCTACTTTTGAGACCGAAGAAATTATAGAATTACCCAATAGTGCTGGTAATCACAGTTCTTCCTTTATTACGGAGAATACGGAGTATGTAGTCGCTGGGACCCGTTTTTCTGTACCTGTACCGCAACGAGATATGCCTATTAGCGAGTATAAGGGAAACTTTAAAGGAGCACTTTCTTTTATTAGCATAGCTCCTGAAAATGGCCGTCTTAATTTGGAGTTTCAGTTGATGATGCCCGGTTTTAATTATGATCTTTCGCATCCCGGTCGTGGTAAATCGCACGGTTGGTTCTTCTTTACTACCTATAATACCGAGGAGGCAAATTCGCTATTGGAAGTTAATGCTTCCCAGAACGATAAAGATTTTATTGCTGCTATAAACTGGAAAAAAATAGAAGAGTATGTAAAAAATGGTGGGGGAACAAAAATGCCCGCTGAATATGCCCATAATGTATATGATGAGGCCACGCATACAGCTACTTCTACCATGAAAAAAGAAGTACTTACTGTAAATCCGTTGGATGTGCCAGGTGCTGTTTATTTCTTGCCAACACCAAAATCCCCCCACGGTTGCGATGTTGACCCAACAGGGCAATACATTATTGGTAATGGAAAGCTATCGGCCGATTTGACAGTGCACTCTTTTGATAAGATGATTGCAGCTATTGAAAACGAAAAATTTGACGGAGAAGCCTACGGAATTCCTATTTTGAAATTCGAGGATGTTTTGGCTGGAGTTGTAAAAAGCGGTGGATTAGGACCCTTACATACTGAATTTGATGGAAAAGGGAATGCTTACACTACTTTCTTTATCTCATCGGAAGTCGTAAAATGGAAATTAGGCACGTGGGAAGTATTGGATAGAAAACCTACGTTCTATTCCGTAGGTCACTTGATGATACCTGGTGGTAATTCTCGTAAGCCATTTGGTAAATACGTAGTGGCTTTAAATAAAATCACCAAGGATAGATACCTGCCTGTTGGCCCTGAAATGGAACATTCGGCACAACTCTATGACATTACTGGAGATAAGATGGAGCTGATTTATGATTTCCCTACCCATGGTGAACCTCATTATGCAGCAGGTATCCCAGCAGAGCTGTTGGCTCCGAAGGCGAAAAAAATATACAGATTGGATGAAAACGAACACCCTTACGCAGTGCTAACTCCCGATCAAGCAAGGGTGGAACGTGATGGAAATGTGGTTCACGTATATATGTCAACGATTAGAAGTCACTTTACACCGGATAACATTGAAGGTGTCAAGGTGGGTGATAAAGTATACTTCCATATTACCAATCATGAACAAGATTTTGATGTACCACACGGCTTCGCCATGATAGGTCAGCAAAGTTCTGAATTGTTGGTAATGCCGGGTCAAACAAAAACATCGCTTTGGGAGCCTAAGAAAGTAGGGGTATGGCCGTTCTATTGTACAGATTTCTGCTCAGCATTACACCAAGAAATGCAAGGTTATGTTAGAGTTTCCCCTGCGGATTCTGACGTGCCGCTTACCTATAGTTTAGGAGATTAAGACTTTTTAGTGGTTGGTTTAAAGAAAGCGGGTCGTGTGTAAGTACCGGCCCGCTTTTTAAACATCAACTCCAGACGAGTTTATATAATTATAATTCATTTCAAAGAAATAGAAAATGAAAAAGGCAAGTATTATAATGATGATAGGTTCTTTGTTCTTATTGGGACTGTTTGCTTTTCCCTTATGGAATATTATGTTAGGTGCTCCACAATACCCTGATCCGTTGGGAATGAATATTCACATTGATGGTATTCGTGATGCAAAAGAGTTCGACCTTCAGAATATAAATGGTCTAAATCACTATATTGGTATGCGGAACCTTCCTAAACCTGAAGAAATGTGGGAGTTTAGCACCTTTCCTTTGGTTATAGGTGGCATGGTGGCACTAGGAGTTTTAATAGGAATTTTTGGCTACTTTAAAAAAGTGACTTATAAATGGTTTTTAGGATGGTTCATTTTAATGAGTATTCTGGGTGTTTTGGGTATGTATGATTTTAATGCTTGGATGGTTGATTATGGTACTAACCTAGACCCCCACGCCATTATGAAACTAGCCAACGCAGATGGTACACCTATGACCTATAGTCCGCCACTTTTTGGTAAGGCCAATATGCTAAATTTTCAAGTTACTTCATTGCCATCAACCGGAGCATGGCTAATGTTCGTTGGTATGATGCTTACGATTGTTGCATTTTTTGTTGGACGGAAGAATAGGAAATCCGAAGAAATAAAACTAGCTGCCTAATGAAAGACAGTATAATTTTTTTAGCATGTTTTTTGCTTGTTTTGGCAGGATGTACCAATACTCCTAAACCCATAGCCTATGGTTCCGATGGCTGTCATTTCTGTAGCATGACCATTGTGGATAAGCAACACGCAGCGCAGTTTATGACAAAAAAAGGAAGAAGCTACACTTTTGATGCCATCGAATGCATGCTTAATCATGTAAAGGAGATTGACGCTACTACGGTAGATTTGTATTTGGTGAACGATTATAGTGCTCCCGGAGAGACCATAGATGCTGTCAAAGCTACTTTTTTGATTAGTGAAAACATTCCTAGTCCCATGGGGGAGTTTCTGTCGGCTTTTGCAACTAGAGAGGCAGCCACCTACGCACAGGAAAAAAATAAAGGAGAGCTTTTTACATGGAAGGAATTACAAAACCGATTTAATAAATAAAAATGTACGAAATCAGCAATCAGATTACAGACCAAAAATATGAGAAGTTACAAGTTCAAATTGTTGTAGAAACTCCCACCTATGATATTTTGAGTATTAGCCTTGAAAAAGACGCTATTTTTCCAGAACACAGTTCTCCTACCGATGCCCAGCTGATTGTTTTAGAAGGAGATATCATATTTCATATTGACGGCGAGCCTTATCACTTAACAAAATATCAGCGTTTCAATTTTCCCAAACTGACTGAGCATTGGGTTAAAGCCAATGAGAACTCTAAATTTCTGATTATTCGCTAATGAAATACGGCTCGCACCTTTTTTTTATGCTACTGTTTTTAGCGAAAACCGTGCTTTATGCAGAAACAATTACTATCTGTCCTGATTGTACGGTTAACTCGGTATCGGAAGGGATAAACCTAGCTTCAGATTATGATACGCTTCTTATAAAAAAAGGTAGGTATAAAGAATTCAATATCCTTATTGACAAACCTTTGACTTTATTGGGCGAGAACTACCCCATAATCGATGGGGAGGACCAAGGTGAAATTATTCGAATTGTATCTGATAATGTTACCATAGACGGACTGTTCATCATAAACGTAGGTACAAGTTATACATCTGATTACGCTGCCATTAGAGTGGTAAGAAGTGAACACTTCTTAATTCAAAATGTAGTGTTAGAGAAATTATTTTTTGGAATTTACTTAGAAAAGTCGAACAACGGTAAGGTATACCATAACAAGATTATCGGCGATGCAGTTGATGAGTATAATTCCGGCAACGGCATTCAATTGTGGTATTGTAAAAATGTTGATGTTGAAAAGAATATTGTACAACATGTGCGTGACGGTATTTACCTGGAGTTTTCAGATAATATTCATATTAAAAACAATATAAGTTCGGACAATCTACGTTATGGGCTTCATTTTATGTTTTCTAATGATGATGTTTATACTAATAATACATTTGAGAACAATGGGGCTGGGGTGGCTGTGATGTTTTCTAAACGGATAAAAATGACAGGAAATACCTTTAAAAAGAATTGGGGTACGGCCGCATTCGGAATGCTACTCAAGGAGATTAACGATGCAGAAATTTCGGATAATACTTTTGAAGAAAATACAGTAGGCATCAGTATTGAAGGGTCTAACCGTATAGTGTATAAGGGCAACGATTTTATAAGTAACGGATGGGCCATAAAAGTACGAGGTGCTTGTTATACCAATACATTTACTAAAAATAATTTCCAGTACAATTCATTTGATATTTCCTATAACAGCAGATTGAACGATAATGTGTTCGACCAAAATTATTGGAGTAGTTATACAGGTTATGATTTGGATAAAAACGGAGTAGGGGATGTGCCGTATCGCCCTGTAAAACTCTTTTCTTATATTGTAAACAAGACCCCTGAGACCATAGTATTACTCCGCAGCTTGTTTATGGATATCATTGATTTTTCGGAAAAAGTATCTCCGGTGTTTACACCAGATAATTTAATGGATGCAAATCCTCTTATGAAAAAAGTATTATGATTCAGGTTGAAAATCTAAGTAAAAAATTTGGGAAGAACCAAGTTCTAAATAACCTAAATCTAGACATTGAAAGCGGTGGTATTTTTGCTGTATTGGGCCCTAATGGGTCTGGTAAAACTACCTTAATAAAGAGTATTTTAGGTATGGTGGTCCCTAATAAAGGCTCCATCTCTGTTTTGGGTGTCTCCATTAAGAATAATTGGAAATACCGTCAAGAAATAGATTACCTACCCCAAATTGCTAACTTTCCCGGAAACCTTAGGGTGAAAGAATTGATTCGCATGATTAAAGATCTTCGTCAAATGCCGAGCGAAGAGGACAGTTTGATTACACTTTTTAAATTAGAACCTTTTTTGGATAAAAAACTGGCTACACTTTCTGGTGGAACCAAACAAAAAGTAAATATAGTATTGGCTTTTATGTTCGATTGTCCCTTGCTTATTCTAGACGAACCTACAACAGGGCTTGATCCCGCTTCCTTGATTTGTTTAAAAGAATTGATACAAAAGGAAAAAACAAAAGGAAAAACAGTCCTGATTACCTCCCATATTATGCAATTTGTAGCTGAAGTGGCCGATGAAATCATTTACCTTCTAGAAGGGCGTATTTATTTTAAGGGGAGTATTGAAGCGCTAAAAGCCAAAACGCAACAAGAAGATTTAGAACATGCCATAGCGGCCATAACAACCATACCAACCGATGCTTAAAATCTTAAAATATAGTTTTTACGATCTCATTCGTAGTAGATGGAGCTATGTCTATTTTTTATTCTACTTACTCCTGGGCTTTGTTCTATTGTTCCTAAACAATGACGTGTCAAAAGCTGTTATCACCTTAATGAATGTTATCATAGTTTTGGTGCCCTTAATCGGCACTATTTTCGGAATTATGTATTACTATAACTCCAAAGAATTTACAGAGTTGTTATTGGCACAACCTATAAAACGTTCCTCTATTTTTTTAGGTCAATATTTGGGTGTGGCTGGATCATTGACATTAAGCTTGGTTTTAGGCTTGGGTATTCCCTTCGTGCTTTATGGACTGTTTAGAAGTAATGCTATTTTTGACTTTACTTTACTGCTAGTTACTGGCGCTTTTTTGACCATGATATTCACTGCTTTATCCTTTAATATAGCGCTTAGTAATGAAAATAAAATAAAAGGATTTGGTTACGCTGTTTTGCTGTGGTTGTTCTTGGCAGTGATTTATGATGGACTTTTTCTAATGTCCTTAATTATATTCAAAGAGTATCCGTTAGACAGTTTTTCCCTTGGCGCAACGATGTTAAACCCAATAGATTTATCGCGCACATTAATCCTTTTAAAGTTAGATATTTCTGCCTTGCTAGGATACACTGGTGCTGTGTTCAAACAATTTTTTGGTACTAGTCAAGGTTTGGTAGTGTCTATTTTGATGCTGGTGCTATGGACGGTAATACCAATTTGGCGATTGATCTATAAAGCCAAAAAGAAGGATTTTTAAGAATTTTTGGTTCGATTTTCAAATATTTTCATGAACAACATCGTGCTCATTTTCTGGGCTCTGTTTTTAGCGATCCATGCGATTTCTCCAGTATATAGCTCGTCTATGGTGCCAAACCAATAGTTCAGCCAAAGTCCAAAGTGTTCGGAAGTTACAGTGTGGTTTATTTTTTCGTCTACTTCTTGATGTGCTGTTATTGGGTTACCATGGTATTTACGTTTCAAAAAGAGCTGTGTTTCCCAAAAATCGGTAAGCAATTCTAGATGACTCTCCCAGTCGGTGATACTATTATTGAAAATAGGCCCCAAGACTTTATCTTTTCTAATTTTCTTATAAAAGGTACGTACCAATAGAGATACATCCGTTCTGTCCTTAATTAAGGCTGTAATTTCCTCCATTAGTAGTTTTTGTTTAAAGCAATATAGTCGCTTTTTAAAGACTTACGCGGCTACAAGAACCTCCATCATAAAACGATGCAAGGTTTCCATTTGGGGCCTGCCTTTTTGTTTTCCTAGTCGTCCAAAGATATAAAGTGCTACCCAAATTAGGGTAAGTATCACCATGAGTCCTACTTGAAGAAAAAAGGGTTTGCCCAAACTAGCGCTTACATAGGCCCAAATTCCTAAAGTAATAAACAGCGTTGCTATACCAAAGTGAAGAAACATAAAGAAGGTCCATAGGGTAGGATTGGGTCCAAAGAGTCCGTATAACTTGGAATTTTTATCGTCTACTTCGTTGATTTCTAAATGTAATTGTGGTGTCCAGAAATTGGTTTCTTTTTTATCGAATTTGATAAAAAGATGGTCGTCCATTCGTTTTACGGTAATGGAATCTTTCTGACCATGATCAAAAGCTTCTAGCAGTACTTCCTTTTCCCCTGTTAGTTCTAATTGAAACCTGGGCCGTAGAACAATATCATTTGTAATTATTTGCATGGCTTATCTCATGGATGACATTCTATTTGTGAGGAAACTACTTCTGATACCGGACTGGGAGATACATAAGGGATACCTAGACCAAGTCCTCTGAGAATAAATAATATACCCATAATCACTACAAACACAGGAATGAGTTTTTGTAAGCGATTCTTTACACCACCTTTAAGAAAGCCACTAAAATATACCGCTGTGGTCATTAAAGGTACAGTGCCTAATCCAAATAATATCATGTATAAACTACCTTTGGCCACATCACCCATGGCAATAGCGGCAAAAAGGGCCATATACACCAATCCGCAGGGGAGAAATCCATTTAAAACGCCTATGGTCAAAAAAGTGTCGGGGGTTTTCTTTTTTAGTTCTTCACCCAAACGGCTCTTTACTTTTGATATGATTTTATACACAGGTTTGGAAAAATTATATTTGGCGAATGACTTTGCGGGAATTAGCACCAGTACAATCATTAAAACACCTATGGCGATAGATAGTTTTTGTTGCATACCAAAGACATACAGTCCTTTTCCTAACAAACCAAATACTAAACCAATTGTTCCATATGAGATAAGTCTACCCATGTGGTACAGGGTGATTTGTCCAGCTTTTTTTATTGGATTTTGCTGATCTACGGGGAGCATAAAAGCAATAGGGCCACACATGCCAACGCAGTGCAGACTTCCCATAAATCCCAATAAGATGGCCGATAGTAACATTGTTATTTATTTGTCATTGCGAGCATAGCCAAGCAATCTGTCAGTTGACACCTTTCAATGACAGCTTGATTCTAGTTTTCTATCTCTTTTTTAATACGTTATTTTTTCTTTTTGTAAGTAGTCTTCACCCTCATAAGTCCACGTTATTTTAATATCCCAACGACCATCTAATAAACGTTTGTCAGGTATGAGCAAATTTGTGTTGGATAAACTTACGGGTAAGTCAAAATCCAATTGCTTATTAGATGGTCTATATAGGGATACTGTTCCTTGTGCTTTTTTAAATTCTATATTTTTTGGAAAATGTAAGAGTAGACCTTCCGCTGTTTTTTCTAGTGTAATTTTTTCATGTTTATTGGCATTTACTTCAGCGTTGATTTCCTTTTGATGGTTCAATGCATCTTTATAATAGTCCTCGGTCACCAAATCGTGGTTGACCTTGTTATCCATATTCATTTGAATGACAAAAAAGAGTATGAAGCTGATGAATCCAATAAAAGCGAGTACCACTCCTGTTCCCCAGTTAAATTTCATAATTGTATTTTTTATTTTAATTCCCTTGACTTTTCTGTATTTGTTTCAGAAAACGAGGTGTTTGTCAGTTTGAAACAAAAATCCAACCTTAATTGTAACTCCTTGGAGCCAAAAAGGCAGTCATGGTCGTTTCTATTAATTTTTCGCCACTGTACACTCCTATTTTCACTTTCTCCTTATCGCTTTTTACGGCGGCATTATCTATTTCTATAAACAACGTACCTTCTGCCAATCCTTCTGCGGGTACAATAAAATCTTCCTTACGCACCATTTTTATTTCTCCTATATGGGATAATAGCTTAAAGCTTACATCAGATACAGTATCTGTGGTCTTATTCAATAATTTAAAGGTATACACATTACTGATAATGTTTCCTTCCTTATGTTCGTACAATTGTCCGGGTAATCGCAGAATACTCGCTTCCAAGTCGTTTCTAAGAAATAGCATCCCAACTAATATTCCGGTAAGGATGAACAATACTGCACTGTATCCTTTAAGGCGAGGTGTAAATTTAAATTTTTCCTTCTTTGTTATTTCGTCCTCACTAGCATAACGTATTAACCCTTTTGGAAGATTCACTTTTTCCATAATGGTATCGCACTCGTCTATACATGCGGTACAGTTAACACATTCCAGTTGTGTTCCATTTCTAATGTCTATTCCTGTAGGACAAACATTCACACACTGAAAACAATCTATACAGTCTCCATGCCCTAAGGCCTCTCTGTCTTCATTTTTACGCCATTTTTTTCTACCAGTTTCTGCTTCACCCCTTTTATGGTCGTAGGCAACTACGATAGATTTATTATCCATTAGAACGCCTTGCATTCTACCGTAGGGACAAGCGATAATGCACACTTGTTCCCGGAACCAAGTAAAGATCCAAAAGAATATTGCAGTAAAAATCAGTAACGAGACCATGGTGCTAAGGTGCAGCATTGGCCCGTCGGTAATATATCCTATTAGCTTATCGCTACCTATTAAGTAGGCTAAAAACACATTGGCGATTATAAAGGAAATGATAAAAAAGATAATCCATTTGATTGTTCTTTTTTTTATTTTTTCAGCGTTCCAAGGCTGGCGGTCCAGTTTGATTTGAGCCCCTCGGTCTCCATCTATCCAATACTCAATCCTGCGGAAGACCATTTCTAAAAAGATGGTCTGAGGACACATCCATCCACAGAAAATACGGCCAAAGGCAACAGTAAATAGCGCAACGAATATCACACCAATTATCATTGAGATTACGAATAAATGAAAATCCTGTGGCCAAAATGGAAAACCAAAAATATTAAAACGACGTTCCAATACATTGAACATTAAAAACTGGTTGCCATTTATTTTCACAAATGGTGCTAAGAGTAGGAAAGCCAATAGAACGTAGCTAACGTATTTACGATAGTTGTACCACTTACCGCTCGGTTTTTTAGGAAAAACCCAAGCACGCTTTCCATCTTCTCTAATGGTTCCGATAGAATCTCGAAAATTTTCTTGGTCTTGTGACATTGAATAAACTCTTTTTTTTCATTCCCGTAAAGAGGGGAATCTTTTAAAGTTTTGTTTTTGTCCTTGCTTTGTATTTGTTAACAGAGGCTTGGACTTTCAAACCTTTCTACGTGTTGCTTTGCAAAAACACACCTCCCTTTGCAAAAAGGGGAGGTGTACTCATTATTCTTTTAGTTTATGGCAACAGTTGTTGAATCTTTTTCTACCCCAGGCATATCTTTTTTAGGGGCATTTGGGTCTATCCAAATATCACCCTCGGCTGCCTTTGGTTTGGCTGCGGTCTTTCCTTGAAAAGTTAGAACATAACTAGAAACTTGTGCCATTTCTAGTGGCTTTAAGCTTTGTTTCCAAGCAACCATTCCTTTACCGTCCCTACCACCTTCAGATATGGTGTTAAAGACATTTTTGATGCCACCACCTAAAATCCAGTTCGCGTCGGTAAGGTTAGGGCCAATACCGCCACCACCATCAGCCATATGACAGACCACACAGTTCGTTTCGAATATGGTTTTTCCTGCACTCAAATCCGATGCATCCGCCAAAAGTTCCACCGTATTCACATCCACCAAATCTTTAGCGTTCTTTTTATATTCTTCTATTTCTGCCTGAGCTATAGCCACTTCAGTAAGATATTCCGCATCTTGGTCATAATCCCCCATTACTTCGAACCTTACCAAATAGACAATACCGAATACGATAGTAGCGTAGAACATATACACCCACCATGG
>RCNB010001083.1_pt1 | contig 17425 bp, 14 predicted proteins | sample 2041321 | NCBI WGS metagenome assembly RCNB01 (sample SAMN09708232, study PRJNA481090) | Marine sediment metagenome, whole genome shotgun sequencing project. | reverse complement strand
TCGCCTTCAAGCTCAAGAAGGACCTCAACGGTCCTGGTGTCACCAACGACGATGTCCTCGACGCTACCGAGTACGTCATGGCCTGCTTCGAGGTCGTGGACAGTCGGGTTCACGATTGGAAGGTCAAAATCCAAGACACGGTCGCGGACAACGCGAGCTGTGGCTTGTTCGTTCTCGGAGACGAGCATGTCGACCCCAAAGGGCTCGACTTCCCGAACCTGAAGATGCGTGTGTACAAGAACGGCGCACTGCTCAGTGAGGGCCTTGGTTCCGCCGCGCTCGATTCTCCGCTCAACTGCGTTAGCTGGCTGGCGAACACCTTGTCGGAGTTCGGGACTAGCTTGAACGCGGGTGATGTGGTGCTTTCCGGCTCGCTGGTGCCGCTGGAACCCGTGGTCTCGGGTGACCAGATGCGCCTCGAAGTCGCGGGAATTGGAACCGCCTCCGTGCGGTTCACATAGGAGTAGCGAGAGATGACGACGAAAGTGAAGGCAGCGATCATCGGTTCCGGGAATATCGGCACCGACCTGCTCTACAAGGCGCTTCGAAGCGAGCTCATCGAGCCGGTGTGGATGGTTGGAATCGACCCGGAGTCAGAAGGCCTCAAGCGAGCGAAGGAACTCGGCCTCAAGACGACCGCGGATGGCGTCAAGGGCATGGAACCGCACATCGCTGACGACAAGGTCCAGATCGCATGGGACGCAACCAGTGCCTACGTGCACGAGTCCAACAACGAGATCGTGAAGAAGTACGGCGTCAAGATGGTCGACCTCACGCCAGCCGCGATCGGCCCGTTCTGTGTGCCTCCCGTCAACTTGCAAGAGATGGTCGGACGCGACGAACAGAACGTGAACATGGTGACCTGCGGTGGTCAGGCGACCATTCCGATGGTGGCGGCGGTGAGTCGCGTTCAGGCGGTCGAGTACGGAGAGATCATTGCGACCGTGTCCTCGAAGTCTGCAGGACCGGGCACTCGGAGGAACATCGACGAGTTCACCCGCACCACGTCGAGGGGTGTCGAGGTAGTCGGCGGCGCGGATCGCGGCAAGGCCATCATCATCATCAACCCAGCAGAGCCGCCGCTAATGATGCGCGACACGATTCACTGCCTCACCAAGGAGGCTCCCAAGCAGGAGGAGATCATCGAGTCCGCGCGACAGATGATCGCGGAGGTCCAGAAGTACGTGCCCGGATACACGCTCAAGAACGGACCAGTGTTCGACGGGAATCGCGTGTCGTTCTTCATGCTCGTCGAAGGCCTCGGTGATTTCCTTCCGAAGTACGCTGGCAATCTCGACATCATGACGGCAGCGGGGCTGCGAACAGCCGAACTCATCGCTGAGGAAATTCAGCGCGCGGAGGCAGCATGAATCTCGAAGGCAAGAAGGTAACACTCCACGACATGAGCCTGCGCGACGGGATGCACCCACAACGCCACCAGCTCACCGTGGAGCAAATGGTCGAAATCGCGACGGCCCTCGATGCAGCTGGCGTTCCTCTCATCGAGGTGACTCATGGCGATGGGCTCGGCGGCGCATCAGTCAATTACGGTTTTCCGGCCGCGAGCGATGAGGACTATTTGCGTGCGGTCGTCCCGAAAATGAAGGCCGCCAAGATTTCCGCATTGCTAATACCGGGCATTGGCACGGTCGACCACCTTCGCATGGCGCACGATTGCGGGGTTCACACGATTCGCGTGGCTACGCATTGCACCGAGGCGGACGTTTCCGAGCAGCACATCAGCCTCGGCGCAAAGATGGAGATGGACACGGTGGGCTTTCTCATGATGGCCCACATGATCTCTCCTGAAGAGCTTCTAGAGCAGGCCAGGCTGATGCAGGGCTACGGCGCGAACTGTCTCTACATCACGGACTCGGCTGGCTACATGCTTCCAGACCATGTGACCGCGCGAGTGGGTCTGCTGCGAGAGAAGCTGAACGCTGACGTGGAGGTCGGCTTCCACGGTCACCACAACATGCATATGGGTATCGCCAACTCCTTGGCCGCGATAGAGGCGGGCGCTTCCCGTGTGGACGGGTCGGTTGCTGGTATGGGGGCCGGAGCGGGCAACACGCCCCTCGAGGTATTTGTTGCAGTGCTCCATCGCATGGGCGTCGAGACGGGGACCGACATGTGGAAGCTCATGGACGTCGCGGAGGATATCGTCTACCCGCTCATGACACACAAGGTGCGCGCAGATCGCGACTCGCTCACGCTTGGGTACGCGGGGGTATATTCGTCCTTTCTGCTTCACGCCAAGCGCGCCGCTGACAAGTACGGCGTCAGCTCGACCGACATTCTGGTGGAGCTCGGCCGCATGAAGACTGTCGGTGGCCAAGAAGACATGATCGAAGATGTTGCTCTGGACATGAAGAAGGCCGGAGCGGCGGAGTGATCGCGTGAGCGACCTGGACGCATTTCGGGAGGAGGCAGGCGCTTGGGTTCGTGAGAACGCACCGAAGTCGCTCTGGGGCACGAGTGGTAGCGGTCCGTTCGACGGCTACTGGGGTGGTTCGAAGTGCGAGGAGACGGACCCGGATCTGTTGCGTTGGCGTGACCTCGGTATCGAGAAAGGGTGGACCGCTCCGAGTTGGCCCAAGCAGTACGGCGGCGGCGGGCTCAGCCGCGCGCAAGAAGAGATCATTCACGCTGAAATGAAGGCCATTGGCGTGCCGCGACCGGTCGGGGGGCAGGGCCTCGCGATGTTCGGTCCGGTGTTGCTCGAGTACGGGAGCGACGCGCAGAGAGCTCAACATCTGCCTGGGATTGCTCGAGGTGAAGTGCGCTGGTGTCAGGGGTACTCGGAGCCCAACGCCGGCTCCGACCTCGCCAACCTGCAGCTCAAGGCAGAGCGCGATGGCGACGAGTTCGTACTGAATGGCCAGAAGGTCTGGACGTCTCACGCGAACTTGAGCGACTGGATCTACTGCCTCACTCGAACCGATCCAAACGCGCCGAAGAAGCAGATGGGTATTTCGGTGATCTTGGCTGATCTCAACACCCCCGGGATCACGGTCCGCCGGATCGACCTGATCAGTGGGTACTCGCCATTCTGCGAGACCTTCTTCGACAACGTTCGCGTGCCGGCGGGAAATCTAGTCGGCAGCGAGAATGAGGGTTGGACGATCGCAAAGGCGATTCTCGCGCATGAACGCTCTTCGATCGGCCGGTCGATTGCGCGTCAGCCTGGCTCTGCACAGCGTGATGTGCTTGCTAGGGCGCGCAAACATTTGGACGCCCCCGAAGGGACAATCCCCGACCCGCTGTTCCGCGATGAGCTGGCCAGGCTGGGAATGCTCGAGGAGGCGTTTCACCTGACGCTCGCGCGGATACAGCAAGGCGCCGAGAGCGGGACGCCCGGACCGGAGGGTTCGATTACGAAGATCGTCGGCACCGACCTCAAGCAGATGCGCTTCGAGCTGGGTATGAAGGTCGCCGGAAGTCAGGGCCTCGGTTGGGAGGGCCCCGGCTTCGACGAGGAGGACCTCCAGTACACGCGTGATTGGCTCAGGTCACGTGCGAGTACGATTGAAGGCGGTTCGTCTGAGATACAGAAGAACATCGTCTCCAAGCGAGTGCTCGGACTGCCGGAGGGGAAGAAGTGAGCGGACATCGGGCACCATCTCTGATCCTCAACGACGAGCAACAGATGCTGTCCAAGACGGCACATGAGTTCATTCGCGAGCGTGCTCCGGCGTCCCGCATCCGAACGTTCCGCGACTCAAAGCACGAGGTCGGATTCTCCAGGTCGCTATGGAATGAAATGGCGGAGCTTGGCTGGCTAGGCCTTCAGATCCCGGAGGAGCACGGGGGCTTGGGCCTGGGTTTCTTCGACCTCTGCGTCGTGCTCGAACAGAGTGGCCGCGAGTTGATGCCGGAGCCGTTCGTATCGACGTCGTTACTCGGTACGCAGGCGCTCCTGCTTGGAGGGTCGACTGCGCAGAGGGAGGCTCTGCTTCCCGGAGTCGCGACAGGCGAAACGCTGCTCGCGGTCGGGCATGAAGAGCCCGGGCCGGGTGTGCGCCCACGTCTGAAAACAGTCGCCGAGCGCGCTGGGGATGGCTTCGAGATCACAGGCCAAAAGACTCAGGTGCTCGACGCGCATGTGGCCGACCGAATCATCGTGTCAGCGGTAACATCGGATTCCTCCTGCACGCTGTTCCTGCTCGACCCTGCCCAATCTGGGGTGACGGTTACACGACAGCACCGAATCGACGGCTTGAATGCCGCCATCGTCGAGCTCGAGAGAGTATCGGTCAGTGCCGAAGACATCGTGGGTACCCTCGATGGGGGGTGGGACCTGCTTCGAGGAGTACTCGATCGCGCTGCAGTCGGCGTGTCAGCCCAGATGCTCGGCGCCTCGGAGCAGGCCTTTGCCGATACCATCGAGTACATCAAGGAGCGCGAGCAGTTTGGTGTTTCGATCGGGTCCTTTCAGGCGCTACAGCACCGCGCGGTGGCTGTCTTCACCGAGATCGCGCTTACCCGTTCGGTCGTTCTGGCGGCCGCCCGCGCGATCGACGACGCCCCCGAAGATGTGCCGCGACTGTCCTCACTGGCCAAGGCCATGGCGTCCGAGACCTTTCTTCATGCCGCCAAGGAGGCGATTCAGATGCACGGCGGCATAGGCGTCACCGACGAGCATGACATCGGCTTCTACATGAAGCGCGCTCAAGCGGCCTACATGATTTTTGGAGAGCCTTCGCGCCACCGACAGCGTTGGGCGGAGCTTCACGGTTACTAGCGACCAACAAGGAAGAGCGAGAAGTACGATGAAAAGGTTTGAAGGAAAGAACGTTGTGATCACCGGTGCGGCCGCAGGCATTGGCCAGGCCACCGCGCAGCGCATCGCCGAAGAGGGCGGCAATGTAGCGCTCATTGACATCAACGCGGAGGGACTTTCCGGCACCAAGACGCTCGTCGAGGCCCTCGGCGTCAAGGCTTGGGTCTACGAATGCAACGTTACTGATGGCGCGCGCGTCAAAGAGGTGATCGATCAATCCGCGCAGGACATGGGCGGATTCGACACCTTGTGTCACTGCGCCGGCATCCTGCGCACCTACCACACTCACGAGATGTCCTTCGAGCAGTGGCATCAGATCATCGACATCAATCTCAACGGCACGTTCTATGTGAATCACGCCGTGCTCCCGCACCTTTTAAAGAACCGATTCAGCGCCATCGTGAACTGCTCCTCAACGTCGGCGATTGGCAGCCACCCGTGGATGGCCGCATACGCTGCGTCGAAGGGTGGGGTGATCTCGATGACCCGTGCGCTCTATCAGGAGTATGTGAAGCAGGGTCTCCGAGCGAACTGCGTCGTTCCCGGCGGAATCGCCACAGCGCTGCACGGCGACTTCAAGGCTCCCCCCGGTGCCGACATGGAGCTCCTCAAGGGCGCGATGCCCTTCGTCGGCTTCGCCAAACCAAAACACTGCGCGTCGGTCATCGCCTTCCTAGCCTCCGACGACGCCCGCTACATCAACGGCACCGAAATCCGAGCCGACGGCGGCGCCCTAAGCTAAAAGGGGTCAGGCCCCTTTTTCAAAGGGTTAATTCTTGAGCTTCGCGAGTTCCTGCACCCGCGCGAGTACGGCTGCATCCACCTTGTGCAGGGCGCCGGCGTCGTGCGGTGGTTGGGGGTCGTACTCGATCATGAGTTGCAGCGCCTTCGCGGTGGTGGCGTCGGTGAGTCGCTCGGCCAACTGTAATGCCATGTCGATTCCACTCGACACCCCGGCAGCCGTGATCACCTTGCCCTCGATGACGACCCGGTCGTTCGAGGGCTTGGCGCCGTACTTGGCGAGTAGCTGTATGGCGGAGAAATGGGTCGTGGCGTTCAGTCCGCTCAGAACGCCGGCGGCGCCGAGTAGTAGCGACCCCGTGCAGACGGAGGTCGTGAAGCGACTGGTTCTGTGCGCGGAGCGGATCCAGTCGAGAATGGGGGCGTCATGAACCAAGTCTCGTGTCCCGATTCCGCCAGGGACCAACACAATCTCGGGATCTGGCACCTGTTCGAAGGTGTGATCTACGGTGAGTCCCAGGAACCCATTGTCGGTTCGAATCTCCCCGACTCGATGACCGACAAAGCAGACCTCCGCATCGGGTAGCCGTTGCAAGACCTCGTATGGCCCAATCGCATCGAGGGCGGTGACTCGGTCGAACAGGGCGACGGCGATCTTCATGAATTAACCCTTTGAAAAAGAGGACTGTCCCATTTTTAGTCTAGGTGGCCGCGGACGAAAGGGAGGTAGGTTGGGTGCCAGAATCGCTCTCGGACGAACGCTTCGATGTCGTCGGGGATGTTTTCGCGACGAGCTACGCCATCGTCGATGGCCTGTTGGACGACCCGCGTGGCTACTCGGACCGAGGTCTCTTGTAGGTCACTGACGGGGGGATAGATGAGGCCGCCTTCGACGTACTTCTCGATCGTGTAGTCCGCGAGCGCTTGGGACGCTTCGAGGACCATGCCGTCGGTGATCGCCTTCGCGTCACTCAAGATGGCGCCGAAGCCGAGGCCCGGGAAGATGAATGCGTTGTTACCCTGCCCGATGGGGTGAGTAACGCCTCCCATCATGACCGGATCGAATGGGCTGCCCGTGGCGACGATGGCTTGGCCGCCAGTCCACCGGAAAATGTCGATTGGCTTGGCCTCCGCCGAGCTCGTCGGATTGGAAAGCGGGAAGATGATCGGCCATTTGTGGTTGTTCGCCATCGCCCGAACGACCTCTTCGTCGAATGCCCCTGGTCGACCCGAGAGCCCGAGCAACACCGTGGCCTTCGCGTTTCGAATGGTGTCGACCAGATCAGGTGCGTCCCCTTCGAACTCCCAGGCACGAACCGTTGCCCTGGGTTGCGCGAAATCTTGTTTGTACTGTTCCATCTCGCGGTCCGCGAGGAGCAGCCCGCGGGAATCGAGCACGAACACGCGAGCCTTGGCGTCTTCGCGACTGAGCCCGGCACGGACGAGTCCTTCTCGCACTGCCCAAGCCACGCCGATGCCGCCTGCACCAGCCCCGTGAATGACGAACACCTCGTCTTGGAGGCTCTCCTTGCGGAGGTGACACGCCGCAAGAATGCCCGCCAACGCAACTGCACCAGTGCCCTGGATGTCATCGTTGAACGAAGGTCCGCGGTCGCGGTACCGTTCGAGGACCGTGAATGCGGCGGTCTTCGAAAGGTCCTCCCACTGAATCACCGCGTCTGGCCATCGAGCCCAAACCGCATCGACGAACTGATCGAGGAATTTGTAGTAGTCGTCTCCGCGGAGACGCTTCTGCCGCACACCCAGGTAGTTCGCGTCGTTGATCAGGTCCATGCGGTCCGTGCCGACGTCCAATGCGACGGGCATCGTATGGAACGGGCTCACGCCGCCACCCACGGTGTAAAGCGCCATCTTCCCGATCGGAATGGCGAGACCACCGTAGCCCTGATCACCGATGCCCAGGATCGCCGATGAATCCGTCGCCACGATCATTCGGACATCTTCCATTGGATAGCACTCGAGCGTTTGCTCGGCGCGATCGATGTTGAGTGGGGAGTACGAGAGGCCGCGCGGGTTCTGGTAGAGCGCGCTGAACTGCTGTACGGCGGCCCCGACGGTTGGTGTGTACACGATTGGCAACATCTCATCGAGATGCTTCTCGAGCAACGCGTAGAACAGGATCTCTTGGCGCTCCTGAACCGCGCGAAGGTACTGATACTTGTCGATGTCGGTCGGCGCCTGAACGAAGCCTTCGTAGACACGATCTATCTGTTGCTCGAGCGTGTTGTACTGCGGAGGCAGCAAGCCGCCTAGCCGAAGAGCGACTCGCTCCTCGTAGCTAAAGGCCGTCCCCTTGTTCGACAGCACCAGTCGCAGGAGTGCGATGCCGTCCAAGTAGACCTCCATGTACTTGCGTCCATGCTCGTCTTCTTTGAGGTCAAACAACCGGCTAACGCGTTTGCGGGGCATGGCGTTCCTTTCGTTAGGCGCCTTCGATGGCCGCCACGACAGCGTCCGTCATTTCTGTCGTGCCGAGCGAACGCTGTCCGCCGCTCAGGTCTGCCGTCCTAAGACCGCTGTCCAGAACCTTCTGTACAGCGTTCTCGATGAGCTTCGCATCTTCGTCGAGGTTGAGGCTATGGCGAAGAAGCATTGCAGCACTCAGGATCGTGCCGAGCGGGTTTGCTATCCCCTTGCCGGCGATGTCTGGTGCAGAGCCGTGAATTGGTTCGTACACCCCCAGTGTCCCTTCGCCGAGGGAGGCACTAGGAAGAAGCCCCAACGACCCGGTGAGCACTGCACCCTCGTCGGAAAGGATGTCGCCGAACATGTTGCCGCTCACGATGACATCGAACGAGGAAGGCTCGGTAACGAGCCGCATGGCCGCGGAGTCGACCAGCTGGTGGTCAAGCTTGATGTCGGAGTTCTCTTTGCCTACTTCGGTGGCAATCTCTCGCCACACCTGCATCGTCGCGAGGACGTTGGCCTTGTCGACGGACGTGACGTGCCCACCCCGTTCGCGCGCGACCTCGAAAGCGAGCTCGACGATGCGCCGAATCTCACTCTCGTCGTACACCATCGTGTCGAAGCCGGTGCGCAAGCCGTTCTTGGTCTCTTTGCCCTTGGGCTGACCAAAGTAGATGCCGCCCGTGAGCTCGCGGATGAATACCAAGTCCACGCCTCGAAGACGCTCGGCTCTGAGGGGGGATGCTGCCTCAAGGCCGCGAAACAACTTCACGGGCCGCACGTTGGCGAAAAGCTTGAGCGCCTTCCGCATTCCGAGGAGCCCCTGTTCCGGGCGAACCTTCGCGTTTGGGTCGTCCCACTTCGGACCGCCGACTGCCCCTAGCAATACCGCGTCAGCGCTCCTGCAAGCGACGATGGTGTCGTCGGGAAGCGGGACGCCGGTCTCATCGATTCCGACCCCGCCGATCAGGTGCGTAGAAAACGTGAAGGTGTGACCCGCCTTGCTTGCGATGGTCTCGAGCACTTGCCGAGTCGCATCGACGATTTCGGGGCCGATTCCGTCACCTGGAAGAAGTGTAATCTTGGCTTTCATCGTTCGTTTACCTGGGCGGCCGGCCATGATGCACCGCACACCTCATGAGGGCAATGGCTAAGTCCGCGCGTCGGGCGCCTCCGTTTGCTAGCCGAGCCTCGCGCGTTCTAGCGTCAGCCCGTACTCGATGCTGTCGATGAGCGCCTGTAAAGACGCCTCGATGATATTGCTCGATGCGCCGACCGTGCTCCATGTGTCGTGGGGCGATTGGCTGTCGATGAGCACCCTCGTCGTCGCACCGGTTCCGCTGCGGCCGTCGAGAATGCGAACCTTGTAGTCGCTGAGGTGCATCTCCGCGACCTCCGGGAAAGAGGGTCGAAGCGCTTTGCGCAGAGCCGAGTCGAGCGCGCTCACCGGACCATTGCCTTCACCGACGGTATGCACGACCTCGTCGCCGATGCGCACCTTCACCGTAGCCTCTGCGAACATGCCGCCGCCACGGCGCCTTTCTACACTTGCATGGAAGTCGAGCACTTCGAACGGAGGTTGGTAGTCGGTCTGGTGACGCGCCATGAGGAGGGCGACGGACGCTTCGGCCGCCTCGTAGGCAAACCCTTTGGATTCGAGTTCCTTGATCTTCTCGAGGACACGTCCCCCGTGGTCAGAACTCACTTCGAGGCCGAACTCCTCCGCTTTGCTCAGGACGTTGCTGCGACCTGAGAGTTCGCTCACCACGACCCGCGATTCGTTGCCAACGAGTGTTGGTCGAACGTGCTCGTACGATTCGGGGTGACGTCGAATGGCCGACACGTGAACGCCACCCTTGTGTGCGAACGCGCTCCGTCCGACGTAGGCAGCATGATCGTCAGGGCTCAGGTTGGCGATCTCTGCCACGAAGTGCGAGAGATCATATAGTTGGTGAAGGGCGCCACTCGGAAGACACTGCAGCCCCAACTTGAGTTCGACGTTCGGGATGACCGAACAGAGGTTCGCGTTCCCGCAGCGCTCACCATAGCCATTGATGGTGCCTTGGACGTGGTGTGCGCCGGCACGAACCGCCGCCACTGAGTTCGCCACACCGCACTCACCGTCGTTGTGGGCATGAATGCCAAGAGCAGCCTCGGGGACCGCCTCGCGGACGGCCGTGACCATGGCCTCGACCTCCCACGGCATCGACCCGCCGTTGGTGTCGCAAAGGGCGAGTCGCTCCGCACCACCCCTGGTAGCTGCTCGCAGTGTTTCGAGCGCGTACTCAGCGTCCGATTTGTATCCATCGAAGAAGTGCTCCGCGTCGTAGATCACGCGCCGCCCGCTCTGCCGAAGGAAAGACACGCTTTCCTCGATCATGCGGAGATTCTCTTCGAGATTGGTCCGCAGCACTTCGGTGACATGCATGTTCCATGTCTTTCCGAAGATGGTGCACACCGGCGTCTCCGCCGCGAGCAATGTTTGAAGCTGTTTGTCATCCTCGGCGCGGAGCTGTGCGCGACACGTCGAGCCGAACGCAGTAACGATGACGTTCTTCCAGTCGACATCCTTCGCGCGCTCGAAAAATTCGACGTCCTTGGGGTTCGAGCCCGGCCAGCCGCCTTCGATGAACGTCACCCCGAGCACATCCAGGTGCTCCGCGATGCGGAGTTTGTCGCCACAGGACAGACTCATCCCTTCCATCTGCGTGCCGTCACGCAGCGTGGTGTCGTAGACCTCCACGACGGGGCCTGAGCCGTTATGTCCGTTGTTGCTCATACGCCGTGATCTGGTCATCGAACGCCAAGAGGTACCCGAGCTGATCGATGCCGTTGAGAAGGCAGTGCTTGGAAAACTCGTCGATGGGGAAGGTCGCTTCGAGCCCCTCGAGCCCCGTGACGGACTGCGTCGGGAGGTCCACGGTGATCTTCGTCGTGCGGTCGAGTTGGGCGGCCTGCATCAGTGCCTTGTGGACCTCAGGCGTGACTTCCACAGGTAGCAAGCCATTCTTGAGGGAGTTGCTCTTGAAGATGTCAGCGAAGCCTGTCGAGATGATCGCGCGGAAGCCCCAGCCGACCAGTGCCCACGGCGCATGTTCGCGCGAGGACCCGCTGCCGAAGTTGTGCCCTGCTATGAGGATCTGAGCGCCCTGCGAAGGCGCCTCATTGAGCACGAACTCGGGGTTGTCCGAGCCGTCTTTGAGGTAGCGCCAGTCGCAAAAAAGGCTGTCGCCGAGACCGTGCTTGTCGGTGACCGTCAAGAAGCGAGCCGGGATGATTTGGTCCGTGTCTACGTTCTCGACGGGGAGGGGGACTGCATGTGATGTCAGTGTTGTGAACTTCGCCATGACTCTGTCTTTCAGGAAAGGAGCAAGCTGCGCGGGTCGGTGACTTTGCCCGTGATGGCTGCCGCAGCGGCAGTGAGTGGAGAGGCGAGGAAGGTGCGGCCACCTTTGCCCTGGCGTCCTTCGAAGTTCCGGTTCGAGGTGCTGACCGCGTACTGGCCGGGTTCGAGATTGTCGCCGTTCATGGCGATGCACATCGAGCAGCCAGGCTCACGCCACTCCGCGCCCGCATCCTTGAAGATCTGGTCGAGCCCTTCGGACTCAGCTTGCTTCTTGATGTCGTGCGAGCCGGGGACGACGAGGGTGCGCACCCCTTCGGCGACCTTGCGGCCGCTAAACACACCCGCCGCCATGCGGAGGTCGCTGATGCGCGAGTTCGTGCACGAGCCGATGAAGACCACGTCTATCTTCTGGCCAAGCAGTGGATTCCCCGGTTCGAGGCCCATGTAGATCATCGACTTCTCGAAGGCAGCCTGCCGGGCGAAACCGTCGATCGAATCCAAGCGTGGCGTCGAGTCTGTGATCTGCATCCCCATGCCTGGGTTGGTTCCGTAAGTGATCATTGGCTCGAGCTTGTTGGCGTCGAGCACGACGGTCTTGTCGAATTTGGCCCCTTCGTCGGTGCAGAGCTGACTCCAGCGTTCTACGGCCGCATCCCAGTCCGCCCCCTGAGGGACACGGTCGCGCCCCTCTAGGTACTCGAAGGTCGTCTCGTCGGGCGCGATCATCCCGGCACGAGCTCCGGCTTCGATGCTCATGTTGCAAACCGTCATTCGGGCTTCCATGTCGAGTCCGCGAATGGCCGAACCGGTAAACTCGATCACGTAGCCGGTACCGCCATGCGTGCCGATCTTTACGCAGAGGGCCAAGATGATGTCCTTGGCTGTCACGCCCGGCATCAGTTGACCGTCGACCCGCACCTCGAGGGTCTTGGGCTTCGGTTGAAGGAGACACTGCGTCGCCAGGACGTGCTCGACTTCGCTCGTTCCGATGCCAAAAGCCAACGCGCCAAAAGCGCCGTGTGTGGAAGTGTGACTGTCGCCACAGACGATGGTCTTGCCAGGTTGGGTGAACCCACGCTCGGGTCCGATGACATGAACGATCCCATTGCGGCTGTCGCCGAGAGCAAACAGCTCGATTCCGAACTCTTTGCAGTTGGTCTCTAGCTGTCCGAGCTGTGCCTTGGCCTGATCATTGATGACCCATAGCGCCTTGGGTAGCGTCGGCGTCGAGTGGTCCATCGTAGCGATGGTCTTGTCCGGACGGCGCACCTTCACGCCACGCTCGCGCAGCCCTGTGAACGCTTGCGGTGACGTGACCTCATGGATCAGTTGCAAGTCGATGTAGAGAACCGCGGGCCTGTTTGGCTCCTGCACGACGACGTGCTCGTCCCAAACTTTCTGAAATAGTGTTCTTCGTTCCATGATGCTCGTTACGCCGCGCTTCCGGCTGCCTTGCTGTCAGTTGTCGTTGCTTCTCGGACCGCGAGGATTCGGTTGATCGCCGCGATGTAGGCCTTGGCGCTGGCGACGATGACGTCGGTGTGTGCGCCGTGCCCGTGAAACACCCGTGCTCGGGAGTGTTCGTATTGTGGATTGATCTTGTCTGGCGATGCTTGACCGTCGTCGGGTGCGATGCGCACGCTCACTTCGCCAAGGGCGTCGATGCCCTCCGTGACGGACTGAACGGTGTACTCGAGCAATGAACAGGGCACGTCGACCAGGTTCTGGACGGCTTTGTAGACCGCGTCGACAGGGCCGGTTCCGACCGCGGCTGACGTTTGGGTTCTGCCATCTGGGCCTGTAAGCTTCACCGTCGCCGTGGGCATTCCGGTACCGCAGCCAACCTGGATCGCGTCGAGCTTCCAGAACTCCTTCGGCTGGTAGAGCTCGTCGCTCACCAGAGCCAACAAGTCGGCGTCGGTGATGTGCTTCTTCTTGTCGGCGAGTTTCTTGAAGCGCGCGAACGCCTTGTCGAGGCTGTCGCCGGACACGGGGTAGCCGAGCTCGGTCAAGCGATTGACGAACGCGTGGCGCCCCGAGTGTTTGCCCAGGACGAGTTTGCTCTTGCCTGCCCCTACCGTTTCGGGCCGCATGATCTCGTAGGTCTCCTCGTTCTTGAGCATGCCGTCCTGATGGATTCCGGCCTCGTGCGCGAACGCGTTCGCGCCGACGATCGCCTTGTTCGGCTGAACGACCATGCCCGTCACTTTGCTCACCAAGCGGCTCGCGCGAGTAAGCTGAGTGGTGTCGACTCGCGTTCCGATCCCAAACAGGTCGCGTCGGACGTGGAGCGCCATGACGACCTCCTCGAGGGACGCGTTGCCGGCGCGTTCGCCGATGCCGTTGACCGCAACTTCGACCTGACGGGCGCCGTTGACGACCGCCGAGAGGCTGTTCGCCACCGCCATGCCGAGGTCGTCATGGCAATGGACACTGATCACCGCGCTCTCGATGCCAGGAACGTTCTCCCGGAGCATCGCAATACGCTCACCAAACTCGACGGGGATAGTGTAGCCAACCGTGTCGGGAATGTTGAGCGTACTTGCACCCGCCTCGATTGCAGCCTGAAGCGCCTCGTAGAGGAACTCCATCTCCGTTCGTCCGGCATCCTCCGGGCTAAACTCGACGTCTTCGCAGAAGCTTCGCGCGTACGAGACCATCTCGCTGATCTTGGCGACGACTTCGGCCTTGCTCATGCGGAGCTTATGCTCCCGATGAATGGGCGAGGTGGCGATGAAGGTGTGGATCCGGCCGTGCTTGGCCGGCGCCACCGCCTCCGCCGCTTTGTCGATGTCGGACTTGTGCGCTCTGGCCAAGCTGCAGATGGTCGGGGGCTCGGCAACTGGCCTGCCCTCGACACCCGTCACGCCCACGGCTTCCGCGATGGTCTTCACCGCTCGTAAGTCATCGGGCGAGGCGGCCGCGAAGCCAGCCTCGATCACGTCCACGCCAAGCCGAGATAGGGTCTTCGCCACCTCTAGCTTCTCCGACGAGGTCATCGTCGCGCCAGGTGATTGCTCTCCATCTCGGAGCGTTGTGTCGAAGATCCGTACGTGATCGGGTTGCATGACTCATTCTCCCGACGCCGCGAAATGCGACGCCTGCTTACTCTCCCTGTTTGATTTCTATGGGGTCGACGAAAGGCATCATCGACCGAAGGCTAGCGCCCACTTGTTCGAGCTTCTGCTCTTGCTCGGCACGCCGGACCGAGTTGAATTCCGGTCGCCCGTTCTTGTTCTCCTCAATCCAACGGTTGGCGAAGGTGCCATCCTGGATCTCGGTGAGAATCTGCTTCATCGCCTTCTTGCTCTCGTCACCGATGACGCGGGGGCCGCTCACGTAGTCGCCCCATTCGGCGGTATTAGACACGGAGTAGCGCATGTAGTTGAGGCCGCCGCGGTACATGAGATCCACGATCAACTTGAGTTCGTGGAGGCATTCGAAGTACGCGAGCTCAGGCTGATAGCCGGCCTCGACGAGGGTTTCGAAACCCGCCTTGACGAGTTCGGACGCGCCGCCACAGAGCACAGCCTGCTCACCAAAGAGGTCGGTTTCCGTCTCTTCGGTGAAGGTCGTCGTCAACACCCCGGCCCGCGCGCAGCCGATGCCCGCCGCGTATGACATGGCCAACGCGTCGGCCTGGCCGGTTGCGTCCTGATGAACCGCGAGAAGTGCGGGCACGCCGCCACCCTCTTGGTAGGTCTCTCGCACTCGATGCCCCGGGCTCTTCGGCGCGACCATCGTGACGTCGACGTCTTTCGGTGGCTCGATGGTGCCGTACCGGATGTTGAAACCGTGCGCGAACATCAGCATGTTGCCCGCCTCGAGGTTCGGCTCGATGTGCTCTTCGTAGATCGCTGGCTGCGCGGTATCGGGCGCCAGCATCATGACGACATCGGCTTCCTTCGCGGCATCGCTGACCGACTTCACAGACAAGCCGGCCGCCTCGGCCTTGGCCTTGCTCTTGCTGCCATCCTGCAAACCGACACGAACGTCGACGCCGCTCTCTTTCAAGTTGAGCGAATGCGCGTGGCCCTGTGAGCCGTAGCCGATGATCGCGACCTTTTTGCCTCGGATCAACGAGAGGTCGGCGTCTTTTTCATAGCGAATCTGAGTCATGTGTCTCTCTACTTCTACAAATGGGGGTTAGGCGGCTGAGGTGCGGGAGGCAGGCACTGTGGGGTGAGCGCGATCGTGCTTCTCGACGCCGCGGGTCATCGCGACGGTGCCGGTCTGGACCAACTCCAGAATGCCAAAGGGTCTGAGAACTGAAACAAGGCCTTCGACCTTGTCTTGCGGCCCGGTGATTTCGATCGTGACTCGGTCGGGCGACATGTCGATCGCCCGTGCGCGAAACACATCACAGATCTTCAGGATCTCATCGCGTTGCTCGCGATTGCAGTGGACCTTGATCAACGCGAGGACCCGGTTGATCGACTGCTTATGGGTGATGTCATCGACCCACAGCACGTTGACCATCTTGTAGAGGTTCGCTTCGATCCGTTTGGCCTTGTCCTCATCGGCGTCGCAGACGATCGTCATGCGCGACACGCCTGCTTCGTGCGTGGCGCCGACGTTCAGCGAATCGATGTTGAAGCTGCGGCGCCGGAACAACGACGCAACTCGGTTCAGCACGCCGGGCTTGTCCTCGACGAAGACGGCAAAGGTTCGTTTTACGGACTGGGACATCATTCGTCGTCTCCTGTCTCGAAGATCGGGTTGTGTTGGTGATCGCCGGGCGCGGGTGGACGCTCGATCATCTCGTCAAGGTCAGCACCCGCGGGCACCATCGGATAGACGGAGTCTTCTTGCTCGACGCGGAAGTCGATGACGACGGTGCCCTCAGTGGCCTCCGCTTTCCGAACTGCGGCTTCCACCTCGGAGCGCTTCTCAACGCGAATCCCCGTCAACGCGTGCGCTTCCGCAAGCTTCACGAAGTCCGGGCTGAGCAGTGGGGTCGCGACATAGCGCCCACCGTAGAAGAACTCCTGCCACTGACGCACCATGCCGAGGAAGCCATTGTTGATGATGGCGACGTTGACTTTGATGCCTTCCTGCGCGCAGGTGGTGAGTTCGCAAGCGGTCATCTGGAAACCGCCGTCTCCGCAGATGACCCAAACCGAGTCGCCGGGCTGAGCGAATTTGGCGCCGATCGCAGCGGGCAAGGCGAAGCCCATCGTGCCGAGACCGCCAGAGGTGATCAGCTTTCTCGGGTAGTCGTGCTTGTAGTACTGCGCTTCCCACATCTGGTGCTGACCGACGTCGGTGACGACGAGCGCCTTGCCCTCCGTGAAGCGGTACAGATCATGGATGACGTGGGCTGCATAGAGCTTGCCGAGGTTAGGCATGTTCTTGATGTCTCTGACCGATGATCCGCCTTGAATCTCTTCGATGTAGGTCAGCCACTCTCGGCGGTCGCACGAATCGACATGGGGGAGAAGCTCTTTCAAGACGGCTCGGGCGTCGCCCACGATGGGCACATCGACGTGGACGTTCTTGTTGATCTCCGCCGGGTCGAGTTCGATGTGGATCTTCTTGGCGTTCTGGGCGTACGTCTTCAGATTGCCCGTCACCCGGTCATCGAACCGCATGCCGACCGCGATGATGAGGTCTGCGTCCTGGATGGCCTTGTTCACCCAAGTCTCTCCGTGCATCCCCATCATTCCGAGGTTCAACGGATGGGTTGCAGGAAAGCCGCCCAGGCCGAGCAAGGTGCAGGCCACCGGGATATTCGTCTTCTCGACAAGGTCCAGCAGCGTCTGGGTCGCTTGCGCCTTGATGACGCCGTGCCCCGAAAAGATGATCGGGCGCTTGGCGTTCTTGATCAGATCGACCGCACCTTCGAGTTGTTCTTCCAGAGGTGCGTAGTCCGGGCGGTAGCCGGGGAGCACGATGTCGTCGTCATTCCACTCGAACACGCAGCTCTGCTGCTGGGCGTCCTTGGTGATGTCGACGACGACGGGTCCTGGTCGGCCCGAACGGGCGATGTAGAAGGCCTCGCGAATGGTTGGCGCGATTTGTTCCGGTTTCGTCACCAGGTAGTTGTGCTTGGTGACCGGGATGGTGCAGCCGGTGATGTCGGTCTCTTGGAACGCATCGCTACCGATGAGGTGCGAGGGGACCTGGCC
>RCNB010004556.1_pt1 | contig 17437 bp, 19 predicted proteins | sample 2041321 | NCBI WGS metagenome assembly RCNB01 (sample SAMN09708232, study PRJNA481090) | Marine sediment metagenome, whole genome shotgun sequencing project. | reverse complement strand
ATCATTCTCTGCAAATGTAAATAATCTAGAAAGGTTCTAAAAATTTGATTAGACAATAATATCAACATATTTCCATTATATTTAAATCGTAAACTCATTTCCATTTATGCAAAATTACTCTACTCTAACACGCTGGTTCTTTGTTATAGCTTCATTCTTTATTATTGGTTTGATCTTATGGAATACCTATACATTTTTCACTCAATTAAAAGGTAATGAACGCGATAAAATGCAGATTTGGGCAGCTGCCCAGAGTGAACTTGAAATTGCAGATAAGAATGCTGTACTTAGTGAGACATCATTAGAGGTTATTAAAAGCAATACCTCTACCCCTATGCTTGTATATAGTCATAAGGATAGCGTCTATACTCAAAGAAATATAAATAAGAAAAAGGTTAACACTTTAAGAAAGAAAGAGAAATTGGCAGCTAAGTTTTCTTCTGAATACCAGCCAATTGAGATAAAATATGGAGACGAGATACTGGCTACTATTTACTATGGAAACTCCCCTATTATAAACAAGTTAAAGTATTATCCGGCCGTTCTTATATTAATCATATTCTTGTTTATTACAGCCGTTTATTTGTTTTATCAAACATCGAAGTCCGCAGAACAGAATAAATTGTGGGCCGGAATGGCAAAGGAAACGGCACATCAAATTGGAACACCCCTATCCTCACTTGTTGGTTGGGCTGAAATCTTTAAAACCGAAAATATAAATCAAGAATATATCAAGGAAATGGAAAAAGATATTGATAGACTTGAAACCATAACAGACCGTTTTTCCAAAATAGGATCGATACCAAAATTAATGAAGTCCGACCTGGTCGCTGAAACAAAAGATGCTTTTGATTACTTGCAGCGGCGAAGCTCAAAGTTAATTGAGTTTAAACTTGATGTACCTGAAGATATTGTTTATGTCCGACTTAATGCTCCACTATATAGCTGGACCATAGAGAATTTGGTCAAAAACGGTATTGACGCTATGAAAGGGAAAGGGACAATTTCCATTGCTATTGAAACCAACTCCAAAAATGCATTTATTTATGTTAGCGATACTGGAAAAGGAATGCCAAAGAGAGTTTATAAAAAAATATTTACACCAGGATTTACGAGTAAAAAACGTGGATGGGGACTAGGTTTGTCCTTAGCAAGACGAATTATTAATGAATATCACGATGGAAAAATAAGAGTATTGAAGAGCAGCCCAGAGAAAGGTACAACTATAGAAATTTCTTTAAAAATAAACGAACTTTAATGAAGACATCAGAACATATTCTTCACACTGCTAGCTTAAAAAATAACTGCCCTATATGCTATACGACCAGCGGATTGGAAATTACATTTGTTCAGGAGGAAGTCGAAAATTGGTATTCAGTAAAGAATCAAAAAGAGATACTTGAAACTATATACTGTCAGAACTGCAAAAACATAATCTATCCGGTAAACTGGAATGAAAGCATTGAAAAAACCTTCAGCTATAACAAGAAACAGGTAATCCCTAGAAATTCTCGATTACGATTAAAAACAATAGCTTATACAATTCTAATAGGTCTAATCATAGCTATCCTCCTGACTTTCTATCTTGTCTCTTTAGTCTAAGTTATTATGAATCGATTTGGCCAAGGCTGAAAACTGTTCTGGCGTCATAGAGACTTTATGTGAAAAGGTCATTTCCTTCATCTCATTTAAAGGGATAAGATGCACATGAACATGAGGTACTTCCAATCCAATCACCGAAACTCCAACACGTTTACAAGAAACGGTTTTTTCCAAAGCCATTGCAACTTTTCGGGAAAATTTCATTAACTGAATATAGGTGTCTTCATTCAAATCAAATAATTTATTCACTTCGATTTTCGGAATGCACAACGTATGACCTTTGGCATTAGGATTAATATCTAAAAAAGCAATAAAGTTTTTGTCCTCTGCTACTTTGTAACAGGGAATTTCTCCATTGATTATTTTTGTAAAAATTGAAGCCATATTTAATCTCGTGAAATTTCGATAATTTCAAATTTCATAACGCCGTTAGGCACTTGAATCTCTGCCATTTCACCAACTTTTTTTCCCAACAATCCTTGTCCAATTGGGGAATCAACAGATATTTTTCCAGTAGATAAATCGGCTTCACTTTGAGCGACTAATTTATAAACCATTTCCATTCCGTTCGTTTGATTCTTTATCTTCACTTTCGAATGAACCAAAATCTTGGAAGTATCCAAAACAGATTCATCAATGAGACGCGCATTTGCGTAGGTGTCTTCGAGCCTAGAAATTCGCATTTCCAGCATTCCCTGAGCCTCCTTTGCAGCGTCGTATTCGGCATTTTCACTTAAATCTCCTTTATCTCTAGCTTCGGCAATAGCCTTAGAAGCATTTGGGCGTTCAATATCCTTGAGCTGATTTAATTCGCTTCTTAACTTTTTTAAGCCGTCTGCTGTATAATATGATACTTTACTCATAATTCGGTCGTTTGTATGATACAAACTCATTTTAATTTAGTCTATTTACACTTGAATTTAAAGTATAATTTTATAAATAGAAAAATCCCATACTTAGACGGGATTTCGTCTAACAAATATACTAAAAAATAACTTATTGCATATTTTGTCTTACTTTTGTCGTCAAACTTTTATTTCATATGAACAATAAATTCCTCGCCTTATTTCTTGGTTTAGCACTTATAAGTTGCAATAAGGACGATTCTCCCAATGACAACAATCCAAATTTATTGAGTCCGTTGATAAGCGTGAATCTTAACCTAAACCTTCCTCAATATAACTTATTAAAATTTCCTGGAAATAGTATAATTCTCAATGGAGAAGGCATAAGAGGTGTTGTTATTTATAACGTTAACAATGACCTATATACTGCCTTTGAACTAAGCGATCCAAATCATATCCCCAACTCGTGTTCAAAAATGTCTGTAGATGGTATCTTAGCAAGCTGCCCTTGCACGACTGACAGTAATATATATGATATTGTAACTGGCCAACATCAATCAAACGAGGTTCTTTATCCTATGCAGCAGTATTTTGTTGCTAGAAATGGTGACAATATTCAGGTTACCAACTAAAATTTTATCGTCGCTCCAACAAGAAAATTTATTTCGGCTTGAGGATAATAACCGGCTCCTTCAATAGTTGTTATTTCTCCCGGCACACTAAAATCATCATCGTAGGTGAAAAAATAGCCGTTAGAAACATATTTTTTATTAAAAACATTATTGACTAAGCCCGTAAAAACAATCGATCTCACAACCGGAATATCTGTTAACGTATATACGATGTTAAAATCATGGATAAAGTAACTATCTAATTTTGATGTTTCGCTGTCAATATTACCCATATATTGTTCTCCGACAAATTTCGAAAGCAATGCAACTTGAAGTTTTTTCCAGGGACTATATTCTATTCGGTTTCCAATAATTATTTCTGGAGAGAACGAAGTATTCGTATTTCCTAAATTGACCAAACTACCATCTTTTGAAGTAACAAAATCAACATTTTTATTCGTGCTGAATGCTGCATTTGGCAATAGTTTTAAACCTTTGAAGATTTGAATATCCGCATCGATCTCAAGACCCAATCGATAACTTTTCCCACTTGTAGCTCTTATTGGTGCTCCAACATCATCGATGGCTCCTGTTAAGACCAATTGATCTTTGTAATCCATATAAAATAGGTTGGTATTAACTTTTATTACTTCGGAAGCAGTTCGCCAACCTAGTTCAAAATCATCCAATTTTTCAGCGGTAAAAATACCTTGCTCAAAATCACTTCTCCGAGGCTCACGATTAGCGCGTCCATAGGAGAAATAAAACTGATTACTCGTATTTAATTGAAAGGACGCACCAGCCTTCGGATTAAAAAAACTATACTTTTCTTGCTCCACCAACGGCACCAAATCTGAAGTTATTCCACTGGTTCTATAGCTCACAAATCGTCCCTGAAGGTCTCCAAAAATACTCCATTGATCATTAATGAGGTAGGTAGCTTTTCCAAAAACAGTGAATTCGTTTTTGTCGCCATTTCCTGAATAATAACGATCTCTAATCTCAGATCCCCCGGCATTTTGAGCCCAGATAACTTCCCCAAAATGATCTCCTCCGTAATAACTATAAAAAACACCTCCTGTAATATCAACTTTACCGTCTTTGTAGTTTAGGTTAGCGTTTGCAGCGTAAAAATTATTATTCAACCAGCGACGCCTAATTAAATCGGTAGTATTTATAACTGAATTATCTAAAACAATAGGTTCAAAGCCATAATCTTCGAAACTCTCATCCTCTTTGTATTGCTCAAAATAACCGCGTCCATAGGTATAATTAAGAGAAATATTGCTACTCCATTTATTTGAATATCGCTGATTCCACAATAATTGATAATGATCTTGTGAATAATTGTCAACCTCCTTATCGTAGAATTTTGTATTCCCATCCTGGTCGGTATACATACCAGAAGGATTAAAAGTACGATCATTTTCAAGAGTTTCGGCGTCAATACCATTCCAGGCTTGATACGTTTCTTCTTTCCCTCCAAAAGTAATTGCCTTTATTAATGTCTTCTTATTGACATAGGAACCTTGTATGAAATACGATTTTAGATCACTGGAGGCCCGATCTATATAACCATCCGACTGGATTGTAGATAGTCTCCCAGCAATTTCAATATTCTTACTCAACAATCCTGTACTAAATTTAATATTGTGTTTTCGAGTTTGATATGATCCAATTGTATTCGCAATTTCACCATAAGCATTTTCTGAAACAGCATCGGTTAGAATATTTAAACTGGCTCCAAAAGCACCAGACCCATTGGTAGAAGTCCCAACACCACGCTGTAATTGCAGACTTTCAACCGAAGATGTAAAATCGGGGAGATTTACAAAGAAAGTTCCTTGACTTTCCGCATCGTTAAAAGGAATTCCGTTAAGGGTAACATTAATTCGCGAAGCGTCACTACCACGCACACGCATAGATGTATAGCCAATTCCAGCCCCTGCATCACTGGTTGTTACAACCGAGGGCAAATAAGATAGCATATATGGAATATCTTGCCCAAGATTTCTCTTTTCAAGTTCCACTTTATCTAGATTAGAATGTGTAATTGGGGAATCTGCTTCAACTCGAATAGATTTAATTAAAACCTCTTCAAGTCTCTGGACTTGTATAGAATCTTTAACCTGAGTTTGCGCCATAGCACTTGTTGCAATCGCTAGTAATGTGAAGTAAATAAAGAAGTGTTTCATTCGTACAACTTGAGTTACACCTATTTGATTATGTAATGTAGTATTCCTAATTTGTATTATTTTTAGTTCAGATGAGATAGAAAATCAACGCACCTGCCTACCGGCAAGGAGGTAGCCATAGCTACGGGTTCATTTTATATTGAAATACCTGTGCTGAGCGGAGTCGACGTATGGGCTAAAAAAGCCTGTGCCGAACCTGTTTCTGTAAAACAAATTATATGCGACATTATATGGTTAAATTGGTATTACGAATAAAAGGGGTAATTATTCTATGATTAATAAGTAAAAATACCACTTGAAGAAAATCTCCAGTTCGATAGCCTGACCCCGTTAAAAAAATAATAATCATCTTAACGTTCGGTTTCCTAAGCGACATTACCCGCCCAGGTTCTATGGGTATAATCTCAGCCACATTGATTATTGTTCGTTGATTTTTTACAATTTAAAATCTTCAATCCAATAATTTTTATAGCACCCCTTTGAGATGATGCAAAGATACAATATCTTCATAGCACTTAGAGCACTTTTTTTGCTTAAGCCGCTTAATTCAAATTTTAAATGGAATCTCTATTGAAAATGAACCAAGCTAAGAACGAATTCACCTTAAAAATTATCCTCAGCTATCTAGTTATTGGATCCATTGCTGTGGTTGTAAGTACTTTTTTATACTCTGAATATAAGGCGTATGTAAATAGATCTACTGAAGATACTCTAGATCAAAACTTTATAGAAACAGGCACTTTGATTAACTCAATCTATGAAACAGACGGATTCTCCCGTATTGCATTATTGACAAATAAAAAGGAAGACTTTGAGGTTTATAAAGCTAAAACAGATTCGCTGTTTCATCAAATTGAATACTTAAAAACAATTACTCCAAACGAATATCAAATTGAACAATTAGACTGTGTCCGGATTTTGCTGATTGAAAAAAGTCAGAATATTGAAAATTTACAAGTTTTGAAACTTACAAGTGATAAGGATTCCTCTCTTGACGATATCCTTATGGAGATTAGAAAACTTGAAGATCGAATTGGGAAAAGCACCGTAGAAAACATGGTTAATAATCCTGCTCAATTGACAAGAAAAGAACGTCGTATTTGGCAAAACTATGCCAATTGGCTAAATACCAATGAGCTAACGGATACTAATCAGTTAAAAACAAAGACTGTCGATTCGATGCTGGTAGCCTCGCGTTTTATAGTTTCTGAAGCGAAAAAGGTAAATTCTCGTATTCGGCAATCCTTACAGCAAAAGGAAAACGAACTCATTAGGAATGATCTTACTATTTCGGACCAGCTTAGATATATTATTACGGAATTGGATACTGAAATTACTAAAAACAACGATCTGGAAAAAGAAAATAGACTGGCTTCAATTCAACGCACATCATTGGTTTTGAAATTTTCAGGAATTCTTGGGCTTCTAATTATGCTACTATTTTCCTATATTATTATTACCGATTTCTTTAGAGCTGAGAAATTCAAAAAACAGCTTCAAAAAGAGAAGAAATATTCGGAGGATTTATTAAAAAGTAGGGAACAGCTTATATCCACTGTGAGTCATGACCTAAAAACACCCCTGAATACTATCTTGGGATACTCCGAGTTGGTTGAAAATACTTTGCTTTCAGAAAAACAAAAACACTACATCAAGCAAATTTCTTCTAGTTCCAACTTTGTAGGCAAATTAGTAGATGACCTTCTAGATTTCACTAAGCTAGAGGCTGGGAAATTAACCATAGAAAAAATTCCTTTTTCACTCGAAAATATTATAAATCAGACGGTTAAAGCGTCTAAAGACCTTCACTCTCAAAAGAAGGTAAAACTCAATATTTCTATAGATAAGAATATACAAGAAGTTCTATATATTGGTGATCCACTACGGATTCGTCAAATTGTCAATAACCTTACTGGAAATGCATTTAAATTTACTGAAGAAGGCAGTATTGAAATAAAGGTTTCGGAATTAAAGACCGAAGGCAATGTTTCATCCGTTCGAATCTCTGTAATAGATACTGGAATAGGAATTTCAGAAGAAAAGCAACAACTTATTTTTAAAGAATTTACTCAGGCCGAAGAAGACACGACCCATAAGTTTGGAGGATATGGTTTGGGTCTTGCAATTTCAAAAAAATTAGCAAATTTGCTGAATGGAACACTAAGGGTTGAGAGTGTTTTAGGGGAAGGAAGTACATTCATTCTTAACATACCTTTAGAAAAATCGGAGCACATTATTAGACCCGTTCAATCCGAAAAATTCTCCAACCTTTCTAAACTGACAGCCTTGATTTTTGATGATGACCCAGCCATGTTAAGCTTGCTTAAAGAAGTTCTGGAACAATTGGAAATAAAATCATATGCCTTTACAAAATTCGATGCTGCGGCAAAGAAGGAAAACTTATTATTTGACTTTGTATTGACCGATATACAAATGCCTATCACAGATGGTTTTCAAGTACTTGAAAATCTAAAAAAAGGAAGTATCGATGGATACTCAGAACAGCCAGTAATTGCTATGACCGGAAATCGAGAACTTAGCAAGACTACTTATTTAGAAAAAGGGTTTGATGAACTCCTATTAAAGCCTTTTTCTAAAGACCAACTTACAATTGCCTTAGCAAGTATTTTTCCTGAAAAAACATCTACTCAACCTATATTAAAAAATAAAAAAATAAAAAACCGTCCTGCATCTTCCCTTTACGATTTATCACTATTGGAAACTTTTATTGAAGACAAATTGGCGCTATATAAAATTCTAAGAGTATATCTTAAGCAGAGTGAAGAAGATAGAATACAATTGGATAAGGCGATAAAAGAACTAAACTATATAGACATCAAAGCGGCTTCTCATAAAATGTTGACCATGCAGCGACAAATAAAAGCAGGTAATTCCGCTTTTAGAAAAACTAGAAAAGGCAACACCTGAAACTCTTAGTTCAGATGACTTGAAAAAACTTTCAGCCGATTTTAATGTAGAATTTGATCTGATAATCAGTTCATTGAAAAAAAATATCGGTTAAATATCCAGCTGATATTGCTCAATCTTATTGTAAAGCGTTTTCCTCGTTATATGAAGAAGTTTAGCCGCCCGTGATTTATTGTAATCGGTCTCCTTAAGGGCGTTTAAAATTAACTGTTTCTCATTAGATTCTTTAGAAAAATCCTTTATTGGTTTTTGACTTTCTAAGGCAATAACGACCTCTTTCGGTATGACCTCTAAAGGAATCAAATCTGTAGTTGACAATAAAACTGACCTTTTAATCACATTCCTCAATTCCCTTAGATTCCCAGGCCATGTATATTTTTTAAATGCTGCTTCAACATTTTTAGAGAGTCCGATTACATTCTTACCTAAGGCAACATTTGCTTGCTCTAAAAAATAATGAATAAAGAGAAAAAGATCCTCTTTTCTATCGTGAAGAGAAGGAATTTCAATAGAAAACTCATTAAGACGATGGTATAAGTCTTCTCTAAATTTACCCTCAGCAACTGCTTTTAGAAGATCTTCATTGGTAGCGGCAATAATGCGCACGTCTACTTCAATTTCATTACTGCTCCCAACAGGTTTTATTCTTCGCTCCTGTAAAGCTCTTAATAACTGTATTTGATTCTCATAAGATAGATTCCCTACCTCATCTAAGAATAGAGTACCCATATGAGCCGCTTCAAAATGCCCCTTTTTATCATTAATTGCACCTGTAAAACTTCCTTTTGCATGACCAAAAAATTCACTAGCCGCTATTTCTTTCGGAATTGCCCCGCAATCTACAGCAATAAAACTTTTGTCGTATCTATTACTGTATTGATGAATAGCCTTTGCTGCTACTTCTTTGCCTGTACCACTTTCCCCTTGGAGAAGAACATTCATAGTCGTAGGACCAACAAGTTTTAGATACTCATTAAATTTTTTAGAGACTTCGCCTATACCATTAATAAAGGAGGGTTTGCTAACAGGCTTATCTGTTGTAACAGGTTTTTGTTCGGCAGCCTCCTGGAATGTTTTTTTCCTAGATGTACTTTCCACTTCAAGAGCCTCCTCGATTATCATCAATAATTCTTCCGGTCTAAAAGGCTTTGAAATATAATCCAAGGCTCCTTTTTTAATCGCCTTAACCGCAGTCGAAACTTCTGCATATCCCGTCATTAAAATAGTGGGCGTAGTTGGTGAAACATCTTTTGAATAATCAAGCAACTCAAGCCCCGAGTCCTCTGGAAGTTTTAAATCTGTAATAAGAAGATCAAAATTCCTTTTCAGTAAGTTTTCTCTGGCCTCTTTACCACTTATGCATAGACATACGTCAAAGCCATTACGCTGCAAAAACGCTGTGATCATTTTTCCAAAAGCAATGTCATCTTCGACTATAAGAATTTGCTGTTTCATATTCCTCATTACTAACGCAAAAATACGGAGGATATGAGTGATGAATAATTAAAATTATCATAAAAAAAGGGTGCCCAAATGGACACCCCCCCGCAATGTAGAATCTAAATACTGTGTGCTCACTACTTTTTAATGAATTCACCTTTACTATTTACATAAATAGTCTCTCCAGCTTTTCCCTTGCTAATTGCTTCTGCGCTTGTAAGAACTAATTTATATTCTCCTTTTTCATTTCCGTACGCTTTTGAAATAACTGCGCCCTCATAGCTTTTAGCTACTGCTTCTTTAACTATTCGAGGTAAATCTGTAACCTTCAATGCCTGATAATCTTGAACGACTGCAGCTTCTACTTTAGGCTGATTTATAGCCATTTGCTCCTTATCTTGGGCCTGTGCCAATGTTAATGTCCCTAACGCAATTACTGTGGTAAAAAATAACTTTTTCATTGTTTTTGATTTTATATTTTATTAATTTTATAAGATGTTTTGTACAATGAAAAAGTAATGCCAAAGGGATCATTTAAAACCAAACACACCGTAAAACAATGTAAATCAAATTATTGCAAAATATTCTGCATATAGATTACATTTCGAAAAGTGTATAAAATAATTGTCTCTGTGTATAAGTTACACACAATTTGGATAGCTAGAATCAGTCTATCGTAGGTGGTTTTCTATTCGTTTTTTTTAGAGCCCGCCCTTTTTTAGTTTTCAACCGACGTTCTATAGCACTTTTAGATGGCTTGGTCTTTTTTCTAATTTTTGAGACTTTCAAATTCTCTTCCAATAGAGCAACTAGTCTCTCAATCACTATAGTTTTATTACGATGTTGGCTTCTAGTTTCCCCGCACGATAACATCAGAGTCCCTTCCGAAGAAACCCTTGAAGCTAACTTTTTCATTAATCTAATTTTCTCAGAATTTGTTAATGCATCAGATGATTGAATAGCGAAACTAACTTCCACCTTTGAAGAAGTTTTATTGACATGTTGTCCGCCAGGGCCGCTACTTCGAACCGCTTTAAATCTAATTTCTCTAAAAAGAATATCTAACTGCATTACAAATAAGGGCGATGCTCTCTATTAAGCAAATCATTGACTGTTTTTACTGGATTGAAAGTGCTAAGGGGCACCTCAACTAGGGCGGTATTCCAATCTGCCATTCCACCATTCCAAAGCCCCGGCAACTCAAGAGCTTTTATAGACACACCATTTTCAGATTTTTTAGTGATAAAACCTGTATTTGGATCGGTGAATCTTGACAAGTCAAATTTTTTCCCTTTATAATCCCTGACACCGCAGACGAGGTCGACCGGGTTAAAATGAGTGGCTTGATTTGTTATTATCTGCTGATGCTCGTCTTTTAAGTTAATTTGAGCCAACTCTACAATCTGTAGCGTAGTTTTTCCCATAACATCCTTAACCCAAAACGGTCCTCCACCTGCTGCTCCGATGTTTTTTACCATGCCACAGATACGAATAGGTCTATTCAAAATGTCTTCAATCTTTTCAATATCATCTGGAATATCCTTAATATTTAGTTCATTCCAAAGAAATGATTTGACCTCCCTAATCAATTCAGTATCGAATTCATTTTCAGCAAGTATCCGTAAATAACCAAACACCTTATTTTGAATCCAAAGTAACTTTCCAGCCAACATTTTTTTATAAAAAGAATTATCTTCAGCTAGTTCTTCAATAACAACATTATCTATGTTTTTAATAAAAACGATGTCTGCATCAATATCATTTATATTCTCCAACAACGCACCGTGCCCGGAAGGCCTGAATATTAATTCTCCCAATGCATTACGGACTGGTTGATTTTCTTCTGAAACGGCTATAGTTTTTGTTTCGTTTTTCTGAAAAGAATAGGAAATATGAAACTTGGTCTTTGTTTTCTTTGTGACTCGTCTCTTGACATCTTCAAATTCATTTTTAAAGAAATGCACATCACTTTCGGAAAATGTAAAATGCAAAAAGGCCTCATCTTTGGCTGAAGCATAATAAGACGACTCATACAATTGTTCTTCAAATGCCGTGGTAGAGTATTTTGAATATTTATGAAAAGGGATTAATCCCTTCGGCATATTGATAAAATTGAGTCCCTTTTCAATTAACATCATTTTTACAAAAATATATGCCCTCATTCCTTTGGTGCCAAGTCGATAATCGGGATAGTGCTCCCTAATCTTTTTTCTCACCTGATCAACAAAAGCGAATTCTTTAATTGATTTTAAAAAAATGCTAAGAGCCACATCACTTTGGCCTTTTAAATAATCATTGAGCTTCCTTTTATCTGGATCAAACCCTTCTAAAAACTGATGTAAAAACCCAAACATTCTTGTGGCAGCTCCAGAAGCAGGGACAAATTTTACTAAGTCGAGATCTTCCTTCTTTTCTTCAAATAAATCTACCAGTTTTTGTTGATCAACCTTCCCAATTAATTCAATTCCATTACCGATTGAAGCAGCAGTGACTACTTCCGCATAGGGAATTCCATGGATGAAAGTATCTAATTGCTCTTTTATGCTATCAGGATGAAGCCCCTCTTTGGATATTTGTTGTAGGTCTGTTTCTGTGAGCATTCTTATTTCTCCTTAAGCAATTCTATAATTTTTTCAACCGCAGATTCGAATCTTTCGACTTCAGAACCTTTTAAAATTTCATATTGGAGTTGGTAATCTTTTAGTTGAGTTTCAAAAGTACGAAACATTTTTTGACGCTCATCGGGACTATCTCGCAAATCGTCGATTTTCCAAGGCACATCCACAGAAGTCAAAAAATATAAATCATATGTATTTTCTTTCGCATATTTTTTAATTCGCTCTGGGCAAAAACCATTGTAATAATGTTGAGAATAAATATTAATTTCCAATAAGTTAGTGTCACAAATCAGCAACTCATTTACCAGTTTTGCGGTTTCATTTTCAACCTGCATCTGACCCTCCGCAATTGGGATCAAGTCATCCATTGTACACTTTTTACCTTCAGTATCCCATTTTTGTTGAAGATACTCCCTCATATATTCAGGCACCCAAAGTGTCTTAAAATGTTCAGCCAATTGCTTCGCGAGGGTAGTTTTACCTGTTGATTCCGGACCAAATAAAACTATTTTTAAGCAATTTGACGCTTCTTGTTTAAGTGCTTCTTCCATTCTAAATATCCATAAATTGCAATAATTAAAAATACAATAAACTGCAAGCCTGAAAAGCCCAATCCCTTTATAAAATACAAAGGAATGGAAATTATATTCCCGACAATCCACAGAAGCCAATGTTCTATCTTTTTATTTGCCATAAGCCACATGGCAGCGAAAAACACTCCAGTTGTAAAGGTGTCAAAATAATCGGTTACTCGATCGAAACGATTAAAATACAGATAAACAAAAATTATAAAAACAGCCGTACTAAGGAAAATTCCAAAAGCTTTAATTGCATCTCGCCTATTTATAGTTGTAATTTCAATATGATGGCCTTTCATAACCCTTGTCCACATATACCAGCCGTATAGACTCATAAGAGTATAGTACATATTTATGATCATGTCCCCATATAAGAGAAATTTATAACAGATATATACATAAATAACCGTGCTAATAATCCCTGTCGGAAATACCCATATATTCTCTTTTTTGGCCAACCAAACGCTAGTAATTCCGAATAGAACAGCTAATATTTCTAAAGTAATATCTTCTATCGATGCAACTCTATATGGGGCAAGAAAAAAATCAATTATCTCGTTCATTTCAATTCTACAAATTATGGTTAGCCTCAAAAACTGTCCCCATTACAATCATATCCGCACCAGCCAAATAAGCGGCTTTTTTCTGTATTTCTGTTTTAATTCCGCCTCCAACAATAAGAGGGATTTCTATTTCTTTTTTTACAGCAGCTATGACTTCAGGTTTTACTGGATACAGTGCGCCACTCCCAGCTTCCAGATAAATTAATTTGGCCCCCATAAATTGTCCAGCTAAAGCCGTATGAACTATCGCCTCTATATTATCCTGAGGCATAGGGCGCGTATTAGTAATCCGAGCAACGGCCGACTCGTTACCGCCATCCAATAATATATATCCTGTAGGTATAATTTCAAGCTTAGAGTTTTTCAAATGTGGAACCGCCTTTAGCTGTTGTTCAATTAAATACTCAACATTTCTTCCCGAAATTAACGAGAGAAACAGCACTGCATCAGCCTTTGATGTAAGTTGAGAAAAGTCTCCAGGAAACAAGATTAGGGGTAATGAAGTTTGCGCTTTTACCACACTCACTACTTCTTCAGTTACTTTATTAAGTACTGTACTTCCGCCAATGAATATATGTGTTGTTTGCTTCGGAATTTGCTCTAGAAATGATCCTGTTTCAGAAATTAAAAACTTCTCGGGATCGATTAAAATCGCCAGTCCTTTTTCTTCTTCAGAAATCATCTTCAGCAAGGCTTGATAAACATTCATGTATTCGTCCTATTGTAGTAATGCATAAGCACAGGTAAATTCATCAAACTCTAAAAAGTGAACATTGTAGACTTCACTTTTACCCGCGAACCTAACATCGGCTGTAGTTTGAGAATCGGTGAGTCTAAAATCTTCAACGTAAATATTCTGAATAAAACTAACCCCGGGATGTGCGAAACTTTTATAAAGAGATTCCTTTGCACACCATACTAAGGTCAGTTTCCGCATAATAGCATCTTCATTTGCAAGCGTCCTGTATTCCTCAATAGGAGTAAACTTATGTGCAATTCTTAAAATCTTGATACGCTGTTTTTCAATATCAATTCCAACCTCCAAATCACTAATAACGATAGCCGAAAAATTAAACGAATGCGTAATCGAAATATGGTTATGGTCTGTTAAGTGTGGTTTTCCGTTTTCATCATAGTATAGATCATGGTCTGTATAACCTTCTACCGCCATAAGATGTCTTACACTCATAAAACCTCTTTTATGAAGATCACTTTTCATCTTTCGAACCCGACGATCACAATTAGGGGTGAGGTTAATTCCTTCAAAGAGTTCTTCAAAAGACTCTTCTATCTTCCATATGAGGACTTTGGTTGTAGGACTAACTGTTATAGTTTTGTAAAGAGGCATAAATTTGTAATAGATATTGCGTATTTTTGCAAACTGAAAATTGAAATTATATGTTTAACAAATTCTAGCTTACGCGGGAATAAAGATAATAAATATGTCTACTAACACAGTACCTTACACAGCGTTTAAAGTAAAAGATATTACCCTTGCAGATTGGGGACGTAAAGAAATTGAATTGGCCGAAGCAGAAATGCCAGGACTAATGTCTTTGCGAGAAGAATACAAAAACGAGCAACCTTTAAAAGGTGCACGAATTGCAGGATGTTTGCATATGACCATCCAAACTGCTGTTTTAATTGAAACATTACAAGCTTTGGGGGCAGAAGTTACTTGGAGTTCATGTAATATATTCTCTACACAAGATCAAGCCGCTGCTGCGATTGCTGCAACAGGAACTCCTGTATATGCTTGGAAAGGAATGACTGAAGAAGAATTCGAATGGTGTATTGAACAAACTCTTTTCTTTGGTGAAGATCGTGAGCCGTTAAATATGATTTTAGATGATGGTGGAGATTTAACTAATATGGTTCTTGATAAATTCCCTGAACTTGCTGATGGAATTAAAGGTCTTTCTGAAGAAACCACTACTGGTGTTCATCGTTTATACGAACGAGTAAAAAACGGAACCTTGCCAATGCCCGCTATTAATATTAACGATAGTGTGACTAAATCTAAATTTGATAATAAATACGGTTGTCGTGAAAGTGCAGTAGATGCAGTTCGTCGTGCTACCGATATAATGCTTGCTGGTAAACGCGTTGTAGTTTGCGGATATGGAGATGTTGGTAAAGGAACTGCAGCTTCGTTCAAAGGTGCTGGTTCTATTGTAACTGTTACTGAAGTCGATCCTATCTGTGCGCTTCAAGCTGCAATGGATGGTTTTGAAGTAAAACGTCTAGAAACTGTAATTGCTAATGCAGATATTATCATTACGACCACAGGAAATAAAGATATAGTTGAAGGCGCTCATTTTAAAGCAATGAAAGACAAAACCATTGTTTGCAATATAGGTCACTTCGACAACGAGATTGCTGTGTCCTGGTTAAATGACAACTATGGAGATACCAAAATCGAGATAAAGCCACAGGTAGATAAGTATACTATCGACGGAAAAGATGTCATTTTATTGGCAGAAGGAAGGTTAGTAAATCTTGGTTGCGCCACAGGCCATCCAAGTTTTGTAATGAGTAATTCATTTACCAACCAAACTTTAGCACAAATCGAACTTTGGAAAAATAGTTATATGTTACCAAAATATTTAGATGAAAAAGTAGCGAAATTACACCTTGCGAAAATTGGCGTAGAGCTTACAGAGCTTCGCGAAGACCAAGCTTCATATATTGGTGTTAAGGTAGAAGGGCCATATAAGCCTGAGTACTATAGATACTAAAAATAGATCGCTGCGCTTCTAGATGTTAGAACGCTGCGCTGTTAGATATTAGAAAAATTCCGAGCAATCTTGTTTGGAATTTTTTGTTTTGGGGCAATCCCTACGCGAAAGGCTTCGGGCCGCGCTTTTCACTTTTACTCCTCGCTGCGCTGTGGGGTAACCACTTCAATCGCTATCGCAAAAGCTTAAAAAAATACTTATTTCGCCTTTAAATACACTTCTATATAATGTGTAGTAGTCAAATATTCATTTTTCACCTGAGTAACATATTTTTCTACTGCATTAAAATTTGGATGACTAGGGTTAAGACAATCCTTTAGGTCTTCATCAGTTACAGTAAGAGCAAGATACCATTTTCCGCTCCTGGTGATATAAGTGCCCTCTAGGAGAGGAGAATGACCCTTCTCTTCCAGCGCCGCATCTATAAACATTGGAACAAGATTAACCGTCTTTGTTTCCTTATTAACTTCGTAAAAAGTCAGAAAACAGTCTTTACCATTAATAGTAGCAGGAACATTTCCGCTGAATGTATCGTAATCGAGTTGATATTTGGCATTTACATAATAGTAAAACTCATTTGCCTTTTTCGGGTCATCAAATACATAACTATATTGCTTGGGTAGATTTTTAACGAATTGCTTAGCAATTACAATTTTTCCGTCTTCCATGTTTGGAGCAATTCGAAGAGGAATACAGGAAGCTGCAAGTACAAATAAAACAACACCGAAGAATGATTTCATTTATTGATATTTCATCTGCTAGTCTCAAAAACTATTCCCTATCAACATAAATAAAATAAACTATTTCTTCTTTCTAAATATATAGCTCATCCAAACAGGGTCATTATCATCAGACACAATGGCCTTACGATCTACGAACTCCCAATTAGCAGCATTCATATAATTTAGAAGTGTTGAGGTCTCTTTAATCTTTTCCATTGCACGAATGGTAATAGCCTTACCTTCTAGCGAAGGCTGCTCATCTACACGTATTCGTTTTACTTTACCGGCGTTATTGGATTTCTGCACTACGATAACTTCCAAATAATCATATTGAGTTATCTCCTGTGACATTCCCGGAATACTAATTATAAAAAGAAATAGAAATAATAGGTTTGTGATAGGTTTTCTCATGGCTAAAAAGTTTAAAAAACAAGTTACAATTAATCGTCTTATGTTATAGTATAGATCACAAAAAAACCTGCCTCAAATTGAAGCAGGTTTTAAAATATTATAAGAAAGTATTTCTTAAGCCTCGAAAGGAACTATAGAAACGTATGATTTGTTGTCTTTCTTTTTAGTGAATTTTACCAAGCCATC
>RCNB010001082.1_pt1 | contig 17454 bp, 18 predicted proteins | sample 2041321 | NCBI WGS metagenome assembly RCNB01 (sample SAMN09708232, study PRJNA481090) | Marine sediment metagenome, whole genome shotgun sequencing project. | reverse complement strand
TAAAGAAATTAAATAAGGAAGTACGCGATTTAGGTGTAGCGAAAAAGGACTTAGGAAATCCCGACTACCAAGATATCACTTTTATTTAATAACTTTTATTTTTTTTAAGGATACCACTTTTTTTTAAGTTGTAATGGATATTGTACAAATGCTATCAATATTTTTATCCAAATATAAATTATAAATACTCTTATTACTTAATTGCTAAGCCTATCTATTTTTAAAACAATTAATTTGGATTGGAAATTATTGAAAGATAAGGGTTTCAAAATTAGTCTTTTTGAAACACAATCATAAATTCACAATGATCTTTACCCGATTGTAAGCTACAATCTACCTCTTGTGCAAAACAATGATTATTTGTCATTTTTTCAACGAGACCAGCTAATAAACCTGCTTCGAATGAACAAAAGCTTCCTTCTGTCTTTATCCCTTTATTAATGAGATCTTTTATTGAAGAATGCCCTTTAAGTTTTAATTGTACAATTTCTTCGGTACTTTCTGTAATCTCGACATCACCTAGATTAAATTCAGAGATTTTCTCTTTTAGAGCATTAGGAATATTTTTTACATCATCAATTTGTTTAACTTTTAGAATTGTTCCTAATTCGTGGCCTAAATAATAAAATATAGCCTCTAACTGATGACCTAGAGCCAGTAAAGCTCCCACTTTCATATCTCCAATCTCTTTTCCACCTTTCAAATGTTTCCTCATTTGTATTAAAATTTTTGAAAGCAATTGTCTATCCATTTTTTTATCCTCACTCTCTATTTAAATATTTGCGATTATAATTTTACGGAAGAAATAAATCCATACAATATAGCGTCAATGATATCTTCCTCCTGAATATTGACGCACAATCTTCTATCTGCCACAATAATTGTAGGTAATGAAGTTATCTTATATTCATTAGTTAATTGGTAATTTTTTCCTACATCAATTTTTTCTATATACAATTTTTTTCCAAACATAGAAATATTTATTCTCTTTAACATCTGCTCAACTGGGAGGCACGGACCGCAATGGGAAGATGAAAAAAATAAAATTTTCGGATAACCTTGCTGAAACTTTTCTAACATACATCACCCTATATGTGCCCGCAAATCCTTTTTTTTTAAATCATTGATCCTTGTATTTTTCATAAAGGTCTTTAATTATTGCTTGGAACGCTTTGTAAACGCCATTACCTGTTTTTGCGCTTGTTTTGTAGTATCCAAGAAAATCTCTTTTATCTATAATTTCTTTTATCTTACTATCATATAATTCTTCGTCATGAAGTAAATCAATTTTATTTCCAAATAATACGATTGGAATATTTCCACAATACTTCTTAATGTCTTCGTGCCATTCTGAAATGTGTTTAAAACTATTGTCAATTTCTTTTGGTGCATGAGAAAAAACTATAATTGCGGCTTTACTACCCTTGTAAAAGGTAGGTCTCATAAATGAGAATTCAGCTTGACCAGCAATGTCCCAAAAAAATAATTTCACTGCGCTGTTTCCTATTTTTTCATCATACTTAGAGAACTGTGCTCCTAATGTCTTGATGTACTCTTTCTTAAAACTCCCTTTCGTATATTTTTTTATTAAGGATGTTTTACCTACACCACCATCTCCAATTACAGTTATTTTGAAAACGAAATCTTTCCTCTCCTCACTTTCACTCATAAAATCACATTATAGTTTTAACTTGAATGTCTTTGTAATTTCTTTTACTTCTATAGAATATAAATTATAAATAGTACTTTTTATTTATATTGCTTTTTATTATTAAATGAATTCCTATAAATTGTCCAAAATTTTAAAATATTAACCAGATAAAATACTAATTAAAATATGATAGATTACTGATGGAGTTCTTAGAAAAAATCAAGGACATTATAACTAAATTTACATATAGAGAAATTACCATAGCAATTGCAGAATCTTGTACAGGAGGATATATTTCGAATATGTTTACCAATATTCCTGGCGCCTCGAAAGTTTTTGAGAGGGGAATAATATGTTATAGTAATTCATCTAAAGTTGCGTTATTGAATGTTGATCCTGAAAGTATAAATCAGTATGGAGCCGTATCGGAAACGGTAGCAAAGCAATTGGCCAATAATATTAGAGTCCTCTCCAATGTTGATATAGGAATTGGGATTACGGGTATCGCAGGACCTACGGGTGGCACGCCTGAGAAGCCTGTGGGGTTAGTATATATAGGGATTTCAACTATTGATAAAATTTTCGTGGAGAAACATCATTTTGATGTAGATCGGATAACTTTTAAAGCAAAAATTTTGGAAAAAATCCTTTTACTATTACAGAATTTCGTAAAATAACTTATTGATACTCGTTCTATCTGTTTATTATTGAATAAAAATAAAGTATTCCTAGTTAACAAAACCTTTTTCTTTAAATATTGAAAACCTAAAAATAATGTATCTATCTAGTCTAGGTAGAAATAACGCGTGAAGGCCCTTTCGATGAATGCAACAAAGACGTACGGAATATTTTTCTTAGTATATTTCACTTGGGGAGTGTTTGAAGCGTATTTTGGTTTGTACATTCCGTTGTATTATTACGAGATTTTGGTTGTTAATCGAAACAATTTAGCGTTCATCCAATTTTTTGGGTATCTATCGTTAATAATAACGCCCCTTATTGCCTACATTTTTGATGCCCATGTAAAATCTGAACGAAATCATAAAATCTTCGTATATATATTCGCTATTTTGTTATGTTCGTGCTTCCCAATTTTTCTTATAAATAAAAACATCCTATTATTGTATGGAATTTTTTTAGGAGTATATTTTCTTAGCAGGCTGGTTATTGGTACAATTATGAGTAAGATTTACCTCACACTTAGTGTGGAATCGCCAAAAATTAAACACTCTATGATCCTCATCATATACGGAGCAAAGGGCGTTAGTTTTCTTATAATATCTTTATTTTTCGACGCTATTATAAAAAATGTCTACTCTTTACTGCAATGGGAATTGTTCTTCACGATCGGTTGGATGTTGACGTTATCATTGCTCTCTGTAGTTCTATTTCTGAGAAATTACGCTATATTTGGCAATCAAAGTTCCCCAAATTGGAATAACGATATTGAAAGCAAAAATATTAATAAAAAGAAGAGCCAGAAAAAGGTTTTTTGGTTTGCAATTTTCTTATATATAGCTTTCTTTTTAGCGTCCTCAGATTTAATATTTTTGTCGTTAATTAGCTCGTGGGTTTTAACGAAATATAATGAATTTTCGTTACGGTTTTTCTTTAACTTTTATTACGTGATAACGATATGTTCACTTCTTGGGTATTACTTTGCTTCAAAAATCGCTAAAAGGATAAGTAATATCTCACTTTTGTTTGTTTTTTGTTGCCTCTATTTATTTTTTATTATTCTCTTACCGCTCTCAAATTTCCCAATGTTTTTAGTGATTCAATGCTGTCTTGGATTTGCAGGTTATATCGCTAATTATATGTACATATCTATCGCTCAAACGATTTCAGTGAACGCCCGATATAAAACTGTCGTGTATCAGCTATTGTTAATGTCCCAATCAATCGCAAATATTGTTTTCACTCCTATAGGAACGTCGTTATCTGCTTTTATCAGCGTGGAAATGTTGATTTTTTTCTCTTCAATCTTATTTGCCCTTTCTTGCGGAATTCAGTTAATTCTCGTGTTGATAAATAAAATCAAGCGTTTTGAAGATTTTAAGTAATCGTTTTTTTCTCTACTGATTATATGACCTATTACACCTGATTAGTAAACTCGAATACAACATCCTTACTACTAGAACACTTGATCAAAGACCAAAATTTTCTAGATGTATCGCATAATCCTTACAAAAGAAAAGCTTATTATTCAAAAATCATAAATGGAAGATAATCTATGTAAGTACCATAAAAAAAAAGGAAGAAATATGGTTTTCCCCGCTTTTTGGATTAATTAATAATCCAAGCGGGAGAAACACTTAGGGAATTGTATCACAATTTGCTGGCATTTTAACCTTACCTCAACTTATTTTGATGAAATATGGGGTGTTTTTTCTATATGAACTCACCATCTTCAACCAAGGAGTTCTAATGGTTCATACTATCTCACAATATCTATTCAATTATAGATATAAAAACATAGAGAAAAAAGTCGAAGAAAAGATTGATTAAAAAACTAATTTGCCTTTTTCCATTATTTGTTTTTTTGTTCCATTTTTGTATTCAACTGTAATATTAGCCTGCGGAGCCGTAACGAAATCCCAATGAATTTGTGAAATCGAAGTGCCTCCCATCATTTTATTTGAACCAAACGCTAAATGTACGCTTCCATCGATCTTCTCGTCTGTTAGAATATAACCAATTGCTTTTGTTATTTCGGGATTACATCCAATCCCAAGCTCTGCTACATTATAAGTCCTTAACTCTGGTACCATCTTCTCCCTGTCAATTTTTTCGCTATCTTTAAATGTATTAACTAAATCGCTTTGATTCTCTTCAGATGTGACTTCATCAATTAATAATTTTCCTTCTTTAAATCTTAAATGAGTATTTTTAATGATCTTATTAGTCATCCTGTCTCTGGTTAGGGGACAAAAAAGAGTACCTTCGCCAATTTTCTCGTGGGGAGGGAAAAATACTTCTCCTGCAGGTAAATTTCCTCCTAATAATCCTAATGCAATTCTATCATCAGAAATTAAACCGTTATCTAAAATCATAGGGCGGTCTTGAATTGTTACCTTAAAATCCGTCCCAAGATCATCTGAAACATAGACATCTTTTGCATTTTCAAAGAAGCTCCCTAAATTTTTTGTAATTTCGTCCATTTGGTTTTGAGGAACGCTCATTCCACCAACTATGAATTTTTCTAGCAAATCATATTCAATATTGTAGTATTTGGCAGCTTTCCTCGAGGGCCATCCAGCGTAGCACCACTTTTTCCCAGGTGCGTATTCTTCCTTACCTCCATACAATATATCTTTTAAAGGTGCGTCATACTTTATTTTTGCATTGAGTTTTTCTCTAGGGGCGTTTCCTAAAACACCAGGATCTTCGTAGGGTTCAATTACAATGTAGGCGTCGATATTTTCGATTAATTTTCGGTAGTGTAGGGGTGTAATTTCAAGAATATCGCTTGTAATACTGTCATCTTGGTATATCGTATTTATGTAATTGTCGCTGTTTGATATAATAACGGGAATTCCATTATCTCTGTAAACATTCAGGGCAATTTCCTCCAATAAATCCTGACTATAAGTACCTCCCTTTACTAGAATGTTTTCCCCTTTTCTTTGGATATTAATAGCGTTAACAATATTTTTGGCACATAACTTAATTTTTTCAAAGTCAACCATAATTACATTATATTTTTTTTCTATTATTAATCTTAAACATCTTTGGCAGCATTAGATTTATTACATAGAATTGTTTTAAATATAATATCCACAGATTGAATTCTTAACGAGACCAAAGTGGATTATAGCTTTAATAAAAGATAACTTAGAATTATGGTAATTCGAGAAGTAGGTTTATTATTTAGGGGTTTTACTTTAGTAAAGAAAAGTTATCATAAAACTACCTTAGGAAAAATAGATTCTGATTTAAGAAGTGGTTTGCTCACCGCTCTCTTAAATTTTGCTGAAACCGCATTTTCTACGGGGTTTGTTGAGTACTTTCAAGGCAATAGATTTACGATCGCTTTCATAAACGCAAAGATCTTAGCAGATGACAGTGTTGAACCAGAACTATTAATCTCTTATGCTATTATAGATAAACAAAAAAGGATTGATAAATATGTGAATAAATTAGTCAATCCCCTATTAATTAAGGTTGCGGAGAATTTTAAAGCACAGTACGAAGGTAAAAATCTATCTGAAGTATCTCAGTTCAAAATTTATAAAAAAACCCTAGATATTATTTTCGGATCGAATACCAAAAAAGTTGATCAGAAGCTAGCTGGTTTGTTTTATTAGAAGTAATCGAAATTTTTGAAGTAAAGAATCAATTTTATAACAAGCTTTTCTTTAAAAACCATAACATTATAGGTAGAGCGATTGTTGCGTCTGAAATAATCGTAGAGAATTTAGCGTTTTGATTTACTTTTCCCCAAGAAATTGCTTCATGTAAAGTCGCTCCACTAAGACCACCTTGTTCTGGTCGATCCATTGTTATCTGAATCGCATATTGCGCAGAGTTTGGGCAGAATTGCAGCGATTGCATGATAAAATTTTTAGGCACTCCCCCCCCAACAATGCAAACACCGGCGTGTTTTGCATCCCAAGCCAAATCAACCATTTTAAGCATGTCTTTAAAGTGATTAAGGTTTAAATTTTGATGGTGGAAACCTAATTGAAGTGCTAACCCGGAGTCAGTAAATGCAGGACAAAAAATTGGAATGTTTTTTTCTGCACAAATCTTTAAAATTGAGTTATTATCTTGGGGCAGATTATTGCCAAGAAACTTTAAAAATGAACTAACGGACATATTATTGTTAGGAATTTTTAACTGGGATACAAAATCTTCGATACCCTCGTAAACTTTATTTGGCAAGTATACATCATAGATTCTATTAAGGGCCTGGTTGTGCAACTCAGAATCACTAACATCTTTAATGTTTAGTTCTCCTTGTAAATGGTGAAAACCAAGAGTTTCGGCTATATCATGAGTCAAAGAAGCGCCTGTAGTAACAAGTATATCAATGAATCCCTCTTCTATAAAATCGTGAATAACTTTCTGCATCCCTGCTGGTACTATTGCTCCAGCAAGTCCAAAAAATTTAACGCAATCTTCATTTTTAATCATTTCTTTATAAATTTCGCACGCAACAGCTAACCTTTTTGCGTTAAATCCGGTGTTTCCTAAAGAATGAATAAATTCAGTAATGTCTATATTCTCGTCTATATTAATTTGCTCTACTTCTTTCAGTTTCTTTTTCAATTCATTAGCTGGCATTTTTTTCAACTCATTTGTTGCTCAAAATAAAATACATTAATTCTATTATTATTTTTGCTGCCACATTTAATGTTATATTATTTGGTAAATCTAAGGAAGGTGAAACTTCAACAATATCAAAACCAATTATATTAATTTTTTTCGTGACTTCTCTGAAGATTTTCCATATTTCACGATAAGTAAAACCTCCAGGAATTGCATAACCTGTTCCTGGGGCTATAGAAGGGTCTAATACATCAACATCAATCGAAATATATATATCCTTTATATCAGATTTTTCAAAAAATTCAATAATCCTCTCTGTGAACGAATCAACTCCAATATCATGAAGCAAATAAGCGTTAAAATAGGTAATATCGTTAGTTTTTGCGAATTTTAACTCAGGAACATCAATATCCCTTGTTCCAATAATTAAAAAGTTTTTATTTGAGATAAATTTTAGACTATGGATGAGATGGGAAACAGTTGCATGAGAATAGATGCTCTTCTGATATTTTTCGTACAAATCGAGATGAGCATCTAAGATAAGAACGCCAAACTTCTTTGGATTTCTAATAGAGTCTCCTATTGCCTTTATAACGGGATAAGTGCAAAAGTGGTCACCTCCAACCATTACCGGGACTATATCCTTTTTTTGGTCATATAACGATTTTACAAAATCATCAATTTCTAGGATATTTTTTTTGATGTTATTTTTATCAATCAGAACATCTCCAGCGTCTATAATCTTTAATTTTGGTATTTCAAATCCCATTTCTGTTGTTAAAGCCAAGTTTTTTGTAATTTTTCGTATTTTTTGAGGTGATTTGGAAGAGTTCAATTTTTCAATTGAAGTTAAATCGTCCCAAGGAATTCCAAAAAATACAAAGTTCGTATCATTTTCAATGATCTCCCCAGAATCAAAAAAATTCACTGCTCATACCTCTTTCTTATTAAATTACATTTGTTCCAAAGCATCTATACCCAAGATTTGTAAACCAATCTTGATTACAATTTGAACGCATTTAATTAACAATAATCTCACTTTTTCTAATTCCTCATCACTAGATAATACCTGACAGGAAGAATAAAACGAATTGAATGCCTGGCACAAGGTTAAAAGGTATTGAGGAATTTGGTGAATAGAATAATTTTTTCTCACCGAGTTCAATATTTCGGGGAAGTAATTAAGTTGCTTAACCAAAGTTAGCTCTTTTTCGTCGTTAATTAAATCCCATTTTACATTTAAATTGATTGCTTTTTGCGATTTAGTTATGATCGATTCAATTCTAGCATAACAATACTGAATGTAAGGACCAGTCTCGCCTTCAAATGAGATGCTCTCTTTAGGGTTGAAAACAAAATCAGATTTAGGATTAAATTTAAGAATAAAAAAAGTCAATGCGGCCATTCCGATTGCGGTGGCTCTTTCCTTTTTTAAATTTTCTGATAATTCCGGATATCTTTTATTTACTTCCTGATAAGCTAAAGATTCCATATTCTCGATAATATTATCTGCATCAACTATAGTTCCTTCCCTACTTTTCATTTTACCTTCGGGTAAATAAACCATACCATACGATAAATGAAATTTATCTTCTTTAAAACCTATCATGTCTAAAACAGTAAAAAGCTGCTTGAAATAAAGGTCCTGTTCGTTAGCAACTACATATATCGATTTATCATAATCAAAGTCTTCCTTTTTTTGATAAGCTAAGTAGATATCCTGGGTTATATATAGTGAAGTTCCGTCTTTTCTCAAAAGGACCTTATCTGGCAAATTAAATTTTTCTTTCAGATGAGCAATAATCGCTCCGTCATCAGTCTTATTAAAAATGCCACCCTCTAGGCCCTTTAATACCTTTTCTTTACCCTTCCAATATATATCCGACTCAAAATATTCTTTATCGAACGATATTTTTAGTGATTTGTAAGTTTCTTTAAATCCCTCGAATGCCCAAAAATTCATTTTCTTCCAGAGTTTTCGAGTTTCAGCATCATTTTCTTCCCATAATCTTAAAAGATCGTATACTTCTTCAATTATTTTAGTATTTTTCTTTTCCATTTCAGAATATTTAACGTAGAACTCTCCGACGAAGTGATCGGACTTGATATTCGGTTCCTGATTGTTGCCCCAATTTTTGTAAGCATACATAGATTTACAAATATGGATGCCTCTATCGTTATTTAGGTTTACATCGAAGACAATATCACCTTTATATTTTAAGCATCTCGATAGAGAGCGACCTAACAACATATTTCGGATGTGTCCGAAATGTAGTGGTTTATTTGTATTTGGTGCGGGGTATTCTATTACTATTCTTGAAGATATTTTCTGATCTTTCCCAATTTCTTCATAAATTCTCCCATAATTCTCTTTTAGTGTAAAAATCTGCTCAAGAAGTGGTTGAGGTTTTATTTTGAAATTGAGGTAAGGACCGTTTGCTTCTATGACTTCCAAGTATTTCGGTAATTCTAACTGTTCTTCTAATTCCTTGGCAATTAAGTTTGGTGATTTCTTCTTAACTTTAGCAAGTTGAAAACATGGGAATGCATAACTATAATTTAAATCTTGAGGGGGTATTTCAATGAGATCTATGATCTCTTGCTGCGTAAAATTAGGGAGATAATTGCTTAAATACTCGGCAATTGTATTCTTATCAATTATAATCATTTTTTTGGTTTAATAGTATTACAAAATTCTAATTATTGCTGATTGTAACTTTTATCTGTTTTGTTAAATATATTTAGTTTAACTCATAAAATTTATGATAGTGAATTATTAAGACGGTTGATTTATTCATGTCATTCAAACAAGAAGCTAGAAAATTATATCCTAAATGGCCTATCTACAATGAAAAAGAGATAAACGCATTGACTGAAGTTATCAAATCTGGAGAGTGGTGGTGTGGCGCTCCTGGTGCTCACCAAGGTAATAATGTTTGGGCTTTTCAAGAAGAATTTGCTCAGCTTCAAGGATCAAAATATTGCGTTGCAGTGTGTAATGGAACTGTTGCAATAGAAGCCGCACTCATGGCATTAGATGTTGGATTAGGTGATGAAGTAATCGTTTCTGATTATACTTTTGTAGCATCTGCATCTGCAGTTGTAGCAACAAACGCTGTTCCCATATTTTGTGACATAAATCCCAATACTCTCGTAATGGATGTGAATACTATTGAAAATCTTATAACTGAAAGAACTAAAGCAATTGTTCCAGTACATTTAGGGGGTAACCCGGTTAACATGGACCATTTAATGGAGTTGGCATTGAAATACGATTTAAAGGTTGTCGAAGATTGTGCCCACGCTCATGGTTCAGATTTTAAAGGTAAAAAAGTAGGGAATTGGGGGGATGCTGGCACATTTAGCTTTCAAGCTTCAAAAGTTCTAACAAGTGGAGAAGGGGGAGCAATAATTTGTAATTCTGAAGAATTAGCTGATAAAATTTATTCCTATATTGACTGTGGGAGGAAAAAAAATCAATATTTCTATAAACATTACTCGTATGGAACTAATTATAGAATGACAGAATACCAGGCAGCAGTTTTAAGAGCTCAATTAAAGAAATTCCCTGACCAACATAAGTTAAGAAATGAAAATGCCCTATACTTGATGAAAAAGTTGAATGATATTGAAGGGATAAAAACAATGAAACCTACGCCTGGAACCACCAGTTTAGGGTGGTACGTCTATCCTATCGTGTTTGAACCTGAGGAGTTTGGGGGTATTACCAAATCAGAATTTTATAAAAAATTGAATCGAGATGGTATTCCCACTGACGATTGTTACCCGCCTTTACATAGTTTAGATTGCTTCAAAACTACTAATTTAAAAAAAGGTATTGACTATTCTAAGGCTAATTGGGGAGGAGAAAAAAGTAACAATCGAAATTTCCCTATTGTATCTGATATTTATTTAAGAAGTATAGAATTCCCCCAGGAAATGTTTTTAGCCAAAAAAGAAAAATTGGATAAGGTAGTAGACTTTATCAAATCTTTAAAAGAGAAGAATTAAGAGGTAAACTTAAAGAACCTCTTCTACTTTTTTAGATTTTGCGCTATTATACATTGTCTCTACAATGTTTAAAATTTTATATCCGTAAGTGCCATCAGTTAACGGCTTTTGATTACTTAACATACATTCAATAAAGTGAGCAATCTCTTGAGGATAACCAAAAGACCAAGACTCAGTAGGAACAGGAAAGGTCCATCCTTTCGTTGTTTCAGCTTTTTCTACAGCATACCCGTACCCGTTTTTACTATAAACACTCAATAAATTAGAAAAAGTTGGTGCAACTTTAATTTGACCTTCAGTACCAAACAGTTCAAATCGCATATCATAACCTCCTGGAGCTGTCCACGACTCTTCAATTACTACCTGCGCATCGTTTTCAAAATATAGAATTCCAATTGCGTTATCTTCAACTTCGCAAGTTCCAAAGTCCGATCGATCAGGTTTAACTGTTTTTATTTGACAGAAAACTTCTTTAACATCACATCCAAGGTACCAAACTAAGCAAGCAATATCATGTATTCCTAAATCTAATAAAGCACCACCTCCAGAATCTTTTAGCTTGTAAAACCATCTAGAATGTGGTCCAGAATGTTGTTCTTTTCCTCGCCCCATATATATCTCACCTATAGCACCTTCCTTAATTATTTCCTTAACCTTGCTAAATGAGGGAGCGTACATATTGTTTTCGCAATAGAATATTGTTCTATTGGAAGATTTTTCCATGTCTAACATTTCACCTGCTTCTTTAATGTTTCTAGCCAATGGTTTTTCTACAAGAGCATGCTTTCCTGAGTGCAAGATACTACAGGTTACTTCTTTATGCAAATTATTTGGGACACAGACAGAAACAGCGTCGCATTCTAATTTTAGTAGGTCTTTATAATCATTAAAGTAGCTATTGATAATATTATATTTCTTCATTAAATTATTGGCTTCATCTTTATTATTTGACGCTATTCCCACAATTTCTACATTTGGTAGTGAGGAATACGAATAGCAATGATGGTCAGCAATAAAACCTGACCCAATAATGCCTACTTTAATCTTATTCATTTTAATCCTCGCTTAATAATTCTAATTAATAATAATTTAGGTTTTTAACTTTATAATTGTAGTTGGATTTTATTTCCAGAAGTCCGAAGAAGAATTAAACTTTTTAATTTTGGAGAAAGGACAAGCAGCAATACAATTCCCACAATCACCTGAATTTTCGATCCAAAATTCGAAGCATTTTTCTACATCGACATAGTATTTTTTAACACAAGAGTTGTTAGAAATCGTAGGTGGTTCAAAAGTGGGGTCTTTTTCTTTGGTAATTGCGTCGTTTTCGCAAGCTTCAGCGCATTTGTAGCAAGTTTTACAGAAATTCTGAACTTTTTTAATAAAACCTAAATTCAGTCCATCAGCTATTAATGGCATATCCGTAAAAACTTTACAAATTCTAACTCTTGGACCATATTCTGGTGTGAGCAACAATCCATTTCTACCTAACGCTCCTAAACCTGCGTCAATTGCTAGAGGAATACTGAGTGCAGTATCGTTGCCACACTGGATGGCTCGATATCCCAAATTTCTGATAAATTCTCCTAAACAAGCGATCGTAAAAGCCATTTTTGAATAACCCACAGCTGATGCAGCTGAAGCTGGTTGAGCAGGAGCCGTAGAAATTGACATTTGGTCCATTTCGATAGCCATAACAATAACTTTATTTATCCCCTCTGGTAAATTAATGGGGCTTTCTAATATAGAATTAGACGCATCACCCTTTCTGATTCTTTCTTTTGAATCTGCTTCGCTGGTTAACGTAGGTCTTACAAAACCGGTTTTATATATCCATCTCTCGTTAACATCTGCAATACCTACTAGTGATGCTCCATAAAATTGTGCCGCTTTTTTAGTCTTTTCAGTAAAAGTTTTTAAATCTTTAACAGGATATTTTTCTCTCATCCAGTCTACACCATATCCTATGTCTATTAATTCTTCTCTATGCCAACTAAAAGCTAAAGGGAAATTTTCGTAAACAGTCCATCCTGCTGCAACCAACGCAAAATCAATCCGGGAATATCCATCCTTTCCCGAATTAATATGACTGTCTATATTATACTCGAACATTTTCCCATAAGTAGGTAACGATTTATCCCATAATCTCCTATAAAGCACATTATACTTCTGCTCGAAGCGACTGTAAGAATTTTCGTCAATTTCGTAGGGAATGTTTTTTTTGGTTTGCATCTCAATCCTTTTTCTCAATTAAATTCTTTTTTTACTACTTTTTTAAAAGAGTTTAGCCTATTAAATATTATTTAGGGTATGAAATATAAAACTTTAAGAAGAAATTTATAAGTAAAAGTAGCATCATCTTCTCTATGCCGATATTTATACTAGTAACTAAATTGCAAAATCCCAAATTAGTAAAAAATCGCAAGGAACATGGCGAAAAATTCTTGAAATTAGTTAAAGAAAAAGTTCCGAACGTTAAATGGGTTGCACATTACGCAATATTAGGACCCTATGATTTTATAGATATTTTCGAAGCTGATAACGAACACGAAGCGGCAAAAGTTTCTTTACTTTCCCGAACTGTAGGTGCTGTTTTTGCAGAAAGCTGGACCGCTATTAAATATACGGAATTTCTTAAAATAGTGGAAGATTTAGAGTAGAAGAGACGGTATTTGCTATACAAATGGAGTAAGAATAATATGGTAAAAAGATGCAAATGGGCAGATTCAAATGACTTGATGAAGGAATATCACGATAAAGAATGGGGGACACCTGAACATGACGACAAAATTCTCTACGAGCTCTTGATTTTGGAAGGAATGCAAGCTGGTTTAAGCTGGAACACAGTGCTTCAAAAACGAAACAATTTTAGAAAAGCTTTTGATAATTTTGACTACAACAAAGTTGTGAGATACAAAGAAAATAAAATCGAGGAGTTGATGCAAAACAAGGGAATAATTCGAAATCGATTAAAAATTCAATCCATAATCACAAACGCTAAATCTTTTATTAAAGTTCAAGAAGAATTTGGTTCATTTAATAAATATATATGGGATTTTGTGAAAGATAACTCAGTTCATAATTCTTGGAAAAAGTTAGAAGATTTACCTCCAAACACTGAACTTTCTAACAAAATTAGCAAAGATATGAAAAAAAGAGGATTTAAATTTATTGGAACGACTATTATATACTCCTTTTTACAAGCTATTGGCGTTGTAAACGATCATACGATTGATTGTTATCGATATAAAGAATTAGTTAATTCGCCTTAGATTTAAATTAAATTCTCTAAACCAATTTCTTCTTCTGCGTATTTTTTTAAGGCACGCCACTGGTCATCGGTAGTTCCATAATATTTAAAAACAGAAATACCTAGACCAAAATCAAACGCTCTCATTTGTTTCAGCATTTCAATTGCGTTACATTCAACAGAATTTGTAACCGCTAATATTGGACTTTTAAATTCCTGTATTCGTTTTTTCATGTTCCTCATAAAATACCAATAGAAAAAATTACCAACCTTACCCCAATACCACCCATCATCCCGAGTTCCCATCAAATAAGGATATTCCATAGGTGAGGAGACGTCTAAAATTGAAGAGAGTTTCGTCCAATCTTGACCTAAGCGTTTCCTAGTAAGCATCTTTTTAGGGCCGGGAAGACAAAACCATCCAGAAGTACAATCTTTATTTGTCTTTTTTATGACTGTTTGTAGCTTTTGGGCGTATTCTGCTATCGTGTCTGACTTAAAATCGTACCATTCAGAGCTTTTTAAAATTTTAGCCTTAATTCCATGGTTTTTTCTAAATTTATCTAAACAACGATCACAACAGCACAAATCCTTGAACGCACCGTCGTACCTAATATAATCAGCAAAAAATCCGCTTATAGAATATTGGTTTACTACTTCTCCTACCAGTTTTAAAAGATAATCAACATGTTTGCTATTAGGGCACATAAAACTAGTAGTAGGAATAAAACCTTTTCCCCTAGCTCCCCTTACCTTTCCCCTCTTTTCATCAACCTTTTCAGTGAGAAAGGGTACTTTCATTGCATAATCTTTAAATGACACACCCTCAGGCAAATCAATTCTCATCTCGCCCTCGTTGTGGGTCGATATTTCCCCTTTCCTGTAGTAGATTCCGGATTTTTTGCCCGTTGTCCCATGTATACTAACACGCTCAGGGTGGATAACGCCTTGGTAAGCATCGTTCATACTTGTGAACGAAACCATTATCCTTATATTTCTATCCTTACCCACATCACAAAATTCCCCTAAAATATCTCTATTGATGGGATTCCATCCAATTTTCGTATCCCATATGCACGCTCCGTCGGTGTCTTTAATAACAAGTCCAAAGACGTTAAAATGGCTCTCCTCTAATTTATCCATAACTTCTTTTACATTCAATTCTTTCTCAGCATATTCGTAATCTAACTTTCTAAATCCTTTTGGACCTCTTACCGGCATTAATGCCATTGCATAAATTTTGTTTGCCTTAAAAGTAGATTTTAATGCTGTTATTTTTTCCGGATCGGTTTTATAATAATCTGACCAACTAATTGCGCCTTTCATCTTATTTCAATACTAATTAACTCTCTATTTTCCAATTAATATCTTAAAGAACTACAAAAAATAGATAGTTTTACTCTTCAAATTCGATAATTATTTAAAACAATTCTTTTAGTAAATTTTTAAGGTTATTAGAATTTTTAATAATACAATCATTTAAACATTTATATATACTAGAACGATTATTTATAATTGAAATCAAATTAAAATATATACTTATCACATCAATTTAATATAGAAGACAAAACACTCAAGATTGATACTTAATTAGGAGAAAAATGAACAAAAATGTACGACGCTACCTTTAAAATAATAATTTTCGGAGATGCAGGTTGTGGGAAAACAACATTAACTCAGAGATTTTTAACGAATTTATTTGTATCAGATCAAACGATGACAATTGGGGTAGACTTTGAAGTAAAAAGCCTCACAGTTGACGAACAAAAAGTAAAATTACAAATTTGGGATTTTGGAGGGGAGGAAAGATTTAGGTTTTTACTTCCTACGTACGTGAGAGGTGCTCGTGGTGGCCTGTTCTTATATGATATAACTAATTTTTCCTCAATTGCTCACATTGATGATTGGCTTAGCGTTATACGAAAAGAAATAAGAGCTGAAGATATTTTTCCCATTATAGCTGTTGGAGGAAAGGCAGATTTAGTAGAAAGTAGAGAAGTCTCATCTGCAGAAGGTATTAAAATTGCGAAATCAAGAAAAGTGAATGGCTTTATTGAAACTAGTTCTAAAACTGGAGAAAATGTAGAAAAAACCTTTGAAGCATTAACAAGATTAATGCTTAATGAAGCAAAAAGAGTTTAAATAATAATACTCTATTGTGTTAAGTCATTTATTAGCAAAAAAAAGCACTGTTCCCTAAAACAATATTATCTATTTATGATTTCAGTAATTTTTTCAGGTACTCTTGTAGTAATCCTCCGATTAAACACCATTGTTTGGTACTCCATGTCCTTTCTATATTGGTTCGCATACGAAATTAGTTGCTCGATTATATCAATTTCTTTCTCAGAATCACTGATAAAATACCCTCCAAAACTGTGTATTTCAGCATAGTTCTTTTTAAGAATTTCCTGAAGCTCACCTGGTAACACATCGGTTCTATCTTTTAATGTTGAATTTATGGCATCAAGTAAACTTCTATATCTTTCTTGTTTGCCGAACTGACATACTACGCATTTCGAGCTTCTATTTTTAAGAATATAAAGTATTATAATGCCTATAAGGTATCTAAAAGATTCGACTACTTCATTAAAGATACCTTTTTTCATGTATTTTTTTACGATAATTTCTGCAATTGAATATAAACTTGAGAAATATATGGCTCTGGAAAAATAAGCAGGGTCAACACAGAACAATCGTGTGAACCAGAATGGGCTAATTTCGTGAGGTGGATCTTCGTGAAAGATATAGTATACTAATCTTCCGTCTCGTTCTTTATATAGCGTCGTTTCTTTTTTTAGGATGTTTAAATAGGTTGAAATAGTGGAACGAGCGATATCTTTAAAAAATTTTTTATATTCTAATTCTACCTCACGCGTTGTGACTTTTTTTTTACCCTCGAGAAAAAATTTAAGTAAGATTCCTAAAATTCGGTTCTCATGAAGTCTCCCCGTTTTTATCTGCTGTTGCTCATTCTCGTCTTCCCTAATATTATAAATATCAATTAATTCAGGAGCGATTTCGTGAATTATTTTTTCTAATATGTAAACGTTTAATTCAGTAATTTCTAACAATCCTCAAAATTAATTTTTATTCTAAATTATTAAAAAAAATGTAAACTTTTAATAATATTTATTCTAGTTAAATAGAATATTACATGTAACATATAAAACTTCTATAAAAATGGAAGATTTAGTAATTTTTATTACTCAATATTAAAAAATTAAAAAATATAAAAAAATAAATGAATTCTAGTTTTTTATGACTTCTT
>RCNB010001080.1_pt1 | contig 17465 bp, 20 predicted proteins | sample 2041321 | NCBI WGS metagenome assembly RCNB01 (sample SAMN09708232, study PRJNA481090) | Marine sediment metagenome, whole genome shotgun sequencing project. | reverse complement strand
ATTGACGTAGCAAAGATATCTGCCCACGAGTGCGGTCGTTTCTACATCAGCGTTCCCACCGTTGCCTCACACGATGGGATCGCCAGCGACCTGGCTTCCATCAAGGGGTCGGATAGACCATACACGGTCAAGGCGGCCTCGCCACTCGCCGTTGTGATGGACAGCAGAATCATCGCTGAGAGCCCCTACCGCTTCACCGCATCTGGCTGCGGTGACATGATCTGTAAGGCCGTTGAGGTACGCGACTGGCGCCTCGCCCACAGGGAGAACAACGATTACTACGGCGGCTACGCCGCGAGCCTGAGCCTCATGAGCAGCCAGCACGTCATGGAGCGCGCCAGCAACATCAGGGCGCGAACCCAGGATGGAATAAGGACCCTGCTTGAGGCGCTGGTAAGCTGCGGCGTGTCCATGAGCATCGCCGGAAGCAGCAAGCCCACCAGCGGATCAAGTCACCTCTTCAGTCATTCACTGGACCAGATCGCAGAGAAGCCAGCCCTCCACGGCGAGCAGTGCGGCGTAGGAAGCATCATGATGGCCAAGCTTCATGGGTTAAACTGGGAGGCGATACGTGACAGTCTTCGAACTGTAGGCGCCCCGATCACGGCCGAGGAGCTTGGAATGGGAAAAGAGGTGATAGTGAAAGCCCTCACCATGGCCCAGTCCATCCGGCCTAACCGTTACACGATCCTCAACAAGCACAAGCTTGACGAGAAAAAGGCCGTTGAGCTCGCCGAGTTCACGGGCGTTATCTAGGAACAGTTCCAGTGTGTCTCAGGTAGACACAAATAATCTTTTTATTAGCCTCCGTGTCCATGAAAGTAATATCTGTACAGGTGTCAACATTTTGAGCAGCGTCCAGTTAAAAGTATCAGAAGCAAAACAGCAGCGCGATGTCGGTAGAAGCATAGCCAGAATGGACTCCGAGACCATGAAGACCTTGGGCGTAACAGTGGGGGACGTTGTCCAGATCGAGGGCAAGAAGCCCACAGCGGCCAAGGCGTGGCCGGCCTACCCCGAGGATCAAGGGCTTGGGCTCATCAGGATCGACGGGTTCATCAGGAAAAACTGCAGTGCCAGCATCAACGAGTACGTCACAGTCACAAAAGCCGAGGCAGAGTACGCCACACAGGTCAAACTAGCGCCGGTTGACATAAGGATCAGCGTTGACAACGACTTCATCAGGTTCGTCAAGGACCGCCTCGTCGATAGGCCCGCGACCAGGGGCGATACCCTGCTCATAATGATGCTGGGACACAGCGTCCCGTTCATGGTCGTGAACACGAGGCCGGGAGGCATCGTGAAGATCGCGCCGACCACCGAGATAATGATAATGAGCGAGCCCGTCCCCGAGCTGGAGATGCCCAGCAGGACCACCTACGAGGACATAGGTGGCCTGGAGGAGGAGATCAGGCGGATCAGGGAGATGGTTGAGCTGCCGCTTCGCCACCCCGAGATATTCCAGAGGCTTGGCATCGACCCGCCGAAGGGAGTTCTGCTTCACGGTCCACCGGGCTGCGGTAAGACGCTGCTGGCGAGGGCCGTGGCCAACGAGTCAGAGGCAAACTTCTACGCCATCAACGGCCCCGAGATCATGAGCAAGTTCTACGGCGAGTCCGAGGCCCGTATGAGGAAGATGTTCGAGGACGCCGAGAAGAACGCCCCCAGCATCCTGTTCATAGACGAGATCGACGCCATCGCCCCCAAGAGGAGCGAGGTAACGGGCGAGGTGGAGCGGAGGGTCGTAGCCCAGCTTCTTGCCAGCATGGACGGCCTGAAGGGAAGGGGCCACATCATAGTCATAGGCGCCACTAACAGGCCTGATGCAATAGACGAGGCGCTGAGGCGCCCGGGCAGGTTCGACAGGGAGGTCGAGATCGGCATCCCTGGGCGCGAAGGCAGGTCTGAGATAATGCAGATCCATACACGAGGGATGCCCCTAGCAGAGGACTTTGAGCTCGAGAAGGTGGCCGCGATCACTCACGGCTACACTGGGGCCGACCTGGAAGCCCTGAGCAGGGAGTCCGCCATGAAGGCGCTGAGACGTTACCTGCCCCAGATCGACCTTGAGGAGAAGAGGATTCCCCACGAGGTTCTTGACAAGATGGAGGTCAACCAGCAGGATATCAGGGACGCGTTCAGGGAGATCACACCGACAGCAATGAGGGAGGTCTACGTCGAGTCACCCAACATCCACTGGGACGCCGTGGGTGGCCTGGAGGACGTTAAGGAGAGCCTCAAGGAGGCCGTGGAGTGGCCGCTCAAGACACCCGAGCGATTCACACGCGTCGGGATCACTCCCCCAAAGGGAATATTGCTGCACGGCCCACCGGGATGCGGTAAGACCCTGCTGGCGAGGGTAGTCGCCACAGAGTCCGAGGCAAACTTCATCAGCGTCAGGGGCCCCGAGATATTCAGCAAGTGGGTAGGCGAGTCAGAGAAGGCCATCCGTGAGATATTCAGGAAGGCCAGGATGGCGGCGCCAAGCATCATATTCTTCGATGAGTTCGATGCCCTTGTCCCATCGAGAGGCTTGGGTGGGGACAGCAGGGTCACCGAGAGGGTCATCAGCCAGCTTCTCACCGAGATTGACGGACTGGTGAGCCTGGAGAACGTCGTGGTAATAGCGGCAACCAACAGGCCGGACATCATCGACCCAGCGGTGCTCAGGCCAGGAAGGTTTGACAGGCGCGTATACGTGCCGCCGCCGGACTTTGATGCGAGGCGCAAGATCCTTGGCATCAAGACAGAGGAGATGCCCCTTGATGACTCCGTGAGCCTGGACTCCATCTCTAAGAGCATGGATGGGTACAGCGGAGCGGACATCGACAGCTTGGTACGTGAGGCGGGTCTCAACGCTCTGCGCAGGGACCCCGAGGCGAACACCGTAATCATGCAGGACTTTGATTCCTCCATTAGCGAGATCGCGCCTAGCATCACGCCCGAGATGGTGAACTGGTACGAGAACAGCAAGCAGAGGTTCAGGGATCAGAGCAAGCCCCCGATTGACATAGCGTAGGTGAAATGAATGGACACGAAACTGATACCGGCGAACATCATCGATCTCCTGAAACGCACGGGCCCCCTCAAGTTTGCAGATTTACTCAAGAGGATCAAGAAACAGCACAGCGGCTTCAGCGAGGAGCACCTGAACACCCTTCTCATGAAGATGGAGATACAGGGCCTGGTAAGGGTCTACAGGCTACCCAAGGGAAAGCGCCGCGTCGAACTGGCCTAGGGGATCAAGATGGGAGTCAAGCTGGGTGATATCGTTGACTCCCGCAGGATCACCATAAGCGACCTGGCTGGGGAGATCGTTGCCTTCGACGGCAACAACATCCTCTACCAGTTCTTATCAATAATCAGGGGCAGGGACGGACAGCCCTTGAAGGACCGTCAGGGCAGGATTACAAGCCACCTCAGCGGCCTCATGTACAGGAACAGCAACCTCATGGAGGCGGGCATCAAGATCGTCTATGTTTTTGATGGCAGGCCCCACAGGTTCAAATCCACGGTGCTTGAAAGGCGGCGCGATACCCGTCAGAAAGCGAAGAAAGCCTATGAGAAGGCGATTGAGGAGGGGGACACCCAGAAGGCGAGGCGGTACGGGCAGCAGGCTGTCGTCGCCACCACTGATATCATAGGTGATGCCAAGAACCTGTTAACCCTCATGGGGCTTCCATGGGTGCAGGCTCCCGGCGAGGGCGAGGCCCAGACCGCGTATATGGCATCGAAAGGAGACGTGTACGCGGCGGCCAGCCAGGACTTTGACAGCCTGCTCTACGGCGCCCCGAGGCACGTGAGGAACCTCTCCATCACCGGCCGCAGGAAGCTACCACGGAAGAACGTGTACATAAAGATCGAGCCCGAGATGCTTGAACTGGAGAAGATCAAGAGGAGCCTTGGGTTATCCCAGAGCCAGCTCATCGACCTGGGGATTCTCGTCGGGACGGATTACAACCCCGACGGCATCAAGGGAATTGGACCTAAAACCGCGTTGAAGCTCATCAACAAGCATGGCAGCCTTGAGGAGGCTCTGCCCCACATCAAGAACGCAGAGTTCCCTCACCCCGTCGAGGAGATCAAGGACCTCTTCGTAAACCCGAGGACCACTGATGACTACAAGCTCGAATGGAACAAACCCGACGTGGCCGGTCTCATCGGGTTCCTGAGCGGCGAGCACAACTTCAGCCAGCAGAGGGTCATGGGCGCCATCGAAAAGATGAAGGCAGGTATGGTTCCAACTGCAAAGAAGACTACGCTGGACCGTTTCTTTGGTTAACCCCCCTCTTTATCTAACCCCATCGTCTACATCTTCAGGATATGAAGCTTTTAGCGATCCAGTCAAGCCCGAACATTGACGGTTTGACGGCAGAGACAGCGATACAGGTGATAAAGGGAGTCAATACTGCGGGTTATGACGCCGAGCTTATCCACCTGAACGATGCAGTAATTAAAAAATGCAAGGCCTGTGACGGCGGCTGGGGGCAGTGCCGTAGGGAGGGTACTTGTGTCCATAAAGATGACTTCGCGGAGATCATTGGCAAGATACTGGAGGCTGATGCCTTCGTGTTCACGACGCCCGTTTACTGGCATGACATCAGCGAATCGGCCAAGACTTTCCTTGACAGGATGAGGCGCGTCGAGACCCACCACGGGTTCAAGCGGTACTCCGACAAGCCCTACATTGGAATAGCTTGTGCAGGCGGCAGCGGCAACGGGGCGTCTCGTGCGCTGTATCTCTTGGAGGAGTACTTGAAGCGGATCGGCTTCAAGAACTATGACCTAGTGACGGTTACTCAGGCTAACCGGGGGCACAAGCTACCAATGCTTGAGGAAGCCGGTAGACACCTCCTCAGGTAACCTCCATTTTTCACCTTACTACGCTTTAATACCCGACACACTATTCTATCGTATATGCCCATTGAGAATTATTTGCTTGGGGACGAGAAGGTTCTCTTCTGGAGTGATTTCCAGGTAACATACAATGAGGCGAAGTACAAGGTATACATCACCAACCTGAGGCTGCTCCTCTACAGCGAGAAGGGGCTCGTATTCAAGAAGGAAGACGTGATAACCGAGAACTGGCGGCAGATTACGGGCCTCCAGTTCACCGAGCAGGGCACAATAACAAAGAGGGGCGTACTAAAGTTCTCGAGCAACAAGGGGGAGGTCGAGCTAGAAGGACCCGCAAACGGGATGCGGGGGCTCTTCAAGGCAGTCCAGAGACAGACAATCAACCCTTACTCTGGACCGCTGAATGACCCCAATTACGAGTAGCCGTTTAATATCCGTACAATCATTCTAATTCATGGTTAAACCTGAACGTGTTTTCATTTCCATCGACATGGAGGGCATCAGCAGCGTCGTGAGCTGGGCCGAGGTCGACAGGAACAACAGCGAGTACGCCCATGTCAGAAAGATTATGGCCAGCGACTTGAACGCCGCCATCGAGGGCGCCCTGGAGGCGGGCGCCAAGGAGATAGTGGTATCGGACGCCCACGGGGGCATGAGGAACCTCCGACCCGAGGAGGTACACGAGGCAGCTCACCTCATCCGGGGCTCCCCCAAGCCCAACAGTATGATGGAGGGCATCAAGGAGGGCTACGACGCCGCCATGTACGTGGGGTACCACAGTATGAAGGGGACCGAGAACGGGATATGCGCCCACACTATCTCAGGCAGCGCCGTGCAGGCGGTCTACATCAACGGAAGGGAGACAGGGGAGTTCGGCCTCAACAGCGCACTGGCTGGTCGCTACGGTGTACCATCGGTTTTCCTTGCAGGCGACTACGCCGCAACCATTGAGGCCGGCGCCTTCGTGCCAGGTATCACCACCGCGGCGGTGAAATGGGCCGTGGGAAGGTACAGCGCAAAATGTCTTCACCCCAACGAGGCGGCGAAGCTCATAAAAAAGAAGGCGAAGGAGGCTCTCACAAAGGATTATCCCGCTCCGAGAGTGGTTGATTCACCCGTCGAGGTCAAGGTTAAGCTGGGAACAAGCACCATGGCTGATGTGTCCAGCCTCATACCGAGCCTTGAGCGCGTTGATGGGACCACCATGAAGGGAGTCTATGACGACTACCAGACCGCCGTCAACGCCTTGCGTGCCTGTATCTACATGGCCGGTGCGGCTGAGCGCCGGTAAACCCTCTTTTTATTACCTGCCGTTCCCCAGCGGTTTCAGTGAATGTTTTGGGCAAGCCAAGCAAGAAGGAGCTCAAAGGGAAGCTAAACAGGATGCAGTACCACGTTACCCAAGAGAGCGGCACGGAGCCGTCATTCAGTAACGAGTACTGGGACAACAAGAGTGAGGGGATCTACGTCGATATCGTAAGTGGGAAGCCCCTATTCAGCTCAAGGGACAAGTTTGATTCAGGATGCGGTTGGCCCAGCTTCACTAAGCCTATCGAGGAGAGCGAGGTCAAGGAGCTGAGGGACTTGAGCCACGGTATGAACAGGGTCGAGGTGAGGAGCGAGGGCGTTGACTCCCACTTGGGGCACGTATTCAATGATGGTCCGAAGCCCACTGGGTTGAGGTACTGCATTAACTCCGCCGCTCTTGAGTTCATTCCGAGGGAAGAGATGGATGAGCGCGGCTACAGCGATTATCTGCACCTATTTGACGAGTAACTTAAACCAGATACTCCTTTTTCACCATGTTTTTTAGTAGTGGTTCCTGAAAAGTCTCAGAATGAGTGAACAGAGAAGTCCTTTCTTGTACCTTGCGGTGGCCCTAATCGTGATCGTTGGGGGGTACCTTGTATGGTCCAACTTTGTAAAGCCCGATGGAACAGGCGAGATCGGAGTCAATATCGGTGACATGCTTCTCGACCAGGAGATTTTGGGAATATACGGTGAGACCATACAGTTCAGTGATTACCGTGGAAGCGTGCTCGTGATTGACTTCATGGCCCCGTGGTGTCCCCCGTGCAAGGACCAGATACCTATCCTACGGGAGATAGAGGCCGTACCCGGAGTTGAGGTCGTCACAATAAACGTAGACTACACATACAACATGACCTCCCTCGATGAATTCGGGGAAGATGAGGGTATCACCTGGTTCTTCGGGCACAGCCCGATGACGTCCCTGGAGTTTGAGGTAAGCGCCATACCCACGATACTGGTGGTTGACCAGAACGGTCTCATCGTTCACAGGGGCTTCCTGACAACGTTAAATGAGTTCAACAGTATAATCAACCCGTTGCTGGGATAGCCATGGAGTTCGCCAACCTCAGTCTAGCATACAGCGCGGGTCTATTGGCTGTGCTCGCTCCATGTGCGTTACCCATGCTCCCCAGCTTTGTTGCCTACTACATGAATGCTGAGGGCAAGGAGGGAAACCTGTTCTCAGCGATAACCTTCGGCTTGATAACCGTGCTTGGGTTCCTATCCGTTTTCATGGTAATCGGAGTCCTTCCCAGCTTCGCGATCAACATGATATCCAGCAAGATCGATCTACTCGCGCCCTTCATAGGCGTTATTCTCATCATCCTTGGCCTCGGACACATGTTCACTGATTTCTTCTACAAAATACCTACCCTTTCCCTCGCCTCTCCTGAGGGGACTGGATACAAGTCCTTCTACCTCTATGGACTCGGGTATGGCGCCGCCTCCATGGCGTGTAGCTTCCCCGTCTTCGTGCTGCTGGTACTACAGGCCTCCACGGCGGGCGGTCTCATTGGAATCGTATCCATGTTTGCGGTCTACGGATTAGGGGCTGCAACGGTCATTATACCGCTAAGCGTTGCCCTGGCCTTCAGCAGGGAGCTCATCTACAGGAGGCTCATGCAGTTGATGCCATACATGAGGAAGATCAATTCGGCCATCCTGATAGTGGCTGGCCTGTACATGGTGCTGAGCTACTATCTTTAACGTAATATACCTAATCGCCTACCCGTAACCATGGTAAAGATCACTCTCGTGGGCGCTGGGAGCAGCGTTTTCGGGTACAACAGCGTGCTTGACGCCGTGAATATCGTGGACCTCCACGGATCGGAGCTTGTCCTCCATGATATTGATGGGGACCGGCTTGACACCATGACCGGCCTAGTGGAACGGATGAACGATGATGTTGGCGCCAACATGGAGATATCAAAGACGTTGGATCAGAGGAACGCCTTGGATGGCGCCGATTACGTTCTGATGGCCATCGAGGTGGACAGGATGAACAGGTGGCGCCAGGACTGGGAGATCCCCTTCAACCACGGGATAAAGCAAGTTATCGGGGAGAACGGGGGACCAGGCGGGCTTTTCCACACGTGGAGGAACCTGCCGCCAGTGCTTGAGATAGCCACGACCATGGAGGATGTCTGCCCAGACGCGTGGTTACTGAGCTACACGAACCCTGTTCCAAGGCTTTGTCTGGCCATCAGCAGCTACACCTCCATCAAGAATGTGGGGTTGTGCCATGAGGTTGAGCACCAGTTACAGCGTCTTGCGCCGATGATGGGTGTCCCATCTTCGCTGGTCAACGTGGTTTCCGCTGGTCTGAACCATTTCAGCTGGTTCAAGGAGATGACCCTGACCGATGGAACCGATGCATACCCGCTGCTTGACGAGGCGTTCAAGGATGCAAAAGGATTCCAGCCCCTGTGCAGGGCAATGTACGACAAGTTTGGACTGTATCCATCCACCGATGATAACCACATGGGCGAGTACCTGGCCTACGCCTGGGATATCACCCCTGAGAGGGATAGGGGGTTTAACTGGATTGACAGGTGCGACGAGAACGGCCAGAATACTTGGCTAAAGAGCAAGTCCATCATCGACGGGAAGACCCCTCTGGACATAAAGGGAAAGCTGTCCGGAGAGCGGGCTATGCACATCATAGCCGGAATGATGAAGGGCTCGAACCACATGGAGCTGCAGGTCAACCTGCCAAACAGCGGACAGATCCCAAACCTCATCAACGACGCTGTTGTGGAGACCCCCGCGGTGGTAACCAAGGGGGATATCAAACCCATCGTCGTCGGGGACATGCCAGAAGGGCTTGCAGCACTTCTCAACATCCAGATCCTGGTCCAGAGCATCGTTGTAGAGGCAGGCGTGTCAGGCGACATGGAGAAGGCCAAACAGGCGTTACTGGTTGACCCCGTGGTCCAGGATCATGATGCAGCCTTGGCTGCCTTCGACGATCTGATGAAGGTCCACGCGGACCTCCTCCCCCAGTTTGAGGTGAGCTAGTGCATATAGTACTCATCGGAGCTCACCCAGACGATGAGACGTTCGCCAGCGGGACCATAACCAAGTACGTTGACAGGGGTCATAGGGCGACCATAGTCCACGCCACGAGGGGCGGTAAGGGTCACTGGGAGATTCACAGCGATGAGCTAAGGGAGATCCGTTCAAGGGAGATGACAAAGGCAGCTGAGATCCTCGGTGCTGAGGTGATGTTCCTCGATTTCGAGGACGCCAGCGTGCCACAGGGAGACGTGCTCAGGGAGGCGTTTGTTAATGTCTACCGGAAGCTGAAGCCTGATATCGTTCTAACTTTCCACCCGCAGGTCAGTAGGGATGATCACAGGAGGGTCGGGGAGGCCGCCAGCGATGCCAGCCTCAAGGCGAGCCTACCCCTTCACGTCACCGGTCTGCAAGCTCACCGACCTGAGCCAGATATCTTCTTCTTCGGCGCACCGATATCAGGCCAGGAACCTGACACATATATCGATGTCACTGACTACATGGATGTCAAGATCGAGTCCTTCAGGCAGCATGTGAGTCAATGGCATGAGTGGGGGAAACCGCGGGAGGAGCAGGGAGATTATCTTGAAAGACTCGTTGAACGGTACACTCACAGGTTCAGGGAGCTGGGCAGGAAATCCGGGGTTGGCTACGCCGAGGCGTTCATAGGCAGGCCTGGCAGGAAATACGCCCATGACTTACTCCCATCCAGCCGATAGTCTTTAACCCGGACATCCTATTTTCTTTTGAATATATTGTCATCGTTAGACACATCACTCTTGACGCGGCAGCAGGTCATCAGGGAGACAGGTCTCCCCAAGGTCGATTACCACTGCCACATCAGCATAACCGAGTACAGCGATCCAGCGAACCCCACAATCATCGCTGTCAGCAAGGACGAGTTCATCGCCGACCTACAAGAGGCTGAGATCGACAAGGCGGTGGTGCTAAGCGACAGACGCACCAGCCCCGAGCAGGTATCCGAGTTCTGCCGTCAGGACCCGTCAAGGTTCATCGGCTTCGGGTACGTCAACGCCGTGCTCCACGGTATGGGCGAGGAGGTTCTACGTCAGAGGAACGAGCTGGGGCTATGGGGGTTGAAGCTGTACCCATGCAGCGACGGCTACAAACCCGATGACACCCACGCCTTCAAGGTCTACGAGGCCGCGTCAAGCATCGGAATGCCCATCATGTTCCACCACGCCGGGATGCCAGTCCAGTACGACTACCTCTATCACACCGACCCCGCCCAGATCGATGTCATCGCCGAGTGCTTCCCCGAGCTCAAGATCGTGCTGGCCCACATCGGGTACCCAAGGGTTGACGAGACCCTGTACGTCGCGAGGAAGCACAAGAACGTTTATTGTGACATCAGCTGGCCCTATGGGGACGTGAAGCACCCCAGCTTCACTTACCTGCTGTGGAAGGACCTACTGACTGCCCTGAACATGGGGGTGATGCACAAGATGATCTTCGGAACCGATTACCCAGGCGTCAGGCAGAGGCCGTACGTGGACATGCTCATGAGCATCAACAGGTACGCGCCCCACAGCGACCTGCACCTGCCAATGGACAAGGTGTCAAATATGCTGGACAAGAACGTCCAGCCGTTACTACCCTAGACCCTGTGGCTGAGGCAATCCTCGACCACTTTCGGGATCTCTGCTAGGAGGTCCTCAGGCATAATATGGTACCCTTTCTTCTCGTAGACATTGTCTCCAGCCCTTCCGTTCAGGTACGCTCCCGAGCATGCGGCGTAGAAAGGCTCCGTTTTCTGGGCCAAGTAGCCACCGACTAACCCAGTGAGCACGTCCCCCGTGCCCCCGACGGTCATCCCCGGGTTTCCCGTCCAGTTGTAGCGCGTGTACTCGCCGTCGCTGATGACATCCACCTCGCCCTTGAGGAGAACTATGCCACCCAGCTTCCTCGCTGCCTCTGAAACGATACCCCCCTTCTCAAGGTGCGTTCCCTCCGCGTTTTCTCCCGTCAGGAGCTTGAACTCCCTGCCGTGGGGAGTAAAGACCGTCGGAGAGCCAAGCTTTACTGGGTTCTTGGCGTACGCCTTCAAACCGTCCGCGTCAAGAACCAGCGGTAGCCCTTTCTTTCCAACCATCTCCACCAGTTTGCCGACCGTATCAACAGTGTCATCTGCCATCCCGAGGCCGGGTCCAATCGCGACCGCAGACACCTTTCCAAGGAGTTTCTCTATCTTGGGCAGGTTTTCGGGGGTCAACCTCTCCCCTTCGAGTTTGCACGTTATCATGCTGGGGCTGTAAGATGCAACGGCCTTTGCTGCCGACTCCGGTACGGCCGTGTAGACTAGGTCAACGCCCAGCCTGTACGCGGCTAGGGATGCAAGCGCGGGGGCTCCTGAGTATGTCTCGTCGCCGCCAACAACCAACAGGCTCCCGCTCATGCCCTTGTGGCTGTCCGAGCTTCTCTCCTTGTGGGTCAGGAATATGTCCCCTAGCCCGACGTAATGCTCGGCCTCTGGCGGGATGCCGATACTTGTTGATATCAACTCCTTTGTGGCGCCTGGGTTATATTTGTACCCTGTCTTGGGCTTGTGGAAAGTGAGGGTGAGATCCGCCTTTACGGCCTCGCCGTGGATATCCCCCGTGGATGCCTCCATACCTGTCGGTATATCCACCGAGACCTTGTACGCGTCAGAGGCGTTGATCGCCTGCACCATCTGGAGGAACGGGGGCCTCAATGGTCCCCTGAGGCTGGTGCCGATTAGCCCGTCGATTACTACGTCCGCCTCGATGGGCTCGATGAGGCTGCTGTCCCTTATTGCCTTGATCTTGATGCTCTGTGTCATGTGGGCGACTGCATTGTAGTTGACCCGGCTGTTCTTGAGGGTGATGTTCCTGGGGTCGCCGAGTATCCATGACTTCACCTCGTACCCCTGGCATACCAGGTGTCGCGCGGCGGTGAACGCGTCCCCGCCGTTACCTGTGAGCCCGGACACGGCTACCACTTTTGATCCTTTTGGGAACCTGCCCGCTATCTCGTTGGCGATGGCCCTGCCAGCGTTCTCCATCATGAGCTGAGTGGATACGCCAAGCGCCTCGGCGTTCATCTCGATGGCAACCATCTCCTTGACCGTTATGTAATCTCCCAGAATCATGTGTGCACCTTATGGTTCATCTGCGCGCGACCAATATCTGAGTTTTCCTTTAACTGGGTGAAATGTAGCGAATTTTGGGGTTAATTGCGCCGTCTAGCCATATAGAAGGCCAAAGAAACACCCATTATCAGTGAAGATACGGGCATTCCAGGTATCCCACCTGGAGTTCCATTACGAGTAGGGTCTGGGGGTGGTGGCGTACTTCCCCCTGTCAACGTGAACTCAAAGCTCCCCTCGCCAGTCTCGAAACCTGATTTCTCCGCCACAAGCGTGCCCTCATAATCCCCTGCGCTGAGGTCATCCGTTTCAATCGAGACAACATATGAACCGACTCTCTGCTCACTCATTGTGCGCGCGCGCGAAATACATTACATGACCATAAAGTCCGCGACGGATGACGTATTCTCTGATGCACCTACGATTTGGTTTCGGACCGCTACTCCGGCTAATGTTACGGCCGCTTCCGCGGCCCTGATGTCCGTCGGTTGGTCCCCAACGTAAACCGTATCCTCAGCCAAGACTTCTTCCTTTTCACACGCCAGAATGATCATATCGGGGGCTGGTTTGCTCCTCTCAACCATATCAGCGCCCACAATAACCGAGAACAGTTCTCCCATTCCTAGCCGCTCAAGCATCGTCTTGGTGATACTTGTAACACCATTCGTGGCTATACCCAGCTTGAATCCCGCATCCTTTAGTTCCCGTAGCTTCTCCTTGACCCCATCGTAGAGCACGGGTTTGAATGTCGCCGCTTGGACCTCGTCCGCCGCCTCGTATATCCTCTCAGCCAGCTCCCTTGCATCATACCAGTTGTACCCGTCCAGGTAGAGCGCTCCGCCTGCTATGGCCAAGTCGTCCCTCCTTGGCGCCTTGCTGATGGGGCCCGTAGGGTCGATGGTCCAGTCCGAGGGGTTAACGCCCGCTAGCTCTGCCCACTTCTCCGCCGCGTTCAGGGAGGCAAGCTCCTTGAAGGCATCGTACCTCGCCTTGCCTAGGCTGCTGTACCTGTGTCTGTCATCGACCAGGGTGCCGTCGACATCAAAGAGGATAAGTTTTGGATTATACTTGTTACCGTTTATCATCAATACGGGCATGGGCGAAACATACTCAGTGGTATTTATTATACCTACTCTGATAACGCTTAAATCCCGTAACAATTGATCACTATTAGGTGCAAGTTTTGGCAACAGCTTTCGTTTTAATCAACGCGGAGATAGGATCAGAGAGCGAGGTGCTCAAAGGACTGAAGGAGATCGATGAGGTCAAAGAAGCACACATGGTCTACGGCGTGTATGATATCATCGCCCGAATCTCCACCGAGACCATGCAGGAACTCAAGGACATCATCAGCTGGAAGATCCGCCGCCTCGATAAGGTTCGGTCCACGCTCACCATGATCGTGGTCTAAACCCTAACTTTTTCAAAATCTTTATTCCTTTTGCTGAGGACAACCAGAAGAATTGATGCTCCACATCGGCCTCGACGACACCGACAGCCCCGAGGGGGGCTGCACGACCTACGTTGCCGCTGTTCTAGTGGAGCGTCTATTGGACCTGGGGGCCGAGTTCAAGGGTTACCCCACGCTTCTCAGGTTGAACCCGAACACCCCGTGGAAGACCCGGGGGAACGCATCGGTCTGCCTGCGGTTAAACATCGATGAACCCCGTTATCATGATGTGCACAAAGTCGTTAAGGAGCTGGTGGACAAGTATGGAGAGTTCTCATGCGAAAACACCAACCCCGGGGTGGTATTCCTGAAGGGCGCGGTGCCCGATGACGTAAAGGCGTACTCGGACACGGTGGTCAAGTCGCTGGTGGAGAAGAAACTGGCTATGGCCCTCATCGGGAAATATGATATGGATTACCTCGAATACAAGAACGGCAGGGGCCTCATCGGGGCTCTCGCCGCCGTCGGGGGCACCCTTGAGGGGGACCTGACCTACGAGCTTCTCACATACCGTACACCAGAAAACTGGGGAACCCCCCGCATGATGGACGACGCATCGATTGTTGCGATGGACGAGGCCTTATCTGATTCAACTTTCAACAACCTGGACGAGAAAGGGAGCCCGTTGATCACCCCCAGGGGGCCAGACCCCGTGCTCTACGGGGTGAGGGGGGAGACGCCTGAAGCCGTCCACAGTGCAATGCAGATGATCAAGCCACTTGAACCCGTGGAGAGATGGATGATCTGCAGATCGAATCAGGGAACAGACCTGCATTTCGATTCACCGGTAAAAGTCTCGGAGCTTGAGCCCTACAACCCCGCCGTCGTGAACGGGAAAGTGGACTCGATACCAGAAACAATCAAGGGGGGCCACGTTTTCTTCAGGCTCAAGGACGAGACGGGTGCCGTTGACTGTGCCGCCTTCGAGCCAACGGGATCATTCAGGGCCGTTGTCCGAAAGCTGATCCCAGGCGACGAGGTGACCGTTTACTCAGGGGTAAGCATCCACGAGGAGAAGCTGACCCTAAACATCGAGAAGCTAGTTCTACACGACACGGCTTCCCTAGTCACATATGTTAAACCCAGGTGCCCACAGTGCGGCGGCTCAACAGGGTCCATGGGCAAGAACCAGGGCCTCAGGTGCAAGAAATGTGGCTACCGGGGGATTGACTTGGTCGAGGAACCCGTTGAGAAGGAGCGGGACATCATCCCCAGTATCTACCTCCCGGACAGAGGTGCCCATAGACACCTGACAAAGCCCTACGAGCGGTATGGACGGGAGAAGGCTATCCAGTTGTTACTCTAGGGAATGACCACATCATCATTCTGGGCAGGTTCCTGTAGATTGATAACCAACTTTTCAGCGCGCGTCTGTTACTGTGAAGTAGACATGGTTTTTCTGGACGATTGGCCTTGCCTTCATAGGGTCTAAGACATCCCCATTTATTACGTCTTCATCAGCTGTTGTTGCAACGACTTCTCCGATGAATAAGGTATGATCTCCCGCTGTGTACGCGTTCACTACTTTACATTCCAGGTGACCAAAACACTCTTTGATCCTTGGCGTCTTGACTTTCAACGATGGGATTGCTGTGAGACCTGTTTCCTTCCATTTGTTCACTCTACGAGCAGAATTGACACCGCAATAATGCATCTCTTTCTCAATACTAATGGAAGGCGAATTTACTACAAATTCTCCAGTCTTCTCGATCAACTGGTGGCTGTATCTTTGCGGTGCGATCCCTATGCATACAAGTGGAGGTCTTGCACTTATTGGCATGTACATCCCCACTGTGATGATATTGGCTTCCTCACCTTCTCCGCAAGAAACCAGTACCACACTACCTGTCGGGCCGACTTGGAGCCTGCGATTTTCAGATAACTCGATTTTAACCATACACTAACCTCTTTCAATATTTTTTATGTGTCTGATTGTATTTAATTACGCCCGCAAAAATCAGTTATCTTTACTTTTTCCCCCGGATCATTATCGGATTCTACATCAGCCCAACTACGGCTAGGATAACTCCTGATACAATGATAACGATAACCGAGGTTATGATGGAACGCAGCCAATCAAGGCCGGCGTTAACCTTGACCATGTAGATAATTACTAAGATTGATCCTACCTGTGAGGCTATTCCGCTGAACAGGCTCAGCGCGCGCGCGTGAAAAAGATTAAAAGGCCATATTAACCTCAAGCTTTCCCCCTGTCTTTGCCTAATCATTTTTTAGGGCTAACAGGTTTCAGTTGCACGTAATCCTCATATTGGAACCTTTAAAAACGGGGGTACATTCCCTATTCAAGATATTTCGGGCTGATCAACAATGTCACGCGGAAGAGAATACGACGGAGCAATCACCATCTTCTCCCCAGAGGGAAGAATCTACCAGGTCGAGTACGCCCTAGAGCTAGTTAAAAGGGGCAGCCCAATAGTTGGCGTCAAGAGCGAGGAAGGAGTGGTCCTCGCGGTCCTTGAGCCACAGCTGAGCAAGCTGGCTGCACCTACGAATAGCAAGAAGATTTTCAGGATCGATGACCACGTAGGCGTGGCGATCGCCGGACTCAGCCCTGATGCCCGTGTACTCATCAAGCAGGCCAGGCTCTACTGTCAGAGCAACAAGATGACCTACGATGAGCCCGCTGATGTCGAGGACCTTGCCAGCGGTGTAGGTGACCTTCTCCAGAGGTACACCCAGAACGCAGGCGTACGGCCTTTCGGTGTCAGCTTACTATTCGGTGGCGTCGATGATCATCGAGTTAGCCTGCTCGCGACGGATCCAAGCGGGAGCTACCGCGGCTACAGGGCTACCGCCGTGGGACGCAACAGCAAGAAAGCCGTATCGGTCCTTCAGCAGGAGTACCGCAAGGAGATCACCTTGGATGAAGCAATCGCTCTATCAGTGCAAGCCTTGAAGGAGGCATCGGAGAATGATCTATCCGCCGATGGGATGAACATCGCCGTTGTGACAAAGGAGTCCAAAAAGTTCAGGACCCTTAGCGTCGAAGAGATACAAAAGTACCTCTAGCCGCAGGGTTTTTAATCCACACTCATGCTTTTGGTGGGTGAACAATAATGTCCACTCCAAATACAGGACGTAGAGAGAAGATTGTCGGCGGTGTCGATGTCCCGGATCTCAATAGTAAAGAGACCCTGGGGGCCCTCAACGGAATGAAGGCGATCACACCCACAGCGGTAGCGATTAGGTTCAACCTTAAGGTCAGCGTGGCGAAGAGGATGCTCATTGACCTAGAGTCCAAGGGCGTCATCGAGTTCGTCACCCGTAGCAAGAACCTGAAAGTCTACAAGATGGCTGACGAGTCCTAGATTTTCTCTATTATTACCCTTGAACCGCTTCTGAGCCTATCGAAAAGCTCCAAGTTTTCCTCAATCTCACCTATCTTGTTCACAGGGCCGTATGGCTTCGTGTCCTTCGGGTAGATGGTCACGGCATCGCTCCTCGGCCAATAAGCGATGGTGCCTGCCTTTACCTCCGTCACTGGCTTTTCCACGCCCCTCTGGAGATTTACAAGGATTGATACGTGCCCCATGGCCGGGCTCGTCCTGCTGTTGATGGGCAGCCTCTGGGCGACCGCCCCAACCGTCAGGGGCGCGGTTAGCCTGTTCAGGAAACCAGTGGCCTCTCCCTTTTCAACCACGGTTATCTTGATGGGTATCCTGGATAGCTCGTCACTCAACCTGC